>Ga0081539_10000298_pt1 | contig 111938 bp, 86 predicted proteins | sample TabmetS4T2R2_FD_71023 | JGI IMG/M metagenome (GOLD analysis project Ga0081539, IMG submission 71023) | Tabebuia heterophylla rhizosphere microbial communities from the University of Puerto Rico - S4T2R2 | ecosystem: Host-associated > Plants > Roots > Rhizosphere ... | reverse complement strand
CTGGTCGCGCAACCACGATACCAAAGGAATGCGCCCGAAGCCGAACACGAGGAAGGAGTAATGGGTATAGCGCACCACCCCGGCCAATTCCCGCTCAAGGATGCGATTTAGGACGGCAATCACCTTCTCTTTCTCGATTTCTGCCATGGTCTTCCCCTCTTTGACGCAACCCCTCATGATTCTGACAACACCTCGAGCTTAGGGGTAGCGATTATGTACCGCACGCATGTGAGCGCACTGGAGAAAATCATCGTGCCAGTTCCTGTGTGACGCCTACCGATTCAGTATGCCGCTTGGCGTTCGAGTTTGAGAAGTTGTCTGGTGCTCTATTAAAAATGCTTTCGCAGCGGCTTTCACTCAAGGTGAGCAACAGTTTTCTTAAGAAATTTGACAGGTTTCGTCACTGAAAGAGGTATACAACATCACACAATGCCCTAGCACGAAGCAACTTCGCAAACTCGTTTTTCGCCCTATGGTCTATTTTTACCTGAACCTCGATACTGTTGACGAAATCCCCTCAGGTCAGTGCGAGCGTAGACTTCGTGAGCAAAGCTCCTGGGTTTTTGAATTTGCCAACAGCAGCAACCTTAGCCGTCCCCGATACACGCCCCCACACATGATTAGGTGCTTTCTGCGCCCAAACGCGTCCCCGCTAGAGGCAAGAGCAGCTAAGATCCACCGGTTCAATCTATTTCACGATGAGCCCGGCAAACTCCCCTTGCTCCCGCCAGCGGGCTAGCATGTCGAAAAAGCGCACCGCGCCGTCCGGGTCCTGGGCCTCCAGAAACCCCTGCCCGGTGTTTTTTCCCTCACCGTTGTAGTACCCCGGCGTGCACGTGTTCTGGTACTCGGTGATGAAGCTCGGCGCGGTCACCCGCCTCACCCACTCCGCCTCGGCCTCGGGGGTGGGCTCCACGGTCGTCGCCGCCCGCGCTCGCACCTCCGCGATGACATGGGCGATGTGCGTAGCCTGTCCGTCCAGCATGTAGGTGAAGTTCGGCGCCAGGCCGGTCTGGGTGAGCCCCATATGGAAGAGGTTCGGGAAGCCGTGGCTGAGGAAGCCGTAGTGGGTCTGCATCCCCTGCGCCCAGTACGCCGACAACGACACGCCCCCGCGGCCGTACACCTCGCACTCGGCCCGCCGCGTGTAGGCCGTTCCCACCTCGAAGCCTGTGGCAAAGATCAGGCAGTCCACTTCGTACTCCACGCCGTCCACGACCACCCCGCGCTCGGTCATGCGCTCGACGCCCTTGCCCTTGGTGTCCACCAGCTTAACATTGGGTCGGTTAAACGTGGGCAGGTAGTCGTCGTTGAACGTCGGCCGCTTGCACCACTGCCCGTACCAGGGCTTGAGCGCCTCGGCCGTAGCTGCATCCTTCACGATGGCGGCCACGCGCGTGCGAATCTCGTTCATCTTCTGGTAGTCGGCGATCTCCGACAGGTACGCCATCGCTTCGTCCGAGAGGCCCGAGGTCTCTTTACTCGCCATCAGCTTAGAGAGCATCTTGAAAAGGCTCGTCCACTTGTCGCCCACCAGGTCTTCCTCCACCGGCAACCCGGCCAAGATGGAGCAGAAGTTGGTGTTGCGGTAGTCCTGCCAGCCCGGCTTAAGCGTCTTCACCCATGCCGGGTCGGTGGGCTTATTGCCCCGCTCGTCCACCGAGGAGGGCGTGCGCTGGAAGACGTAGAGCTGCTGGGCGTGCTCGCCCAGGTGCGGCACACACTGAATCGCCGTAGCCCCAGTCCCGATGATGCCCACCCGCTTGTCGTGCAGTTTGTGGAGATTGCCGGTGGTGTCGCCCCCGGTGTAGTCGTAATCCCACCGACTGGTGTGGAAGCTATGCCCCTTGAACGTCTCGATCCCCCGGATGGCGGGCAGCTTGGGCCGGTTCAGCGGCCCGCTCGACATGATCACAAAGCGCGCCTGGAAGACGTCGCCGCGGTCGGTCGTCACCGTCCAGCGCCCGGCCGTCTCGTCCCAGCGCGCCGCTTTAATCTGCGTCTGGAAGCAGGCCTTCTCATAGAGATGGAAGTGCTTGCCGATGCGCTGGGCGTGCGCGAGAATCTCCGGCGCAAACGAGTACTTCTCTTTGGGCATGTAGCCGGTCTCTTCCAATAGGGGCAGGTAGATGTAGGACTCGATGTCGCACTGCGCGCCGGGATAGCGGTTCCAGTACCAGGTGCCGCCGAAATCTCCGGCCTTCTCGATGAGGCGCAGGTTGGTGATCCCGGCCTCTTGTAGGCGCGCCGCCGCCAGCAAGCCGCCGAAGCCCCCGCCGACGATCACCGCATCGAGCTCTTCGTGCAGCGCGGAGCGGGTGAAGGGCTTGACGTAGGGGTCCAGGTTGTAGTGGGCGTGCTCGCCGGTGATTTCCTGATATTGGTCGTTTGCGTCCGCGCGCAGCCGCTTGTCGCGCTCCTCGGCGTACTTCTGGCGCAGCTCGGCGGGATCGAAGCCCAGCTCGGCGGGGGTTGGAATGCCTGCCGGTCGGGATTGTGGTGTGACAGCTGTACTCATGACGTCAATCCTCCTTTTCGATTAGGATGCTTTCCTTGCGGAGCATCGATGTTGGTGTGTCACGGCGCCGGTCACCCGGTGAAGCGACGCCGGCGGTTGTCAGACGAAGAGCAGTCATCGTATTGTTCAGCACCCAACAACCCTCAGTTCCTCATAAAAGTCTTCAGTTCGCTCCTGCTCGCTCTATTCAACGTTTCCGTCGTGTTCGTCTTGCAAACGTGAGTGGCAAAAGCCAGCTCTCTTGTGAAGCCAGGCAAAGAGGGTCTGCTTGCGATTCTCCCAGTCTCTCAACCCTTATTTCTTCCGCGAGTTTTTGTGTGGGGACTTCTTACCACCGATACCCCAGCCGGGGGCGCGAAGCAGAGCAACGAATGGTCTCAAGAGGCCTCGTGCTACAGCTCTTCCCCCCATGCCGCACGTGACATGCTGTGGTAAATCGACTGCACGTGTTTACGCACAACGACAGCTGACATAGTGGCACTGCGGGCAGATCGATAACGGACGCAGGCCCGGATGGGCGACACTGGTGCGGACGTGCTTGTCCGAATCAACACCCTCACGACAAATGTCCAGCAGCGGTCGCTTGGAGCTCTTGATACACCCTGTCGTGCGCGTGTTCCCGGCGATGCACCGCCGCAGGATCATAGCGGAGCCGCAACCAATAGACCGGCCCGCATCCAATCCGAAAAAATGAAACCCGGTCCCATGATGATTGCTTACATAATCCAGCCGAGTCCCGCGCAGATGCTGCGCACTGGTAGGATCGAGGAAGGCCGTTACCCCATCCTGCCTGATCACCGCATCTTCTGGACGGGCCGCCTCGGCCAGGGTGAGGCTGTACTGAAATCCTCTGCAGCCCCCACCCGTCACCGTCAGCCGAATTCCACGGGCGAGTACGTCCGTCTGTGTCAGAGCTTGCTTCATCATCTCGACTGCAGTGGCAGTCAAGGCGAGCACCGGCTCCGCTGCGTGGCTATGGTCTCTAGATTGCTGTTCTTGTTCCATGTCCCCTCCGGTACATGACACCTGTTGATAATCTCCAGCCCCACCCCACCTCTCGCTTAACGGAAACGCAATTGAGCACATGCCACTGCGGCCCCGTCGTTGAGAGCATGGGGAAAGATGGATGTGGGAGGAGGAGGGTGAACGACTCCTCCTCCACGGCAGTCGCCTACCGCGCCGCGCCATGGCGGAGCAGCACACCCGGCGTCGCGCCCGTGCACTGGCCATCTTCAAACGTCACGCCGCCGTTGACCATGATGTATTTATACCCCTCGGCCTTCTGCACACGTCGCCATTCTCCCGCCGGCAGGTCATACACCACCTCCATCGGCAACACCTTCAGCTTGGCGAGGTCGTAGACGACGATGTCCGCCGCCTGTCCCTCTCGCAACGTTCCCCGATCCTTGAATTGCGCCGCCCACGCCGGTAACGCACTCAGCCGAAAATGGGCTTCTTCCAGAGAGAGCACGCCAGTCTCGCGCACCTGCCAGCTCAGCAGATCGGTAGGATACACCCCTAACGCCAGGAACTTGATATGTGCCCCGCCGTCAGAGACGCCCGGGATGGCCGCCGGCGAACTCAGCATCTCTTTGTGATATTGGGCGTTGTTGTTCACGATCGGCCCTAACCATTCCGACTGCAGGTCGTCGGCTAAGGTAATGTCCAATATCGCGTCGATCACGTGCTTGTGTTCTCGCTTGGCAATCTCCGCGACGGAGAGCCCCAGATATTTTTGCAAGTCTGGGCGCACGATCTTCTGCGCGATATACTTGTGTAGTTCCCCGAAGATGAAGTCGCGGGTGGGCGTCCCCGCATCATACTCCGCCCGCGCCGCCTGACGAAACTCCGGCTTGGCCAGCTTCGCCTTCTTCTCTTCAACCGTTCCTAACGTTGCTTCGCGCCACGCCGCGCTGTCATCAAAGAGGTTCCAGTCTTGGAAGTTAATGACAAAAGGCGCCCGCACGCTGGCCGCCTGCCCAAACACCGGCAAGCCCTTCGCGTTGTATTCCGCCAGCCACTTCAGTTGCAGCCGTAAGGGTTCGATTGTAGTGTCGTTCACCACGAGGGCGTTGTAAATGACCGCGTGGGCGCTTTGTTCCGCCAGCTGGGCGCTGAAGTCCATGTCACGCCGCATGCCGACTCCTTGGTCATTGGGGGTCGCGCTGGATTGCGTGATCTGGATGAAGCCCGGCCCGTAGTCCTGCAACGCCCGCGCCAGTTGGAGGTAAAATTCATCCGGCAACACGTCGGAAATCATCGGCGTGCCGTCATAGTCGCGTTGCACCGACGCCGTGCTCTCAGGGAACAAGCGCTGGGCACCCCAACCAATCGCGCCCGCCTGCATGGCTTCGTGGAACAAGCGAATCGCCGTTTGCACTTCTTTCTCGTTAGGCAGCCGTTTCTTTGCTTCGGTAAACCCGCCCATAGCGTAGGCCACCAACGGCGTGACGGGCACCAATTGGGAGAGGTTAATGCCCAGCGGCAAGCGGTCCAGGTGATCCATCCACTGCGGGAACGTTTCCCACTCGGGGGCCATCGACACTTTCATTGGCGCCAGCGGGATGGCCTCGTTCCGCGACAGCGACAGCAGGGCGCGGTCAAAGTCTTTGGCGTACACCGGGGCGAAGCCAAATCCACAGTTACCGATCGTCACAGACGTGACGCCATGCCAGCCGCCGATCGAGCAGTAAGGGTCCCAGTGGAGTTGGGCGTCATAATGGGTGTGGAGGTCAATGAAGCCGGGAGCCACAATGAGCCCGGTCGCGTCGAGCACCTTCGTAGCATCACTCGCGTTCAGCCGACCGATCTGGGCGATCCTGCCGTTTTTGATGCCGATATCCGCCGTGTACCGTGGTACCCGCGTGCCATCGACGACCGTGCCACCTTTAATAATAGTATCGAACTGCGCCATACGACCCTCCTTTAAAGAATTGTTGGTTTGACCAAAGTGCGAAGTAAACGAGCATTTACTGAACGCACAATAGTAAAAGGGCATTTACTTGTCAAGTGTATGTGCGTACGCTATGCGTCTATGATTTCTGTTCCAGCTTTGGCACCGAGTGAACCACCGGAGGGAACATCCAGCACGCTAGGGCTCGTCCCGCCGCGGGTGCGGAGCAAAGCGGGCGCCGTCGAGCCGACGCGCGAGCGCATCTTGAACGCAGCGGCGCAGCTCTTCGCCGAGCACGGCTTTACCGGCGCGTCGATGCCGGCGATCGCACAGCTGAGCGGGATTACCGCCGGGGCGATCTACCGCCATTTCGCCAGTAAAGCGGAGTTGCTGCTCGAAGTCGTAAAACGTGCCCTGAAGGCGTTACCATTCTCATTCGAGCAAAGCAGCGACGCGGACGACGCAGCGCTGCTCCCCGAGTTCGCCGCACGCTTGACCGACCCCGCCCTCACGCTGCTGCGTCAGCTCTCCGTGGAAGTGCACGCGGCCGCGCGGCGCGACCCGGAGGTGCGTAAGCTGCTCGCTGCGTATAACGAGCTAGCGCTGCGAAAGATCCGCACGCTCTTAGAGGTCGAGGAGCAGACGAAACCACGTGACGCGCGATGGACCCCGGAATATACCGCATGCGCCTTGACGGTCTTCCTCATGGGCCTCAACCATATGGATACCCTGCATCCGCAGCTCGTCGGTGACCAGGCGTGGCGTCAGTTCGTTGCTTCCTATGTTACCGCCCTCCTGAGTCTTGACTCGCATAGTGTGATGAAAAAGCTCCCGCTACGAGGACGTACATCGGGACGGAACGCCAGGCCCGTCGGCAAAGGGGAACGTCAGCAGGCGTGATGAACGACCAACGGGAGCTTCGCCCGGTATGCTTCAGTAGTCTTGCCGTTGTGCGCCGTGGGTTCAGGAATGTACCGAGAGTGCTCGGGGTGATACGTTGTAACCGCCACAGTCTTATGAAAACGGCTTGTTCGGGAGGCGTCAGATACGGAAGGATCTGGTCAGGAGTTTACGAAGTTGTTTGGTGCTCTTCTTGAATGATGCTATCCCCAAGCATGAGGATGCCCTAGAAAGAAGTCTTGTCTTCAGCGGCCTTCCACAGTTGAGCTCCCAAGATGTTCATTGCGACCATCATGGCCCGTGTGGTCTCATACAGTGAGGTTTTCCTAGGTCGATATCCGGGGACGAGCGCGCGCAACTGCACGTACCCGCGTCGCATCGGGTCATGTTACAAATTCGTAGTTTTCAGGCCCAATGGCCTTGCGTTATTAGAGTGCGAGGAGGAAGCCGATGGTCGACGTTCCCGTGCAGCGTCCTTACTGTCAAAGCACAGAGATCATTAAGGCCGGCCGACAAGCCAACGGGGCCCAACGCTATCAGTGTCAAAACAAGTAGTGCACACGGCGGATCTTTCTCCTGCAGTACCAGGACCGGGGCCGCGTGCCCGAAATCCCCGCCAGGTGGTCGTCCAGGTAATTAATGGCAGCGGCATCCGCGATACCGCCCGTGTGTTGCGGATTAGTCCCATGACTGTCATCGCCGTATTAAAAAATCCGCCGCTCTCCGACAGATCAACCCCGCGTTGCTGCCCCCTCCTCGGTCATGCACAGTCCGCGCCGTGCAAGAACACGCAGCCGAGGTTGATGAAGTGCGGAGTTTCGTCAGCGCCAAAGAGAAGGCGCGGTGGCTGTGGCATGCAATTGATCATCACACGGGGAAAGTGCGTGCGTACGTTGTTAGCACCTGGAAGGATGTGATGCTCTTAAAACTCCAGGCCTTGCTCGCCCTCTGGTATCATACCTTATTACACGGCCAAGGCGGGTGTCTATCAGCGTCCTCTTCCGCCTGAGCAGCATACGATGGGAAAGCTGTCGATGCAGAAGATCGAGCACAAGCACCTGACGATGCGCCCTCGTCTCAAGCGCTTAGCCCGCAAGCCGCTCTTTTTTTCCGCTCGTTCTTCATGCATGACTTATTCATTGGGTTATATATGAACTCCGTGGCATTCGGCTGCGCTGCCTAACAAAGAGCAGATACCACAGTGGAACACTCCCAGATGGAGCAGTAACTGGATAGCGCTCCCCTCACAGGGGCAACGTGTAAAGGAAGGGGTATATGAAGGAAGGAAAACCAAGTCGCACTGCCATCGCGGCCGCCAGCATGCGTGCCGCGCACCTGCTGCTGGACGACGAGCCGAAGATTTTGCGGGATGACCTTGCCTTGGGACTCAGCGGGATTGTCACTGAAGCCGCGCTGCAGACAGACCTGGACAGGATACAAACCGAGGTCGCCCAACAAACGACCCCAGAATTTGCTCAATCCTTCCTTCGGCTCGGACGGGGTCTGGCGGTGTGGCGGAGTCGGTACGTGGAGGACGAACTGGAGCAGGCCCTGCAGCGCTGCGTCACTCAATACGTCATTCTGGGGGCTGGGCTCGATTCTTTTGCCTACCGCAGACTAGATGTCACCAAGGTCGTGCGCGTGTTTGAAGTCGATCATCCAGCCACGCAAGACTGGAAACGGACACGCCTGCACGCCATGGGTGTAGAGATCCCGCCTACGGTGACCTTCGTGCCCCTCGATTTTGAGCAGCAGACGCTGCAAGAAGGGCTACGTACGGGCGGTTACCACCTAGAGGAACCTGGCGTCTTCTCGTGGTTAGGCGTCACCCCATACCTCACCGAAGACGCCATCTTTGGTACGTTGAAAGATGTCGCCGCCTTGGCGGCGGGGACCGAAATCATCTTCGAGTATGAGGTGCCCGAAGCCTTGCTCGATGCCGAAGGCCAGCGCCTGGCAGCGGCGACCAGAGCATTCGCGACCGTACGGGGCGAACCGTGGCTGAGCTTGTTCGACCCGGCTAGCATACGGACGCAAGTCCGGGCGTTGGGGTTTGTTGCCATCAAGGACGTCGGGCCAGAGGAGGCAACCGCGCGCTATTTTGCGGGCCGGGGGGATGGGCTTCGTGCGTACCCCTTCGCTAATCTCATGAAAGCCCAGGTGAGCAGCCATACGTAGTCACATAGCCGTCGCGCTTCGTCGCTGGATGTTGACAAGACGGGCAAATGCTCATGAAGGCCAAGTGTACCGAGCACCTGGGAATTACACAAACTCCTGTCCTGCCACAAGGGGAAGGAGAACTTCTGTAAAAGAGATTGCGTTGCCCAAAGGCGGAGACAACGCCTCATCTCCGCCCCCAATCTGCGATCTCGCGGGAGCTGCTTAAACGTGACGTCGTTCCGTGGATAATGCCAACAAGGACACCCCGCCCTCCCTCAGGAGGGATCACCACTTAGGGAAGCCCTGATCCAGGAATATCGACCCGCACGGTTTCTATGTACCCTTTGGACTGCCCGCGTCTTAGCGCTTCCATGCTCGTTTCGGCCGTGAGCAGAAACAACGTCCGTCGGTCCTCCCCGCCCAGCATACACGCCACGGCCAGCTTGCCCGACAACGCAATGCGCTCGGCAATCGCGCCTCCCTCCCGGACCCGCACAAATTCGTGGGTAAAGGGAGAACTGACCCACACCGCTCCTTCGGCATCCAGACAGATTCCATCGGGGACGCCCTCGCCCAGTTCGGCAAACACCCTGCGGCCCGACAAGGAGCCATCTGGAGCAATGTCAAACGCCACCAAGCGATGGCCGAAGCTCTCGGCCACAATGAGCGTCTTGTGGTCAGGGGTGATGACCGGGCCGTTAGGCATGTCCAGCTGGTCTGCGACGACTCGTGCGTTGCCATCAGGAGAGACGAGGACAATAGTGCCCGGCGCGTGTGCCTCTCCGGCGAACACATCGTAGCCCATACTCCCGATGTACGCCCGGCCCTGGGCATCGACCACCATGTCGTTGATGTCTCCCTTGACGAGGGTGCTGAGATCAGCCACTGAGTGCAGTCCGTCCGGATCGAGGCGGAGCAAGCGCTGATTGCGCATCGAGACGATCAACAAGCGATCATCGGGTAACCAGCCTAGACCGGACGGCCGCTCCGGCACGGAGGCTATCACGGTTGCCTGTCCGGCCAAATCCACCGTCATCACTTTTCCCGCGAAGATATCCGAGAACCAGAGCTTCCCCTTGTGCCAGCGCGGGCCTTCGGGGAACACAATCCCATCGAGCAAGATCTGGGGGGTGAGCGTAGTCATCTTTCTTTCTCCTGTGCGCGGCCTCTTTCCTTCAAGAGCGTATCTGTTTTGCCCTTGGCGAGAGCTCGATCTGAGCGCGCCTCATCCACTCTGTATCTTGGCCCTGCAACGGCTCTAAAACCTGTACCCCTTCTTTCAGAGGAAGGATGTGGAGTCAACGTCGGCTAAACACTAGGAGAGGAGAGTGAACAGAGAGGGGGGCTACGCGGCAGCCCGGAGCTCGAGTTTCGCTTCGCCGCCATCCCCGGAGAATAGTGTTGAAAAAATAGCACGAGGATCTTGCTCTGAGTGATGCGCGGAAGAATGGTGTCAGAGGTCTGTGTGGGTTGATGCCCTTACCGTTGACGTTTCCGGCACGTGGGATAAGAGATGGAGGAGGTGTCGAAATCATACGGGCGGTATAACTGAAGGCATGAATCATCACTATGAGTGTATCATCCCACCACAGACGTGCCAGCGAACCCAGGAATGATGAACACCCTGCCAGCATCGCCTCATGGGAACGATTGGTACGGAGCGCGCACAGCTTACAGGTAGAGAACCTCTACCTCAGAAGCACGAGTCGGTTCCATGAGTTTCACTATTAACCCCTGCGACAGCAGTTACTGCAGGACAAGGCTTGGATACAAAGGAGGGAACACAACATGAGTACGCCCACTGACGAACGGGCAAACGCCCGCGCACGCGAACAACGCCTGGGGTTCGTAAGCCGCCCCCAGTTCGAGGATTATCGCAAGAAATTCGCCTCGTACTTTACCATGGAGCGCCGCAACGGCATTCTCCAGGTGCAAATGCACACGAATGCCGGGCCGGTCATGTATGGCCTCCCGATTCACAACGCGTGGTCCCAGCTCTGGCTGGACATTGGCAACGACCCGGACAACGAAGTGCTCATCTTTGGCGGCACCGGGGATAAGTGGATCGCTGGCTTTGCCCCGGAAATGACCAAAGAGCCCTGCACGAGTTGCCAGCCGATGCGTTCTACGATCAGATTTATTCAGATGCTACCAAGCTGCTGGAGGCGTTTATCTTCAATATCGATATTCCCACGATTGCCTGCATCAATGGCACGGGCTTGCACACAGAATTCGCCCTGCTCTGCGACATTACCTTGTGCGCCGAGCAGGCGGAGCTGTTCGACCCCCACTTCAAGTTCGGCCTAGTCCCGGGCGATGGCCAGGGGCTGACGTTTCAAGAGTTGATGGGAACAAAGCGCGCGGCTTATTATCTCTATACCAGTGACAAACTCAACGCGCAGACGGCTAAGGAGCTCGGCCTCATCAACGAGGTATTGCCGCTCGACCGTCTCTTTCCCCGGGCCTGGGAAATTGCCGAGCTGATTATGAAGAAGCCGCGGGCTATCCGACGCATGACCAGTGCAGTGCTGCGACGACAGTGGAAGCGGCGGCTGGTAGAAGATCTGGGATTCCATATCGCGCATGAGTTGCTCGGCATGCACCTCAATAAGGCCGAGTTGTAAAAATCGGTGTCCGATCTCTCAGCCATGTCAGAAATAGAGCCTCATCACACGATTCCCGACGCTGTCTATGGCTGCCGTTCGGCTCGGTGTTGTGAAACCCAAGATGACGCCCGAGCGTGTGGTTCAGGCGGTCGAAGAACCCAGTATACGACTCAATTTATGCACCAGCTCCGGGACGTTAGCCTCCCGTACGATGCTTTGCCGGGGATTATCGAGCAGGTCCTCCATGACTTTGTGGTCGCCACCAATCCACAGCGGATTGAGAAGTCGGACGATGGAAGGGAGGTATTGCCGTCGGCGTGGCGAGGTTGACCGTCGGGCGGCTCACGAACCGCCCCGAGACCTGCCAACAGCTCCTGAAGTGTCCCCTCACCGACACACGGGCATCACCTTCGTCGCAAACAGTTCCATTGAGCGTTTGACGGTAGCAGGGGCGACCAGCCCGCCCTGATTGAAGTAGCAGATAAATTCGGTGGTCTGGAATTCTTCCTGTAAAGCTTTGACGCGCTCGATGCAGTAGGCGGGATCGCCAAAGATCCCGCCTATTTTTTCAACCCCTTCGTAGGAGACTCGCTCCAGTCGGTCCTGGAGCTGGGTATACGCCTCATAGCTCTTAATCGTCGCTCCTGCTAACGGCTTTAGTACCTCACGGGCCATCGCAAAAAAATGCATCAGACTCTCTTCACACTCCCGCCGCGCCTGTCCCCGGCTATCGGCAACATGGACGGGAAATGCCAGGGCGATGTCTTGTTTCACCCCTGAGGGCAGCGTATCGCGATGGACGGCGAGGTATTCCCGCAGCTTCGCGGGCGGATTGATCAACGGTGAGGCAAAAATCGCCATGCCCTGTTTGCCTGCCAGCGCAAAGCTATCAGGACTATTGGCCGCAATACGGATCGGCGGATAGGGTTTCTGAACCGGCTTGGGCGTCAAAGTCAAATCCTGAACCTGAAAATACTTGCCCTGATACGTCAGCTTCTCGCTCGTCCAGCCTGTTTGGCATGCCAAGTCCAGACACTATTTGTTCCTATGCAGAACGAGCCGAGGGGGTCGGTATCGACTCGATCTGGTTGTCTGACCAGATTGTCTCAAAACAGATCCCCGATTTGGACATTACTTGCACGATGGCTATGTTCGCCGCACGGACGAAGAAAATCAAAATGGGGCCGAGTGTCCTGACGTTACCTGCTCGCGACCCCGTGCAAGTGGCAAAAACCTACGCCACCCTTGATTACCTGACCGGCAGCTGCGGGCGCATAATCGTGGCCGTGGGGCTCGGCAGTGACCCACGAGATTGTCTTGTCTGTGGCATTAACCCTGACGAACGCGCGAAGCGGATGGAAGAAGGCGTCCAGGTGCTCCGCAAACTCAGGGCAGGACCACACGTCACCCACGAAGGCACGTTTTACAAATTTAGTGATGTGACCATCGAGCCGCGTCCGGCCAAAGGCGCTCTGGATATCTGGATCGGCGGCAACTCGGACTTAGCAGTCAAGCGCACGGCGCGCTATGGTGATGGGTGGTTTCCCTCGTTTGTGACGCCACAGGATTTCCAATCGGGCATCGCGAAGCTCATAGAATACGGGCACCAGTATGGACGAGAAATGAATCCCCGTGAAGCCGGCGTATTGATCTTGACGCATATCAGTGATGACAAGGCGAGAGCCCAAGAGATCACGCAGCGATTCTTCAAAAGGTTCGCCCTGCCTGAGGAGGCGATACGGGCGCGAAGTGCCATCGGGTCTGCGGCAGAATGTATCGAGAAGGTCCAATCGTATGTCGATGCTGGGTGTAGCAAATTCGTCTTGTGGCCGATTGTGCCACCCGATGAGTTGGTGCCACAGATCGAACGGTATGGACGAGAGGTTATTCCGCATTTTTCTTAACTTAGACTGAGCTGGACTTTGTCCATTGGTCAGATGACTACCCGCAGGGTAAGGTGGTGAGCATTGCACGATGCGAGGAGCGCAATGCTCAATCTGCCTGCCGAAGTCACCGCGTTCTTGGCGCTGTTCGCGCCGTTGTTTTCGTCCTCGGTGTGGTCTCATGCCCAGATTCTGCTCATCGGCGCGAGCTTGACCCCCGGCAACCGGACGGTTACGGCGATTTTGTCGGTGAGGGGGCTGCGTCAGAGTCGGCATTTGCAGAATTATCATCGTGTCCTCAATCGTGCGCGCTGGTCGAGTCGGGCGATCAGTCGGCCACTGGTGCTGGTCTTGGTACAGATCTTCGTTCCGCACGGGCCGATTTTGCGGGGGCTTGATGACACCATAGAATGGCGCCGGGGGAAGAAGATCCGCGCTAAAGGGATTTATCGGGACCCGGTCCGCTCCAGTCATAGCCATTTTGTCAAAGTCAGTGGGCTGCGAGGGTTGAGGCTGAGGGTGTTGGTTCCCATTTCGGGGGTGGGCTGGACCTGGGCGTTGCCCTTTCTGACCGTGTGGGCGCCCTCGGAACGGTATCACCAGAAGTGCAGGCGGAGGCATAAGAAGCTGACCGACTGGGCCCGGCAAGTCCTGCGCCAAGTCCGTCGCTGGCTCCCGCACCGCGACCTGAGCGTCGTGGCGGATAGTAGTTTTGCCGTGCTCACGCTGCTCGATCCCCTGCGGCACTGGGTCCAGCCAGTGACCATGATTCCTCGCTTGCGCTTGGAGGCTGCCCTCTATGATCCTGTTCCCGAGCGAGCTCCCGGTCAGACGGGTCGTCCACGCTTGAAAGGAAACCGCTTGCCTACTTTGCCACAGGTCGTGCGGGACCCCACTACCTCCTGGACCTCGGTGACGATCGCCAAGGGGTATCACGAGCCAGAGCGTATCGTGGAAGTCTGCTCGGCCACCGCAGTATGGTACCCTACTGGCATGCCGCCGGTGCCCATGCGTTGGGTATTGATTCGCGACCCGCTGAACCAATTTCGCCCGCAGGCCTTGCTGTCGACTGATTTGGCTTTGTCTCTCTCTCAGATTGTGACCGCCTTCGTTCAACGCTGGCAAAGGGAAGTGACGTTTCACGAAGTACGGACACATCTGGGGCTCGAAACCCAACGACAATGGGCGGATTTGGCGATCGTCCGCACGACGCCCACGTGGCTGGGGTTGTTCTCGATCGTTACCGTACTCGCGCATTCTCTGGCGATTCATCGGCCTGTGCCTCCTCGACAGGCCGCGTGGTACGCCAAATCTACGCCTACCTTTGCTGATGCGTTGGCCCTGGTTCGTTCCCATTGGTGGCGGCATTCCCATTTTTCCCTGTCCCACAAAGACTACGACCTCGTACAAATCCCACGCCCGCTCTTCGAATGCCTTACTGACACGCTCTGTTATGCGGCCTGAGTGGATAAAGTCCAGCTCAGGACGAGCGGGGAAATGGCCTACTGTAAGTGCGGTCGATTGCGTGCAAGCTTGCCCTCTAGCATTCATAGTGCTAGGACGCGAGAAAAAAGGAGGGGCTCGTATGGGTAAGACTACAGGGAATGATCTCGTCGTCAAAGCGCTGAAAGACGAGGGTGTGGACACTGTCTTCTATCTCACGGGTGGGCCGATGGTCGATGTGGCGGGACGCTGTATAGAAATCGGCTTTCGCTCAGTCGACGTACGACATGAACAAGCCGCAGCCATGGCTGCACATGCCTATAGCCGAGTGATCGGGAAACCCGGCGTGTGCTTCGCTGCGTCGGGACCAGGGGCGACCAATTTGATCACCGGCGTGGGCAATGCCTATCTCGACGCAGTGCCAGTTGTTGCGCTCGGTGGGGCGAGTGCGCTCTCACAAGCGGGCATGGGAGCGTTTCAGGAGATGGATCAGGTCGGCATGTTTAAGCCCATCACCAAGTGGTCCGAACGTGTGATGGATGTTCGTCGTATCCCGGACCTCATCAACAAGGCGTTTCGCATCGCTACAAGTGGGACTCCAGGTCCCGTCTATATCGATCTCCCCGGCGATGTGCTGTACCGGGAAGTAGATGAAAATGAAGTCCCCTTTCCCAAGATGCCGCACGCCGTGCCGCGGATGGCGGGCGATCCCGCGCTCATCACCAAGGCTATTGCTTTGCTCAAGAGCGCCAAGCGACCTCTGATCCTCACGGGTACGGGCGTACTCTGGTCGGGAGCGATGCAGGAGTTGAAAGAGTTCGTCGATCTCACCGGTATTCCCTTCTACACGACACCGCAGGGCCGCGGCGTCATTCCGGAAGACCACCCTGTGAGTTTCCTCGGCGCCCGCAATCAAGCCTGGAAAGAAGCGGATGTGGTGTTGATTATCGGCACACGTCTGAACTTCATCATCGGGTTTGGTCTGCCACCGCGCTGGGCTGAAGACGTCAAGATCATCCAGGTCGATATCAATGACGAAGAAGTTGGACGGAATCGCCCCGTCGATATCGGTATTGTTGGCGATGCCAAGACGGTGTTGCGGCAATTGATTGACGAAGGCCGTGATGCGTTTCGCGGGCGCAAGGAACTGGCCTGGGTCGAAACTCTGCGCGGTTATGACAAGCGCTCGCAAGAAAAGTCGCAGGCGCTACTCAATACTGACCAGATGCCCATTCATCCTTTGCGTCTGTGTAAAGAGGTGCGAGACTTCATGGACCGTGACGCCATCATCGTGGTGGACGGGCACGAAATTCTCAACTTCGCGCGGCAGTCGGTGCCGACGCACGCACCAGGGCATCGGGTGAATGCAGGCCCCAATGGTTGTATGGGGGTCGCAGTCCCGTTTGGTATGGGTGCCAAGGTTGCTAAACCAAACACGCAAGTGATTGTGCTGAGCGGAGACGGGTCGTTTGGCATGAATGGTATGGAGATCGATACGATGGTCCGCCACAATATCCCGGCGCTCATCGTTGTGAGCAATAATGGCGGCTGGGCGGGGCTAGGCGGCATGGCGGCTGGACGCGACTTAGGCTTTGGGCGGTACGACAAGATGGCAGAAGTTTTCGGCGGCCATGGTGAATTTGTGGAACAACCACAAGACATTCGTCCAGCGCTTGAACGCGCAGCAGCGTCCGGCAAACCGGCAGTGATTAATGTGATCACTGACCCCAAGGCCCGCTCATCGACAGTGTCCTTTGCGAACTATCGCGCCATCTAAAGGGGGTCATCGTATACGTGCAGAAAGGAGGATCTATCGTGACTGCACAGGGCATGATTTCGGCAGATTCGCATGTTATCGAACCACGTAACCTCTGGGTCGAGCGGGTCGACAAAGCGTTCCGCGACCGCGCACCACGTGTGATGCGTGATACCAATGGTCTCAAGGGCGAGTGGTTTATTTGTCCAGGGCTTGAACCGCGTCCAGCGTCGCTTGCCTTTGCGGCCGGAAAAGACCCCAGCGAGTACAACGAATTTCAGAAAGCCACGAGTTATGATGACGCCTTGCCTGGCGGATGGGAAGCTGCGCCACGGCTCACGGACATGGCTTTGGACGGAGTCGATGCGGAGGTGATCTACACCACCCTTGGGTTCCGTTTGTTTGGCTTACTTGACGAGCCGTTCCAGCGCGAACTCTTTCGTGTGTATAACAACTGGTTATCTGAGCTCTGCAACTACGATCGTAAACACTTGTTGGGCTTGGCGTTAATTCCCCTGCTCGATGTCGAAGCGGGGATCAAGGAGTTACGGCGCTGCGCCGCGCTTGGGTTACGAGGCGCGTTGATCATGTGTTCTCCACCGGAAGGGCAAAGCTACGCGGATCGCACTTTCGATCCGTTTTGGGCCGAGGCCCAAGCCTTGCGCATGCCGCTGAGTCTGCATTTGGGCACCGGGCACGGGCGAGAAAGCCGCTATGATGCAGATCTGTTCCTCCGGGCAATGACCATTCCTCATGAAGTGCAGCGCACATTTGCCACGCTGTTATTTGGTGGCGTGTTAGAACGGTTTCCTGAGTTGATGCTGGTGTCGGCAGAAAACGACATTGGTTGGGTAGTGCACTTCCTGGCTCGGGCTGACCTTACCTTCCATAAGCTCGGTTCGCTCAAGCTGAGCAAGTCGGGCGGCGCAACGCTGAAAATGTTGCCCAGTGAATACTTTCGCCGGCAAGTATACGCTACTTTCATTGACGACGAGGTTGGCGTTCGCAACTGTGATCTATTTGGTGTGGATAATTACATGTGGTCCAGTGACTATCCGCATTTGATGGCGACCTGGCCCCGTTCGCGCGAAGCCGTGGCGCGGAATTTCCGCGGCATCAGTGATGAGGTGAAATGGAAGATCGTGCGAGACAACGCCGCACGGGTGTATGGCATTGAACTCAATGAGCAGTAGTCCATCGCCTTAAATGGAGGAACGTATGGCAGAGAACCGACAAGCCAAGAAGACTTTAGAGGCTCTGTTGGAGCAAGCCCAAGCGATAGCCCGGATGGCGGCGGAGCGTACGCAAATCATCGATCAGCAACGGCGGCTGCCCGATGACTTGATAACGGCGATCAAAGAGTCGGGCTTGTTCCGCATCATGCAACCGTCCTATTGGGGCGGTTATGAGATGGACTTAGGGACCTTCGTGCGGGTGGCGACGGAGATTGCCAAGGGCGATACCTCCACCGGCTGGGTGTATTGCATTTTGGGAATCCATCATTTCTGGATTGGCTATGTGGAACCGGAATTGCAACATGAGATCTGGGGCAAAGACTCCAATGTTTTAATGGCTGACTCTTTTGCACCTATGGGAAAAGTCCAACCAGTCTCTGGTGGCTACCGGCTTAGTGGCCGCTGGAGCTTCTTGAGTGGGCTGTGGTGCAGCGATTGGGTGGCGGTGGGTGCATTGATCGCTCCCGAGGAAGGCGGCAGACCCGAATGGTCGATGTTCTTTGTTCCAAAGAAGGATTACCGGGTGGATGACCAATGGTATGTCGTCGGCATGCAGGGGACAGACAGCAACACGATTGTAGTCGAGGATGCGTTCGTTCCCTACCATCGAGTCTACTGGTTAGAGCGCGCGCAACGAACCGGTGAGTCTCCTGGGCAGAAGCTGAATCCTAGTCCACTGTATCAGTTGCCTTTTATCCCTACCCTCGGTCTCGCCCTCGTGCCGGCAGCCGTGGGCTCTGCGCGGGCAGCTCTTACTCATTTTCAGCAGTGGATTGAGAAGCGAGTGCCTATCTACTCAACGAGTGGGACCTCGCAGCAAGGCATGGCGAGTGCGCAGGTGGCTTTGGCCGAAGCCTCTACGACGTTAGATGCGGTGGAAGGCCTCATGCTACGGTGCGCAGACGAGATTATGTCTTTGACTGGTGAAAAACGGGTACCGACAGAGCTGGAGCGGATGCGCTACTATGCCTGGCGCGGCTACATGGTGCGGCAGTCTATCCGCGTTGTGGATCGCTTGTTTGAGTTAAGCGGAGGGCATGCCTTATATCTCCAACATCCGCTGCAGCGGATTTGGCGTGACGTGCATGCCACTGGCCAGCATCTCGGATTACACTATGAGTTTGCGATGGAGGGCTATGGGCGGGCCTTAGTTGGGTTACCGAGCGGGATGCTGATGTAGTTTAGAACGGATTACAGTTGGGTTTACCACGTACATTACCCTCACCCGCACGCGCTCCGCTTGTGCTGCCCTCTCCCTGGCAGGGAGAGGGATAGGGTGAGGAGAGTGAAGGCTGGGGCTTTCACAACACTCTACCCATTGCCTTTCAAAGGATCCTCAAGCAAGAAGGGGTCGTCAGATCGCCGATCGCTCCCCAGCCCGCTTCGGAACCCAGGAAAAAATCCGCCCGTGCTTTACGCCCCCATCTCGTAACTGCGCAGCATTTTACCCGGCAACGTTCCGGTACACCGCTGTCCCTCGAAGGTGATGACCCCATTGACGATGGTAAAGTGATAGCCATCCGCCTTCTGCACTCGCCGCCAGTCGTTGTCCGGTAGATCGTAGACCGTCTCCATCGGTAGCACACGCAGCTTTTGCAGGTCGTAGATAACAATATCTGCCGGCATCCCTTCCCGGAGCCACCCCCGATCACGAATGCCGATCGCCCACCCCAACATCGTCGAAAGGCGCCAGTGGGCTTCTTCCAACGACATCACCTGTTTGTCACGCACCCAGTGAGCAAGGAAATGAGTGGGGTAACGGCCCGTGGTAAGGAACTTGGTGTGTGCACCGCCATCAGAAGCACCGATCAGGCACAGTGGGTGCTTGATAATTGTCGCCAATGCTTCTTCATCCGAGTTGGCAAAGCTCGGCATAGAAAATTCCGTCTTGAGATCTTCCTCAACCGCTAAATCGAGCATAGCATCGACGGGATGTTTGTTCTGTTCCTGCGCCAGTTCGGCCACGGTCTTGCCTTGTAACATTTTGTTCTTTTCGAGGCAGACCTTATCGATAAAGGTCTCGTTCCAGCGGAACATTGAGATTTGACCGGCCTCGCCGTCATCCTGTCTCCGTCCGGTTATCCGCGCTCGCTCCATATCCGCACGCAACTTCGGACGTCGGCCGGGATCGGCCAGTTTCGCTTTGCGTTCCTCTAACGTGCCGATAGTCGCTTCGTTCCACGCCGGCAATTGATCAAAGAGTCCCATTGTTTCAAAGGTTAACTCAAACTCAATCGGCAGGCAGATATCGACAGGCAGCACTACGGCTTCGCGGTACGCCTTCTCATTCCAATCCAGTTGCCGACGCCATTGCGTTGGGTTCGTCGGATCATACGCAATCGCGTTCCAGTTCACCGGTCGTCCGCTGGTCTTGGCCAACTCTAGCAAGAAATCGAGTTTGAGCCCTTGCAACGCACGGCCCATCGTCCACTCAATCGAGCCACGGTTGTAGTCGCGCAGCACGGTCGCCATCTCCAGGAATTCTTCGCGCGACGCCACTTGGGTCGGCAAATAGCCCCCGTCATAGTCACGGTTGGCCATGCTGAACGTGCCCGAGAAGCCAAAGCCGCCGGCATTCAACGCTTCACGCAGAATGTGTTTCATTTGCGCAATCTGGTCGCTTGTGGCTTTGTAGTTGGGATCTCGCGCTGCTTCGTTACCCATGACCCACGCGCGTAATGGAGAGTAAGGCACAAGCGAGGCTGCATTGACCCCAAGTCCATGCCGGTCAAGGCTGTCGAGAAATTCTGGGAAGGTGACCCAATCCCAGCGCATCGATGCTTGCATCATCGACAGCGGAATAGTCTCAGTCCGTTCCATGCGCAGCATCGCTCGCTCGCGGTCTGCAGGACGTACCGGAGCAAAGCCAAAGCCGCAGTTGCCGATAGCAACGGTCGTGACACCGTGCCAGCCGGAAAGCGTGGCATAGGGGTCCCAGCCGCTGAGGGCAGCATCATAGTGCGTGTGGATGTCCATGAAGCCCGGCGCAACGATTAACCCAGTCGCGTCGATCTCTCGCGTCGCCGTTCCCTGGACATTACCCATAGCAACTATTCTCCCGCTGCGGACACCAATGTCTCCCTTGAAGGCAGGCATGCGCAAGCCGTCGACGATTGTGCCGTTCTTGATCAACAGATCGTAATCCGCCATGAGAACCCTCCTTTGGCTCGCGTGAGCCGGTCAATGCGGTACTGAGTACCGCGGGTGCAGCTAAATCGAAACACAAGACATGGGTACCCTCAGGGTAACGTGCGCTGTGCGCACGATGTTCCTCTCCGTCGCACTATTCGTGCGCGTGGCGCACGCTACGGCCTCGTGGGTCACAACCGGAAGTGTACAAATCTTCTGTGGTTCGATTTAGCGTCAAGCTCAGCGGCGCGAAGCAATCTCTCGCCGAAAAAGAGATTGCTTCGTCGCTGATAGCTCCTCATAATGACTTGTACTCTCTATTTTGTAGACTCACTTAATGTACGTGTCTCATCCGACGGCTTTCACCACAGCGTCCCACTCCACGATCGGTGTCAATCGGCGTTTGGCGACCAAACCCGAACTCACGGCTTTGGCGAACCCATCAAAGGTGAGCGTGTGGTCTTGGATGTCAAGGATGAGCACAATTTTGGCCTCTTCATTCGACCCCCACGGTCCGGCCTTGAGGGTCACTCCAGGGGGAAAGCCATTCTTAAGCACGTTCTGGATGAGCGCGACCCCTTTTTTGGCGTCCTCCGGGCTGTTTGCGTTGAAATAGATTTCATCTAAATAGAGCGGCATACACGTAACCTCCTTCTGCAGTTAAGGTGAATAAAGCAGAAACTAGAACAGTTAGTTAAGTCCATACAAGCGTATGGCATTACCCCCAACCATCTTCTGCACATCCTGTTCGGACATTCCTGCGAACGCTTGCGCAATGATGTCCCGAGAGTGGGGCCAGGGCGAGTCAGTATGCGGATAGTCCGACGACCACAGGATATTCTCGGCGCCGAAGATCTCGCGGGTAAATTTCACGTTGGTCGTTTCAAACTGGAATGTTGCTACTACATTGCGTTTCATGTATTCGCTAGGCAGCATCGGCAATGCCAAGCCTTCAATGTGTCGCAGTCGATCGTAGGCATGATCGATACGGTACAGGAAGTGCGGAATCCAGGACACGTCGTTTTCTGCTGAGACAAGTTTCAAACGCGGAAAGCGCTCTGGGACGCCACCGACGATGAGGTCGGCAAAGCTCAGCTGAATCTCCTGCGGCAGCCGCATGTAGCGATGCAGCACTCGGCGCGGGTCGAACTGGACTCCACCACGACCAGTGAGGATATGGAGACTCAAAGGCATCTGTAGATCTTGGGCGGCAGCCCAGAAGGGATCATACTCCCGCGAGCTGTAGGGCCGGTCGTCGGGGGGCGAGCCCCAGATCAATGCTCCGCGGAGTCCTTTCTTGGCAATCCGTTCTAACTCCGCAACGGCTGCCGGAATGTCTTCTAACGAGATCACACCAAGGCCGATGAGCCGCTTGGGATCATAGCTGCAGTATTCGGCAGCCCAATCGTTGAAGGCGCAAAAACACGCGGCTCGAAGTTCGGCATCATCGAGACCAAACAGCAACATCCCCATTGAAGTATACAGCGCTTCTGCACTCACGCCATCGCGGTCCTGTTCTTTGAGGCGTTCAGCCGGGTCCCAGACACTCTTAGGAGCAACTTCAAAACCCTTCTTGCGGTGTTGTGGGAGTTCTTCCGCACTCTTGCCTGAGCCGAAAAACCCGGCGACCGGTACCGGAGTAATATTCTCACAGACAAAAAACTCGCCTTCTTGACCGTTATGGCCACGGACCGTGCGTGGCGCTTGATCACGGAACCGCTGATCCATGCGCTCTGCCCACATGGTCGGGGGTTCAACAAAATGGGAGTCCGCTGAAATAATGCGATACGCTGTCATGACGCACCCTCCTTTGGCTCGCGTGAGCCGGTGAACGCAGTACCGAGTACTGAGCGCTGAGTTCTGAGGCTGAGTCCAAATCTGCAGACACACCGTCACAAAGCAGACTGCAAGTCGACGCTGGAGAACGGGCTCACACCTCGCATCCAGTTTCCCCGCCTCTCTTGTATCACTGTCACGTACCTAGCGAAAGAAGAAAGGGGAATTTCTGCTTCACCCTCATGCCAGACAGAAAATACCCGTACGGGTCTCCTTTTTTGCCACCTGGAGATGTTGTGATCTATGGCGAAGACATCAAACGACGCTTAGAGCAGGAAGTCATTCACTATTGGTGAGGAAGTGTATGGAGGCATTGACTGCGGGTGTATAAAGACCACGTGCCCTGAAGAGCACTATGGCTATTCATTATTACATGTAAAAATCTGGACTTGATGTGATAGCCAATGTCAGGACATGTTGCAACGCGTTCACCATGAACCGCACAGTCTGTGCGAGCTGCCGAAGCTGATGGAGTAACTCGCGCCTTATCACGTTAGTGGATCTTCAACTTACCAACAGCTCGTAACCACTCAGGGGATGTTGAAGGAAATTCGTGTTTGACATAGTGCAAAGCTACTCTAATGACCGCCTCCTGGCGGTTACGCCGGTAGAGGGAATGAGGAAGGAATGCTGTCAAGCTGCCGTTTCCGTCAAGAACAACGTCCCGCGCGACAAAGGCGAAGCCGATGCCCACGATGATTGCAACAGTCCAGATTGCTGTACTGCTGCTCATCGTGGTGGCGGCGGTCGCACTTGCCGCACGAAGGCTCCAGGTACCGCCGGCCATTCTGCTGGTCATCGTCGGCATCATATTGGCGCTCGTGCCAGGGCTGCCGCGCGTCGAGCTGGTCCCGGAGCTGGTACTGCTACTGGTGTTGCCGCCACTGATCTACTCGGCCGGCGTCGCCATGAGCTGGAGAGAGTTCCGCTTCAATTTGCGTCCGATCACGCTCTTGGCTATCGGTTGTGTCGTCTTCACCACAGTGGCGATTGCCGGCGTCAGTCATTGGTTACTCGGCCTGTCATGGCCGATCGGCTTTGTGTTGGGCGCGATTGTCTCACCGCCGGACGTAGTAGCGCCACTCGCCATTGCTCGCCGGCTCGGCTTGCCGCGACGCCTCATCGTTGTCCTCGAGGGTGAAGGACTCGCAAACGATGCCACTGCGTTGATCCTCTACCGGTTTGCCGTCGCTGCGGTAAGCAGTGGAACATTCTCTCTTAGTCCTGCTGTGGGCACGTTCGTCGCCATTATCATCGGCGAAATCGTGTACGGCATCACTCTTGGCTGGCTGATGCTACGCGTCCGCCACGCGGCCCACGACCCGCGCGTCGAGATGACATTGTCATTGGTGACCCCCTACCTCGCCTTCTGGGCGCCTGAGCACCTAGGTGGCTCCGGAGTGGTCGCCACAGTCGCTACCGGGCTCTACATCAGCTGGAACGGGCCTCTGTGGATTACCTCGGCCACGCGACTTCAGGGCGTCTTCTTCTGGGATCTATTCACCTATCTCATCGAAGGCCTGGTCTTCCTGCTTACCGGCCTGCAGGCGCGCACCTTGCTCGACCGCATCGGCGATCTGCCCACTAGAGAGCTGCTGGTCTCGGCCGTAGTGATCTGCGTGGTCGTGATTGTCGCCCGGTTCGTGTGGATGTTTCCGGCAACCTATCTGCCGCGTTGGCTCATTCCCGCAATCGCCCGCAAGGACCCCTCACCTTCTTGGCAAGTACCGTTCATGCTAGCGTTCACTGGCATCCGCGGCATCGTCTCGCTCGCGGCCGCCCTGGCAATTCCGCTTGCCACGATCAGCGGCGAGCCTTTCCCCGATCGTGATCTGATTCTATTCCTCACATTCTGTGTGATCGTGGTGACGCTAGTCGGCCAGGGCCTGCTCATGCCGACAGTGATCCGCTGGCTTGGCCTTACTGAAATAGGCCACGGAGAGCGCCGACTCGAAGAGGCTGAAGAGCTTGCAAGCCGGCGGCAGACGATTGAGGCCGTCGTGCGACGTCTCGATGAGCTGGTGGCCGAGCGGAACTTGCCTGTGCGAGTCGTAGAGCCACTACGCGCTTATCACTACGGACGGCTGCAGCAGCTGGAATACAGAACCGGAACCGATGAACTGAACACGCAACTTGCCCGTCTGTCCGACGAGTTGGAGCTGCTACTGATCGAGGCGGAACGCAAGCACCTGTATGCTTTGCTGTGCAGTGGCCAGCTGAAGGACGATGTGCGCCGCCGCATCGAAAGAGAGTTGGACCTACGGGAAGTACAGCTGCTGCGGACCACACCGCGCAGCGGCAACGCCGACGCTTAGCCGTTGTTGCGGCAAGAGAAAACCAGAGAGGCGGCTAGAGACGAGTCATTCTGAGCCTCCTTCGATAAGCTCACCTGTGCCTGCGGCACTGGCGCAGGCAGGGCAGGCTTCAGCGGGAATCCATTCTTCTTTCTCCTGGATTCCGGGTCACGCCTGCGGCCCCGTATCGAGTACAGGGCCGCATTGCTCGGAATGACAGGCTGCCTTTAGGACTACGCAAACTTGGGAATTAGGGCGGCATAGCGATCCAGCAACGGGAGCACCGTCTCACGTCCTTCGGACGGCACTGCCAAAACTGCCCGCTCGACTCCTAACTCTTGGTACTGGCGCAAGAGCGCTCCATCGTCCCCCACACCAAAAATCGAAACCGGAAAGTCGCTCGCTTTGCGCCCCGCCTGCGTCGCCAAGTTTTTCAAAGTGCTTATGGCTGCTGCCAGGTCTTTCGGTGGCATCAGGCCAGGGATCCATCCGTCGCAATAACGTACGACCCGCTGCAAGCCTTGCGAGGAAAGGGTGCCAAGCAAGATAGGAGGATGTGGTTTCTGCAATGGCTTGGGGTAGCACCAGAGCGGCTCAAAGTTGACAAATTCGCCGTGATATTCCGCTGCTTCGTTGGCCCAGATTGCTTTCATGGCCTCGATCCGCTCACGCAGGACTTTCCAGCGTCGCTGAAACGGCGTCCCATGATGCGCCATCTCCTCAGCGTTCCAACCTCCGCCGATGCCAAACAGTAGACGCCCACCAGAAAGCTGGTCCACCGACGCAACCTCTTTGGCCATGACAATCGGATCGCGCTCAATCACAAGGCATATACCGCTGCCAATTTTGATGGTCTTGGTGGCAGCAGCGGCGGCCATAAGAGAAACAAAGAGATCATGCGTATGCCAGTAGTCGCGGGGCAGCTCTCCACCGACCGGCCAGGGACTGCGCCGGCTGGTGGGGATGTGCGTATGCTCTGGGAACCATACCGACTCAAACCCGCGCTCCTCGCAGGCCCGGGCCAATTCGTCCGGGCGGATCGCATAATCAGTGGCAAACATCAGGATACCAAGTTTCATACCTCCTCCTTTCAAACAACTTCATTACGATGGCAAAATCGCTGGCTTGATCTCCTGTAACCGTGCCATCGATTCAAGAGCGGTATTCGCTTCCTCCAATCGATAGGTGTTGGAAATCAGATCGAGAAAAGAAAACCGCTGCTGGTTATTCTGCACAAATTGTAACGCTTTATAGAAGTGCGCAACTGTCGCTGCGGCGACACCGATAATGTCGATATTGCGTAAATTGATCATACTAGGAACGATGCTGATCGGTGTGGGATCAGTCTGGCCAATCACCACAAACCTTCCACCTCGACGCACAATCTCTAAACCATCTTTAAACGCCGCCGAGGGACCAGCACACTCAATCACTACATCTGGTCCGCGCCCTTCTGTGAGATCAAGGATCAGCTTTTTGCGCTCCTCGGCGTTCGGCACTTCGTCGATATTGATGGTGTGATGGGCTCCCCATTTCTTAGCCAGCGCGAGACGCGGTTGTGGGGCTCCCAAGACAATGGCCTTGGCTGCGCCAGAGACCAACGCCATCGCTAATGCGTAGAGCCCGACCGGACCACAGCCCAAAATCAGTACGCTCTCCTGGATTCGCAGCCCGCCAAGTCGTTCAAAGCCTTGCACGATAGTGCGCAGCGCACATGTGGCAGAGGCAACGACACGGGCATCAAGTTCTTCAGGTGCTTTGACCACATGACAAGCTGGACGTACATACGCATACTCGGAAAAGCCGCCAATCAGATACGGCGGCACATCGCATGGTCCGTATCCATACATCTTGGCATTAGGGCACAGAGTGGGCTGGCGGGCGATCGTGCAGTAATAACAGCGACCACACCACGCATATGCCCAGACGATGCGGTCACCGACGCGCAGTGGTTGATCCGCCGCATCCTTCTCGCGCCCTTCGCCTAGTTGCACGATCCTGCCGACAATCTCATGCCCCGGCACTAACGGGAGTTGGGTCACCTGGGTAAGTCTGCCGTGCGACGCGTGCACATCCGACCCGCAGATAGTGGCAGCTTCCACTTTGACGAGAATTGCGCCCGGTTCGAGTGGCGGAACCACAAGCTCACGAATCTCTAACGGTTGGTTATAATTGACAAGGACCGCGGCTCGGCTGGTCTGTGGCAGGGTGGTCATGGTCTCCTCTCCTTACGTACTCTGTCAGTTTGAATTTGACAGATAGGCCAGTAGAGCCGTCATGCCGCGAAAGCCTGTCCTGCCTGCGCCAGTGCCGCAGGCACAGGTGAGCTTGTCGAAGGGGGCGGGCATCCAGGAGGTGTAACTACAGGCCGGTGCTCAATGTTCCTGGATACCCGCTCCCCTACAGGACCGGGGACAGGTCCCAGCAGGACTTGGGACAGGCTGCGCGGGCATGACGGCTCTCAACTCATCACAATTATCTCGACGAGGTGCTAGAAATACTTTTCAACCTCACCCCCCGAGCGCGATCCGATACAACTTTGCCACGTTCTGGCACACGATCTTGTTTCTCGTCTGTTCCGGGATTCCCACGAACTGATCTTCTATCACTTTTCGTGAGTTCGGCCAGGTGCAATCGGAGTGCGGGAAATCCGACGCCCACATGTAATTATCGGCACCGAAGTACTCGCTGGTCATCGGACCAATCGGATCATCCTGAAACGTCACCATCACCTGGCGACGGATATACTCGCTGGGCTTCATCGGCAGGGGGTCATCCGACATGGCGTTGAATTTCTCATAAGCATGATCGAGCCGGTAGAGGTAATGCGGAAACCAGCCACTGTCGTTTTCCGCTGACACCAACAGCAGCTTTGGGAAACGCTCCAGCACGCCACCAAAGATAATATCGGTAAAGGAACGCTGAATCTCCTGAAAATGGTTCACATAATTTCGCGTCATGAACGGAGGCCGCTTACCGGTGGGCGACACTTTCACTTGCTCGTCGCGACCGCTCCCTTTGCCAGTGGCGAGGTGCAGTGAAACAGGCAGCTGCAACTCTTCGGCGACTTTCCACAACGGATCATACTCTTCGGTCCAGAACGGACGATCTGACGGCGGCGCCCCCCAAATTTGCGCACCTTTCAGCCCGAGTTTTGCGCAGCGCTCCAATTCCTTGACGCCCGCGTCCAGATCTTCAAGTGATACTAGCCCGACGGCATGAAATCTCTTGCGGTCATGCGAGCAAAACTCGGCGACCCAATCATTGTAGACTTTGAAGCACGCACGTTGCAGGTCCGCATCTTGCAATCGGAAAAGTGGCATACCAAACGTGGTGTACAGCACTTCCGCGACAACTCCGTCCACATCTTGATCTTTGACGCGCTCAACCGGGTCCCATCCGCCTGGAGGTGCTGCGGCATAGCCTGCGTTCTTGAAGTACTCTCCAAGTTCTTTGCCGCTGCGGCCTGCGGCAAACCCCAGCGACACCCGTGACGGTTTGATGCCCGGCGCGACGAAGAAGCTGCCTTTCTCATTCTCTTCGACATGTGGCGCTTGATCGCGGTATTTCTTATCAAGACGATCAGTCCACAGAGTCGGCGGTTCGATAAAGTGTGAATCAGCAGAAATGACTGTGTAGTTTGCCATCGTGAGCCCTCCTCGTTTTGCGGTGCGATGTTTCTCACCATCTTCTTTAGTTCCGAAACGTGCCGGGTGCAAGGTTATGTCAGCCCGTTGTCCAATGATACTCACAAGAGTAAAACGGCTGCGAGGCAAACCATGACCTTCGATGAGGTACTCGACCAAGTCCGCGACTTATTACAGAGCAAAGGCCGCATGGTCTATCGCGCGTTGAAGCGGCGTTTCGAGCTAGATGATGAGTATCTGGAAGACCTCAAAGCCGAACTCATCAAAGCCGAGGGTGTCGCGGCAGATGAAAACGGGGAGGTGTTGGTCTGGGTAGGAAAGGGGATAAATGGAGAAACAGATAAACAGATAAATGGGGAAGGCGAAAAGGCGAAAGGGAGAAAAGGCGAAACAGAAGTTGTCAGTTCTCAGTTGCCAGTTCTCAGTTCTCCTCAACCTCCCAGTCCGCCAACTCCGAACGTAGAACTCCGAACTTTCCAACCCCTAGACGCCGGACACCGGACGCCGGACGCCAGACAATCTGCGGCGGAACGCCGCCAACTGACAGTAATGTTCTGTGATCTAGTAGGTTCGACCGCGCTCTCGCAACAACTTGATCCCGAGAAGTATCGTGAGGTGGTGCAGAGCTATCAAGAAACCTGTACCGCTGTGATCCGGCGCTATGATGGACATATCGCGCAACACCTCGGTGACGGTCTGTTAATCTACTTCGGCTATCCCGTGGCACATGAAGACGACGCGGCACGAGCCGTACGAGCAGGGTTGGAAATTGTTAAGGCGTTACGTGTACAGGTTCCCTCTCCCCTTGTAGAAGCGCCTTTTTTTTCACCCTCGCCCTGTCAGGGAGAGGGCAGCACGAGTAGAGCGAGTGCAGGTGAGGGTAGTGTAGTTGCACAACCTCATGATTCCCCTCACCCTAACCCTCTCCCCGGAGAGAAGAGGGAATTAAGAGTCCGCCTCGGCATTCACACTGGGCTGGTCGTGATTGGCGAGATCGGCAGCAGCGAAAAGCGCGAACTGTTGGCCTTGGGCGAGACGCCCAACCTTGCCGCCCGTATTCAGGGGCAAGCCAATCCTAACGAAGTCGTAATCAGCGCGGCCACCTACCGCTTAGTCGAAGGCTTGTTTGCCTGTGAAAATCGCGGCCAACCAGAACTTAAAGGCGTAACAACTCCGCTGCCCCTCTATCGTATAGTGCGGGAGAGCGACGCCCAGAGCCGGTTTGACGTCGCCGTGCAGGCCGGCCTCACACCTCTGGTAGGCCGGGATGAAGAACTCGCCCTATTACGACGTCGCTGGGGGCAAGCCACCGACAGTGAAGGCCAGGTCGTGCTGCTCAGTGGCGAAGCCGGCATTGGCAAGTCTCGCCTCGTCCAAGAACTCAAGGGCCAGGTCGCACAAGATAACGCGGTCCGCATTGAGTTTCGTTGTTCGCCCTATCATCAGAACAGTGCGCTGTATCCAATCATTGAGCACGTACAGCAAGTGCTTCACTTCACGCCCAGTGATACCCCTCATGCGAAGCTTCAGAAACTGCAACAGACGCTTACGCGCTACCGTTTCTCGCAGCCTGATACCGTGCCGCTGTTAGCTGCGTTACTCTCGCTTCCGCACCCAGAAGTTGCTTCACTGAACTTGACTCCTCAGCAGCAAAAACAGCAGACGCTCGATGCGGTAGTACACTGGCTATTCGAGGAAGCCGAGCACGCGCCGGTGTATACCATCTGGGAAGACCTGCACTGGGCCGACCCGTCGACCTTAGAGTTTCTCGCGTTGTGTCTCAATCAAGTGCCTACAGCCCGGATGCTCATGCTGTTGACCTTCCGTCCAGAGTTTACCCCAGGGTGGGCATCTCGGTCGCATATTAGTCACCTCGTGCTAAGTCGGTTAGGCCGGAAGCAGACCAGTACCATCGTCGAGCAGATTACGGGCGAGAAAATGCTGCCGTTGGAAGTCTTACAGCAGATTGTGGCCAAGACGGATGGCGTTCCGCTGTTCGTAGAGGAACTAACCAAGAGTGTGGTGGAATCTGTAGGTGTGCACGACCGTGCGCCCCTACAATCCCTTGCCATTCCAGCCACGTTACAAGATGCGCTCATGGCTCGACTCGATCGGCTGGGGAGCGCCAAGGAGGTGGCGCAACACGGAGCGGTGGTGGGACGCGAACTGACGTACGACTTATTGCGCGTGGTCTCACCACTCCCCGAGGCAGCGCTGCAACAAGAGTTGACCAAGCTCGTCGCGGCGGAGCTACTCTATCAGCGCGGGCGACCCCCGCAGGCGACCTATTTTTTCAAGCATGCGCTGGTGCAAGAGGCCGCCTATCAATCGTTACTGAAAAGTAAACGGCAACAGTTACATCAACAAGTGGCACAGGTGCTGGTGGAACGATTTGTTGGGTTGACGGAGGCCCAACCTGAGCTAGTCGCCCATCACTACACTGAAGCAGGGCTCGGAGCACAGGCCATTCCGTACTGGCAAGGGGCAGGCAAGCGTGCCGTGCAACGCTCGGCCAATGCTGAGGCCATCACCCACCTGACCAAGGGGTTAGAGTTGCTTAAGACCCTGCCCGATACTCCCGAGCGTGTCCAGCAGGAACTCACGTCGCAAATCACCTTGGGCACTCCGTTAATGGCAACGAAGGGATTTTCAGCTCCGGAAGTAGAGCGAGCATATGCCCGGGCGCTTGAGCTATGCCGAAGGGTAGGAGAGACACCTCAGCTCTTTCGCGTGCTGTTCGGTCTGCACTTATTTTATATAGTCCGGGGCAAGCATGCGACAGCGCATGAGCTAGCAGAGCAGCTCCTCACATTAGCCCAACGCTTACAAGATCAGACACTTCTTCTGCAGGCTCACTATGCGCTGAGCGGCGTATTGTTCTACCTCGGAGAGTTTGTCTCGGCCCGAGCACAATTGGAACAAGGAATCGCACTCTATAACCCTCAACAGCATAATTCTCATGTCTCTGGCACTCCAACAGACGTGGGAGTAGGCTTCCGGGGCTATGCAGGCTGGGTCCTATGGTTTCTTGGCTATCCAGATCAGGCTCTGAAAATGAGTTTTCAAGCCCTCACTTTGGCTCACGAGTTGGCTCACCCCTTTATACTAGCTGCGGGCCTACACTTTGTTGCCCAGCTCCACCAGATCCGCCGGGATGAGCAACTGACCCGAGAACGAGCAGAGGAATCTGTTACTCTTTCGGCCAAACAGGGGTTTCCGCAGTTTTTAGCAATAGACACTATGCTTTGGGGATGGGCGCTAGCCAGTCTGGGACAAGAGGAAAAAGGGATTGCCCAGATGCATGAGGGACTGGCCGCCTTCCTAGCCACGGGAGCAGAGTTTGCGCAGCCGTTTTTTCTTGCTCAACTGGCCGACGTATGTGGGAAAGCAAGACAGACAAAGGAAGGGCTCGCAGCGTTGGCCGAGGCGATGGCTAAGGTAAACAAAACTGGAGAGCAGTTCTACGAGGCGGAGCTGTATCGGCTCAAGGGGGAACTCACGCTGCAAAAGTTGTCAGTCCCCAGCCCCCAGCCCTTAACATCCAGCACTCAGGAAGTGGAGCGGGAGGCGGAAGAGTGCTTCCTCAACGCCATTGAGATCGCACAGAAGCAACAAGCGAAGTCACTGGAGTTACGGGCAACAGTAAGCCTCGCTCGCCTCTGGCAGCAACAGGGCAAACTCACCGAAGCTCACCAGATGTTATCCGAAGTTTACAATTGGTTCACCGAAGGGTTTGATACGAAGGATTTGCAAGAAGCGAAGGTGCTACTAGAAGAACTGACACGAGGATAAAGGTGAAAGCCCTCTAGCGGAGATACAGCAATGGAGGTCGCGGTATCGAGGAACGGGATTACCATCCGGATCACGGACGAACGCTGGACGCATGTGGTTGAGTCGCACGATTATATGGCAGGCAACCGTGATTTGGTCATAGAAACCATTGAGGACCCTGACGCAATTGTGGCTGGTAGAAAAGAAGAGCTTAGCGCGTTACGCCATTACCAGGCCACCTCGATCTCGGAAAAGCATGTGGTTGTGATCTATCGTGAACTTGAGGATGATGGGTTTCTCATTACGGCCTTGATGACGTCAGCCCCGGAGACAATTCTACGGAAGGGAGAGATATGGCAGAGACCACAGACATCTTAGAATCTGTTCCTCACCTCCTCAAGCTTGGAGCAAAAAAACTCTGGTTAGATTACGATGAGGAGGCTGATGTACTGTACGTGAGTTTTCGTCGACCTCAGAAAGCGACGGACAGTCGTATGGACAATGATCTGATTTACCATTACTGCGATGGAGAACTGGTCGGGATAACCATTCTCCATGCGAGTGAGATCGGGAGTCCGTCTTCCCAATAACGACTGTTTACGTTGGCGTCCCTTTTTGACAATGACTTGATGAATACATGCCTCAGGGAGACAATACGTATGCCCAAACTCACTGATCTGCGAGACCAAACCTGCATTGTCGGTATCGGCGAAACCGCCTATACGCGCGGCACGCCCAAGAGCGCACTCGAACTCGCTTTGGAAGCGTCGATGGGCGCAATCGAAGATGCAGGCATCAAACCTGAAGTCATCGACGCGGTGATTCTTCCGAGCGGCGCCGGCAGTGGCGGCACAGCCGGGGATTTTTGTGCCAACTTGGGCCTTCAGGATTTGCATTACACCACGTCGCTGCAAGAGATGGGCGGCGCCATGTGTGTATCTGCTGTTGAATCTGCCGCCGTCGCGCTCGCCAGTGGCATTGCTACATACGCCCTGATCCCACTGTGCAGTCGTTTCTACTCCGGTCGGAAAGCACGAAACTTGACCTCCGACCCTGGCACCGGTTTGCAGGCCGCTGAAACGATCCGCGACTACTATGGCCCATTTGGCGTGGGCGCACCTCCGCAGCATTATGCCTGGATGGCGCAGCGACATATGCAGCTCTATGGCACTACGCACGAGCAACTCGGAGCTGTAGCAGTGGCGATGCGCAAACACGCGCATCTGCATCCCAATGCGTTAATGAAACGTGCACCGATGACGATGGAAGATTATCTTTCGTCACGCTGGGTGAGCTACCCATATCGTCTTCTCGATTGTTGCCTGGAAACCGACGGTGCAGCGGCACTCCTCATGACCACCACTGAACGTGCCAAAGACCTGCGCAAGCCACCCGTATACGTGATGGGTGTGACTTCAGGACATCCATTCCCGCCGCACGATATTCCCAATCGCCCTGATATTCTCAAGATTGGACTCGACTTTTGTGCCCCACGGGCATACGAAATGGCGGGAGTAACGCCAAGTGACATTGATTTTGCCGAAATCTACGACTGCTTCACCGGCCAAGCGATTCTGCAGATCGAAGGCGCGGGGTTCTGCAAGAAAGGGGAAGGTGGGCCGTTCGTCGAGAACGGACGTATCGAACTCGGTGGCGCCCTACCCGTCAATACGCATGGCGGCCTGTTGTCACAAGCGCACAACACCGGCATGAACCACTTAGTCGAAGCTGTGGTGCAGCTCCGACACGAAGCCGACACACGGCAAGTGAAAGATGCCGAGCTGGGGGTTGTGACCGGCTGGGGTGGCCACGGGCATGGGTCGATTGCGATTTTGCGGCGTTGAGGGGTAATAATTTGACGCAATAATTCTGATGGGCGTGATTTCGTCATGCCAGCTTTCGCTGGCATCCAGGAGCATACCGCATTGGCCTGTAATTATGCCGCCTGGATTCCGGGTCTCGCGCTGCTTGCCTGGAATGACGCCACTACTACCCTCCTCAGAATCATTGTCATGGAGTAGTAGTTACTATGGATACTGAAAACAAATCACAGACAGTCAGAGTCCCTGTCCTGCACGGCTACACCAAGGAATTCTACGACTGGTGTCATAAGCAAGAGCTACGCTTTCAGCGCTGCCAGCAGTGCGGGACCTGGCGCCATCCACCGCGACCGATGTGCACTAATTGTCACTCGTTACAATGGGAATGGGCACCAACCAAAGGAACAGGTAAAATCTATTGCTGGACAACTGTACACCAGGCCCTCGACCCCGCCTTCGCTGATGCAGTTCCATATGCGGCAGTTGTGGTCGAGTTAGATGAAGGACCGCGACTCACAACCTGGGTCACGGGCATATCGCCCGACGAGTTGCATATCGGCATGCCGGTCGAGCTGTGGTTCGACACCGTCACCAATGAAGTAACACTGCCGAAGTTCAAACCTCAGGTCACCCGTTAGAGAAACAGAAAGGAGTTTACTCAACGGAATACAAAACCGTTGTTGAAGCCAATGCTGCCGCTCAATCGAGTCATAGGAAATTCGGACAGCTGTGCCCGGTCCTCTTTCGTGGCGCGCGCCATGCGCACGAATAGAAGCGGCTAGTAGCGTGTCTCGCAAATGCGTTAGCAGTAGTAGCAAGGGCATGAGCAGTGCATATTTTGTAAGATGGGCACTGCCTACCTTACGCAAGACCGCTATAGCACTTATGAGACACGCTACTAGGGCTTCGCGCGCACAGGGCGCTACACGGAGTGTACCAATCTCGTGGGGTTTGATTGAGATTTCTAATGGCATAAAGAAGTCCCGAATCGCTGAAGGCGGAGGTCACAACAAGTCAAGTGCTTACTAATTGAGATCTATGAACAAACTATTGATCGCCAATCGTGGCGAAATTGCCGTTCGTGTCATCGAAGCTGCAGCCGAACTCGGAGTGACGACCGTTGCTGTATACTCGGAAGACGATGCAAAATCCTTGCATGTTGTCCGAGCTGATGAAGCTCACCAACTGCGAGGTACGGGCGTTGCTGCGTATCTTGATAGTGAGCAGATTGTTACTATGGCTCAACAAACTGGCTGTAAGGCAATTCATCCGGGTTATGGGTTTCTTAGCGAGAATGCTGATTTCGCCCGGCGCTGTGCAGAAGCGGAGATCACGTTCGTCGGTCCCCGTCCAGAGTTGCTCGAATTATTCGGCGACAAAGTTCGGGCACGTCAGCTGGCTGTGCAGTGCGGCGTGCCGGTATTGGCTGGTTCTGAAGGACCGACTGCTCCGAGTGAGGTCAAGGCGTTCTTTCGGTCTGGCCCTATGGACAGCGCGATCGTGATCAAAGCCGTCGCCGGCGGTGGTGGCCGTGGCATGCGCGTGGTCCGCCGTCTAGAAGAGATCGAAGATGCGTACACCCGTTGCCAGTCAGAGGCACGCGCAGCATTTGGCAATGGCGATGTGTATGTCGAGCGCTTCATGCCGGCAGCACGACACATCGAGGTGCAGATCCTCGGCGATCAATCAGGAAACGTTGCGCATTTGTGGGAACGCGAGTGCACAATGCAGCGGCGACATCAGAAGTTGATCGAGATTGCTCCAAGTCCCTCCATTACTGCCGCGACGCGTGACCAACTCATCGCCGCCGCGATACGCATGGCACAGGAAGTAAAATACGAGAGCCTTGGCACCTTTGAGTTCCTGGTCGCGACGACCGATGAGAGTACTACTTTTGCTTTCATCGAAGCCAATCCGCGCTTGCAAGTCGAACACACAGTGACCGAGGAAGTGACCGGCATAGATCTCGTGAAGGTGCAGCTGCAACTCGCGGCTGGACAGTCGCTGCGTACACTCGGACTTGACACGTTGCATCACGCCAAACCGCGCGGCTTTGCCATGCAGCTGCGCGTCAATGCAGAATCAATAGGCGAAGACGGCCTGGTGCGACCAGCCAATGGCACAATCAGTGTGTTCGAAGCTCCCTCGGGGCCAGGCCTGCGTGTCGATTCGTACGCGTATGCCGGTTACAACACCAACCCCAGATTTGATTCCTTATTAGCGAAACTCATTGTCTATTCGCTTTCCTCCAATTTCACAGAAACTGTGAACAAGGCCTATCGTGCCTTGGGCAAGTTCCGCCTCGAAGGTGTAGCAACGAACATTGGATTTCTCCAGGCAGTGTTGCAACATCCTGATTTCCAATCTAACCGACTTCATACCGGTTTTATCGAAGAAAAGATCGGGGAACTAACGGGAGTAGTACAACCACCTCATCGCCAACTTTACCTTGCTCGGCCAACACAAACCCGCGCGATTGGAACGAAAATCGATAATCATGATCCACTGGCAATCCTTGACCTTGGTCGATCCACTGCGCCGCAAGTTGAAGACGTAGCACCCGAACAAATAGTGCATCCCCTTCCCGGCTACGATATCGAAGAGCCTGAGGGAACCGTCGCGCTCCGCGCTCCTATGCAGGGAACAATTGTATCAGTCGATGCCGAAGAAGGAGCAGTCGTCGCCCAAGGTCAGCAACTGATTGTAATGGAAGCGATGAAGATGGAACATGTGCTCACCGCGCCAGTGAGCGGCGTCCTCCGGCAAGTAACAACAACAAAAGGAGATACGGTCGTCGAAGGACACCCCTTGGTCTTTATCGAAGAACGTCAGGTCGATACTGCAGTTTCTGTCAATACGGGTGAAACTGATTTGGAGGTGATCCGACCAGACTTGGCTGAGGTGATCGAACGGCACGAAGTCACCCTCGATGCGGCGCGACCAGAAGCAGTCACCCGCCGGCGCAAGACCGGTCAGCGCACCGCACGCGAAAATATCGCGGCGCTGTGCGACCCCGATTCCTTCGTTGAATACGGTGCTTTAGGAGTAGCTGCGCAACGTCGACGGCGCACCATGGAGGACCTTATTAAGAACACGCCAGCCGACGGGCTGGTCACCGGACATGCGACGATCAATGCCGATTTGTTTGGTCCCGAACGTGCACACAGCGTAGTACTGGCCTATGACTTTACCGTATTCGCTGGAACGCAAGGGCATCTCAACCATCGTAAGAAAGATCGCATGTTTCAGCTCGCACGAGAGCTGTACCTCCCACTGGTGCTGTTTGCCGAAGGGGGCGGTGGACGACCAGGAGACACTGACGGTGATTTCAGTTCACGCACCTTCTTCGACTTTCCTCGCCTCAGCGGACTAGTGCCGCTGATTGGGGTTATTTCAGGCCGGTGTTTCGCCGGTAACGCGTCTTTGCTCGGTTGTTGTGACGTGGTCATAGCCACCAAGAATTCCAACATCGGCATGGGCGGACCGGCAATGATTGAAAGCGGCGGATTAGGTATTTTCCGTCCTGAGCAAGTCGGACCACTGAGCGTGCAAGTGCCCAGTGGTGTTGTCGATATTGCTGTGGCAGATGAGACGGAAGCAGCCCATGTCGCGAGAAAGTATCTCTCTTATTTTCAAGGATCACTTCCTCACTTCGAGTGTGAAGATCAGCGTCTGCTACGCAAGGTTGTACCTGAGAATCGCTTACGGGCGTATGATGTTCGCAAAGTCATCGACACCTTAGCGGATACCGACTCGGTGATGGAGTTACGTCCGCATTTTGGCCGCACGATGATTACTGCGCTGATCCGCATTGAGGGACGTGCGATTGGCCTGGTCGCCAATAATCCAATGCATCTCGCTGGGGCCATCGATAGTGATGGCGCCGACAAAGCCTCGCGTTTCATCATGCTGTGTGACGCCTTTGATGTGCCCCTGCTCTATTTATGTGACACTCCAGGAATCATGGTTGGGCCAGAGATCGAAAAGACGGCGCTGGTGCGTCATTCCTCGCGCATGTTCTTGGCAGGGGCCAACGTGCAAGTGCCGTTTCTCAAAATCGTCTTACGTAAAGCGTATGGCCTTGGTGCAATCGCCATGTCTGGCGGCGCCGATGATGCGGCAGTATTTACCGTCTCATGGCCGACCGGTGAGTTCGGGCCGATGGCCCTCGAAGGCGCGGCAAAACTGGGCTACCGTAATGACTTAGCGGCGATCGCTGATCCTGCGGAGCGCAAGAGGCGATTCGACGAAATGGTCGCAGGATTGTATCAGCGCGGCAAAGCACTCAATATCGCGACGCACTTTGCTATCGACGATGTGATTGATCCAGCGGACTCGCGGCGCTGGATAACAGCCTCGCTCCGGTCGACGCCGGTCGCAACGCGACGCACGACCAAGAAATATCCCTTTATCGATGCCTGGTAGGTCTCTATAGGGGCGATCCTGGTGATTATCCCATCTTAGGGCGAAGATAAGCTTCGCCCCTACAGAGAAAAGATCGCACACAAACGAAAACTGCTAGAGTTACCTATGCAGCGTCCGCCTCAGCGCATTATCACGGTCGCTATTAAAGCGCCGCGAGACCTCCGCACCAGGTACGAAACCATTGAAGCCGTGGAAGGCACCTTGATACACATGCAGTTCGGTAGGTACGCCAGCAGCTAGTAGTCGCTGTGCGTAGGTAATGTTTTCGTCCAAAAACAAGTCGAGGTCGCCTACTGGAATATATGCTGGCGGTAAACCCTTCAGGTCTGTTGCGCGGAAGGCCGCAGCATAGGGAGACACCTCTGCACCGCCGGGTTCACGGCCAAGGTAGGCTCGCCAACCCATCAAATTATTCTCACGCGTCCACACATAGGTATCTGGGGCAGTCGCACTAGCCGGAGCGATATTGCGGTCGTCGATCATGGGATAGATAAGTAATTGAAAGGCTAGCTCCACCTCAGCGCGATCACGAGTGAGTAGTGCAAGCCCAGCCGCAAGTCCACCACCAGCGCTCGCGCCGCCGATGGCGATGCGTGACTTATTCACCCCCAGTTCTGCGGCATGCGTTGCCAGCCATTTCAGCGCCGCATAACAATCCTCGACCGGTGCAGGAAATGGGTGTTCCGGAGCGAGTCGGTACTCAACTGATGCTACCACACACTGCCCGACTCTCGCCAAATGCTTGGCTAACAAGTCGTCACGTTCGACACTACCTAGGACATAGCCACCGCCATGAATCCACAGCAAGGCTGGCAAAGTGGCAGGCCGATCCATAGGCTGATAAACTCGCACGAACACGTCAGGAGCGCCTGCGGGACCAGGCACCTTTTTATCCATACTACTGACGCCCTCGATTGGCTGAGCCTTCGCCATCTGCGCTGCCGCTAGGTCATCCATCATTTTCCGCGTGGCTGGAATATCGTGCAGGTTAATCCCGCCTTGTGTTGCCGTGTGCCACGCATCAAGTGGGGCTACCAGTTCTGGATCGAGTCGATGCCGCATCGTCATTGTGATCCTCCTTCTTTTCAATCGCGCAATCGTTGCAGGAATTGTTTGTTTTTGGTCTAGTGCATGTGCGAGAGCGTGTCAAATACTGACGGTAAGCGTTCAGCTATTAGCTCTCAGTCGTCAGCCAGCAAAACAAGTACAGCGCGCAGCAGTCAGCCAAAAGCAGAGAGCTGATGTACTCTGAAAGCTGATCGCCGACGGCTGAACGCTTCCGAGCTAATGTCGTCGTATTCCCATCGTATTTTTCATTGCTCTTGACTGCATGTCAGTGAGACGTTTACGGTCAGCGGCGAATGCACTAAAGCAAATGTGAGGGAAAGATTTGTGATGCATGTGATTGACGGCGCGCGATGTTTTCAGGCGATGGTGCCGATGCGAGATGGGGCGCGGTTGAATACGTTCGTCTTCCTGCCTGAAGGCGGCGGGCCGCGCTATCCGGTGATTGTGCACCGGACGCCCTACGGCATTACCTCGCCCGAAGGTAAAAATGTGACTGACCCAACTAAAGGCTGGTTGCCGAATCCTAAAGACCCTATGCGGGGTTCAATCTTGCGCGGTTGGCATGACATCGTGCGGCATGGCTACGCTGCGGTCTACCAGGATACGCGCGGACGCTACGGCTCCGAAGGTGAAGACCATGTCTATGGCGACGATACCCATGATGGCTACGACACTCTTGTATGGATTGCGAGTGAGCTGTGGTCAAATCAGTATGTCGGGTTGTCGGGTTCGTCTGCCGGGGCGACGACGGCAATGGCAGCGGCGTCGCAGGGGCATCCCAGTGTGCGGGCGTTTTTCGCGCAAGTCGGCGGCTCAAGTATCTATGATGATGTGGTCTACGAGGGCCAATCGATCGAGATGGAGCGCTTATGGCTGTGGGTCGCTAGGAACATTCCAGGTCTGTCGCAATCACACTGCGAAGCCGTGATGCGACAGCACGGCTTGAGCGCGGAACAGCTTGCTGACATCGCTAAATCGGCTAATGCTCGCTATCTGGCTCTGGACGCTGCACGGCAAGCAAACCCACCGTTCATTGAGTGTGCTGAATGGATGCATTTGCCGTTGACTAGGTACCCAGATTGTTCGGTCTGGCAACCCTACTTGGATGAAATCATCAGTCACCCTGCCCCGGATGCATTTCGCGGACGGCACAACTTTCGTGCGACGATCAGCGTGCCCGGATTTCATGTCACGACCTGGTTCGATATTTTCCTGACCAGCGTCTTAGCGGCATTTACTGACATCCACGCTCGTGTGGGTAACCAGCGGTTATGGATTGGCCCCAACGCGCATTACTTTGTCTATGAACGCAACTTCTGGCCGCGTGACCCATACTTTGAGTGGTTTGACTACTGGCTCAAAGGCGAGCGCACTCAAATTATGGAAGAACCAGCAGTTTTCTATTCGCCACGCTCGTGGGTGGCAGATCAGAAAAACTATATCGCTAACGACTGGCGCCATGCCGAGCAGTGGCCGCTACCAGGCACCACCCAACGGCGACTGTATCTGACTGGTGACGGTCGCCTCAGGGCCGACGGCCCACACGGTGACACAAAAAGTTACCTCTATGATCCCAATCGCCCGATCCCGACGCTCGGCGGTCGTAACATGTTGATCGACGCCGGGCCACGTGACCAACGTCCCGTACAAACGTTACCAAACTATGGGTTATGCTATCGCAGCGAGATTCTTGACACAGATCTCACCATCGCAGGAGCGGTAGAGGTTGTGCTTCACATCCAATCGAATTGCCGCGATACCGATTTTGTCGCCAAGTTGATTGAAGTACAGCCAGACGGCTGCACCATGCTACTGATGGATGGCGTGGTGCGGGCGATGTATCGCAACGCTGGGGCAGAACCACAACCCCTAGCGCCAGATCAGATCTACGAAGTGAAGATTCCGCTCGGCGCTATTTACCACACCTTTGCGGCTGGCAATCACGTACAAGTAGATATTACCAGTAGTAACTTTCCGCGCCGCGCCCGCAACACCAATAGTGGCAATCCCGTGCTTGCAAATGACACAGCTGCAGACATCAAGGTCGCCACTAACGTCGTCCATCACGATGCCGCGCGGCCATCGTTTATCGTGCTTCCCATTTATCGCAACTGAAAACCCTTATACCTCCGCTGCGACAGCGACTCCGTATTAATCTCCGATCGCCGCTACCCCGTTACGGACGAGCGCGGCAATCGTCGCCTCATCATACCCAAGGTCGCGTAACACCTCATGAGTATGCGCCCCAAGCTGCGGTGCCATCATCGGCGGTCGCTTTTCACCGGCTGAGGTGAAAACAGGACTGTTGATGGTCGTCAGCTTACCCCGCCCAGGATAGTCGAGATCAACAAAAGCACCCGCGGCGCGCATCTGCGGATCGTCCACGACCTCTTCCAGTTTCGGCAGTGGTGCCCACTTGATATCCCACTGCCTGAAGAGCACCCGCCATTCGGCGAGCTCGCGCGATTCAAACTGCGCTTGCAGAATGGCAAACAACGCGGCAGCGTTTTCTACTCTGGCTTCGGTGGTAGAAAACAAAGAGTTAGTCGCCAGGTCTTCGTGCCCGAGCGCCCGGCACAGATTAGGAAATTCTTTGTCAGGATCAAGCAGCACAACCAAGAAGGCCTTGCCATCACGACTCAGATACCCTGCGGCCAACGGATTGGGCGGTGTACCGTCAGCACCGCGCTGGGGAAACGTAGCGTTACAGAACTTGGCTTGCAAATCGCACGCATTTGCCCACGCTCCACTCGCCAGCAGCGACGTTCCAACCTTTACCCCCTTGCCAGTACGTTCACGATGATAAAGGCCGAGCATGATCGCGCCGAAGAGCGACACCGCAGTGGGATGATCACCCATCGCCGGTCTTGGTCCACCCGGCGTACCATCCAGACCCACTACACTCATCATTAGACCTGAGCGTGCCCAATACGCCAAGGCATCATAGGCCGGTGCGTCGGCATCCTCGCCAGTGTCACCGTAGCCCGTGAGATGCGCATAGACGAGGCGTGCGTTTTCGGGTTGAAGATGCTCCCAGGTCAACTGGAACTTTTCCAGCAGCGGATGCTGGTAGTTAGTGACAAAGACATCCGCGGTCTTGATCAAACGGACGAGGATGTCTCGTCCCTGGGGGACACTGAGGTCGAGTGCCACGCTCTTTTTATTGCGACTGGTCAGAATCCAGGCCCAGTTGACGTCAGCTTTCGCAAACCCTGGCTGATCCGCCATGAAGCGGTACAAATCTCCGCCTTGCGGCCGTTCGATCTTTATGACCTCTGCGCCAAAATCCGACATCATCGTTGCTGACGCCGGCCCAGCAACATAAGTGCCGCAGTCAATCACACGTAGTCCCGAGAGAATGCCATTTTGCATATGTGACTCCCTATTACAGTTCTGGGGAACACTGACTTCGGATATTCTGCCAGCAATTGAATAGTCCGCCAAGGTTGGCGGCCGACTCTGAGGGCGTACGCAAATCTACCAGCCACGGCGGTTGCTGGTTACAAACCAGAGGGGCAACAATTACTATTCACTCAGAGTGAGCGGCGCTCGCAAGTTGTGCGCGACCAGGGGCTCTTACCTCTCTGGCTTAGGCACAACACATATCGGGCTCGCCAGCGCCGTGACCGTGCCATTCGGCGCGGAGGGTACGCATGCCTTCAAATACTGCCATGCCGTCGAGCGGTTGATCAAGTTCGTTGCGGAACTCCTGATAGAGCCGCATGATGTTAGGCAAAATACGCTCGGGCTCACGCCAGCGCGCATAGATACCTAACTTCACATCGCGTGCCGCTTGCTCCGCCGTCATTCCGGCAGCGAAACGTTTCTTGGCTTCCCGCCGAATCAAGGCCAAATATGTACGCATTTCACGCAGTTCTTTTTTGCCGCCAACCGGGCCATGCCCGGGAACAACAGTCTCTATATCCATTGTGAGAATACGATCGGCAACTTTGATCCAGTTGCCGACATGACCCTGAAACGCCAGCGGTGTCACATAGTAGAAGGCGAGGTCGCCAGCAAACAGGACTTTATCTTTTGGCAGAATAACGAAAGCATCACCAAAAGTGTGGGCAGGACCGAGATGGCGCAACTCGACGTCGCGGCCAGCTTGATGGAAAACCATACGATCTTCAAATGTCACCTCTGGTACCGCAAGTTTGACTTTGGGAAATTCAGCTGCGAAGCGCGGAATCCGCCTTTGCAGGAACTCAACCGGCAGGCCAGTGCGGACAATCTCTTCACGGCAGAAGGCGTGACTCACAATCTCCGCTTCGCGAAAGAACGAGTTGCCACCGATGTGATCAATATGGTGATGAGTGTTCACTAAGCGTGTCACCGGCTTTTTGCTGACTTTCTTGATGGCATCAAGAAAGCGGCGTGTCATTGACGGCACCATCAGTGCATCGACCGCCATCGCTCCGTCTTTATCGAGCAAGAGTCCCGCGTTACTCACACCGAGTTCACCAAACGCCTGAATGTACGCGTAGACTTTCGGCGCGACTTCTTCGATGCCGGTTTTATAGTTCTCTGGGGTAATCCAGTTGTTCATAACTCGCTTTCGCTCGTGGGAGTCGGGAATCAGGGGCAGGGATCGGTAAAAACCGGCCCCCAGCTCCTAGCCCCTAAAAGTAGTATCACAACGGTCGATCTTGGTTTTCCAATTGCAGTGGCACCAAGGAATATATCATGCGCAATTCGTCCTTGCCGTCATTCGTCGCCCTGACGGGAATCGTCCAGCGTACGGACTTGATAATACACGCCCCTTCATTGCCATCACGACAATAGACAAAACTCACCGCGGCGCGAAGTTCGCTTTGCCCTGCGGTCAAGGACAGGGGGATTTGTAGCGGAAACGTCCCATCTTTCACCGTTATCCGTTTACCCGGCGGCTGCGCCGAGGTTGGCAGATCAACGCGATACTCCAGCGGCGAACCAGGGTTGAGTTTATACGGCGCCGGGATCTCAATATCGAGGGTCAGGCGGCTCTGACCGATACGCACGGCTTGTTCTTGCACATGGATCTCTTCGAGGTTGGGCCAGATGTCGGCGACCGTACCACTTGTACTTTCTGTGAGCCCAGTAAGTTGGAGGGTCGTTACTTGCTTATTGTGAAGATCAGCCACGCGGATTGCGTGGTTATTGGTATCAGCGATGTACATCTTGCCGTCAGCGATGCTCAGCCCTGCAGGCTCATAGAACTGCGGCATCTCCCCATCGCGCAGGCCAGGCCTCCCGGTGCCCAGAAACGTTACAGATGTCTGCAGTTGCGGTCCAATCGCTTTGATCTTGTGATTGTAGGTGTCGGCGACATACAGGACGCCATTATAGTGTTCAACTCCCAACGGATGCTGCAACCGGACCGTCTCGCCTTGGCCATCGACATCACCAAACTCGAATAAAGCAACCCCAACCACAGTCGTCACGTTGCCTTTGGGGTTGAGGCTGACCGAACGAATCGCACTAATCTCAGAGTCTGCCACGTAGAGGTTGGTACCGTCGGAGGTAATGCCACTTGGCTGCGCTAACGCCGCTTCCATCAGTGGGCCGTCAATGCGATCTTCGCGACTCGATCCCGCATATGGACCAATCTCGTTATGTTCGAGATTCATTGCCCAGATTTGGTGTGGTCCAGCCATAGCGATGTAGAGGATACCTTTTGCCAGCGTAAGATCCCACGGCGAGCTGAGCGCAACCTGTCGCGCTGGCCCGCGTTCATAGCGGCCAAGCGCTTGCACACCAGTTCCAGCGATTGTTGCCACTGTTCGTGCCTTCAGGTCGAGCCGTCGTAGTAAATGGTTCTCGGTGTCTGCTACGTAGAGAAGGTCGCCATCGAGCGCCATCCCTTGTGGGTGATGAAATGTTACTTCAGTAAAACTCCCGTCCGCTGCCCCGATCTCACCAACCCCGGCAACGTCAAGGACTTTTCCCTCCTTTGTCGCTATCACAATCCGGTTGTGATTCGAGTCGGCAATAAACAAGCGATCACGATGAGGATCGGCCAACACTTTTCCGGGAAACGAGAGCACCGGAGTCGTAACGCGCGATTTTTCTAATGTCAACTTAAGGGGCTCTTCATTGAGTGTTCCCCGCGCTCGATGATCGATAATGAGCTGACTAATGACGTGATCGAGTTGGTCGTAATGCCCTTCACCGGAAATGCCACCGAGTATGTAGCCTTGGGGATCGATCAATACCAACGTCGGCCACGAGCGTGGCCCGTAGCGTTGCCAAATCTGAAACTCACGGTCGTTGACGACAGGATGTTCAATTTCATAGCGCAGAATTGCTTGGCGGATGTTGTCGGATTCGCCTTCATTGGGAAACTTCGCCGAATGCACACCGATCACAACTAGTTGGTTTGGATATTTAGCTTCAAGTTTCTTAAGATCAGGAATGACGTGCATGCAATTGATACAGCAATAGGTCCAGAAATCGAGGAGGACGATCTTGCCTTTCAAACTTGCGAGGGTAATGGGATGATCGGTGTTTAGCCAGGCAATTCCTCCCTCCAACACCGGGGCATGAATAGGCTCGCGGGCCATAGGCGCTCCTTTCTGGGCCTGGGTCTCGTGGGCATCTGGAACGGGTGGTTGTGACGTTCTTTGGAACAGTGCAAAGGCCAGAGGCGTCACGATAAGGACTAAGGCGAGAAGGAGAATACGTGTCCTCCACGGCTTAGTGCCGGGTTGCGAAACTGTATTCACCGGTCGTTGCTCCACGTGCGAGGCGATTATGACTGACGAAGTTCCACGCCAGCCACAAATGCCAGCAACGCGTTGGTCACCACTTCCGTTTTCTCCATCGTCATCGCATGACCACACTCTGGCAACATCAACAATCGGGAATGCGGAATGCCGCGACTCAGCTTAACCGAACCCCCGGGCGGAGTGAGCACGTCGTCACGTCCCTGGAGAATTAACGTTGGGACTGCGATGCGGTTGAGTTCTGATGTCCAATTGTACGTCCCAATTGCCCGAGCCGCTGCGGCGTAGGCGTGCGGAGCATTCTTCGCCGTTCGTTCAGTCATCGCGGTAAGCTGGTCGGGATTAGCTTTGGCAAAGCCTGGGGCAAAAGCTCGCACCGCCGCATCCGGATTGGTGGGAAACCCTCGCTGCTCGATACTCTCAGCCATTTTCAACCACGCTTTTTGCGCCTGCTCGCCAACCTCACTAGAAGTGCTCATGAGCGTCAGCGACCGCACCAGCGCAGGATGGTCGAGCGCAAAGCGCTGGGCAATCACGCCGCCCATAGAAATACCAGCAACATGCGCATGCGTGATATTCACGGCGTGGCAGAGTTCTGCAAGGTCACGCGCGAAGAGCTGCGGTGAGTATGGGCCAGGCGGTTTGTCGGATTGGCCGAAACCGCGCGCATCCCAGCGCAGGACGCGATGATAGCGGGTCAGCATGGGCGCACTAGCATCCCAATCGCGCAAACTGCCGCCGAGTCCGTGAATTAAAATAAGATCAGTCCCTTGCCCCTCAAGGAGATAGTGGAACTGCAAGCCATCGATGGTTGTGTACATAGGCTCCCTCCCGCAAGGGAGCCTATAAGATTCTCTCACCACTGCCAAGAGAATGGGAATGGCACGCGGCGGCAAAGGAGGAAAAGCCGCCACCTGCCTGCGGAAAAAGGGAAGGCGAATTAGATCTGGGGCATACCACGCCAGGTTTTCTTTTTGGCGTCACTGGCAGAAGAAAGGGCTGTTTGAGCATTCTTCCAGGCTGTTAGGGAGGCTCGAACTGAGGGTGCCTGCAAACCGAACGTCTCACAAAGATGCGCAAATGAGAAGGGCCATTCATCATCATCGTCCACCAGCACCCAAGATTCTTCCTGGATGAACTCTTCAGAATTACGACCGACTTCGTTCTCTGCTAACGTACAGTACTGTTGCAGTCCATCTATGAACACAGCCCATTGTAAGGAGAGTTCCTCTGAAGTATGGCCGACTAATAAACGATCAGAAAAGACTTGACCCAGAGACAAAAATTCAGTCCAGCGAGTGCTCACACGATCAGGTTCTAACATAATTGACTTTCTTACCCCCCAACGCGAACCTGGCTTTACACTGAGCAAAATTGAGGCCACATTTTTTATTGTCTGCTTACTTCTTTCTGTTTGATTAACCTCAAGCAGAAATGTAGCCATATCGTCATCAAATAAAGATTTTTTTATCTTTTTGCAAAAATTGCCCTTGACAAAAGGAGCAACCCCTTTGACAAAAACGGCAAATTTGCAACGTCATGTGGCAAAAAATTGACGGAAAAATATCACAGAAGATTTTGTTATCGCAACATATTGTCAATTTGCTTACCGAATTCTGAGCAGCAAATTTCGTAAGGCACATACGAGCAAGTCCGGGGTTGCTTTCATCTCGACAAGGCATTAGCTTTGCCTCATCGTCATCCGAGGGGGGAAGAGTGAACGCATCGGTCAAACTTATTGAACAAGTTCTACCATCCACGGTTAGTATTCATACCACTGTCCCCCAACAACATCCGTCTGCCATGTTACTTGGCACCGAAAGGATGGGCTCTGGAACTGTGATTTCCCCTGATGGATACATTCTCACAGTGAATTACATCGTTATTGGCGCGACAACTCTACAGGTCACTTTGCTTGATAACACTCCATATGATGCTGAAATTGCCGCACAAGATTTCGCCTCCGGCACTGCTGTGTTGAAGGTGGAGGCAAAAGGAATCCCCTACGTTCCCTTGCGTCCTTCGAGTGACCTCAAACCAGGAGACGATGTGTTTCTCGTTGCCAGCTCAGGCGAGGATAGCGGGCGACGCGTCAATGGTGGTGCTATCACTTCAGTCGCGCCGTTTGATGCTTATTGGGAATATGCGACAGATCGCGCGTTAGTGTGTACTGCGATGAACCCTGGCCCTGGTGGCGGCCCAATGTTTGACATGAACGGGCGCATGGTCGGGATTACCTACCTCAACCTCAATGAAGTCGGCAGATTTTCCCTCGCAATTCCGATAGAAAATTTTATCCAACATAAGGACGAGTTACTAAAGTACGGACGGCGAGTCTCGCAACCATCACGGGCTTGGATTGGGATGTACTCCTATACACTGCGTGACCATCTCGTCATTGCTGGTTTACTTCCTGACGGGCCAGGCGATAAAGCTGGACTCAAAGCTGGTGACGTCGTTCTGGCTGTTGATAATCAGGAAGTGTCGGACCGACGAAAATTTTACGACTACCTGTGGGGCAAACGCGCGGGTGAGACGGTGCTCTTTCGTGTCTTTCGCAATAACTCAGTGCGTGACATTGCGGTTATCTCGGGTAGCGCCGAACAATTTTTTGGGTAGTCTTTCCTTTCTCTCTCCTTAAGTTCCCCACGTTTCCCCTGGAAGAAATTTGCTAGAATGTCTCTAGGGGGTACGCATCTATGAAATCGCACATGCAAATCGGCGACTACCTTGTCGCCTATCTGCGTAAGATCGGCGTTACGCATCTCTTCGGTATTCCCGGAGACTTGGTCATTCAACTGTTCATGAAGTTTGGCAAACCACGAGGAATGGAGGTCCTGACTTTTTCGCATGAGCCAGGAGCTGGATTCGCGGTTGACGGCTATGCCCGTGCTACCGGGAAACTTGGAGTCTTATGTGTCACATACGGGGCAGGCGGCCATAACGTCGTCAATCCTGTGGCAGGATCATTTTCTGAACGAGTGCCGGTACTAGTCATTAGCGGCGGACCAGGTGAAGAGAAACGCAAACTCGGCGTGTTGATTCATCATCAGGCCAAAGAGATCGAGTCGCAGTATCACATTTTCCAGGAAATCACTTGCGCAGCAAAGATCATTGCTGACCCCCGTACTGCGGCTACAGATATTGATGAAGTCGTCCGGCAAACCTGGCTTCACCATCAACCCGGCTACATCGAGATTCATCAAGACATGGTGGATCGTGAGATTGAGGTACCTCGCCATATTTTAGAGTGGGATGGCAAACTCGACTTTGCCCATTCAGATACGCGTAACGTTGAAGAAGCAGTCCGAGAAACGACCGAACGGTTTAATCGTGCGCGCATGCCTGCCGTGATTGTCGGCATTGAAACGTTTCGTTTCAAACTCCAGAAGGAAATTGTTGCACTCGTCGAAAAAATGGGGGTGCCGTGTATGAGTACGGTTCTTGCCAAGAGTGCTTTTCCGATGGATCACCCGCAGTACATGGGCGTAAACATCGGTCCGATCTCACCCCCACCGATCCGCAAACGCATTGATGAAGCCGATCTTGTCATTAACCTAGGAACTTTGCTGACCGACATGAATTTAGGCTCCCGCCTTCCTCAACTGCCGAAAGAGAAATCGATCTGGGCGGTGCAAAACAAAGTCGATATTAGTTACCACTCGTATACAGATGTCACGGTTCGTGACTATGTCAAGGGCCTCCTCAAAGCCCCCCTGAAGCAGCATCGTGAAAAAGTGACCTACTGTGACAATCTCGCTCCACAACCACGAGGAGAGGCACGGACGATTCAGGTGGCCGACATGTTGTGGGAAGTCAATAAGTTCTTACGGGGACGCAAAGGCTACATGGTCGTTGCCGAAGCAGGCGACATGCTCTTTGCCGGACTCGATATCAAAGTTGACCATGGCGGCATTTACCTTGCACAGGGCTATTACGCCTCAATGGGGTTCGGCATTCCCGGCGCGCTTGGAGCGCAGATTGGGACGGGAGATCGTCCCATTGTTCTGTGTGGTGACGGCGCGTTTCAAATGACAGGACCGGAGATTTGTCATGCCCCGCGTTACGGCCTCAATCCCATCGTCATTGTGATGAACAATGCTGGCTGGGGTATTTTCCGTCCAGTCACTGAACGGCAAGACCTCCTCAATCTTCCCTCCTGGCCCTATGCGAAAATGGCTGAAGCCTGGGGTGGTGTGGGAATCCGCGTTGAAACTGTCGGAGGACTACGTGACGCACTACAGCAGGCAGGAAAGATTCCCTCGTTTGTGATTATCGAAGCTATGGTCGACCCTGAGGACCTCTCACCGGTTACACACAAGTATATTCATGCGTCGGTAGGGAAAAAAAGCTGAACGGCAAGCGTAACGAGGAACACATACCACGCATCACGCAACACGATTCACGTATCGCAGCCGTGGGGACGTGTTGCGTGTTACGTATTGCGCGGCGTGGATGACATGTCGTGTCCCCTTACGTTTTTCGTTGTACGTTTTATACTCTTGCGATTACATTTCCGCAGGTCGATTCTTTTTCGAGGAGGAAAAAGCAACATGAAAATTGCGATTCTTGGAGGAACCGGGGAGCAAGGACCAGGGCTCGCGCTGCGTTGGGCGAACGCGGGTGAGACAGTCATTATTGGTTCACGGCAAAAGGAAAAAGGCGAGAAGGTCGCTGCCGAACTGAACCAAGAGTTAGGAAAGAATATCTTGCGCGGCACCGACAATGTCACCGCTGCCACAGAAGCAGACATTGCAGTTCTAACGGTGCCCTACTCTGCGCATGTGGGAACTTTGGAGAGTGTGAAAGAACAACTCAAGGGGAAGATTTTTGTCGATGTCTCGGTGCCGCTTGATCCTGAGAATGCACGACGTGTTATCATGCCCGCAGTGGGGTCAGCCAGTGAGGAAGCGAAAGCGATTCTTGGCCCTGAGGTGAAGGTCGTGTGTGCGCTGCAGAACGTCTCGGCGCACCTCTTGCGCGATATTAAGGCAGCAATTGACTGTGATGTGTTGGTGTGCGGCGACAAGGACGCTCGCCCTACTGTGATGCAACTCGTTGAGAAACTTGGCAGTGGCATCAAAGCTGTTGAAGTGGGACCGATCGAAGCTGCCCGGCTGATCGAGCCTATTACTGCTCTACTTATTCGACTCAATATCCTCAACAAAGTATATTCAGCAGGGATTCGGATTACTGGGCTGCCGAGTAAGTAGACGACTACTTCCCTGATAAGTTTTGACGACCAAGTTCGATACTGTGTGGGTAGAACAGGCTTCCAGCCTGTTGAGGGGGACGGGCTAGAAACCCATTCCACTTGACAGGGTGGTTCGCTCCATAACTACTCTCTAGTAGTGACGTTATTTCCTGACTGTCACCTCGACCCGGCGGTTTTTTTGCCGTCCTTCTGGATTGTCACTTCCATCCGGGTTAGTGTTGGGCGCGACCGGCTTCGCTTTTCCCCAACCTTTTGCGAGCATTCTCGTAACAGCAACCCCGCCTTTGTTGACTAACCAGGCTTTGACGACATCAGCTCGCTTCTGTGAGAGCGGCACGTTGTAGGAGTCGGCACCTTTCGCATCAGTGTGCCCTTCGATTAACACAGCACCGCGCGGGTGTTGGGTAATTACTTCCGCCACCTGCCTTAGGGTCGGTTCAGCTTCGGTGCGGATGTTCCACTTGTCAAAGTCAAAGAGAATATCCCCCAAACATCCCGCTGTGCCTGCGTGCATGGCTTCCCAGTCGATCAGCGAGGGATCGTTCATCGCCTCAAAACGAGATAAGCAAATCGGCATGAGCACTTCATCCGCTACGACTGAGAAAGAAACGCGCGCAACTCGCCGTAGGTCTCCTCTGGCGCTTCTTCAGCGAGGAAATGGCCACACGGCAGTGCTTTGCCAGTAACATTGACTGCCCGTTGCCGCCAGACGGCGGGAACATCATAGTTTTTATGGAGGAAAGCCCTTTCTCCCCATAGGACGAGCACTGGACAGGCGATCTTGTGATCGAGATCAGCTTCATCATGCACGAGATCAATCGTGGCAGCGGCACGATAGTCTTCACATGTCGCGTGAATGGTCGCCGGGTCGCGGAAACACCGCAGATATTCGGCAAACGCTTCGGGAGTAATCGCGTGCGGTTTGAGTCGTCCTATTCCTAACAGTGAGTTAAGGTAAAACTCAGGGTTGGCGCCAATCAAAGTTTCCGGGAATGGCGCCGGCTGGATGAGAAAGAACCAATGATAGTACGCTGTGGCGAGGGTTTTATCGACGTGGTGGTACACATAGTGCGTGGGGACAATATCAAGCACGGCAAGCTTAGTGACGCGCGCGGCATGATCAAGGGTTAAACGCTGCGCGACACGTGCGCCGCGATCATGGCCCACGACGGCGAACTGCGTAAAGCCCAACTGCTCCATCACTTCCACTTGATCCTGTGCCGTCGCGCGTTTGCAATGAGCAACATGATTGTCTCCATCCGCCGGTTTGCTGCTATCGCCATAGCCACGCAGGTCGGACGCGACAACAGTAAATTCCTGCGCAAGCCGCGGCGCGATCTTGTGCCACATCACCTGAGTCTGTGGATAGCCATGCAGCAGTAGCACCGGCGAGCCTTTTCCAGCTTTAAGAACGTTGATAGTTGCTCCTGCTGTTTTGACGGACAAACGCTCAAAACCTGCAAACATCGGAATCCCCCCTTGAAGTGATTTTCAGTTGGCCTAGCATGTAATTCCATTCATCACAACAAAACCGAACCGTTCAGACAACCGGTCTATACAAGAAAGGAAAACGATAGTGTACTCTCTTTCTGTGATAGTTCTTTTAGTCTTATGTAACTGGAGCCATTTTGCCAACGCGCAACCCGCCATACTCGAGCGACCAATAAAACTGCGTGTGACTGGAGAGTTACTCGCAGCGGAAAAACAACCGTCTGAAGACGTGATCACAGCGAATATCACGGTCCGCGATAAACCCATGTGGTTACGCGTGGGACAGGTTGAAGAACTGACGTCCTCTGAACGAGAACAAGCCGTCAAATGGGGTGTTTTGTTCCGCCAGGTGCGCTTCTATGGTCCTACGTCATTGCTTGAACAAATCGAGAAGGCGGAAGGAACGGGAAGGCGGCTAATAATCGAAGGGCAGCTTGACACCAAAGCGCGACAGTTTTTGGTGACGGCAGTACAGGAAACAGGCTCATCGTAGACACCTCAGACTCTACGATCTCTACAGTGCAGAAAAACCACCGGCCCTGCCAGGTTTCCCCAGCAGAGCCGTGTAGAGACAGAACAAGAAAAGGTATTACGTGTCGCGTGAAAAAGGAATACAGGAGCCAGTAAAACAAGGCTATAAACTTAAGGCTGTAAAGAAACGAGGGACGGATAGGTCCTATGGCCTTCGGCCTGCAGCTTACAGCCTCTTCTGTTCTGACCCCTATATTTGGTTCCTTTTCTTACGTTTTATGTTCTTACATCATGCCGCCCATACCACCCATGCCGCCACCCGGAGGCATTGGAGGCATACCACCTGCACCCTTCTCGTCGGGTTTCTCGGCGACTGTTGCTTCAGTGGTCAGCAATAGACCAGCCACTGAGGCGGCGTTCTGCAGCGCGGTCCGTACTACTTTGGTCGGGTCGATGATGCCAGCTTTGATGAGATCTTCGAACTCACCAGCGGCAGCATTGAAGCCGAAGGCGCCTTTATTGCTGCGCACACGGTCGAGCACGATCGAGCCTTCTTCACCAGCGTTGGTGGCAATCCAGCGCAGCGGTTCCTGCAATGCCTTGCGCACGATGTTCACACCAACAGCCTCTTCTTCGTTCGCTTCGAGTTTGTTAAGCGCGTTTGTGGCGCGAATCAGCGCGACACCACCGCCAGGAACAATCCCTTCTTCGACTGCAGCGCGGGTCGCATGAAGAGCATCTTCCACACGGGCTTTCTTCTCTTTCATTTCGACTTCGGTCGCCGCACCGACTTTGATCACTGCCACACCACCAATCATCTTGGCCAAGCGCTCTTGTAGCTTTTCGCGGTCGTAGTCGGACGTGGTCTCATCAATCTGCGCCCGCACCTGCTTGATGCGGCCTTCGATATCGGCTTTCTTGCCGGCGCCGTCAACGATGGTCGTATTATCCTTATCTACGACAATGCGTTTCGCACGGCCTAAATCATTTAGGGTGAGGCTTTCGAGCTTTACACCAAGCTCTTCGGCAATCACACGCCCGCCAGTGAGGATGGCAATATCTTCCAACATCGCTTTGCGACGATCACCAAAACCAGGAGCTTTGACTGCGACGCATTGCAGTGTGCCACGAATCTTATTCACAACTAGTGTGGCCAGCGCTTCGCCTTCGATATCTTCTGCAATGATGATGAGCGGGCGGCCACTCTTGGCGACCTGCTCCAGCACGGGAAGCAGGTCTTTCATGCCGGAAATCTTCTTCTCATTGATGAGCAGATAGACATCTTCGTATACGCACTCCATGCGCTCGGGATCGGTCACAAAGTACGGAGAAAGATAACCGCGGTCGAACTGCATCCCTTCGACGACATCAAGGGTAGTCTCCAAGCCTTTGGCTTCTTCAACCGTAATCACGCCTTCTTTGCCGACCTTGTTCATCGCTTCGGCAATGATCTCACCAATGGTGGAGTCGTTGTTCGCGGAAATTGTCCCGACTTGGGCAATTTCTTTCTGATCACGAGTCGGCTTCGACAAGCCTTTCAATTCACCGATGATCCCGCCGACAGCCTTATCGATGCCACGCTTAATGCTCATCGGGTCGTGTCCAGCGGCTACCATCTTCACGCCTTCTGAATAGATCGCGCGGGCTAACACGGTCGCGGTAGTTGTTCCGTCACCGGCGATGTCTGACGTCTTGCTGGCAACTTCCTTCACCATCTGTGCGCCCATGTTTTCGAGTTTGTCTTCAAGTTCGATCTCTTTGGCAACCGTCACCCCGTCTTTCGTCACAATCGGTGCACCAAAGGATTTCTCGATCACCACGTTGCGGCCCTTAGGGCCGAGGGTCACAGTCACGGCGTCCGCAAGCACGTTGACGCCTTTAAGAATTTTATCTCGTGCATCTTGACCAAATTTGACATTTTTCGCAGCCATAATATTTCCTCCTCGCGTGTATGCTACGCTTATTCAATCACTCCAAGGATGTCATCCTCGCGCATGATCAGGTGTTCTTCACCATCGATCTTCACTTCGGTTCCAGAATACTTGCCAAACAACACCTTATCGCCAGCCTTCACGTCGAGAGGGGTCACTTTCCCATCCTCATTGACCTTCCCTTTACCGACTGCAATGACCTTGCCTTCCTGCGGCTTTTCTTTGGCGGTATCAGGAATGATGATTCCGCCTTTGGTTTTCTCTTCCTCTGCGATCCGTTTGACAATAATTCGATCCTGTAGGGGTCGAATCTTCATACCTCTTCTCCTTTCTCCTCACTATATTTCTAGGTTGTGTGTTTTTGATCGTCCCAGGGAATGTCTGTTGAAAACCCCCCACACCGGGACAACCGCAAACTAGTTAATCATTTCCGCTAGGTTGTCAAGAGAACTCGAGCTAGATTTTGTATTTTTTCGCCTCATCTTCAAAATACCGACGGTAGAGCACCTCCCACTCGGTGCTCCCAGGCGTTACACGGCGGGAAAGAGAGGCGATCTTACGGCGAACAATCTCATCAATTTTCTCATCACGTTGAAAATGCTCTGATAACAAGCGTTTAGCTTCGACCAAGGCTGCCCGCTCACTCAATACCTCACCCTCGGGGGTCATAGCACGCAATAGGAGCCGTGAAAGGGCGGCAATGCGGTTATCAGACAAGCGGCTCATAAAGAAAAACGCTTTTCCTCTGCCAGACGCTGCTTAATCATCTGCACCACGCGGCGGCGGTCTAACCCAGGAGGGGCTTTGCGTAAGTGCTCCTCAGCCAGCTGCTCGGCCTCTTTCTCAATGGCTTCTTCCTGACGGAAATTGTCAAGCAGCACCGCAACCATCCTGGTCACGACGGTGGCCCGCTTCTCTTGTGGTAGACGTACTAGGTTTTTCTCGCACAGACTTGCGATAAGCAGTTCCACCACGTGCCGGCAAGAGTCATCTGAAGGCTTCATGCGGCGTTACCATAGCTGGCCGGGGTTTGTTTTGGCAACCCCGCCTTGACAGACACTGTGCACGAATGTTTCTCATGTTTCTCTCTGACAGGGAGGATTTGGCCAACGTCTCTTGACAGGGAGAACGTGGTCTGCGATGGAACGTGCTGTAGCCGTGCGCACCAAACACACCCCGGACGTCGCTCCCCTTCCTGCCCAGTTCCCTTCTGATTATTGGGAACACATTCTCGGTAGCTTAGAAGAGGGAGTGTTTATCCTTGACCAGGAACACCGTCTGACGTTCGTCAATACGGCGGCTGAACAACTCACCGGCCTCTCGGCAACCCACGTTCGCCATCGCCCGTACACCGAAGTCTTTGCTAGTAACCCGTGGATTGTCACGATCATCAAACGTATGCTCGTTTCTGGTCACAGTCCGACAGCAGGAGAAGGAAATTTACAGAATCGCTCCCTCCGCGCCACTCCTGTTCGCCTCACTTGTTCGCCCATTCTCACCAATGAAGGCCGATTTCTCGGACTCGTTGCCGTCCTGCATAATCTCTCGCACCAGAAAGAATTGGCGCAGGACGAGCAGCAAACCACGCGTCTAGCCCAACTCAGTGTGATTGCTGCCGGTTTGGCACATGAGATTCGCAACCCGTTGGCTGGCATTCGTGGAGCAACGCAACTCCTGCAAGGTCGTATTAAGGACGATACGTCGGCTTTCGAATACACGACGGTTATGCTTCGTGAGATTGATCGGCTCAGTAATCTCTTAGAGCAGTTGCTCCAGTTGTCTCCCCATGCGCGCTTTACGCCGCAATCGATGAACGTACATAAAGTGTTGACTGATGTACTCCTGCTCGAACGCGGGACAACGCCCAAAGGAGTAAAAATCATTACCCAGTTTGATCCAAGCTTGCCAGATGTCGAGGGAGATGAAACACAACTTGCCCAGGTCTTCAGAAACATTATCAAGAATGGCCTACAAGCCTTACAGGGTGTTCGTGGTGGTATATTGACCGTGACGACTCGCATCGCCACAGATTTCCACATTCTGCGCTCGGCAACTGCCCCGCTTCCTGTCCTCGGACCGCCACTCTCTACTCCTATAGAAAGTAAACCTCGCACCCGGCGAACGACAGTTTCACCTAACGCTAGCGACCCGCCGCAGTCCATCCGTATGGCGCGTTTTCTTTCCGTCGACGTCAGTGACAATGGTTCAGGTATTGCACCTGAACATCTTGGCCAGCTTTTTACTCCGTTCTTCACCACCAAGAGCGGAGGCACGGGTCTCGGCCTGGCAATTAGTCAGCGCATTGTCGTGCAACATGGCGGCCTCATTCGCGTTGACAGCGAGGCTGGTCACGGCACGACCTTTCATATTTACCTCCCGGTAGTCGCCTAACATACAGTTATGATACAACCTGCTATTCTCATTGCCGACGACGAAGACCTCATCCGTCGCGTTCTCGCCGACGCTCTGAGTGAGGAAGGCTATGCAGTGGAAACTGTGGCCTCAGGAAAACTCGCCTGGGAACGATTACAAGCAAAAATATTTGCCCTTGCCTTTGTCGATATTCGCATGCCAGAGTTGACTGGGCTTGATCTCCTCCTCCGCGTCCAGGAAGCGCATCTACCAACAGCCATCATTATTATGACCGGGCAGACCACGCTGACCAACGCCGTCGAAGCGATGAAGCGTGGCGCCTTCGACTACCTTCCTAAACCCTTCGACCTCGAAGAAGTAAAAGCGCTGGCCGCCCGTGCCTGTGAGGCCCAGCATCTCACCGCAGAAAACTCCACACCTGAACTCGCCACGCCGGGAAAAAGCGAGCAAATCATCGGCCACAGTGCGGCCATGCAGGAAGTCTATAAAGTCATCGGTCGAGTAGTAAAAAACGACGCGACGGTTCTCATTCAGGGGGAAAGTGGCACTGGCAAAGAACTCATCGCCAAAGTGATTCATCGCTATTCTGCGCGGTGGCGCGCACCGTTTGTTGGCATCAATTGTTCGGCCATCCCGATGGACTTGCTTGAAAGTGAATTCTTTGGTCACGAACGTGGCGCCTTTACTGGCGCGATCGAGCGGCGAATCGGAAAATTTGAGCAAGCGATAGGTGGAACCCTGTTCCTCGATGAAATCGGCGACATGCCACTGGTGTTGCAGGCAAAACTGTTGCGCGTCATTCAGGAGCGTGAGTTCACTCGTATTGGTGGACGCGAGGCGATCAAAACCGATGTGCGCATCATTGCTGCCACCAATAAGGATCTTGCAACCGCCGTCCGTGAGCAACTCTTCCGCGAAGATCTCTACTTCCGGCTCCGGGTTGTTCCCATTACGTTGCCATCATTGCGGCAGCGGCGCGAAGATATTCCGGAGTTAACCACCTATTTCCTCGATAAGATCAATCGATCAATGGGGACCTCAGTGACCGGCATTTCGCCTGACGCCCAGGCCCTTCTCCTACAGTACTCATGGCCAGGAAACATTCGCGAATTAGAGAACATCTTACTGCGAGCTGCGGTCCTTGCCCCGGGACGTATGCTCACGGTCGCAGACCTCTTTCTCCCACCAACAGAAACGCCGCTGCCAGAAGACGGAACTGAACTCACGCTTGAAGAAGTTGTCCGTCGCAAACTCAGGCCATATTTCCAGCAATCTTCTGGTGTCGTACTGACAGACTTGTATGCGTCGATCATTGAGCAAATTGAAAAGCCGCTGATTGAGTTGACCTTGGAATACACAGGTGGCAATCAATTGAAAGCCGCGGATGTTCTCGGTATCAACCGCAATACGTTGCGGAAGAAGATCACGGACTTGAAGATTGAGGTGAAGAAAGGGGCCGGGAACTAGAGATCGGGAGTCGGGGAACCAGGGGCCGGGGCTCGAAAAAAAAGGAAATCAAGGCATATGAAGGACATAAACTGGCCCCTGGCCCCTGGTTCCCGGCCCCCTTTTTCGTTCCCAAGCCCACTGTACACCATCGCCGACACACTCGGACGAGCTGAGTTATCGTTTGTCGACATCGCTGAACAGCTCTGTAGTGGCGGCGCAAAACTGCTCCAACTCCGCGCGAAAGGTCTGCCTTCGCGAGAGTTTCTTGATATCGCACATAAAGTGAAATCGATCTGTCATCGTGTTGGTTGCTTGTTAATTGTGAATGACCGGGCAGACATTGCGCTTGCAGTTGCTGCTGACGGTGTACACATTGGCCAAGAGGATCTCCCACTCACAGCCGCTCGCCGAGTGCTCGGCCCCAACAAGATCATTGGTGTGTCCACCCATGACTTACAACAAGCACAGACTGCCGAACGTGATGGTGCGGACTATATTGGCTTCGGGCCGATGTACGGCACAACCACCAAAGCCACCGGCTACGCTGCGCGTGGGCTTGATCAGTTGCGTGAAATCCGAGCTGTTGTGCGTTTGCCAATCGTCGCAATTGGCGGGATTACAACTGAACGCGCCCCCACCACTCTCACTGCTGGTGCAGATGCAGTAGCGATGATCAGCGATCTCGTCCTCGCCAAGGACATCGCGGCCAAGGTGCGAGCGACATTGGCGCAACTTTCAGCTCGTCAGCCATTACCTTGATGAATTTTGTAGCAAATGCTACGCGTCCTGGCGTTCCCCGAACGACTGGAAAGATGGGATGAACGCCAGAAAGACAATAGGCACTGCCAAACGGGTCGCAGCACTGCGACGCAAACAGGTGAATATTCGCCTTGAGGTGGCGCTGTACCGGACGCTCTAAGCTCTTGCGCGGCAAGAGCGACGATCGGTGCCGCAGACTGCGTTGTATCTCCTCGAAACCGGCCTGCGACAACGAGTAAGTGGCCAGGGTACTAGTGACGACACACCAAGTCGTGAAATTGCCACCCTTACTACGGCTGGTGGTGCATTCGACTGGCTCGCCGAAGAACCGGATTTGTATGACGACATTTGTGGGGAGCCACTCTGATGGCGATTGGCCCCCTCGTGTGACACGACCGCTTGCCCGTGGCGATATCGTGCCCGTTGCCTTCCCCTTTACCAATCTCTCTACGACAAAGCGACGTCCAGCTCTTATCTTATGGGCTGATCCAGCGCAAACCGACTTCACCCTGGCTTTCATTAGTAGTCAGCACTTTGGCCGAACCGGTGTGGGAGAAACAGTGCTAGTGCCTACCCATCCTGAATTTTCCTTGACTGGCCTCTCCGCGCCGTCAAAGATTCGGGCAACGAAACTCGTGACACTCGCAAGAGGATTGTTCACGCGGTGGCTTGGACGTATCGGTCCACTGCTCACTGCCGATGTCGATCGTGCATTGGTGACTGGACTGGGCATCAATATTGCGCCCTATCGAGAAGAAGGAGGACGCGAAGAACGTGCACGTCTAGTGGCGTTGCACCGCGCAGGCAGGCCCTCCGCTCTTCTTGCCGACTTGGGGTTGCCTGCTCTTTCGCCAACTAATCGCTGACTTTTTATAACAGCGCCCCGCCCGGATCTTTCCCGAGCAGCAAGCGCCCAAAGGCTTCTAGTCTCCCGTCGAGATCAAACACGACGTGACAGGAGATAGTATTCACATCGCGCAGTGCTCGCTGCAGGGGGTGGTCAAGAAAATGTGCGTGCGCCCCACTCGCCTCCATCACCAGCTGAATCACTCGTTTACATTGATCGACTGCCATCGCCAGTTGCGCTGCCCAGCGAGCCCGGTCCTCCATGGTGGCGGAGTTCCGTCGCGTACACACATCAGCAACGGTATCCCGCATCAAGAGTTCGGCACTACGGACTTCCACCCCAACACGTGCCAGACGCATCTGCGCCGCAGGCTTCTCTGCTTGCTTAATTCCAGTCAAGAGAGAGCGTTTGGACAATCGCTCATGAAAATTCCGTACGGCCGTTCGCGCTTGCCCCAAGGCTGGCATTGCTGCCGCCAACGTCAGAATTGGTAGCATGGGTGTACGATACAGAGGCCCGTCGTGGAGCCGCGACCCCGGTCCGTGGCCATTGCCCATCTCTATCATCGACACACTACGCTCGGCGGGAATGTACACATCCTCAATCACGACATCATTGCTGCCTGTTCCGCTCATGCCTTCAACGTACCACGTGTCCTCGACCTTCACTTGCGACGCCGGCAGCGCAAACCAACGTGGATCAGGCTTGCCATCAGGAGTCCGTTCTAATGCTCCTGGAATCACCCAATCACCGTGCATCACACCACTCGCCCACTGCCAGCGTCCGCGCAGGCGATATCCCTCCCCTTCACGAGTTGCGACACCGCTCGGAGCCAACATACCCGGAGCAAGCACGTACGAACGGCCAGTGAAAAGCTCCTGTTGAAACGAGGCAGGAAACTGACAGAAAATCCAGTTGTGCTCGATATAGAAGTTGGCCACCCACGCCATCGATGCGTCACCTTCGCCAAGCGCAACTCCCACTTCAAAGAAGGTATCGAGGTCGAGTTCCAGACCACCGTAGCATCGCGGAACCATCAGCTTAAAAATCTCGGCCTCCTCCAATGCCTTAATCACAGAGTCAACAGGTTTGCGTATGTGCTCAGCCTCTGCCGCATGCGCCGCTAACACGGGCGTCAGTGCGTGCGCACGCGCCACTAACTCGGCTCCTGTTGTTGGTCTCGCTTGATTTCGATCAGAGGATGCTATCGCCATGACACTCTCCTTCTTGTTAATGTTACTTCATCCCCTGAATCACGTGCGTGGCAAATTCTGTCATCACAGCGTGATCGCCAGCCACTGCCACCTGTTTCACTCCGAGTGACTGCATTGCCCGAACCCGCTCACGAATCTCGTCAGCCGTGCCAGTCAGGGTTGTTTCTTTGATCATCTTCTCTGTCACCAGTCGGGCGTGTTCCGGCTTAAACTCTTCACAATATCCTGTGTAGAGATCTAAATGGCGAGTTTCGATCGGCGCATTCGGCGTGCGGTAGGCGTCCTTGAAGGCCATGAGGTCATCACGAATGTCACCGGGCAATTCATGCGGATCTTTGACCGAGAGGGCAAAAATGTTGCACTCAGAAGTGACTAATGGACCTACTGCCTGCTGGAGGTCTGCTAAACTCTCGCCTGGTTTGGTGAGATGAAATGCGGTGAGGACCAGAATGTACAGGTCTTCCACCCGCTTGCCGGCGCGCTCAGCACCACGGCGAACGTGGCTCAGAGTGTATTTGAGCAGACTATCACCTACTGTGCCAAAGAGGATGACGCCGTCACCGATTTCTCCGGCCAGTTCCAACGTTTTTGGCCCACTGCCAGCAATCAATACCGGGATCGGTTCTTTCAGGTTAATGAACCCACTGTCAGGATTGAGAAACTTAATCATGCGGCGACGTTCACCCTCCTCATACGGAACGGTCTCGCCACGCCACAAGCCACGACAGACGGCAATATGGGTACGCAGTTGTGAGAGCTTCGCCGCAGGCATTCCCATTGTCCGCCGCGTGGTGTTGCCTGTGCCAATACCCATCACCACTCGCCCTGGCGCAAACATATTCAGGGTCGCAAAGTTACAGGCAGTGACAGGTGCAATCCGTGAACAGGGATTGGTCACGTTAGTGCCCAATTTAATTTTTTTGGTCGTCGTCGTACACAAGGCTAGACACTGAAAGGCATCAGACCACACCATCTGTGAATCACCTACCCAGACATGGGTAAAGCCTTTCTGCTCAGCAAATGCCGCGTCCTTGTGGCTTTCACCATTGGCGAGAAAAATCACACCGAAGTCCATAGTCTCCTCCTTAGCGTCACAGACTCACAATCTCAACGCGAATTCGTTCTTCATTCTTCACTTTTCACTCTTCATCATTTTTAATTCTTCATTCTTCATTCTTAATTTATTTCAGCCCCGCGTTGCGCACCCTGCCTTCCAGGACGTACTACACGCCCATCTCCCGACTTACATCTTGCACCTTCACCGCTTTGCCTTTGTAAGTGAACGCGGAGTTCCGCGTGATGATAAAGAGACTCGAGCTCTTAGCGAGCCCGGTGGTGATGTCCTCGGTGATGCCATCGCTGAAGTAGTCCTGCAAAGGATTATTGCTCATGTTGGTAAAAGGCAGGACGACGATGGAAGGGTTGTTAGGCAACGGCAACGGCGGCTGCGCCTCCTGAGTAAGGAGTGAGGAGTGAGGAGTAAGGAGTCTCGGAACCACCAAATACCAGACGAGTAAGAGAAGGCTGCTGAGAAAAACTCCGCCGGCTGCCATCCGCTGCGCCGGGCTGATCCGCCGCGAGAGTCTCAAACGTTGGACTTGCAGGGTCTGACGAATGCCTGTAGGGGCTTCAAACAACAGGACATACACAGCAAACCGTTCGGCGATGTTCTTGAGCTTGGGTTTGCCCAGGGAGACCACCGTACCCAAGTCTAGCTTCTTGGCTACCTCTTCGTACACTTTCTGTGAAATACAAATTGTGTCCGGCTCGGCGAGGCTCTGTAGCCGGGAGGCAATGTTCACTCCATCGCCGAACACATCGCCATCTTTCTGCACGATGTCCCCGAGATGAATACCAATGCGCACGTGAATCTGCTCGGCTTGCTCTTTGTCAGCGTTATGTGTTCGTAACTGGGCGTGAATCTGCTGAGCACATTGCACGGCGTAGACTACTAACGGGAAATCGACCAGGAAGGCATCACCGATATTTTTGATGACGTGGCCATGATGTTCTGTCACTGCGGGTTGGATGAGCTGATTATGCACCTCTAACAATCGCAACATGCGAGCTTCGTCGGCACCCATCTGCCGGCTAAAGCCAACAATGTCGGTAAACATGATCGCCGCTAGTTTGCGGGTCTCGGGTTGCAGCATCAGCGTGGCTCTCTCTGACTTCTTTCTGTACTCTATCCCAGACTCGCCTGTCAAAGACCGCACTGAAGTTAGGAAGATTGCGAGGGAGAAACTTTGACCAGCGCAGCCAACTGAGCCAATTCTCCCCACGCAGCAAGAAATTCGTCGCGGGGAATAGCAGTGGGCGCCGCAGCGAGAGCTGGGTCATGGACCCACACAACCTGTTCTTCAATTCCTATCACGACCAGGGCATGCAGACACTTCATCTGCCAGTAATGCAGCGGAGCCGTAGAGACGAAAACGATCGGTGGAACGTTTTCCTGTAGCCATCGAACAAGATCGTCAAACGAGGCGCTGATCACTTCGACATGACACCCAGAAATATGCTGAGTGAGAAGCAGAACGTTCAATACTGATGTGCCTACTGGCTGAGTTTCCAGCAGGCGACAAAGTTCTTCTTCCCCTAAGGTGATGCCGTGAAACGCCAGGACCATCCGCACAGCAGCGGGGACACAGGAGTTGTAACCCTGGGGGTTTGTCTGGGGTAGATGCGGAATCTGTAGCACGGTTAAGCTGCAGGAGCAGCAACTTGCAGAAGGGCATTGGCAATCTGCTTAAGGACTCGGCATCGTTCGCCAACTTCCAAGATCTCCCCAGTCTGCGCATCAACCGCTAACTCTCCGATTTTGGTTTGGCGTCCGTCCCGAGGTGTGGAGAGCCATACAGGGACAAGCCAGCAGGTTCGCTGCCCAACCTGCAAGATAGGCTCGTCCACGGAGAAACTCTGTCCGCAATGGAGAACTAGACACACGTTCGCCTTTTGTCTGGCGACATAGGCAGAAATGTTCAGGCGGGTATGGATCTTAATTTCTACTTCCACGTCCGTACCGGTCGGGACTCCTGTGCCACTCAAATTGACAGCCATAACAACTTTCCTCAACTCGCTCTCATTCGGATCTTTTTGATACAACCTTTACCCTAGTCGCCTCAGAAGCGAAGAGCAAGAAGTGAGCATGATCGCGGCTAACCGCCGCTGCTCAGTGTGAACTGCCCTACTCGACACGTCGTTCATAGAGATGGATTATTCTGCTGCTATTGCCTCGCTGTCAACCGTCACTATATCCTCCTTGTTTCCAGATCTGCCTGGGAACAAGGAGACTAGAGGAGGACACGCTCATGTCCGAGAGGAAACACATAGTGATTCCTGCAACTGAAGGCGCTGGATTTGTGGTCCGACGGGGGGACACAATCAAGGTTATCGATGTCGAAGGGCATCAGATCGGAGACTTCGTCTGTTTCAACCTCCATCAGCCACGGGAGAAGCTTTCTACCGGAGAGACTGTGAACTTCAACTCCCTAGCAGGAAGCGGCTCTATCCATTTGACGGTTGGGAGTAAGTTTTACTCCAATCTGCAGAATCCAATGTTCGAGATTGTCGAAGATCAGGCCAAGGGCGTGCATGATCTGCAGTTTGCTCCCTGTAGTAGTGCCCTCTATGCCGCTACGGCAGGCGACCCGGCCCATCGCAACTGTCGCGATAATCTCACCCAGGCAGTCGCTCCGTATGGACTCGGATATCTCGATATTCCCGACCCAATCAATCTGTTCCAAAATACGCGACCAAAGGCAGATGGAACGATTGATTACCAGCCCGCCGCAACCAAGGCAGGAGAGTATATTGCGCTGAAAGCTTTGATGGATTGTCTGGTCGCCATCTCAGCATGCCCGTTTGATCAAGAAATCGATGGTAAACGAGTGAATCACCCAACCTGTACTCCGCTCCGGGTCGAGTTTGTGACGACGTGAGAAAAGGAAGGAGCTTGACCATGCGCGTACTCTATATCAATCCGCTCGCGCTCGGCGGAAATCCAGCTATTGATGCTATTGCCTATGGATTACAACATTCTCTTCATGCCGCAGCGATCGAACTTCGTGTGCTCTTTGCCGATTTCACTGCTCCAGATTATCGTCGTCAATATGAAGACGCGATCGCAGCAGGAATCGCTGCTCGGGTTGATGCTATTGTCATCTATGTCATTACCCCATCCGCTTTTCGTGAGCTTGTAGCTAAGGCGCGGGCGGCTGGTATTCCAGTCTTCACCTTCGTTCGTCCGCACTACCCGGTTAATGCCTCGGTGATCTACCCGAACTTCAATCAGGGCGTCTTCATGGCTGAATATCTTGCCTCGCTCCTGGCTCCAGACAGCGGTGTGGCTGTCATTGGTGGACCACATTCGGTAGACGATAGCGAAGAAGTAGCTGGGTTGGTGTTCGCTCTACAACAGAGTCACTGTAAGTTACTTAACGATCCAACCCAACCGCAGTACTGCAATCTCGCCGATATTGCAGTTGGTGCTCGTGAACCGATGTCGCGGCTGCTCACGGAGTTCCCACGTATCGATGGGCTGATTCCATACAATGACGAGACTATGCACGGTGCGCTCGCTTGCGTCGAAGAGGCTGGGCGAGTTCAAGAGATGAAAATTGTTTGCCGCAACGGTTCGCCGGCTGCGGTTGAAGCCGTTCGGCAAGGCAAGATTGCCGGCACCTGGGATCTCGACGCCTCCGGCATCGGCTCCACGCTGGGAGCGGTAATTGTACGCCACCTCACAAAGAGAGAACAATACGAAGAGTTTCTGATAATGAGCCCAGTAGGACGGATGATTACGCAGACTAATCTGCACACCTGGCGTCCGTGGTCAGAACGGGTACAGTGGATGCCGCTTACGATCGGGTTGTGACGTGGCAAAGGAAAAAAAATATGCGCGTCTTATACGTCAACGTGCTTCCGTACGGTGCGCACCCTGGAATTGATGCTCTGGCGCATGGCCTCGATCATCGTCTACGCCAAAATGGGATTGAACTCCGGACGCTCACGACCGACGTACGCTCGCACGATTGGGCTGAAAAGCAAGCCGCGGCAATCCAGCACGGTATTGATGCAGCAGTAGACGGAATTGTCGTCTATGTCTTAGACCCAAAGCAACCCGCACAAGCAGTTACCACGGCACGACAGCACGGGATTCCTGTATTCACCTTGGAACGACCACAATACCCGGTCAACGCCTCGTTGGTGTATCCGAATTTCAATCACGGCGTGTACATGGCCGAGTATCTGGCCTCACTCCTATGCCCACAGGCAGATGTGGCGGTGATTGGTGGTCCGGAGGTAATCGACGACCTTGAACTTGTGCTTGGCATCGTTCATGGAGTACAGCGCAGCGGGCTCAAACTTCTCAACGACCCTTTTGTCGATCGACACCGCAATCGTGAGGATGTCAAAGAAGGTGGACGCGAGGCTGCGCGTCACATCTTGGCGGACTTCGCTCACCTGGATGGTTTAATTCCGTTTAACGATGAAACCATGTTGGGAACACTGGAGGCGATCGACGAGGCAGGACGCGCTGGAGAAATGAAGCTGGTATCACGCAATGGCAGTCCCCAAGCGGTCGCAGCGGTGCGGGCAGGGCGCAGTCACGGAACATGGGATATCGACATTACCGACATTGGTGCAGCCGTCGGTGAACTGGTATCACGGGTTCTGGTCAACGGCGAGCAGCTTGAAGGCGCGCTCGCTCTAGCTCCGCTCGGGCGTTTAATCACGCGCGAGAATGCTGACTCCTATCGCCCATGGTCAGAACGCGTGCCCTATGTGCCGCTTCGTGAGGGGATCGAGTGACGAAAAAGGATAAGCCAATGAGGATGCTACCGCGACAAGCAAAAGCCGAATGCCTCGACCACTACGAACGATCTGTGAAGCCCAAGTCGAACACTGCACCTTCTCTGCCTAACGAGACAGGAAAGGGAGGCTGCGCTGCAGCTATTGCCTCAGCGGTCAGCCGGTCGAGATCCTCATCTGTGTGGGTAGGATCATGATGGAACAGTACTAAGTGTCTCGCAGCAGCGAGAGCAGCGAAGGCAATAGCATGCTGTATGGTACTATGACCCCACCCAACGCAATTGATGTATTCCTTGTTACTGTACTGAGCATCATGGATAAGCAGGTTCACATCGGCGGCAAGGGCGTACCCAGAAGTCCACTCGCTAGCCAAGGGAAACCTCGGTATCCCAAGTGTCGGCTCGTGGTCAGTGAGATAGGCGAGTGTGGCGCTAGCCGTCGTAATCCGATAGCCGACGGTAGGGCCGGGGTGGCAGATGAGGGCGGAAGAGATATGAAACTCTCCCACGTCAAAGTCACCACAGGGTACTTCATGTAAAAACAAACGGCAGGGCAACTCCCGCAGCCGCACGGGAAAGAGCGGAGGGGAAAGGTAACGCATCAAGCGTTTCTCGAGACTGAGGGTTGGACTCGCTGGCCCCCAGATATGGACTTCGACCGCGGGGTTATACAAGGGGGCAAAGAACCCTAACCCTTGGAGATGATCCATATGTAAATGGGTCAACAAAATGTCCAGTCGGCGTACGGAGGGTGGAAGTGTCATACCTAGCCGGCGGATGCCAGTGCCAGCATCGAGAACGAGCACGGTATCGTCCACTCCGCGCACTTCCACACACGCAGTGTTGCCACCATACCGCGCCGTTTCTGCGCCCGGTGCCGCCACCGAGCCGCGAGTGCCCCACAGAGTAACTTTCATTTCTCGACCTCCCAGAAAATAGCTACCGCTCCCAGGTTACGTCCGGCCTGGCCGATCAGCGGAAAGGCGGTGATCTCGATGTGCCGGCGCACATGGTCCAGCCCCTGGAGCCACATATCGCAATGCGTCGGCCGCTGCTCGGTTAGGGCAATCAGAAGCGGACGTGTCTCCGGCGCAAGAGGCAGACCTTGTTCATCTGTCACTACAAGGGTCTGCGTCCATTCGTCTGCGGATAGTTCCCCTGTTTCCTCGAACCGCCTTCCCACAATCACCTCGGCCGGCTCGTTATAGAAGAGGAGAGTTCCCGCAGAGTCAATGATGATGATCGGCATGGCAAGATAGCTTGCGAGTTGCCGGGTGAGAATCACTTCAATCTCTTTCTGGGCCATGGTCCCCTCCTTCCTGAGCGGACGGCTACAGCATAGGCTCGTCGCTTCTATTCGAGCGCATCCCAGGCGCTAAATCAGAGTGTAGGACGCTCCATCACATCCGAGCACGAATGCTTGCCCCTCAGTCGTTACTGTGGCGCCACCTCGACCTTCGCCGCGAACGAGGCTTGTCCGGCAGAGAAGTTGAAGATGTCTACTGCGGCATCAGGCAAGACAGCGTGTCCTTCAGTCACATTATTCAAACCAACCCATCCATCACGCATCCATACAGTTCCAGCAGGAATCTGATCGGTGACCCGCGCACGCGCAGTGAGAGCACCGCGTTGGTTATAGATGCGAATGAGCACTCCATCATGTACACCACGCGTAGCAGCATCACTGGGAGAGATCCACAGGTAGGGTTCAGGATCAAGCTGCGCCAGAGTGGGGAGCGCTCGGCCATGATCATAGAAGCCGTGGAAATGGGTGAGCGTTCGCCCCTGACTCAGTGAGAGCGGGTACACTGAAGGTGGGGATTCTTCGTAGATCGGAAGCGGCGGCAACCCCAAAGACTGGGCACGAGAGGAGAAGAATTCGACTTTACCCGAAGGAGTGTGAAACTGTCTGTGAGGATAAGCGACATGTGAGATCTGTAATGGAACCATTCCTCCATGCTGTCGCAGTGTCGCAACTTTGGCATGGTCTGTACAAGGATGGTCCAAGATCGCATTAATGAGTCCTTCTTGAGACTCCCACGGAAAGAAGCCGCGCAAGCCTAAGCGTTGCGCCAAATCTTGCAGAACGTAACTCAGTGGCCGTGTTTCGCCTACCGGCGGCAGCGCTTGCTCCATGAGATACAGATGCGTGTTGGTCGCCTTACAGCCGAGTTCTTCCAGCCATGAGGTACTCGGCAGGATGACATCGGCAAAGCGGCGTGCGGTATCGTTCCTGAACAGGTCATAGCTCACCACCAAATCCGTACGCTCCAGCCCTTTAGCCAGTTGCTGAGTGTCAGCGAATGAGGACATCATATTCGTACCGAACAAGAGCATAACTCGCACCCGGCCTTCACACAGCGCCGCCGTGATCTGTTCCATCTGATTGGGGATATAGTTCCCCGGCGGACGTCGCTCTTCAGCAGTGATATTCGCCAGCGCTTGGCCGTGCGCTGAACTGCCGTGCCGGGGGCCAAAGCCACCACCGGGAATGCCGAGATTACCAGTCAAGGCGGGCAAACAGGAAATCGCGCGGCCTGCCTGCCAACTATTGGTGCCCTTATGCATCGAGCTGCCACCTATCACAATCATCGCCGGCTGCGTGGTGGCATAGCGACGCGCGAGGGCAGCAATGCGTTCGGCGGCAATACCTGTGACTTCTGCCGCCCGGGCAGGAGTATAGGGCCGGACATGCGCAGCCAGTGCGCCAAAACCTACCGTATGCTGTGCAACAAACTCTCTGTGATATATTTTCTCTTCGATAATGACATGCATCATGGCCAAGGCCAGTGCGGCATCTGTCCCTGGTCGCAGCAGCAACACTTCATCTGATTGCGCTGCCGCTTCGGTCTGGCGTACATCGATCGTAACGACGTATGCTCCGCGTCGTTTTGCTGCAATGACATGACGGGCGGTGTTTGGCTGGCTTGCCAGGTTGGCACCCCAGAGGAGAATACATTGCGCATGTTGGCCCATATCTTCTTTGGTGTTGGTCTCCAGGACACCAGTCACACCAAGCCCAAAGGCGCCCAGCCCCCAGCAGATCATTGTCGGGCTCCACCACTGACAACCATAGAAATTGGCAAAGCGTCGCAAGAGGTGTCCATAGATTCGCGTCCCGTAATTGGTGCTGGCACTCCCATGCCCGGACCAGACGCCGACTGCTTCTCGCCCCACGGCTTGCATACGAGTTGTGATAAGGTCTAGTGCCTCGTCCCAACTAGCTTGTCGCCAGGCATCGTCCGTGCGTCGGTCGCGAATCAACGGATATAAGAGCCGGTTTGGATTGTCGATAATTTCCCGCGAAGCCTGCCCGCGCACGCACAGGAAGCCTTGACTATCGGGATTCTCCTTATCACCCCGTACACCAACGAGTCGCCCGTCTTCGATATCCACCAGCATGCCACACAGCGTAGGATGGCAATTCATCGGACACATCGTGCGAATCGTGCGATGTTGGTTGGTCTCCATACTGGCTTCCTCCTACGATCACTGGGCTGATTGCGAGCACTCTGTCTGTGCGAAGATGAGAAGAAAATCACAGTAAGATATGATTTACGACGTTGGCACCTGTCCCCTGTTAAGGGGAAGCCTGTCCTGCCTGCGCCAGTGCCGCAGGCACAGGTGAGCGTGTCGAAGGGGCAAGGATGGGGGCGAAGATCGAACGGGAGTACTAGCGATGTACGTCGATACCCCTTCCTATCCTTTCCCCATGACTGGGGGAGGGGATCTACAAATACAACTCCACATCTTGCCGCAGCATTTCCATAGACCGTCATCACCTTACACCGCCTCTGCTCGTGCAGTCACCACAATCGCTTGCAGAATCGAGCGAAACGGTGCCGCGCCACCATGCTGCGCTAGCGCCTCTGTAACTGCATCAATGACAGACTCGAAGGACACCCCACGTTCTTGAATCGCAGCACTCAGCGGCGATCCTTGAATGAAGCCAGTAGCAAGAGCTTTGGCGCTCTCGCTCCGCGCTTCCAGCGTGACAGTCTCAAGGTGGATGCCCCTGAAACCATGCGTGGTTAGCAACTGTCGCAAGACTTCATGCTCATTCAATGTGAAAGGTGTAAGAAACTGTGGCGGGTCTACCGGAAACAACTTAGCGAGCGTTTCATGTGCGATGTGCGCGAATGGATTTGCAGCTATCCTATCCCACACGTTGAAAGCAAATACACCACCCTTGCTCAGTACTCGACGGGCCTCCCGAAAGGCGGCTTGCTTATCGGGAACGAACATCAGGCCGAATTGACATACCACCGTAGGAAAGGAGGCATCCGCAAATGGCAAAGCGGCAATATCGGCTTGTCGCCATGTCACATTCTTCAGCATTGGCAGCTTTGTCTTTGCATAGTCGAGCATCGGCTGACTCAAATCGGTGGCAACGATCTCGACCTCAGGCGCGAGGTGAGCACGTAACTGATGAGTGACGATTCCAGTGCCACAAGCCATTTCCAACATTGGACCAGTAGCCTGAGCTGCTACACGGCGAGCAAGGTCGGCAGCGTAGGGCTCAAACAGTACCGGACCGAGATGGCGATCATACAATTGCGGAATAGAACCAGAAAAACTGATGTTCGTTTCTGCCATAAGAATCCTCCACAATGGCGAACGCTGTTCGTCCTATACCATTCCTATACCCGACGTACACTCCCTTATAAGATGAACTGTCGAGAATCTGGTGATTTACGCACGACACCAGCAAGCCAAGTCGCTGGAACTGCGGGCGACAGTAAGCCTCGCGTACTTGTGGCAACAGTGGCAAGGAAACCGAAGCTCACCAAATGTTATCAGACGTGTACAACTGGGTTACCGAAGGGTTTGATACGAGAGATTTACAAGAGGCCGGAGCGCTATTAGAAGAATTGAGGCACTGAACCCTTCAGTCCGTCCTTACCAAGACAGAGGAAACTACCACCAGCGCTTTCTATCAGGGTCTTCCCAAACGTATTAAGGTGGAGGCTGCGGTTGTTCGCCTTCTGCTCACCGCGGAGCAAATGCCTCCAATGCCCGTTCGTCGGGTAGACTCGGTTCATCACAGCGTAATGGCATCAAACAGACATGATTGGCTCCTGCGGCTATATGCGCGTCGATGCGCTCGCGGATGTGCTCTTCGCTCCCCCAAGGGATCATAGTGTCGACCAAGTGATCACTACAGCGATTCTCAAAGTCCGCTCGCGTAAATCCCTGGGCGAGGAAAATGCGCTGGTAATTCTCCTGATTTGCGTAGAAACTCAACTGCTGCCTCGCCCGCGCTCGTGCCTTCGTAGCATCTCGCTCCAGAATCGCCATGACACTGGGACAGACCCAAGCATCCGGGCCCATAACTTCCCGTGCACGTTTGGTGTGCTCTGGCAGACAGAATGCCGTGTGGGTACCATGCGCTTCACGCGCTGTAAGTGCCAACATCTTCGGGTGCAATGCCGCAATCACTAGTGGAGGCTCAACCTTCGGAACTACAGCTCGGTACAAAGCCACCTTCATCTGTGCGAGATATTCCTTCATGTAGCTATAGGGCTTGGTATATTGGTGGCCACGGAGGTCCTCGACCAAAGAACGATGACTGACTCCAATCCCCAATATGAAACGACCCTCTGCGGCTTCGGCTAAAGTCTTTGCTCCTGCTGCCATCGCAGCGGGGTCACGTGCCCAGATGTTGGCGATGCCAGTGGCGTAGATAAGCCGGTCGGTTTTGGCGAGCAGATATCCACCATGTGCGAACGGGTCGCGACCCCACGCTTCCGGTGCCCACAGCACTTTGTACCCTATGCGTTCGACTCGACGGCAGAACGCGGCGCTCTCTTCTGCGGGCATCGCATCAAGAAAGCAAAAAGCTCCTACCTTGCCAATGTCCATGATTGCTCTCCTATTGTCGCCATCGTTAAGTAGCTCCGGGTACAATCGCACGCCGGGAGGTTGCCATCGGCTCATCCTCAATGTTTCGTGCGCATAGCGCACGCTACGAATTATGACACGTCATCCTTCGTCATTTGCTCCAACACACGCTCGGCATTGGGACGATCGTCTTTTCTGACAGCATAGCGAAGATCCCGATTTTCATGAGAGACTTCTCACATATGGTGACTGAGACAGTTGGTGTTCACAGCGCAACAGGATGCTTGCCTCAAACACAGAGATAAGTTTTACGATGACACTGGCTTACTACTATTCCAAATATCCCGGTGCAATTTCCACTGTCCGGCTTCTTGCTTCCAAATGACCACATACTTGCCGCTGTCGACTACCTGACCATTCTCGCCTTGCAGGGTAAACCTACCGACTTCATTCGCCGTGGTGCCCTGACCCTCTACTTCCAGCGTCTCCAGCCTGACGGCTTTAATACCCATCTGGATGGCACCGTGCCAGAACGATTGAATCGCCGACCGACCGCTCACGGCATCACTATTGGGTGGGAGCACTTGTCCATTCTCAGTATAAAGCGCTGCCATCGTAGCAGCGTCTCCCTTGCTCGCAGCCGCCATGAGTTTTTCGTTGCCTGCTATGATCGCGTTGCGGATTTCCGTTGACATACACCGTACTCCTTCCTTTATTGGGTTTGGGTGAAACCACCTTTTACGCGTCAGCTATCGACGGTTACATGTATGGGTTCCGTCTCTGCACTCGACCAATAAGATATGCTGACATATCTATCTCCTTCTTTGTTCACTGTATGTTTCGTTGCTCTTCACTGGGCTGGTGTACCTTCTACAATAGACAGCACCGACGGCGTTGGAATCACTCGTGTGAGTTTTAGTCCTGCTCGCTGATATAACGTAGCAAACTCCTGCTCTGTGCGCTCTTGCCCTTCTAGCAATACCATCATCAGCATATCCATGATCTTGCCAGGATGTGGGTCATTGCCCGGCGGGACAACGGCATCAACAACCAGGAGACGAGCGTTTGCTTCCATCGCCTCGCGACACACACGCAAAATCTGGACGCACTGCTCATCGTTCCAGTCATGGAGGATACGTTTGAGCACATAGACATCGCCCCCCTTCGGGATGGATTGGAAAAAATCTCCGCCCGCAACGTCACAGCGAGTCATGAGTCCAGCTGCCTTGAGATAAGCGGGTTCCTGAACGACCTGGGGTCGGTCATACAACATCCCTGTGACAGAGGGAAAAGCCTTTAATACCTCAGTGAGAAATCCTCCCTGTCCCCCACCGACGTCAACGATGCGGCGAAACTGCCCGAAGTCGTAGCAGCTGACGATCGCAGGGTTCTCCGCCGTAGCGAAGTTCGCGAGGCCCCGATCAAACCAGGTGTCAGCCTCGGGATGTTTTCCTAAATAGTCAAAGAATCCCGTGCCGTGCACGTAATTAAATCCTGGTTCGCCCGTCATGACGCTATGACGCAAATGCCCGACCGCAGTCCACCAGGACCCATCTCCTGCCATGTCGCCGATCATCCGTACAGAATCATACACAGAGCCAGCAACACCGACCTGTAAGACAGCCGCCATTGGGGTTAAACGAAAATGCTCAGGCGGGTCCTCGGCAAACACACCATGCGCGGCCAGCATACGCAGCAAACGGTAGAGCGATTGCTGATGGGCACCAGTCGTGCGTGCCAACTCCTCGGTGCTTTTAGGTCCATCTTTCAATAGGTCTGCAATCCCAAGCTCGGTAGCTACATGGAGTCCTCGGGAAGCCAGATACGCCAACGCAAGGTTGAAGACGCCTTCTTGAGGAGACAATTGGTGAGTAGGGGAACTCGTGTCACCGACATCTCTCTTTGTCATATGCTCCTCCGGTTTCCTAGACTGTACTAAAGCCTTATTTTTTATACCTATCGATTCTGATCTGGATTGAGAATTTGGGAGTTAGGATTTCTTGCCTATCTTTGACAACAGACTCTAGACGCTAGACCCTAGACTATCGAGCAGCATCTTGGCCTCTTGCAAATCCTTGGTATCAAATCCTTCAGTAAACCAATCGTAGACCTCAGATAACATGCTGTGTGCTTCATCAAGCCGATTACGGGTTTCGTGGTGCGTGGTCCGGGCTCCCGGCCCCAAGGCTTGTTGTTGTCGCAACCGAACTAAACTCATCACAGCGCGGAGTTCGAAGGATTTGGCTTGTTGCTTCTGCGCGACTTCAATTGCCTTATGAAAACATCTCTCCACCTCTTCTGTTTTTTCCCTTAAGCCTTCAGCCTGTGGCCTTAAGCCTTCCTGCGCGAGCAGGAGTTCCCCTTTAAGTCGATACAGCTCCGCCTCGTACCACTGCTCTCCAGTCCTTTGTACCAGAGCCGACGCTTCAGCGAGAGCGGCCAGCCCCTCCTCTAGCTGTCCCATTTTTCCATATGTTTCGGCCTGAAGAGCAAGAAAATACGGAGCTACTGCCCCCGCACCCGTAGCCCGTTGGGCAGCTAATCCCTCTTGCATCCGGACTAGAGCTTCTTCCGTCTGGCCTGTTAAAGTTAGCACCCAACCCCTTATGATGATTGCCACCGCTTCTCGATAGGCAAACCCATGCTCGTTCGAAAGCGTAAGTAGTGCCTCTGCCTGTTCTCGGACGACTGTCTCTTCTCGGCGAAACTGATGGAATAACACAGTAATGTTTAGGGCAAAAGCCAAAGTATGAGGATGGGCTAACTTGTGAGCCAAGTGCAAGGCATCCTCTGTGTTCTTCAATGCTTGATCTGGATAGCCCGAACACCAAAGATTCCAGGCGGCAAAGATCAAGCAATACACCCCAGGATCAATCCCATAGAGAAAGGCATGCGAGCGGTGTTTCTGGATATCGTAGAGCGCAATTCCTTGCTCAAGATATATACGGCTTTGCCGCAATTCTCCCAGATAGAATAAGCTTGCTCCCAACGCTTGAGGTGCCTGTAAAAAGAGTGAGAGGTCTTGGCTGCTCTGAGCCAGACGCATCATCTGCTCGGCCAGTTCGCGCGCTTTTTGCATATCTGGGCGTAAGAAGTAAAACCTCCACAATCCGAACAGAGCTGAGAAGAGGTGAGAAGTTTCTCCCACCTGCCCACACAACTCTAGGACCCGGTTGTACGTTTTGCCCACCTCGGGCGCGGCATGACCCTTGAGGATCTGGACTGGTACTCCCAAGGTAAGTTGCAGTGCGAGTTCTTGTTGGACGCGCTCGTGCGTATCCGGCAGGGTCGTGAGCAACTCCAATGCAGTGGTCAAGTGACTAATGGCATCTGCATAAGCCGAGCGTTGCCCCGCCTGCTGTCCCGCCAGCTGCAGGTACTCTATCGCTTTCTCCGTTTTGCCACTGCGCGTGTAGTGATACGCCAGCTCACTATAGTGCTCATCTAGGGTAGGGCGGTAGAGCGTTTCCATGGCTTGCGCCGTGCGCTCATGTAACGCTTTGCGCTGTTCATGGAGTACCGTACCGTAGGCGACTTCCTGCGTAAGGGCGTGCTTAAAGATATATTCGACTTCGGGGAACGCGGGTTGCTCATAGAGAAACTCTTTGTGCTGCAGCAATGAGAGTAAGCGATAGAGTTCCTCTTCCGGCTGGGAAAGTACGTGGCGGATCAAGCTCAACGGGAACTCTCGTCCAATGACCGCCAGTTGTTGCAATAGAGCTTTCTCGTCGAGTGTAAGTCTATCAATGCGGGCGGCGAGGATGCCTTGGACAGTGGAGGGAATATGTAGGTCTGTCGGTAAGGGCGGCGCACGCCTCGCCTCTACACTGGCCAACACCCCTTGCTCACGTAACTCCTGCACAATTTCTTCCATGAAGAACGGCGTGCCTTGGGTCTTCGTGAGGATGAGCTGTTTGAGGCCCTGGAGGGGCGATTGTCCGTACACTCTCATAGTCGTACCCAACAATGCGTCAAGAAATTCTTCGGCTTCCGCTCTACCAAATGGTGCTAATCGTAACTGCGTGTAATACGTCTTTTGTCCCCACTCAGGGCGGTATTCAGGGCGGTAGTTCACAAGTAGCAGGATTTTCGCGGAGGCGACCCCTTCACTAAGTGTGTCTAAAAACCCCTGGGTTTCAGTGTCAATCCAATGTAAGTCTTCAAAGATGAGGATCAGCGGTTGATTGAGACTCTCACGCAGAAAGAGCTTCTTGAGCGCCTCAAACGTCCGACGGCGCCGTACCTGCGGGTCCATCTGTTGTAATGGCGACGGTTGTTCTTCAATCCCCAGCAACGCAAACAGATATGGGAGAGTGTCCTCTAAGCTGCGGTCGAGCATCAGGACTTTGCCGCCGACTTTCTCCCGTCGTTTGCGTTCATCGTCTGCGACCTTGATATCGAAGTAGCTCTTGAGCAGTTCAATCACCGGCAAATAGGGTGACGCTTTACCATGCGAGACCGAGTAGGCTTCCAGTACCAGGCAGCCGCTCAGTGAGAGCAGCTTGAACTCATAGAACAGCCGCGATTTGCCTAACCCTGGCTCGCCCATCACACCGACGATCTGTCCACGCTCATCTTTGGCTTGCGCCAACGCTTGGTGCAGCTGCTCCAGTTCGGTTTGTCTGCCCACGAACCGGGTCAGCCCTCGCCGCGCGGCTACCTGCAAGCGCGTGCGCAGTGAGCCAACCCCCAAGACTTCGTAAATGGTTAGCGGCTCTTCCACTCCTTTGACCTGCGTCAGTCCCAGGTCTCTGAAGGCAAAATACCCATCAGTGAGCCGCTGCGTGTACGCCGACACCACAATCGCACCGGGATTGGCCAACTGCTCCATCCGCGCCGCGAGGTTGGTCGAGTGTCCCACTGGTACGTAGTCGGCATGTAAGTCGTCTTTACGAATGGAGCGCAGCACGACTTCCCCAGTATTCACTCCGATCCGCATCAGGAGTGGGGGATAGCCCTTAGCTCGGAGCGTGTCAGCATAGCGGCGCATCTCTTCTTGCATGCGTAGCGCGGCGTACAGGGCCCGCTGCGGGTGATCTTCATGCGCGATTGGTGCACCGAACAGAGCGAAGATGCCATCGCCGAGCACTTGTGCAACATAGCCTTCGTAGCGATGCACGGCGTCCATCATGATTTGTAACGCGGGATCAATAATCGCGCGGGCTTCCTCTGGGTCTAATCCTTCGATTAATGCCGTAGATCCTTTGAGATCAGCAAAGAGGGCGGTGATCGTCTTGCGTTCACCATCGGTGACCTCTGCCGCACGAATACGCTCGGCCAGATGCGGCGGCGTGTAGGAAATTGGGGGCTGAGAAGATCGGAGTTCGAGGTTCGGAGTTTGCGAAACGGGGTGCTGCGAAAAACTTGGAACTTGAAACGTTGAACTTTGCACTGGCGCCGCGCCAACCCACACCAGCACCTTTCCATCTTCGTCCACCGCCACGCGTTCGGCTTCGACCAGCTCGTCTTTGAGCCCGGCAAGATAATCGTCGTCAAGAGTGAACTGGAGTTTCAGAGCACGATACGAGATGCGTCCTTTGCGCTGAAGCAACCCCCGCACCTGCTGTAACACTTCCTCAAAGGACATCGACTCCCCTCCTCACTTGTCGCCGGAAACTCTGGTCAGCCTCAACGCGGTGGTACAAAGATTTCGGTCCGCTGAGCTGGCGTGAGCACTAAGTTTTCCACCTGCTCCATCTTTGTCAGGAGCGCCTGTACCTCGTTCTGTGACATTATGTGACGCCGCCACAGTAGACGCAGAATGCCCACCAAGTTCACTATGCGAATATGCTGCTCCTGACAATAGCGTAGCGCCCGCCGATCGTTGCTCAACACCACAGCATTTCGTGTGTGCGCCAAGGCAATGGCTTGACGCTCGCCAAGGTTTAGGCGCTGTGGATACTGTTGGAGCGCATGCTCCTCCTCAGTTGATAACGCCGGCACAACGATTTGCTGGGTGGTAATCGCCTGGAAAACGGGTGCAAGATAGGTTCGGCCTTTGGCCAATCCTGCTTGCAGTTCGTCACGGACACTAGGTGGAATACAGAAGGTGGACCGTTTGAATAGCTGTAACAATGCCGGGAGCGAGCCGCCCGCCGCCAGGGAACTCAAAATGTTGGTATCGCTGACAACGATCACAACACGCCTTCACGTTCTAATTGTTCCGCCAGGGCATCGATGTCTTGCGCCGACGACTCCCCGGTGACAGCAAGAGGAATCCCCAACTTTCTCAAACGATCTTGCAAGTCCCAGCGCGTTACCCCGGCTAATTCGGCTGCTCGTCCCAGGCTACAGGCATCCAACAAGTACAAGGCAATGGCCTCGTCGAGTGTGGCACGTTCTGGCAGTGGCGTATCACTTTCGCGGCGCAACAGGTCCGCTACCCACTGTCGACGAGCTACTGACAGATGGCGGGCGAGTGAAAAAATCGTATGGACAGTTTCGCTTTCCGTCGTCATGGTCATGCGGTGGTCTCCTTGCATCGTATTTCGCTATCCATAGCATAGACAGCCCGCGCACGGCAGATACGGAATCCCAATAAGGTGGGACTATTGTTGTCCCAACTCTTCCAATAAACCTTTGGCCTCTTGCAAGTCCTTGGTATCAAATCCTTCAGTAAACCAATTGTAGACCTCGGCTAACAGCCGGTGAGCCTCAGCCTTCTTGCCTTGTTGCTGCCAGAGACGGGCGAGGCTTGTCGCCGCGCGTAGCTCCCACGACTTCGCTTGCTGCTTGCGGGCGACCTCGATGGCCTTCAAGAAATACCCCTCGGTCTCCCACAGCACCTCCTCTGAGACTAGAGGCTTGAGACTTGAGGCTTGCAGGGAGGGGAAACCAGTCTCTAGCCTCCAGCCTCTAGCCTCTAGCGTTAACGTTCCCTTGAGCCGATACAGTTCTGCCTCCCAGAACCGTTCACCAGTTTCCTGGACTTCTGCCAGCGCCTCGGCCAAGAGCCTAAGCCCGTCTTCGGCTCGGCCCACCTTACCATAGGTATCAGCCAGTCGGGCAGAATAAGCGGACTGTCCTATCTTCGCTCCCATCGCTCTGAATGCGGCTTGGCCTTGGCCCATCTGAGTAATCCCTTCTTCTTCATGCCCCTGCTCAGCTAACGCCCAGCCCCGTAGGAGAGTACCTATCGCCAAATTGTAGGCAAATCCTTGCTCGCTGCAGAGTGTAATCATCGCCTCGGCCTGCTTCTGGACGACCTGCTCCTCCCGACGCAACTGATGGAGGAAGACCGCAGACATGAGGGCAAGCCCCATGGTCGGAGGGTGAGTCAACCCCTGGGCTCGGCTAAGCCCCTCCTGACTCCGCTGCAGAGCCCGCTCTGGGTAGCCAAGAAGCCACAAGCTTTGACATACACGACCAAGGCAAAACACCTGAGGATTGAACCCATAGAGGGCGGCCAAAGAACGGTGCTGATGGTCATCGTACAGGGCCAGGCTCTGTTCTGAGTGCTCTCGGGCTATGGCCAATTCTCCGAGGAAGCTCAAAATCGCCCCCAGCATATTGTGGGCTTCTAACAGCAGAGCTGTATCCTGTTCGCGCCGGGCCAAATGTAAGAGCTGCTCCCCTAGCTCCTGAGCGGTGTATAACTCCGCCCGGTTTAGATAAAACAGACACAACCCTCGCAGTACCGGGAAGAGCTGAGAGGTCTCACCAACCTGCTGACACAACGCGCGCGCTCGCATGTAGGCGGTTTCGACCTCGGAAGCCGTAGGGCCCCTCGTGACTAAGAGTGACGGGCCCAGTGCAATTTGCAATACCAGCTCGTGCTGGGCACGCCCCGGAGTGTCTGACAAGGTGCTGAGTAACTCCAGGGCCGTGGTCAAGTGACTGATTGCTTCGGTATGGGCCGAGCGCTGCCCGGCCTGTTGTCCGGCAAGGTGTAAATATTCCACTGCCTTCTTAGTGTTCCCGCTGCGGCTGTAATGATACGCCAGGTTACTATAGTGATCCTCTAAGTTTCCCCGGTAGAGGACTTCAATGGCTTGCGCGGTGCGTTCGTGTAAAGGTTTCCGTTGCTCTTGGAGCAGCGAGTTGTAGGCCACTTCTTGGGTGAGCGTATGCTTAAAAATGTATTCCACTTCCGGGAAGGCGGGCTGTTCATAGAGAAACTCTTTGTGCTGGAGGGCCGACAAGACGCGGTAAAATTCCTCTTCAGATTGAGGAACCACCTGGCGCACCAGACTTAAAGGAAACTCCCGGCCGAGAACCGCGAGCTGTTGTAGGAGTGTTTTCTCCTCTGTTGCCAGTCGGTCAATGCGGGCGGCCAACACGCCCTGTACAGTGGTCGGAATATGCAGGTCCGTCGGAAGAGCTGGGCTGTCGTGCATCGTTCTTCCTTCTCGCACCACCACTCCCTGTTCCACCAATTCCTGGACGATCTCTTCCATAAAGAACGGGTTGCCCTCCGTTTTCTCGAGAATCAGGCGCTTGAGTCGTCGCAGACTTTCCTCGTTCCCCAGCAGAAAAGTGAGGAGTTCTTCAGCGTCGTCTGTACCAAGCGGAGTCAAACGGAGCTGGGTGTAGTAGGTCTTCTGCCCCCACTGGTGTCGGTACTCGGGCCGGTAATTCACCAGCAGCAGGATCCGCGCACTTGCAACACCCTCGCTGAGGGTATCGAGTAATCCTTGGGTCTCATTGTCGATCCAGTGCAGGTCTTCAAAGATGAGGATGAGTGGTTGATTGAGGCTCTCCCGGAGAAAGAGCTTCTTGAGCGCCTCAAACGTGCGGCGACGACGAATGTGGGGGTCCATCTGTTGTAACGGCGAGGGCTGCTCCTCGATCCCGAGTAAGGCAAAAAGATAAGGTAGGGTATCTTCTAAGGTACGGTCCAACTCCAACACCTTGCCGATGACCTTCTCCCGCCGCTTGCGTTCATCATCCTGAACTTGAATATCAAAGTAGCTCTTGAGCAGCTCGATCACCGGCAGATAGGATGATGCCTTGCCGTGGGAGACCGAGTAGGCTTCCAGCACTATATTCTCTCTTGGTGAGAGGAGCTTAAATTCGTAGAACAGCCGCGATTTGCCTAAACCAGGTTCCCCCATCACGCCGACGATTTGGCCATGGCCTGCTTTAGCCTGCTCTAAGGCCCGCTGCAGCTGCTCTAGTTCAGAGTACCGGCCCACGAAGCGTGAGAGCCCGCGGCTGGTTGCCGAGACTTGCAGCCGCGTACGCAACGGTCCCGTTCCCAGCATTTCATAGATGTTGAGGGGTTCCTCAACTCCTTTGATCCGTGTCTTGCCCAGCTCTTTGCAGGCAAAGTAGCCCTCGGTCAGGCGATACGTGGCCTCGGTTATCAGAATCGAGCCTGGTGCGGCTAACTGTTCCATCCGTGCCGCGAGGTTCGTTGAGTGCCCAACCGGAACATAATCTGTATGCAGGTCATCCTTGCGGATCGACCGTACTACCACCTCGCCGGTATTGATGCCTACCCGCATTAACAGCGGCGGATAACCTTTCCCTCGCAATGAATCCGCGTAGCGCCGCATCTCCTCTTGCATACGCAGCGCAGCATACAGTGCCCGCTGCGGGTGATCTTCATGCGCGATTGGTGCACCGAACAGAGCGAAGATGCCATCGCCGAGCACTTGTGCAACATAGCCTTCGTAGCGATGCACGGCGTCCATCATGAGCTGCAAGGCTGGATCGATAATCGCCCGAGCTTCTTCAGGATCGAGTCCTTCAATGAGCGCTGTCGAGCCTTTGAGATCAGCAAACAGAGCGGTGATGGTTTTGCGCTCCCCGTCGGTAGCTCCGCGCGCTTCAAATGCCCTTTGCTCAGCCAGGATACGCTCAGCTAGATGCGGCGGGGTATAGGCAGCTGGAGCTTGCATCTGCCCTGTCGTAGTGCTGAGTAAGAAGGAAGAAGTGCCGGTGTCCTTCCAGACAAGGACCTTGCCACCTTCATCGACTGCTACTTGTTGCCCGTCGATGAGTTCCTCTGTGAGCACCTCAAGTTGCTCATCGGTGAGGGCAAATTCGAGCTTGAGGGCGCGATAGGTGATCCGTCTCTTGCGTTGTAAGAGCCCGCTGGCCTGCTCAATGACCTCTGAGAACTTCACTTCTCCTCCTCTACAGTCAGTCTCCCACGGCGAGCGCGACCCGGAATCCAGGAAGCAAAACCTGGATTCCTGCTCTCCTAAAGGACCGGGGACAAGTCCCGGTAGGATCTGGGACAAGTTGCGCGGGAATGACGGGCCGGAACTTGCACGCGTTTCTCCCTCCACGCTTAGCGGCTACACTATGGGCAACTCAGAATGACACGCCCGAGGGGCTAAATCGAACCACACGACATTGGTACACTCCGCGTACGTAGCGCGCGCTGTGCGCGCGAGCCCCCAGTTACCTCCATTCGTGCGCATGGCGCACGCTACGAAAGAGAACCGCGGAGTAGCTGTACGATCTCTTGTGGTCCGATTTAGAGCATCAAGTGTACGAATGTTCTGTGGTCCAATTTAGGTCCCTGTGAGATCCCCGCCTCCTTTTTCATGTCTCTACCCTGCCTAACTCTCCGATCGCTCGTAACGTCTTATCCACTTCCTCAGGCGAGGTTAATAGACTGGGGGCTAGCCGAGCATAACTCGTAGCGTAGGGTGTTACACTAGCGATAATACCGCGCTTGCTCAGGTGTGCCACCACCTGCGTGGGGCTCATTCCCGTTACGGTAAAACAGACGAGCCCCGCGGACAGTTCGTCAGACAGCGGCGTGTGGAGCGTCACATGGCGCATCTCGGCCAAGCCCTGCTTGGTGTGTCGATTGAGCGCATGGATCCGGTCCGCAATACGCGCTTTCCCGATCGCCTGGTGGAACTGAAAAGCTGCCCCCAGCGCCCACCGATGCTCGAAGGAGTGAAAGCCTCCTGGCGTCATCAACCTGCTTATTGAGACGTCTGATGGTGGGCGGCCCTGCAACCAGGCCCGGTAGGCCTCAGCCGCAAAGGAGGGAATGACGGCTGTGGTAAGGGGCCAGGCCTCAGGTTTCCCCCACACGAGGCCCGTCCCTCGTGGGCCGAATATCCATTTGTGACAGCCAGCGATGAAGAAGTCGCATCCGAGATCCGCCATGGACACATTCTCCACCCCAAACCCGTGGACACCATCCACACACAACAGCACACGGTTGGCCTCGTCGCGGCGCGCATTCACCGTCGCCAGTGCCTCAGCCATGAGCCGGATAGGTAGCTTGACACCCGTGCTTGAGTGTACCCACGTTACGGCCACGACGCGCGTCTGCGGTTGCACAGCCTTCACGAGCGTGTCGACTATTTCCTCTTGCGATGCGGACGCAGGCTGCCGGTAGAGCGAGATCCGACGTAGAGTAGCTCCCGTGTGCGCGGCGCGCAGCTGGAGTGAAACGGCTGTGGAATAGTGATCGTGAGTCGTGGTGAGAACCTCCTGGCCAGCACGGAGCACTATCCCACCGTAGAGTAACCCTAGGCCCATCGTGGTGCTATCCGTCAAGGCAATCTCCGTCGGTTGCCCACCCAGATACTCCGCCGCCGCCTGCAATACCGCCCCTTCCAACTGCTCCTCGTGGTCATACAGATATTCAGCGGGGTTTTCATCCAACTTGCGCCGATGGGTTTCGATCGCCTCCCGTACAGGAGTGGGGTGTGAGGCGAGGAGGAATCCAGCCATGTGGATGCGGTCGTGCGTCAGTGGGAACTGCGCGCGCACCGTCTCCCAACGTTCAAAGGACGGGGTGCTGTCGGCGTGGGCGCTCAACATTGGAGCCCGAGGAGAAAGCGCACCTGCTCCGATTAGCAAGCCCGTGCGGACCAAAAACATTCTCCGATCCATATTGTCCTCTCCTTTGGCATATTCCATGCGTAGAAAACAGCGCCTGACAGGGCGAGCAGCTTGAGGTACAGGAAGGGGGCTCGCGTCCCCGGCGTCACGGCTGCCGTGAGTTGTTCCTCACGGAGGCATCGTCCATGTTTCCTCTCGCCATGTCTCACTGACGTACCTCCTCTAGCAGCGCCTTGGCCTCTTGCAAGTCTTTGGTATCAAATCCCTCAGTGAACCAATTGTAGAGCTCGGATAACATCCTGTGTGCTGCGTCGACTCTGTTATGTGATTCGTGTTGCGGGTCATGTGATACAGACTGTCGTGCTTGTTTTTGTCGCAGCCGAACCAGGCTCATCACCGCACGCAGTTCGAGAGATTTGGCCTGTTGCTTCCGAGCGATGTCGATGGCTTTGAGGAAACACGCTTCGGCTTCGCCTTGGGAGTCGGGAGCCAGGGATCGGGGATCAGTAGCTGACAACTGAGAACTGACAACTGACAACTTTTGCAGCGTCAGCTCGCCGCGCAGTCGATACACCTCCGCTTCGTAAAACCACTCTCCACTTTTGTCCACCATCGTCAGCGCCTCGGCAAGGGTAGCCAGCCCCTTCTCGGTCTGCCCTGCTTTCCCATACACCTCAGCTTGCAGAGCAAGATAATAGGATCGAAATATCCCTGCGCCAATGGCTTGACGGGTGGCCAATCCTTGGTGGATCTCGGTAATCCCTTCCTCAACCTTTCCCTGTTCGGCCTGTGCCCAACCCTGCAGAACATTTCCTTCCCCTAACCACTGTGGAAATTCTTGCTCGTGCGCGAGGGTGATTGCTGCCTCAGCCCACTCTTGGGTCAGTGGTCTTTCTCGGCGGAGCTGATGTAACAAGGCAGCATAAACCCGAGCACCAGCTAAGCTAAAGGGATACGACAACTCTTGGCCAAGGGTACGTGCTGCGTGGCTCTTCTCCAACGCCTGGTCTGGATAGCCTAAATGCCACAGGACCAAGCTTGCATAGATGAGACCAAAGACCCCCGGCTCTATACCACCATAGAGGAACACATGAGAGCGATGGTGCTGAGCGTTATACAAGGTCAAGGCCTGCGCCAGATGCGCCTGGGCCGCACCGAATTCACCCAGAGAGAATAAGGTGCTGCCCAGTGCCCGATGTGCCTCCATGAGCAAGGCCGGGTCTTGCTCCCGCCGGGCCAGACTAAAGAGTAGCTCTCCGAGCTCGCGCGCCACGAGAAACTCGCCTCGCACATGATGAAACGCCCGTAACCCAACGAGGGCCAGGAAGAACTGGCGAGTCTCTCCGACCTGCTGGCATAAGTCCTGCGCACGGGTATAGGTCGCTTTCACTTCCGGTGAGGAAAAACTTCTAGTGGCCTGTAATGGCGCGCCCAGAGTGAGGTGCAGCGTGAGTTCGCGTTGGGCGCGTTCGCGGGTGTCGGGTAAAGTCTTGAGCAGCTCTAAGGCGGTGGTCAGATGTGTGATCGCTTCCACGTTGGCCGAGTGTTGCACCGCTTGTTGCCCAGCCAAGTACAGGTACTCGACGGCTTTCTCTGTATTGCCACTACGCGTGTAGTGATGCGCCAATTCGCTGTAGTGCTCTTCTAGGGTAGTAGGATAGAGTGTCTCAAGCGCTTGCGCCGTCCGTTCATGCAACCCTTTACGGCGCTCGTGCAGCACGGAGTTGTAGGCCACTTCCTGCGTGAGAGCGTGCTTGAAAACGTACTCGACTTCGGGAAAGGCCGGTTGCTCGTAGAGAAACTCTTTGTGCTGGAGGGAGGCGAGGAGATGGTAAAGTGCCTCTTCAGACTGGCCAACCACCTGGTGTACCAAGCTTAGCGGGAACTGGCGCCCTATGATGGCCAATTGGTGCAAGAGGGCTTTCTCTTCAGCTGTCAGCCGGTCGATGCGGGCTGCCAGCACTCCTTGCACGGTGGGGGAGATATGAAGTACGGTCGGCGTGTGCTCCAGCCGATACTGGCCACGCCCGCCGCTGAGTACGCCCTCTTCCGCCAGTGTCTGCACTACTTCTTCCATGAAAAACGGCGTCCCTTCAGTCTTCTCAAGAATGAGCGGCTTCACCGTCGTGAGGCTGTCATCGTTTCCTACCAGGAAGGTGAGGAGCTCTTCTGCTTCTTCCTGACCCAGTGGCGCGAGGCGGAGTTGAGTGTAGTAGGTCTTACTGCCCCACTCGTGGTGATACTCCGGACGGTAATTTGTCAGCAAGAGGATGTGAGCACTAGCCAGGCTTTCGCTTAGGGTATCGAGCACCCCTTGCGTCTCCGTGTCTATCCAGTGTAGGTCTTCAAAGATGAGCAGCAGGGGCTGATTGAGGCTTTCGCGGAAGAGTAAGCGTTTAAGCGCCTCGAACGTTCGGCGGCGTCGGGTCTGCGCATCCATTTGCTGCAGAGACACAGTAGGGTCGTCGATGCCAAGAAGGGAGAAGAGGTAGGGTAAGGTGTCTTCCAAACTCCGGTCCAGAGTCAGCACCTTGCCGGTGATCTTCTCCTTGCGCTGTCGCTCCTCGTCGTGGAGTTGAATCTGGAAGTAGGTCTTGAGCAACTCAATCACCGGCAGATACGGCGAGGCCTTGCCGTGAGACACCGAGACGGCTTCTAGCACCATACACCCGTGTGCAAGTAGGGGTACAGCGTGCCGTGCCCCTACGAACTCGTAGAACAGACGAGACTTGCCTAAGCCGGGCTCGCCCATTACGCAGACGACTTGGCCGTGACCGACCTTGGCTTGCTCTAAGGCGCGCTTGATTTGCTCCATTTCACTCTGTCGCCCGACAAACCGAGTCAATCCGCGTGTGGCAGAGACCTGCAAGCGTGTACGGAGCGGGCCAGCGCCAAGAACTTCGTACACCTTGAGCGGTTCTTCTACGCCCTTGAGTTGGGCTTCTCCCAGGGCTTTGAACTCGAAGTAGCCCACGGTGAGCTTATGAGTGTAGGTGGTAACTAGAATTGAGCCTGGTGTCGCCATCTGCTCCATACGCGCCGCGAGGTTGGTGGAATGACCGACAGGGATATAGTCCGTGTGTAAGTCGTCCTTACGAATCGAGCGCACTACCACTTCGCCCGTATTTATGCCCACGCGCATCGCGAGCGGTACACCGTGTTTGAGCCGGACCTGATCCCCATAGCGCCGCATCTCCTCTTGCATACGCAACGCAGCATATAAGGCTCTTTGCGGATGATCTTCATGGGCAATCGGCGCGCCGAACAGCGCAAAGATGCCATCGCCCAGGACTTGGGCCACATAGCCCTCATACTGATGCACGGCGTCCATCATCACTTGGAGTGCCGGGTCGAGAATCGCGCGCGCTTCCTCTGGGTCGAGTCCTTCGATCAGCGCCGTCGAGCCTTTCAAGTCAGCAAAGAGAGCGGTGATGGTCTTGCGCTCGCCATCTGTGGCGCCCCGGGCTTCGAGAGCAGCCTGTTCGGCACGGATGCGTTTGGCTAGATGAGCAGGGGTATAGCTAGCAGGAGATTGCACTTGGAACTTTTTGTTATCTACGGTGGCGACTGGCGGTCCAGCGCCTATCCACACTAATATTTCACCCTCTTCATCAACAGCGAGTCGCTTCGCTTTGATCAGTTCCGCTTTGAGCGCCTCAAGCTGTTTGTCGGACAGATCAAACTCCATTTGCAGGGCAACATACGATATCCGCCCGGCATCGCGGAGGAGTTCACTTGCTTCTTTGACGATTTCGGAGAATCTCACACGCCCTCCGAATGGTTTATGACACCCGTCGATATTTCGAAATGCTGCGCAGCTCCCGCGGCGGCCTCAGGTTTCGCCCGCGAATTGAATAGGACACCTCTGCGACGTAAATGTCGCCATGCGAATCGACGGCAATACCGTGCGGGGCAATGAACTGACCTGGCCCCTCACCTTCTTCCTCGGCACCGAAGCGGCAGACCAAGTTGCCCTTCAAATCATAGATCGAGACACGGTGTCCCAAGCCCGGGGCATCATCCACGCCGCCCATGCCGTTGAGCTCGCCCACGTAGATATGCTCTCCCCACAGCACCATCGCATCAGGTCGATGGATATTATTCCACATGGTGACGAAAGCACCCTGCGGGTCAAAGAGCTGGATGCGGTGCGCCTCGCGGTCCACGACATAGATGTTGTCGGCAGCGTCAATCGCGATATTGTGCGGCCGAATGAATTGGCCGGCATCAATGCCAGGGCGCCCCCAGGAAAATTTGTACTCACCTGCACCCGTATACACATGAATACGGGAGTTGCCATAGCCATCGGACACGTAGACATCGCCGGTGCGCGGTCGAATCGCGGCCGACGTGGGCCGGTTGAATGGCTCACCACTCCATTTTTTCGCCGGGGCGTTACGTTTACCGATTTCCAGCAGCTGCTCGCCGTCTGTGGTAAACTTCTGGACCGTATGAATACCATCATCAGCCACTAACAAGGAGCTATCATGGGCAATATACAGTCCATGGGTCCGGTCGCTAAAATACCCCTGACCGAAGGAGCGCAGATAGTGACCCTCACGGTCAAACACCATGATCGGGTGTTGCCCGCGCGTGAGCACATAGACATTATCCTGCGCATCAACGGCGACGCCGGGGCATTCGTGAAAGGCGACGCCTGCAGGCAGCGTACCCCAGCCCTCGACATACTCATAACGAAAGTCTCCGATTCCGTACACTTCACGCATGATGTGCCTCCCTTCGTAGCGGGTATAGCCTCAACCCGGCTCCGTCGCACCGGTAATCTGCTCTCTTACGATAACGCATCAAGCAGTGTCTTCGCCTCTTGCAAATCCTTCGTGTCAAAACCTTCAGTGAACCAGTTGTAGATCTCGGATAACATTCTGTGTTCCTCATTGAGCCGTGTACGTGCTTCGTGTTGCGTGTTACGTGATTCGTGATTCTGGGTTTGCTGTTGTCGCAGCCGGACCAGGCTCATCACCGTGCGCAGCTCCAGTGACTTGGCTTGCTGCTTGCGGGCAACTTCAATCGCTTTCAAGAAACACGCCTCTGCTTCTTTTTCAACTTGAGACTTTGGGCCTTGGACTTTAGACTGAAGTGTGAGTTCGCCTTTGAGCCGATACAGTTCTGCTTCGTAAAAATGCCCTCCGCCTTCCTGCATCATTGCTAGTGCCGTGGCGAGCTCTCTTAACCCCTCTGAGACCTGCCCTGCTTGCCTATATGCTTCAGCCAGTAGGACAAGGAACCATTCCCGTATTATCTCTGCCCCTATGGCTTGGAGGGTGACCAAACTATCACTTATTTGAGCAACACCTTCCTTTTCTTGTCCCTGCTTGGCTAATACCCATCCTTTTAGGCCGGCCCCCCACGCTTCAAAGAACGGAAATCCCTGCTCAGTTGATAGGGCGATGGTTGTCTCTGCGCACTCCCGAGCCAATTGCTCCTCCTGGCGTAATTGATGGAGTGTGGCAACAAAGCCCAACGCAAAAGTCACACTAAAGGAATGGGATAGTTCACGGGCCAGAGTGAGCGCTTCATGGGCCCGCTTCAGGCCTTGGTCCGGATACCCAAGGTACCATAGGACGAAGGCGGAATGGGAGCGGCAAACCACTCCAGGATCCTGTCCGTAGCGGAAGGCCAAAGACCTATGTTTGTAGGGATCATAAAAGCCGATGCCTTGCTCGAAAATTTCGTGGGCGGGGATAAATTCTCCGAGACACTGCAAGGCATCTCCCAGGGCATAATGCGCCTCTACAAGGAGCTCGAAGTCTTGCAATCTGTGAGCAAGATCGAGGAGTTGCTCGCCCAGCTTCCGTGCTGTCTGTAGCTTCCCACGTATGAGATAGAATAGGCACAAGCCGCGTAAAGGGGCAAAGAGCTGAGAGGTTTCTCCAACCTGCTGACAGAGGGTATGGGCTCGTGCGTAAGTGGCCTCCAGCTCCGGGGCTGCATAGCCCTTGACGGCCATGAGTGGGCTCCCTAAAGCGATCTGCAACGTGAGTTCCTGCTGGACACGATCGAGCGTATCGGGCAAGGTCTTGAGGAGTGCTATACCGAGAGTGAGATGAGCGATGGCTTCAGTATTAGCCGAGCGCTCGACGGCTCTTTGTCCCGCCCGTTGCCAATACGGAATGGCTTGCACAGTAAGCCCTGCTTCGGTGTAATGATGCGCCAAGAGTTCTGGCTGAATTTCCTTGGTGTCTGGGAATCGTTCCTCTAAGACCCGTGCTATCTGCCGGTGATACTGCTGCCGTGTGCTCTTGAGTAGCGATTGATAGGCGGTGTCTTGGATAAGCGCATGCTTAAAGAAGTAACGCGATTGCTCACCGATGCCGCGTTGATAGAGAATCTCGGCTTCTACCAGTTTGCTGAGAGCAGCCTGTAATTCAGGTTTGCTGAGTGGGCTCACTGCCTGTAACAGCTCATACGAGAACTCTCGACTCAACGTTGCACCAAGTTGCGCAACTTGTCGCGCTGTTGAGAGACGATCGAGCCGCGCTAGCAGTGCTTCTTGCAATGTCGCGGGAATGGTTTGCAGGGGCACGGTATACTGTGCCCCTCCACCGGTTGCGGATTCGATCACACTTTTGGTTAATTCTTCAATGAAGAGCGGTACCCCATCCGTCTTCATGCGAATCTGCTCAATGACCTCAGCAGACAAGTTTTTGCTCTCGGCAACTTTCTCGATCATCACCTCGACCTGCCTCTTCCCAAGCCGATTGAGGACCAACTGCGAAATGTGCGACCGCAGCTTCCATGGTGGTGTGAACTCGGGGCGGAAGGTCAAGACCAATAAAAGGTTCGCCATGGGCAGTTGTTCGATGAGGAGGGTCAAAAACTCCAGCGACGAGGGATCAGCCCAGTGCAGATCTTCCCACACTGACACTGTCGCCTGTCGCTCGGCTTGCGCCAGCATCATTTGCACCAGTGCTTGCAGCGTCCGCTCCTTCTGTTTCTGCGGGGTCAGATTGAGCGGCGGATACTGCGGTGTGGTAGGTAATGAAAGCAGCGCGGTGAACAACGGCACTGTCTCTTGCATACCGAACAGAGCCAGTGTGCGCTCCAGCTTGGCAATCTGCTCCTCGCTAGTGTCTTGCCGAGTTAATAGCAACGTGCGTTGTAAGACGTCAATCAACGGATACAACGCACTGTGTTGATAGTAGGGTGAGCAGCGAGCTTCAAAGAGGAGCGAGCCTTCATTGGTCACATGCTCTCGCAGGGTATACGTCAGACGCGATTTGCCAATGCCCGGTTCACCACTAAGCAGCACCACTTGCCCGCGCCCTTCTTTGGCTTGTTCCCACCGGTCAACCAGTAACCCCACTTCTTGTTCCCGGCCTACGAGTGGGGTGAGCGTCGTTCTGCCTACCAAAGGAGAAACGCCCTGCCGTTCACTCCGCATGTGGTAGACAGCAATGGGGGTATCGACGCCTTTGAGCACATGCGAGCCAAACGGTTGACACTCAAATTGTCGTTCGACGAGCCGTTGCGTGGCAGCGCTAATGATCACCGTGTTGGGCTCAGCTACGCCTTGCAACCGCGCCGCAATGTTGGGCGTTTCGCCGAGGGCGAGTTGTTCGGTTCGTTCACCCACCCCAACATCTCCGATCACGACTAACCCGCTGTGAATGCCGATACGCACCTGCAACGGACGCGGTAGCTGTATGGTCGGAAGAGATAACTGCTGTACGGCCTCGACAACTCCCAGCGCCGTGCGCATCGCCCGCTGCGCATCATCCTCGTGGGCTACCGGATAGCCGAAGTAGACCAACAGCCCATCACCGAGATATTGCGCGATATGGCCGTCATACTGAGCGATGACCGTCGCACCGGTCTGTTGATACTGCTGTACGACCGTCCGGTAGTCTTCCGGATCAAGCTGTGCAGAGAGTGTCGTCGAGCCCACCAAGTCACAGAACATCACGGTTAATTGCCGCCGTTCGGCTTCGGACGCGCGCGGCGTCGCACTAGGCAATCCCACAGAAGCTTGCTCGGTTGGTTGCTCTCCCTGTGGAGAGACCGTGGCCAGAGCTGGTGCTCGCAGATCTCGGCCACACTCCCCACAGAACTTGGCCTGTGGGGCATTCTCTGAACCACACTGTGTGCAGCGCCTCTTAAATGCAACACCGCACTCATTACAGAACTTCACGCCTTCGGGATTCGCGAACCCGCAGCTTTCACAGCGCATACTGCCTCTTTACTCCTTTGGGGTCTCTGGAGCAAGGAAAACGCTCGAGGCCTGCTCGTGCTTCCCGGCATGTTTTATGATCCGATTGAGCGAATGATTATCCGACAATGGTTAGCGAATTTCGGTCACTCGGCGGGCGAAATGATCACCCCCTCGTCTCCACGTAAGCGCAGAACGTCACTGACTGCCTCACCCTCCCGATCGAGAACAGTGGAGAGGGTAATCCGTCCCCGGACCTCATTGTGGTTCACTGTGATCGGCTCACTCGTAAAGTTCAACGCCACCACAAGTTGCTCCCGCTTGTAGGCGAGCACGCGTTCGTCCGTCAGGACGGGCGCGTACCGGCCAGTTTGCAGAGAGGGTTCGGCGGCGCGCAGCGACAGCAGGCGCCAGTAGAGGGAAAGCAGTGAGCCAGGGTCACGGCGGAGAGTCGCGACGTTAACCTGGGGATAGTCCTCGGCGATTGGCAGCCACGGTGTACCGGCGGTAAAGCCGGCGTGGGGCCCTCCTTCCCACTGCATCGGTGTGCGCGCCGGATCACGCCCGAGTCCGGGCACGTTTTTCCCCCAGGGATCACGCGCTGCGGCGGACGGGAGGCGTACGTCGCGCATCCCGATCTCGTCTCCATAATACAGCGTTGGCGTGCCGCGCAGGGTGAGGAGCAGCATAGCCGCCACCCGTGCCTGCCCCATGCCCACCCGCGTCGCGACACGCGGATTGTCATGGTTCCCTAACACCCAGTTAGGCCAGTGCAATCCGGAGAGCAGTCCCTCGTAGGAGTCGATCACCGGCCGGATCAACGCCGGCTGCCACGCCAGCCTGACGAGCTGGAAATTAAACGGGAAGTGGAACCCGGCCTCGTAATAGGGCAGCAGCCGGGGGAGTGGCAGGTACGCCTCGCCGATCATCATGCGGTCGTCGTATTCGTCCAGCACTTGCCGCATGCGGCGGATTACGTCCCGCAGTTCCGGCTGGTCCCGCGAATACGTCGGCAGCAGTTGGGTGTACGGATCCTGCCCGGGAATATAATCGGGGTTCGGCGGGTTGTCCCGCCAGGCGGCATCTTTAATCAACCGTGACACCGCGTCCACACGGAATCCGTCGACCCCGCGGTCCAACCAGAACCGCAGGACTGCGAGCATCGCCTGCTGCACGTCAGGATTGCGCCAGTTTAAATCCGGCTGCTCAGTAAGGTATGTATGCAGATAATACTGCCCAGTGGGCTCGTCCCACTGCCAGGCGCCGCCGCCGAACACGCTCCGCCAATTGTTGGGCGGACCGCCATCTGGCCGGGGGTCGTGCCATAGGTACCACGCCCGGCGTGGATTAGTGCGAGAGGAGCGAGACTCTAAGAACCACGGGTGCTGGTCGGAGGTGTGATTCGGGACATAATCCAGTAGCACTTTCAAGCGCAGGCGGTGAGCGGCAGTCAGCAGCGTATCAAAATCCTTTAGCGTACCGAACAGCGGGTGAATGTCCGTGTAGTTGGACACATCATAGCCGAAGTCCGCCATAGGGGACGGAAAGATAGGGGAAAGCCACAGGGCGTTCACGCCGAGCCAGTGCAGGTAATCGAGCCGGCTGAGGATGCCGGGCAGGTCACCCACGCCGTCGCCGTTACTATCCTGGAATGAGCGCGGGTAGATTTGGTAAATGACTCCCATCTGCCACCAGCGCGGTGGCGCGGTGATGCTCGCATCCATTACTAACCCTCCGACAATTGATCCAGCAGCGCCTTAGCCTCTTGCAAATCCTTGGTATCAAAGCCTTCGGTGAACCAGCCGTAGATTTCTGATAACAGCCGGTGAGCTTCTGCCTTTTTGCCTTGACTTTGCCACAAGCGGCTCAAGCTTATCACTGCCCGCAGTTCTAAGGACTTCGCCTGTTGCTTGCGAGCGATCTCTATGGCTGTGAGAAAACAGGCTTCGGCTTCTGACTCAGGATCTAGGATTTGGAATTTAGGATTTGGATTTTCGGATTCTTGCTCCGCGCTCCATGCTCTTTGCTCTTTGCTTTCCTGCGCCAGCAGGAGTTCGCCTTTCAGCCGATACAGCTCGGCCTCGTACCACCGTTCATCAGTTTTAGGCACTGTCTCCAGTGCTTCAACCAGTGCGCTCAGTCCCGCTTCGATCTGGCCGCCTCTTCCATACGCTTGGGCTAGCAAAGCGAGAAAGGACGGGCGCCACAATTCTGCTCCACTGGCTTGGTATGCCGCCAAGCCCTGCTGGAGCTGCGCCTGACCCTCTACAACTTGTCCCTGCTCCGTCAGCGCCCAACCCCGCAGCATTGTTGCAAACGCCAGCCACAGCGGGAATCCCTGCTCGGTCGCGAGGGTTATGGCGTCCTCCGCCAACTTCTGGACTTCTTGTGGCTCTCGCAGGAAATAATGGAGTGTGGCCGCAAAAATCAGCGTGACAACCGTGTTATGGGGATGAGAAAGCTCCTGAGTCAGGGCAAGCACCTCATGAATTCTCTTACGGGCCTGGTCCGGGTAGCCCAGGTGCCACCGCACCCACGCCATCCAGTAACGGCAGGCCACTCCCGGATCAATACCCACATAGAGGGTAGCCAGAGCAAGGCGCTGCTGGGAACCATATTGCGCAATGCCTTGCTCCAGATGCTGCAATGCCAGGACAAATTCCCCGCGACAGCACAGTATACTCGCTAGATTGTGATGAGCTTGCACGAGATGCAGCAGGTCTTGGGTGCGCTGGGCGAGACTCAAGAGCTGCTGTGAGACCTCCGAGGCGGTATGGAGCTCCGCGTGCACGGAATAAAACGAATACAGGCCATGTAGCGTTGGGAAGAGCTGTGGAGTATCTCCTACTTGTTGGCATAGTGCCAACGCCCGGGCGTAGATGCCTTCCACTTCCGGGACGCCATAGCCTATGGTCTGTGTCATGGGCATTCCTAAAAGGAGCTGCAAGGTAAGCTCATGTTGGGCGCGCTCAGGAGTATCCGGTCGTGTTTTCAGCAGTGTAAGTGCAGTAGTGAAGTGACTGATCGCCTCTGCATGTGTTGAGCGGCGTACCGCCTGCTCTCCGGCGGTCTGCCAATAGAGAATTGCTTGCTCGATCAGTCCTGCCTCGGTGTAATGATGCGCGAGGAGTTCAGGCTGGTTATTCTTTGTATCTGGAAAGCGTTCTTCTAAGATCTGAGCGATCTGCTGGTGATACTGCTGTCGGGTGCTCTTGAGCAGCGATTGATAGGCCGTGTCCTGGATGAGGGCATGCTTGAAGACGTAGCGCGTGTGTTGACCAACGCCACGTTGGTAGAGAATCTCGGCTTCCACCAATTTGGCTAACGCGGCGTGTACTGCCGCTGCACTCAACGGCGTCACAGCTTGTAAGAGTTCATACGAAAACTCGCGCCCTAACGTCGCGCCCAGCTGTGCCACTTGTCGAGCCGTAGACAAGCGATCCAGCCGCGCTAACAGGGCCTCCTGTAATGTCGCGGGAATGGTTTGTAGGGGCACGACAGTCCGTGCCCCTACACCCCTTGCGGATTCGATCACACTTTTGGTTAGTTCTTCAATAAATAGCGGTACCCCATCGGTCTTCACCCGAATCTGTCCGATCACCTCTGGTGACAACTGGCTGCCTGCTGCCGCCTGCTCAATCATCGCCTCGACGTGCTTCGTGCCGAGACGATTGAGTACCAGCTGCGAGAGATGCGAGCGAGGCTTCCACGGTGGCACGAACTCTGGGCGAAATGTCAGCACCAGCAACAGTTTGGTGGTCGGAATCTGCTCAATGAGTAAGGAGAGAAACTCTAACGAGGAGGGATCAACCCAGTGTACGTCTTCCCACACCGAGACTGTCGCTTGGCGCTCGGCTTGCGCGACTAATAACTGTAACAATGCTTGCTGCGTCCGTTCTTTCAGCCTCTGGGACGTCAACGTTAGAGCAGGATATTGTGACGGCGTCGGTAACGACAGCAGCGCGGTGAACAGCGGCAAACTCTCTTGTAGGTTGTAGAGTGTGAGCGCTTGCTCCAGCTTCGACACCTTCTCTTCATCAGTGTCCTGGCGCGTCAATACTAACGTCCGCTGCAGCACTTCGATCACAGGATAGAATGCACTGTGCTGATAATAGGGCGAACAGCGCGCTTCAAAGAGTAAAGAGCCCTCGTTAGTGACGTGCTCTCGGAGCGTGTAGGCTAACCGCGACTTGCCAATACCGGGCTCGCCACTGAGCAGCACCACTTGCCCACGTCCCTCTTTGGCTTGCTCCCAACGATCAACCAGTAGCCCCACTTCTCGCCCGCGTCCGACCAAGGGTGTCAACGTGGTACGCCGTGCGAGTGAAGAAATGCCCTGCCGTTCGCTCTGCACGTGGTAGACCGCGATCGGTGTCTCAATGCCCTTTACGTGGTGCGAACCAAAAGGCTGACTCTCAAACTGCCCTTCGATTAAGCGCTGCGTCGCTGCACTAATGATTACCGTGTTGGGCTCGGCAAGGCTTTGGATACGGGCAGCAATGTTGGGAGTTTCGCCCAACGCCAGTTGTTCCGTGCGGCCACTTACGCCAATGTCCCCAATGACGACTAAGCCAGTGTGAATGCCGATGCGGACTTGCAGAGAGTGTCGCCCTGCCTGTCCCCTAATTGCCTCAATAATCTCCAACCCCGTGCGCACCGCCCGCCGTGCGTCATCTTCGTGCGCCGTCGGATAGCCAAAGTACACCAACAGCCCATCGCCGAGATACTGCGCCAGGTACCCCTCATGCCGCTGAATGACCTGGGCCGAGGTCTGTTGATACCGCTGTACGACCGCCCGGTAGTCTTCTGGATCAAGCTGTGCAGAGAGCGCGGTCGAACCCACAAGGTCACAGAACATCACGGTGAGCTGTCGACGTTCGCCGTCACTATGCCTCGCCTCTAAAGCTTGAGGTCCAAAGTCTTTTTCCGTTTCGCCATTTCGCCCTTTCCCGTTTCTTCCTTTGCCTACCCAGATCAACACTTTGCCATTCTCGTCGTCGGCGACCCGCTCGGCCTCGATCAATTCGTCCTTGAGTCCGTCTAGGTGATCATCATCAAGATTAAACTGCAGCTTCAAGGCGCGGTACGACACCCGGCCTTTGCTCCGCAGTAGCTCCCGCACCTGCACCAGCAGCTCAGCGAAGGTCATTGGTCACGCTTTCTGTTCTAGGCGTACTGCTTTAGCCGTTCGCTACAGGGAGTTCACCTGTCCCATACTGAATCTCGACGACATAACCGTCGGGATCGGCAATATACGCATGAGCCACGAGCCCTCCGTGCTCGCATTGTGACACCAGCCGACCACCAAACTCAGGTGCCGTGGCGATCGCGGTCTCGTAATCCTCACGGCCTTCGAGCATGATGCCAAAATGGCTCGCGCCTCCTTGAACCCCGGATAATCCACGTTCCCGCTCGACCTCAACAGCGCAGCCGCCGGGATAACCCCCGGTCCCTTCTGGATTGAGCGCCAACAGATCGTGTCCTCCGGGTGTCCTGAGAAACACCAGGTCACCATCCTTAAATCCCGTATCCTGCATGCCAAAAAGCCCGCAGTAAAAACGGAGCGAGCGCTGAATGTCTTTCACCACCAAGTGGCTATGAAAAATACCCTTGCTACAAACCATGGGATTCTCCTTTCTTTTTTTCCTGTTCTATCTTGGAATGACAGGCAGGAGCACATACGATGCCTTGTCGTCCTGATGGAATACAGTCTGCTGCGCGCGCATACCCTTCGTTCCTTCGCCGAATGGCTCGCCGGTATTGAGGTTGCGGTCGAAGCGCGGGAAATTACTGGAGCTGATCTCTAGCCGGATACGGTGCCCCGGCAAGAAGACGTTACTCGTTGCCCAAAGGTCGATCGTGAACAGATACGGTTTCCCTGCCTCCATCAGTGTGGGTGCGCTCGCCGACTCCCGATAGCGCGCGCGAATAATGCCATCGAGAAGGTTCTGTGCATAGCCGTTGGGATGCACGTCCACAAGTTTTGCGGTGAAGTCAGTATCGACTGTTGACGACGACGCCCATAAAGCGACGGTCACTGGTCCGGTAATCTCCAGCGGATGTTCGATGGGATCGGAAGTATAGACCAACACGTCGTTGCGCTCTTCAACCGGACGCTGATCTTGCACCCCAATATCGATGGTGAGGTTGTTGCCCCCCAGCGACGGTACAGGGTCGTCTGGATCGTACACATACGTATCCGTTCCTTCACTCACCGGCGGGATCGTCGAGAGCGTACCATCACCACGCAGGGAGTTGGCCCCTTGCTGACTGTGTAGGAAATAGCGTACCTGGCGCATCGCAGGCGGTGGCCAGTCAGAGAGTGTCTGCCAGCGATTCTCACCTAAAGTGAAGATCGTTACTGGCGCTTCATCCATGAAGCCGTTCTGGACATCTTTGAGCCAGTAATCGAACCAGCGTAGAAGCGTCTCACTCAGATCAATCAGCGCAGTCGGTCCAAAATCAATATCGCCGGTACCGCGCGAGCTGGGTACAGTATAGGGTAGCAGATGACCCCACGGGCCGATGATCAAGCGCTGCCCATTGCGTGCCTGTGCGAAGCGACTGTTAGCCTTGATACTCTGATATGCGCTCATCCCCCCTTCGGCGAAGATGTCATACCACGAAGTGACATGGAGCATCGGGACACTCACACTGGCGGCATGGCGGTTCACATTCGCACGATACCAGTACTCACCGTCGTCAGCCTGTTTGATGTGCTCGGCAAAATACGGCGCGGTCTCTTTGAGTAGCTTGCCCCAATCCTTGATCGGTAAGTGGCGATACCACTTGTCAGTCAACGGCGTGAACGCGTTGAGGCCAAAGCGCGTATTGCGGGGAATAGGAAATTCTCCTCCTTCGACATACTCCTTCATCTTCTCCATCAGGTCGGTACGCTGCTGCCGCTTAAGCGTGTTCAGGCCTTTGAAGATGGCATAGGGTGCCATCCAGCCCCACAGTGATACACCACCAGTGTGGTAAATCCAACTCGCGTGATAATCAGACGAGGCTGAAACCGGGGCCATCGCCTGGAGTGAGGGCGGCATCGGATCGTTACAGGCGATCATATACTGCGTGAGCCCGAGATAGGACTGACCCGTTGTGCCGACGCGCCCATTGGACCACGGCAACCGCGCGGCCCATTCGACAGCATCGTAGCCGTCAGCAATCTCCTGAAAGATTGTGTCGTAATCGCCTTCGGATTCGAAACGTCCACGACAATCCTGAATGATCGAGATGTAGCCGTGACGGGCGTAGAGATAATTCGGCCCGTTGGGATCGTCCAGTCCTTTCTTGCTATACGGTGTGCGGCTCAGTAAGACCGGGAAGCGCCCTTCCATGTCCGGATGAATCACATCAGCATAGAGCGTGATCCCATCTCGCGTCTTCATCGGAACATTCTTTTCAGTGACAACTTTGTATTTTTTCCGCGATGGAACAATCATGTGGCCCTCCTTCCCTCTCGTCGCTTTACGTAATCAGTGCTGTGATGATGCGCTACTTCATTGTATGTGTTTGGCCATTCGCTTACAGAAATTATTTGCCTTTTACTTTGTCTGGACTCTAGACGCTAGACACCAGATCTTAGACTTTCTAGAAGCGCCTTCGCCTCTTGCAAATCCTTCGTATCAAAGCCTTCAGTGAACCAATGGTAGACCTCGGATAACATCTTGTGTGCTTCGGTGTTCTTGCCCTGTCGCTGCCAGAGACGAGCCAGACTCGTTGAGGCACGCAGTTCCCAAGATTTGGCTTGTTGCTTTTGAGCGATTTCAATGGCTTTGAGAAAAGACGCTTCAGCTTCGCCTTGCGGGTCAGGGACTAGGAGTTGGGGGTCAGCAACTTTGAACCTTGAACCTTGAACTGTTGGAGCGTCAGCTCGCCTTGCAGTCGATACAACTCGGCCTCATGCATATGCTCCCCCGTGCTGTCCACCGCAGCCAACGCCTCGGCCAGTACCGTGAATCCTTCCTCAATCGCTCCTGTTTTTGCATACGCCTCGACTAGCATTGCAAGCACAAACGGTCCTGCTTCTGCCCCTATGGCCCGGATGTCGGCGAGACCCTGGCACATCTGCACAATTCCCTCTGCTCCTTGACCATGCATGGCCAACACCCAACCTCGTAAGAGAGTCCCCAACGCTAACGGGAGCGGAAACTCTTGCGCGGTCGCGAGGGTCATCGCGGCTTCCGCCTGCTCTTGGACCCTTTGATCCTCCCGAGAGAATTGATGTGTAAGGGCCGTAAAGATCAAGGTAATAACCAGGGTAGAGGGGTGAGAGAGCTCCTGGGCCAAGGTGAGCGCCTCGTGGGTTTTCTGCCGAGCTTGGTCCGGGTAGCCCAGATGCCACAGCACCCAAGCCACCCGAGAAAGGCAGGCCACCCCTGGGTCATGCCAGCCAGAGAGAAAGGCCAAGGAGCGGTGCTGGGGCGGGTCGTAGAGGGCCAACGCCCGCTCGAAGTGTGTGTGGGCAGCAGTGAACTCTCCCTGCTCGTCCAAGGTCACTCCCATCGCTAAGTGCGACACCAGCAGGAGTGCGGAGTCGTGTGCCCCTTGCGCGAGGCCGAGGAGTTGCTCACCCAACTCCCGTGCCGTCGGCAACTGCCTCCGCACGGCATGAAACTCCCACAGGCCCCGCAGTATAGGGAAGAGCTGAAAGGTCTCTCCGATCTGCTGACACAGTACTCGCGCCCGGGTGTAGACTTGCTCAATTTCTGGCGCAGTAAAGCCTTTCATCATGCCCAACGGCACGCTAAGTGTGAGTTGCAGCACGAGCTCTTCCCGGGCACGCTCGCGGGTGTCAGGGAGAGTCTCAAGCAGTACCAAAGCCCTTGTGAGGTGATTGATAGCTTCCGTGTTGGCCGACCGCTGTACCGCCTGTTGTCCGGCATGGTGGAGATATTCGACCGCCTTTGGGGTGTTGCCACTACGGCTGTAGTGATGCGCCAAGTCACTGTAGTGCTCGTCCAGGGAGCCAGCATACAAGACTTCGAGTGCCTGCCCGGTTTGCTCGTGCAGAGTTTTACGTCGCTCCTGCAGCACCGTGCCGTACGCCACTTCCTGGGTCAGAGCGTGCTTAAAGATGTATTCCACTTCGGGAAACGCCGGTTGCTCATAGAGAAACTCTTTGTGCTGGAGAGCAGAGAGTAACCGATAGAGTTCCTCTTCCGGTTGCGTAATGACCTGACGCAGGAGACTCAATGGAAACTCGCGCCCAATGACTGCGAGCTGTTGGAGCAGCTCTTTCTCGTCCGTCGCCAGTCTATCGATGCGGGCTGCTAACACCCCTTGCACTGAGGTGGGAAGGTGCAGCTCGGTTGGTAGAGGCACACGGCCGTGCGCCCCTCCGGCGTGCAACACTCCTCGCTCCCGCAACTCTTGCACCACTTCCTCCATGAAAAAGGGGGTGCCGTCTGTCTTTTCCAGAATCAGCTGCTTGAGCAGCTTTAGAGCGTTATCATTCCCCAACAGGGAAGCCAAGAGTTCTTCTGCTTCGGCTGTCCCTAATGGAGCAAGGCGCAGCTGGGTATAGTAGGTTTTCTGCCCCCACTCAGACCGGTACTCGGGCCGATAGTTCACCAGCAGGAGGAGACGTGCCGAGGCTACACTCTCACTCAGCATGTCGAGAAACCCTTGCGTCTCGCTGTCTATCCAATGTAAATCTTCAAAGAGGAGAATGAGTGGTTGGTTGAGACTCTCGCGCAGAAAGAGCTTCTTGAGCGCCTCGAACGTGCGCCGCCGTCTGATCTGTGGGTCCATTTGCTGTAACGGCGAGGGCGGCTCTTCAATGCTCAGCAACGCATAGAGGTAAGGGAGAGTGTCCTCTAAACTGCGGTCCAGCTCCAATACCTTGCCAATGACTTTCTGTCGCTGCGTACGGTGGTCATCCTGGAGTTGAATCTGGAAATAGCCCTTTAGCAATTCGATTACCGGTAGATAAGGCGACGCTTTGCCATGCGAGACGGAGTAGGCTTCGAGTATCAGGCATCCGTGAGGCGCAAGAAGTTTGAACTCATAGACTAGCCGTGATTTGCCTAGGCCAGGCTCACCCATAATCCCTACGATTTGACCATGCCCCATCCTGGCGTGATCGAGTGCCTGTCTCATCTGTTCCATTTCCGTGTGACGTCCAACGAACCGGGTAAGTCCTCGCCGTGCGGCGATCTGTAAACGCGTCCGCAACGGCCCGGCACCCAGCACTTCATACACATGAAGGGGGACTTCAACGCCTTTGAGCTGAGCTTCTCCTAGAGCTTTGAACTCGAAATAACCTTCAGTGAGCTTATGAGTGTACGCCGTAACTAGAATTGAACCTGGAGTTGCCATCTGCTCCATGCGGGCAGCTAAGTTTGTGGCATGGCCCACCGGCACATAGTCCGTATGGAGGTCGTCTTTGCGAATCGAACGGACCACCACTTCACCCGTATTCACGCCCACCCGCATCGCCAACGGTACGCCATGTTTCAGCCGTATCTGATCACTATAGCGGCGCATCTCGTCTTGCATGCGTAGCGCGGCATAGAGCGCTCGCTGGGGATGATCCTCATGGGCAATCGGCGCCCCGAACAGGGCAAAGATGCCGTCGCCGAGCACTTGTGCAACATAGCCCTCATAGCGATGCACCGCGCCCATCATCACTTGGAGTGCAGGGTCAATGATGGCGCGCGCTTCCTCTGGGTCGAGTCCTTCGATCAGTGCCGTCGAGCCCTTGAGATCGGCAAATAGCGCCGTAATCGTCTTCCGCTCACCATCGGTGACCTCTGCCGCACGAATACGCTCGGCCAGATGCGGCGGGGTATAACTCACAGGGGGGTGCTGTCGAGCGGTAGACAGGGCTAGAGGGCTATTCCCCCTATCCCCTTTCCAAATGAGACCACGGCCTTCGTCCTCCATTACCTCTGGATAGGTATAGAGTAGCTCTTCCTTGAGATCGTCTAACTTCTCTTCGTCAAGCTGGAACTCTCTTTTGAGCGTGCGATAAGTTACTCGGCTGCGTTGCCGCAAGAGAGCCATGACCTGGTCTAGAAGTTCATAGAACTCCACTTGTGCCCCTCCAATAACTCTTCACGCAGAATCCTGTGCCTTTGCGATCTGCCGTGTCAACCCTTCAATGATCCAAAGGTATAGACAAAGAGTGTTTCGCTCCGCTCACAATGACTTGGCCTCGTTCGTTTGCAGACGCCCTTTTATGCATCGAGAGATCTGATCAAATCAACCACTTGTTCGAGTTTCGTGATCCGCTGTGTGAGATTGTCTGCCTCGATACGCAGCGTAAGTGCATTAATACCAACCTGCTTATATTTCCGGAATCGTTCGCGCACCATCTCTGGCGTGCCAATCGCCCCGAACTGCGTCACCATCTCATCTGGAACACGGTCAACTGCCTCTTGACGTTTGCCCTCAATCCACAGGCGTTGAATCGCTTTCGCGTCGTCTTCGAACCCGGCTCGTTGGAACGCGGCATTGTAGAAATTGGTCGTCGCTGACCCCATGGCTCCCATGCTAAACGCCACGGCCGGCTTCTGCGCGGCGATGAGTTCCTCGACATTTTGACCAATCGCGACGGTGCACGTGGCGTGCAGGGCAATGTCTTTCAGGTTGCGTCCGACCATTTGCGCTCCTTTTCGTATATGGGTGAGATGAGCCTCCGCATGGTCAGGCGAAAATGAGGTGCCCAGCCACCCGTCTGCCGTCGCCCCAGTGTATTCCAGCGCCTTGGGCGCCAGAGTTGCCAGGAAAATCGGGATATTAGCGGGTGGGTGATCGATGCGCAGGGCTTTGCCTTCGCCCCCAGGTCGCGGCAGCGTATGAAATTGCCCTGCATAGCGCAACTTTTCGCCGCGGAAGGCCATCCGTAGGATATCGACCGTCTCTTTCAGTCGGGTGAGAGGGGCGTGGAATGCGACTCCCTGTAACCCTTCCACAACCTGGGGGCCGCTGGTCCCCAAACCGAGGACAAACCGCCCCCCGGACAGATCGTGGAGCGCAAAGGCAGTCATGGCGGTCATTGATGGTGTGCGTGCACTGATTTGTATGATGCCAGTACCAAGCCTGATCCGACTCGTCTGACCCGCCAGGTACGCAAGCGAGGTCACGGCATCCTGGCCCCACGCCTCGGCCGACCAAACGTAATCCACCCCCAAGCGCTCCGCCTCTTGGACAAACTCGACCATCCCTCGGATATTGGCATGCGTAGCTCCACCCACAGCGATAGATGCTTTCATATATATCCCCCATTCTGAATTGCTGACGCTAGACTCTAGACACCAGACGCTAGACTGTCGAGCAGCGCCTTTGCCTCTTGCAAATCTTTGGTATCAAATCCTTCCGTGAACCAATTGTAGACTTCGGATAACAGCCGGTGAGCTTCGGCTGGTTTGCCTTGTTGTTGCCACAGGCGAGTCAGGCTCATGGTGGCACGGAGTTCCCACGATTTGGCGTGGTGCTTTTGTGCGACCTCAATGGCTTTGAGGAAACAAGCTTCGGCCTCGCCTTGGGGGTCAAAGGGCAGGGGCCGGGGATCAGTAACTTGGAACCCTTCGACGGAGTTTATCCTGAGCAAAGTCGAAGGGCTCACCTGTGCCTGCGGCACTGGCGCAGGCAGGACAGGCTTGGAACCTTGAAGATTGAACTCTTGTTGTAGCCTGAGTTCACCTTTGAGACGGTAGACCTCTGCTTCACGCCAGTGCTCATCATTTTTTTCTATCAAAGCGAGCGCTTCATCGAGTAGAGACCATTCTGGCTTACCCTCTTTTCCTTTACCTTGAGCCTCAGCCAGCTGTGCCAGAAAATTCGGCACTCCCAATTCTGCTCCTGAAGCCCGATAGTCCGCTAACCCCTGGCACATCTTGAGAGTGCCCTCCGCGAACTTTCCTAGCTCAGCAATTGCCCATCCCCAGAAAATGGTTGCAGACGTGATCCAAGATGGAAAATCGTGCTCCCGTGCTAGAGCAATGGCGCCTTCGGCCTCCTCTTGAGCAACGCGCGGTTCGCGCCGATCCAACCGAACGTAAGCAGCCATGACAAGTGCTTCGGCAAGCGAGAAAGAATCGGCAAGGCCCTTGGCGAGCGCGATTGCCTCACGACTCCTGTGGAGAGCTTGATCAGGGTAGCCTAAGATAAAGAGCGCGTGAGCTTCATACGCCAAACATACGACGCCAGGATCTTCCCCATAGCGCGCAGCCAGGGAGTGGTGCTGCGCGGCATCGTACAGCTTGCGTCCTTTTCGTAAATGTTGCAGCGCCTCGTCTATCTCTCCCAACCACAGCAGACTCTGCCCAAGCGCATAGTGGGCGGTCAACAGATGGGCTGAGTCTTGGGTCCGGTGGGCGAGCTGGAGGCAGTGGTTCGCTAACTCACGGGCCAGTCTGTGTTCGGCCCGGACAGAATAAAACAACCATTGTCCTGTTACTACGGGAATGAGCTGTGTAGTATCGTCCAATTGCAGACATAGCTCCCGGGCGCGAGTATAGGTCTGGCCGACTTCTTGGGAGGTATATCCTTTCGTGACAAGAAACACCGATGCCAAGGCGATTTGCAATGCAAGTTCTTGCTGGGTACGCTCACGCGTCTCAGGCAAGGTCTGCAGCAAAACGAGGGCGGTGGTGAAAGCGGTGCCCGCGTCGGCATACGCCGAGCGTTGCACCGCCTGCTGGCCAGCTTTCTGCAGATACTCGATCGCCTTCTCGGTATTGTTACTGCGACTGTAGTGATGTGCTAACTCGCTATAATGCTCCTCTAAGCGATCGTAATAGAGCTGCTCGATGGCTTGGCCGATCTGCTCATGCATCACTTTACGGCGCTCGAGCAGCACGGAGTTGTAGGCCACTTCCTGCGTGAGGGCATGCTTAAATATATATTCAACTTCAGGGACCGCAGGTTGTTCGTAGAGGAACTCCTTGTGTTGGAGAGAAGCAAGTAAGCGATAGATTTCTTCCTCGGGTTGAGCGAGAACCTGGCGCACGAGACTCTGGGAGAACTCGCGGCCAATGACGGCGAGTTGTTGCAGCAGGGCTTTCTCCTCTGGTGCGAGACGATCAATGCGCGCGGCGAGTACGCCTTGCACGGTCGGTGGGAGCTGTAACTTAGTAACTGGTTGTGTGAATATGTAAGCTCCTCGATCTCCAGCGAGCGTGCCGTCTTCAAGGAGCGTTTGAATGACCTCCTCTATGAAAAACGGCGTCCCTTCGGTCTTCGCTAGGATCAATTGTTTAAGGTCGTGTAGGGAAGACCGGCCGGTCGCTCCTATGATCGTACCCAACAATTCGTCAAGGAACTCCTCCGCTTCTGCTGTGCCAAATGGCACCAAGCGAAGCTGTGCGTAATAGGTCTTACTTCCCCAGTCGTGGCGATACTCCGGGCGGTAATTCACCAGCAGTAAGATCTTCGCGGAAGCGACGCCTTCACTCAATGTGTCCAAGAACCCTTGGGTCTCACTATCGATCCAGTGCAGGTCTTCAAAAACCAGGAGCAGCGGCTGATTGAGACTTTCTCTAAGGAAGAGTCTCTTGAGCGCCTCAAAGGTGCGACGGCGGCGAATCTGCGGGTCCATCTGCTGCAACGGCGAGGGCTGTTCTTCAATTCCCAGCAAGGCAAAGAGGTAGGGCAAAGTGTCTTCCAAGTTCCGGTCTAACCCTAAGACTTTCCCAATGACTTTCTCGCGCCTCTTGCGCTCATCATCTCCAGCACTGATGTCAAAGTAACTCTTGAGCAGCTCAATCAATGGTAGATACGGGGATGCGGTGCCATGCGAAACAGAGTAGGCTTCCAGGATCAGACACCCACTTTGTGAAAGTAACTTGAACTCGTAGAACAAGCGGGACTTGCCTAACCCTGGCTCGCCCATCACTCCAACAATCTGCCCACGTCCAACTTTCGCTTGCATCAGGGCATGCTGTATCTGCGCCATCTCACTCTGCCGTCCGACAAAGCGGGTTAACCCTCGTCTTTTAGCGGTCACTTGTAGCCGCGTGCGCAGATGTCCGGCGCCAAGGACTTCGTAGATGCTGAGAGGCTCTCCGACACCTTTGATCTCCGCCGCTCCCAAGGCTTTTAGCTCAAAATACCCTTCAATGAGTTTCTTGGTGTACTCGGTAATCAGAATCGAGCCCGGCGTCGCCATCTGCTCCATGCGGGCAGCGAGGTTAGTCGAATGACCCACGGGCACGTAATCCGTATGCAGATCCTCTTTGCGAATCGAGCGCACCACCACTTCTCCCGTATTGATCCCGACCCGCATCGCTAACGGCACGCCATGTTTCAGGCGGATCTGATCACTATAGCGGCGCATCTCCTCTTGCATGCGTAGGGCGGCATAGAGCGCTCGCTGGGGATGATCTTCATGCGCGATTGGTGCACCAAAGAGCGCGAAGATACCATCGCCCAGCGCTTGCGCGACATAGCCTTCGTAGCGATGCACCGCGTCCATCATCACTTGGAGTGCAGGATCGAGAATCGCGCGGGCCTCTTCGGGGTCAAGGCCTTCGATCAGCGCCGTCGAGCCTTTGAGATCGGCGAACAGTGCGGTGATCGTCTTACGTTCACCATCAGTGACGACTGCCGCACGAATCTGCTCCGCTAGATGTGGAGGTGTCCACTGCCCAGGGACTCCTTCCTCTTCGCCCTCAGTGCCATGCTTTTCGTTTCCCCCTTTATCCTTGATCCTTTTCTCCTTATCCTTGTTCCCGACCCACACCAACACTTTCCTGTTTTCATCCGCGGCGACGCGCTCCGCCTCAATGAGCTCTTCGGTACAGGTTCAAGCTGTTCCTCCGTCAGCTCAAACCGCACCTTGAGTGCCCGGTAGGTAACTCGCCCTTTAGAGGCTAACAACTCTCGAATCTGTTCCAATACGTCGTCAAATGTCATAGCTCAGCCTTTCAGGGACAGGAGGTCATGAGGGCTTTTTCTGCTTACGTCGTCGAGCGACCAGGGCATTAAAATCCCGCAGCAGTTCGGGTGTTTCCAAGGCGGTGGAGAACTCTCGTAGCCAGCGACGGACCCGAGGTAAATCCAACTGTGTTTGTGCGTCGAGAATGGATTCAATATCCGCCATATCGCGCAATGGCATGAAGTTAGTGGCCCGCTCATCCTTCGACTTTGCTACGCTACGCTCAGGACGAGCGGAAAAGGGCCGTTCATGCTGAGCCCTTCGACAGGCTCAGGACAGGCTACGCCGCGCAGCGGCGAAGTCGAAGCACCAGATCATATCCTTAACTTCATGCCATTGCCCATAAGGGCGGCTAACTGATGGAGTTTTTGACTCAGTGAGGTGGTCCGGAGTTCTGCTTGTTCAGCGGCATTGACCATCGCCCATCGTGCCCGGAAGGCTTGCGCATCTTTTCGTGATAAGGTGCTCTTCATGTCCTGCCCCTTTCGTCTTCTGACGATACCACTACTATCTCATTGCCGCTGAGTTTCGCCAACAACGCCTTCGCCTCTTGCAAATCTTTGGTATCAAATCCTTCCGTGAACCAATTGTAGACTTCGGATAACATCTGTTGAGCTTCGACAAGCTTGGTGCGTGGTACGTGTTGCATGGAAGAGGAACCGTGTTGCGTGGTACGTGTTACGTCATCTTGGGCTTGGTGCTGTCGCAAGCGGACCAGACTCATGACCGCTCGTAACTCAAGCGATTTGGCTTTTTGCTTCTGCGCAATCTCAATGGCTTGCAGAAAACATTCTTCGGCTTCGCGTTGAGGATCTAGGCTCTGGGCTCTAGGATTTGGATTTGCGGATTTTTGCTCCGCGCTCCCTGCTCCGCGCTCTTTGCTTTCTTGTTGCAGTGTGAGTTCGCCTTTCAGTCGATACAGCTCCGCCTCATACCACCGTTCTTCAGTACGTTGCACCATAGCCAACGTTTCAGTGAGTACTGCCAGCCCTTCCTCTGGCCGTCCCATATTTCCATAGAGTTCAGCCTGGAGAGTGAGAAAATAGGGATGAATTGCTTGCGCACCTCTCGCCCGCTGCGCAGCTACTCCCTCCTGTATGCGGACGAGCGCTTCTTCCCTGTGGCCTTGGACAGCAAGCACCCAGCCTTGCCCGATGGTTGCCTCTGCCATCCGATAGGCAAAGCCATGCTCGGTCGATAATGTAAGTAGTGCGTCTGCCAGTTCTTGCACCTCTGCCTCTTCGTGACGAAACTGATGCACCATTCTGGTAAAGTTGAGGGCTAACGCCAGCGTAGGAGGATGCGCTAACTCGTGAGCCAGGCGTAATGCCTCCTGCACGTTTCTCAATGCTTGATCTGGATAGCCGAGACACCAGAGAGTCCAGCCGCTAAAGCTCAGGCAATACACCCCGGGATCGACGCCGTAGAGAAAGGCGTGCGAGCGATGTTGATGACTATCGTAGAGTGCAAATCCTTGGGCAAGGTGGTGTCGGGCTTGCCCCAACTCTGCCAAATAGAACAAACTTGCTCCCAACGTCTGATGCGCTTCGAGGAAGAAGGACGGGTCGTGGCTACTCTGGGCCAGGAGTAAAAGCTGTTCTCCCAGCTCACGCGCCTGGCGTAACTCTGCGCGCACGAGTGAAAACCGCCAGAGACCAAACAGCACCGAGAAGAGCTGCAGGGTGTCTCCGACCTGCTGGCACAGCTCGCGTGCTTGGGCGTAGGTACCGCCTACTTCTGGAGCTCCCATACCCTTGATATTCATCAACGCTGGACCCAGCGTCAGGTGTATCGTGAGTTCTTGTTGGGCCCGTTCGCGGGTGTCGGGTAACACGTGAAGGAGATCAAGAGCGGTCGTCAGATGCGTAATTGTTTCCGTATTGGCTGAGCGCTGCGCCGCTTGTTGCCCTGCCAGGTGCAGATATTGGACAGCTTTCTCCGTATTGCCACTGCGACTGTAGTGATGTGCTAATTCCGTGTAATGCTCGTCTAACCGCTCGTGATAGAGTTGTTCTATTGCGTGGGCTGTCTGTTCGTGCAATCCCTTGCGACGTTCAAGCAGCACGGAGTTGTAGGCCACTTCCTGCGTGAGGGCGTGCTTGAAAATGTATTCAACATCAGGAAATGCAGGCTGTTCGTAGAGAAACTCTTTGTGTTGGAGAGAGGAGAGGAGGCGATAGAGTTCGTCTTCAGGTTGCAGAAGGACTTGACGGATCAAACTCAGAGGGAACTCGCGTCCAATAACTGCCAGTTGTTGCAAGAGCGCTTTCTCGTCGGGCGCGAGACGATCGATGCGGGATGCAAGGACACCTTGGACAGTCGCGGGCAGGTGTAATTCCACTGGTAGAGACGCGCTGCGGCGCGTCTCTGCACCGTCGTGACTTAATACGCCTTGCTCGCGCAGCTCCTGCACGATCTCTTCCATGAAGAATGGCGTGCCCTCGGTCTTCTCTAGAATCAGGTGCTTCAGGGACTGTAGGGGCACAACCTGCTGCGCCCCTACGCTTGCTCCCCACAATTCGGCCAGAAATTCTTCGGCTTCCGCTTTGCCAAACGGTGCTAAGCGCAGTTGTGTGTAATACGTCTTCTGCCCCCACTCATGGCGGTACTCGGGCCGGTAGTTCACCAGCAGCAGGATT
>Ga0081539_10000297_pt1 | contig 111986 bp, 95 predicted proteins | sample TabmetS4T2R2_FD_71023 | JGI IMG/M metagenome (GOLD analysis project Ga0081539, IMG submission 71023) | Tabebuia heterophylla rhizosphere microbial communities from the University of Puerto Rico - S4T2R2 | ecosystem: Host-associated > Plants > Roots > Rhizosphere ... | reverse complement strand
GTTTGCGCATGGGGCTTCCGCTTTGCTTCGCTATGTGGGCTTGAAGGGAAAGGGGAAACTGGCCACCGTGATCAATACCTCGTGATTGCTTGATTACCGGATTTGCTTGTCAAAATTTATTAGAGATTTCCTCAGCCATTTGTGGCTGCGCATCCCGCTCATGCTTCGATGGAGCCTGTCGAAGGACTCAGCACGAATGAGGGCATTTCCATGATTTACTTTACTGTTTCAGTTCGCTCTGAGCTCATCGAAGGGTAGTATGTTCCTCCTCTGTCCTCTGAACCTTACCGCAGCACAGGAGTGGCGAGCGAACCATTAATTGTCGCGTGTCGTTCACCCGGCGAGTTGGGGGACACTGGCAAAAGGGAAAGCAACACAGTGAGAGTTGGTGGCGGAGAGCCGACGGTTTTGGTCGTCAGCTGAAGATCGAGTCCACTGCGAGGAAGCGGGGTGTTGAGCGAGAGCGTGCCCTGAAGACGCGCTTCAACGCCGTCTCCTATCAGCGTGAAATCAGCGATGTTAAGTCGCCCGTCACGGATGTTCGCACGCAGGTTCCCATGAACAGATTGTAATGGTGGAACTGGAAGTCTTCCTAATGCTCCGGCCTGCAACGATCCGTCTAATACGTTCAGCTCTAGGGCCCCTTGCAGAGAAAATATCTGCGAGAGATCACCGCTCACCTCACCAGTCCCAGTGAGGTAGCCTTTGAGCCCAGTGGATTTTCCCGTTGCAGGTACTGGCAACAACGCTAGGTTCAGTTGTTGCACGGTAAGTGTTGTCTTGACCCCACTCTGGCTGTATTCGACCGTTCCATTGATCGTCCCTCCGTACACATCAGCCTGAAAAGCCAGTGGCAACAAACGGCCAAAGAGCAAACCGAGCCACGAAGGATGAACAACCAGGCGCGTGACTTTAAGGGGGGGCAGGCCTGTCTCTTGTTGCTCAATCGTCACATCACGCACGACGGCAGTCCCACGCCAGTTCAGTCCTCCTTGCTCATAACGGACGTGTAGTGAGGTACTCCGGGTTACCGAGACAATCACTCGCTGTAACACAGCGTCTACTGGAAACGTAAAGAAGAGAGAAACGACGAAGCATATTACGGTATAGAGCCCCCAGCCAAAACGGGCAGAGAACGAGGGTACCCATCGTCGCCACGTAGTCTCTAGCGACTCCACGTTGCTCTCGGGAAGTGTAACTCCACTATCGGGTGTTGAGGGCAATGGTTGTGAGAGTGACATCGAACGTATACGGGTCCTTATAACGTTTCTTGATTGCCAGATTAGTACAACGCAACGTTGTCCCAGTGACATCGATTTTGTACAGCAAGTCGACAAGTTCCTGCAGCGACACACCACTCAACTTCAACTCAATGGTCTCTCGGGCCATTTCACCGCGTTCCTCACGCCCGATCGGGTTGATCGCGGCGAGCTTCTCTCGCCCAAGCGTGCTCGTGGTCAACCCTTCGAGAAAGGCAAACGGAGACAGTGCCGGACTTTTTGCCGATCCGACGATTTCCAGTTCATGTCGCAGTGTTTTATACGTCTCAGCCAATACGACCACTTCGGTTAATTCTCGTTCCTTTGCTGCAACTCTCGCCTGCAAACGTTCCTGCATATCCCGTAGTGGGAAAATAACAAACAGAGAGAGAAGCACGATAATAAGCACAATTCCCACAAGGGCAACGAGCTGTCGTTCCCGGGGGGACAGACGAGCGGCAAGTCCAGCGACGACGCCAAGAACAACGTAGTTGAGCTTGTCAGGCAATCTCAATCGTTCTTGTAGGAACATGGAAGAAAGGGAAAGCCAGTTTCTCATCCTTCTCCCTTTCGAGCACCCAGATTCGATCGCTTCACCTCGGCTTGCTGCTCACGCTCTGTCACTTCTCGTTTTGTCCCTTGTGCTTCATTTTTCTGGAAGAACAGCTGCAGACCAAACGCCACCTTCTTGCTTCCGGCTACCGTTTTTACGTCCTTGAGTTGTGCTTCACGGAAGAGCCCCAGACTCATCGCGGCAGTCTTGATCGCCTCGGCAGCTTCAAATGATGTGGTCGTGCCTTGGAGACGGATGGCATCCTCGTCGAATGTCCATTCATCGAGATCAAGTGTAACCTGCTCGGGAACAACAGCACTCAAATGACGAAGAATATCGAGTGGTGATCCGGTAGACGATCCGTGCAGCAGGCGTTGTCGCTTTTGTAACGCTTCTACGGCGTCGGTAAGTTGAGCCTTTTCATTCACCACGGTCTGCGTATTGGGAAGTGCCGCAACAAACACGCGACGGGTTTCTTGACGAAGTGCTTGATAGCGCAGATTCAGGCGATACCAATCCAACATAAACGCCAGTGCAGCAGCCACAGCCATACCGACTGCTAACCAACCAAGACGACGGGACTCGTAGTGAACTCTTTCGTTGTGACGTTGCAGAGCGAATTCTCCTTGCCGGAGATTCACCACCGGTGTTGTTCCGTGTAGTGCCTCGTGGAGTCCCATCCCAAGACACGTCGCAAACACTGCTTGATCTTGTTGCTGCGGCTCAACAATCGAGGGAATCACGAGTTGCTGAAATGAGACAATCTCTACTGCAAACACCCGTTCGAGTTCGCTGTGCAATTTAGGAAGGTACACACCTCCACCACAAAGGAAAACCTTCGTAGGGAGCGGTGATTCCTCTGGACTCAATGCGAGAAAAGTCCAGCGCAATTCCTGGAGAAAAGCCACTAAACCACCAGCCCCACTGACGCCGGGCGCAAACGTGCGTAAACCAACGAACACACCCTCTCGTAGCAGGATGACAGAAGTATGATTTTCACCAACATCCAGCAGGGCAGTGAACCCATCCGTGTCTGCCCCGGCGAGTGACAACAAGGCGAGTGGAGCCAATGGCGCAAGTAGAATCTGTGTGGGCTCTACTTCTGCCGTCCTCAAGACGTCGAGGTGTTCAGCAACCGCTTGCTTCAACACCGCCACGGCGAGCGTCTGCGTTCCGTCTTCTGTCTGTCGTATAGGATGGTCAGCGATCAATATATCATCCAAACTGAAAGGGATTTGGCTCTCTACCTCAAAGGGAACTGCCTGGCTGACCTGTCTTGCCTGAACAAACGGCAGAGTTAACAATCGGTGAGAAATGTCACTTCCCGGGAGACAGGACAACACGGTATCAGCTTGTAACCGATACGTTGCGCAGAAGTTGTGCAGTTGTTCAGCGAGCGGACGATCTGACACGCGCAATTGCTGAAAGAGTCCAGTGACACGACAGCGACTCAATGAGCTTTCAATTATCACCGCTTTGAGCGAGTACGACCCAAGGTCGAGTGCCAAGATCCGCCGTGCCATTGGCTACCCTCGCACTCCCAGTGGTAATGTCGTTTGCCAACTCAGAGGGGTCATGGTTGCCGCCCGACGTTGGATCACAACAGATAGTGCTTGACTAACCGGTTCAACGGTTGCCAATGCGTTAACAGCAAAGAACTCACTCCGCACCGACACGAGTCGAAACGCATCAGTATGGACTTTGGGATCGAAACCTAGGCGATCTCGTAGTTCATTGACGCCATGTACAGGGGTCTCAATCCGCGAGACCAGGAAGCGCTCAAGAGATTGACGGTCTATCATCGGAAACAACGCCGCGAGCACTTCTCTGGGAGCCGTGTTCACGTTGATTGACGTACTATTGCTAGGGAGAACAGTAGCAACCTCCCCGAGACGAGTACGCAGAGCAGCCGAAAACCCCTCGATCCGACCCAATTCTCCCAAAGTTAATAAGAGCCCGTTCGCTGGTATATATGGCGGTGAGAGCCGCATGTAGTGATCTCGCTCTGCCCCACGAGGTTCAGGAAAATCGTCCGCATCCAACCAATCGAACAGCGGATCGAGGGTACCAGGGTCAATCTCACGCAGAGTGAACAAACGCTCGACAACCTCTCGCCAGGTTCGATTGATCGTGCCACTGGTATTGCGGAGCGCGTTCAGGTTGACTTTTCCCTGTTCGTCACTCACGCGAATCGTGACTACACCTTCTCCAACCGGAAGCGGAGGCAACGGCTGTGCCCATTCATCACCGAGCGAATCGATACCTAAGGACGACTGCCCATCCCGCTTAAGTACAATCACCGCAAGATTCACACCCGACCGTGCGAGATAGTTCGCTTGTAGAGCCTTGAGCGCGTTACGGGCGAGGTGGTAATCCACTTGGCTCGAATAGGCAAACTCCACTACAGCGATAGTCAGCAACGTCACAGCCAGTAACGTCGTGACGAGGGCAGCCCCGTTCTGCTGTAAGGATTCTGATCTCACAAACTTCCTCCCAATTGACCGGTAATAACTGGATGCGCCAACGGGAGATCAACCAGAGTTGAGAATGTCACACCAAGAGACTGCTCATGACGACGCCCATCAGGCTTCTCGCTCAGAGCGAGTATGAGTTCAACTTCAACCGCTTGTGGAATACGCCCGCGAGTTTGGCCCTGCCCCCATTCGTCAGCCCATATTCGTCCATCAAAGAAACGGAACCGCAGTCCCTGCACTTGCGAGAGAAGTGGCAGAACCTCTCCTTCTGATACCGATCGAGCAGGCTCAGCGCTGAGGCGCACTCGCCGGACCAATTGCCACAACATCGGCGCGAAAGGATCGGGGACAAGATCATAGGTAATCTCACTCCAGTCACCTTCACGTCCAACGCTAGTTAATAGCACATTGGCGAAGGACATAAAGGACACCGACGCTTGGGGAAACGCCGACGTACGACGCGTTCCACCTATGAAACGGGCGTTCTCAGGAGCAAAAGGAAAACTCGCCTGTAGATCTTCTCCGATGCGGAGCAACACTACACGTGCCGTCCGCGAAAGAGCCGTGTGCTCCTCGGCAATTTGTTTACTTGTCAGCGTTTGTGAAAACACGCCGTACAAAATGGCAAGAACAATGCTGAGTATTGAGCTAGCGACGAGAACTTCAAGCAAAGTAAAGCCACGAGAAGAGTAGCCACTAGCCACTAGCCAGTAGCCAGCATGGCGAGGAAAGTAGCCAGTCGCCAGTCGCCGGTAGCCAGCATGCTTTCCATTTTTCTCTTGCGTCATGTCTTTTTCTTTCCTTTGCCTCTACTGGCTACTTTTTTCAGCCGAGCGGCGTAAACAACGTTAACTCGCAACGCTCGTCCTCACGTTCTCCCCAGAGCACGTTGACCCGCAGTTCCCATAAACCGTCGATTGGCGCTGGGCGCACGCTCCGACGCCAACGAAACTCTGGATATTGACCTGGATGAATGTCAGTAAAGTCACCACTTGTCACCTTCGTGGCGTTTTGACCTTCTAACTGAGTACGCGTCAACACCTCGCGGGCAAGTAACGTCGCAGTGCTCAGTCGTTCTGCACGCATTGTGAGTAGCAGGTTTCGATTATGTAAACCGAGCAAGCCGACTAATGCGACAGCGAGAACAGCTAACGCGACGAGGACTTCGAGGAGGGTGAAACCTTGCGGATTGCGGATTGTAGGCAAGGAGTTTGATGCATGGGACGTAGGAGGTAAGACGTAAAGCGTAAAACGTAAAACGTAAAAATTTGGACCTTGGCTCTGGAACTTTGAACCTTGAACTTTGAACCTTGAGTTAGCGCCCGTGGTTCCCATCGACGTACCCCTCATACACCTTTGCCTCGCCAGTAACTGGCGGAATTATCACAGTCATCATCTGTGCCTGTTGATCCTGTAAATGAACGACGGTTGGATCAACGTATCCCTGTGGATAAAAATGTGTGAATACTTGCCCGGTATTCATCCTCCCAGCCTGAGATACATGCACGTCAGCAAAAGCAATACCTGAAGGCAGTGTCACTGAATGAGACATCGGCGCAGGGTCGGCAACGAACTCAGTTGCCCCGCGAGAAGGAACTAGTACTTGCACGGTGTAGGTTTGCTCTGCCAAATCATAGCGAATTCGATAGACTTGGCCGCTGAAAGCCGCTTCACCGTTTACATAGCGCACCACTGCAGCTAACCGTCGAGCACTACTCTCCAACCGGGCGCCGCCAATATCACCAAGCCGTGGAAGAAGCATCGTCACTAACAGTCCGATAATGAACAGCGTAAGGGAGAGTTCGAGGAGCGTAAAACCCGCTTTGGGGGTTAGGGGTCGGGGGTCGGGGGTCAACACGACAAAACACAAAATGTCTTGCCTTCTCCCTACTGATCCCTGGCCCCTGGCCCCTGCCTCCCTAGAGGTCACGGCTGTCCAGGTCCGCATACTTCCCCTCCCCACCTTCTTCCCCATCCGCACCCAACGACTTCAGCGTATAGCGATCGCCGTTACTCAGATACATGTAGGGATGGCCCCACGGATCAGTCTGTACTTTTTCTAGGTATCCTTCTGGATTCCAACGTCGTGGAACGTTGCCACTCTGGGGCTTCGTCACTAATGCCTGCAACCCTTGATCAGTAGTGGGATAACCACCATTATCGAGACGATAGAGATTCAACGCTTGCTGTACGGCACGCAAGTCCGCTGCTGCTTTCGTCCGCTTCGCCTCTTCAGTGCGCCCCATCACTTTTGGTGCGACCAATGTCACAAGCAGTCCAAGGATGAACACCACCACCATGATTTCGATGAGAGTGAAGCCTCGGAGCCAGTAGCCAGTAGACCGAGACGCGGAACGCGGAGTGCGGAATTTAGGTTGAAACGTAGAGTATAAAACGTAACGCGTAAAACGTAATGCGTAAAACCTAAAACTTTGGACTTTGAACTGAAGTCCCGCCATACCACCACCTCCTCAACAGCTGTAGTCAGCTTAGCAAGGCCCTGCGTATGCATCAATGCACTAATTGATTCAGATCAAAGATCGGTAAGAGTATCGCCAACACGATAAACAAGATAATTCCACCCATTAGTAGGATCGTTAACGGCTCTAATAGACTGGTGAGTCGCGACAGGGCAACCGTCACCTCCTCATCGTAGACGTCGGCAGCGCGCGCCAGCATGCCTTCGAGTTCGCCACTCCGTTCACCTACAGCGACCATTTGCGTCAGCAGCGCAGGGAAAAGTCCACTCCGCCGCAGCGGAGCTGCTAAACTTCCACCTTCCTGAACGCTCGCTCGCACATCTTCGACAGCGCGACGTAACAGTGAGTTGCTCAGCAAATGTGTCACAATTCCCAATGCGGTAAGAATCGGCACGCCACTAGCAAGCAGCGTACTCAGCGTACGGGCAAAGCGCGCGACGTTGAGACGTTGCACGAGTTTTCCTGCCCACGGCAGCCGTAAAAGTAGGCGATCGTACCATTCCTGTCCTTTATGAGTATGAATGAATCGCGCGGCAATGAGTCCTCCGACCGCAACTGCTAATAACATGCTCCACCAATAGTTAGCAAAGAAGGACGAACAGCCAAGTAAAATTCGTGTCGCCAACGGCAATGGACGACCCGTTTCGGTAAAGATGCGCGTGACCTGGGGGACAACATAGGTCAGCAAGAAAACCAATATGGCAAAGGACACAACGATCATAATCACTGGATACGTCAGGGCAGATTGCACAGTACGCAGCAGACGAGCCTGACTTTCACTGTAGTCTGCCAAGCGCGCCAAGACAGCTTCGAGTGTGCTGCTCTCTTCCCCGGCACGGACCATGTTGACAAAAATCCCAGAGAACACTCGTGGATGGACGGCAAGCGCGTCAGCCAAAGAGCGCCCTTCACGTATTTGCTGCCGCACGTGGGTCAGGACACGTTTGAGACGTACCTGTTCAACCTGGTCAATCAATGTCCCTATGCACTCAATGAGTGGTAGTCCGGCTTTTATCAGTGTCGCGAACTGCCGTGTGAGTAGCGCTAAATCTCGTGCCGAGACGCGGTCAAACCCGTAACTCGTACCGTCCGATGTCCTACTACTCGTCGTCGACCGCTTTGCCTGCTCTTCATGCACGGCAGTCGGGAAAATCCCAGTGCGCCGCAGAGACATGCGTGCAGTCTTCGGGCTGTCAGCATCGATCACGCCCGCGACTGTTCGGCCTTGGGAGGTTAATCCTGTGTATGCGTAGATAGGCATGGCTGAGACAATTAAGAATGAAAAATTAAAAATTAAGAATTGAGGAATTTTGAGCTATGAATTTCTCATCGGTGTGCGTTCCTGGCCCACCATTCTTCATTTTGAATTCATAATTCTTCATCCGCTACAGTCCTTCCTCTTGCGTTACCCGCACCACTTCCTCTACGGTCGTTAGTCCAGCCAGTACTTTCTCGGCACCATCGTCACGTAATGTGAGCATATTGTTCGTCGTTGCCGTGCGACGGATGGTTGCAGCGTCGGCTCGTTCCATTACTAATGGGCGGACAACATCAGAGATCACTAAGAGTTCATGAATGCCAACACGTCCGCGATAGCCTTTTTGTTGACAGGCATCACACCCCGATCCAGCGCGGTAAAACGGGCGTGCGTTTACAGACGCCGGTGTCAATCCAATCTCGCGTATTTTGCTTTCCTCCGGGATATAGGCCTGGCGACATTGCGCACACACGCGACGAACCAGTCGCTGCGCCATCACGCCAAGCAGTGAGGACGAGACCAAAAATGGCTCGATTCCCATATCGAGCAGACGCGAGACAGCACCAAACGAATCGTTTGTATGTAAAGTCGAGAACACTAAGTGACCAGTAAGTGCCGCCTGAATCGCAATCTCCGCAGTCTCAGCGTCGCGGATTTCACCAATCATGATGACATCAGGGTCTTGCCGAAGAATCGAGCGCAACCCGGCCGCAAAGGTCAGGTCAATCTTCGGATGTACTTGCATCTGCCCGATCCCGCGCAACTGATACTCAATCGGGTCTTCAATGGTAAGAATGTTCTTCTCACTCGAATTGATCTTGCTCAGCGCGGCGTACAGCGTGGTGGTTTTGCCAGAGCCTGTTGGCCCGGTCACCAATACAATACCATGACTTTGATAGATCAAGCGATGCACCAGCTCCAAGTTTCGTCCACTGAGTCCGAGTTCTTCCAGGCCAAGTAACGCGCTGGAACGATCGAGCAACCGCAAGACCACGCGCTCTCCGAAGGCAGTCGGAATCACTGACACGCGCATATCGATATCTTTGCCTGCGATCTTGAGGCGGATACGGCCATCTTGTGGCAGACGTTTCTCAGCGATGTTAAGCCCCGCCATGATTTTAATACGCGAGATCAGCAGCGGCTGAATTGCCCGTGGAGGTGTCACCGCATCATATAGGATGCCGTCAACACGAAAACGAATGAGCAATTCCTGTTCAAACGGTTCGATGTGAATGTCGCTGGCTCGCTCCTTGGCTGCTTGGTAGAAGAGCGAATTGACGAGACGAATGATCGGCGCTTCATCATCAGCTTCAAGCAGATCGCGTGGCTCTTGCCACTCTGCCGCGTCGAGATCAAGCACTTTCTCGTCAAGGGTGTCGAGCAGCGCTTGGGTCGATTGCGAGGCTTGATCGTAGGCATGATTCAGTGCGTCATGAAGTACAGGCTTCGGCACCACGACTGGCCGAACCGATCGGCCAAAAAGTAGTCGCAGGTCATCTAAGGCAGCAATCTCGCGCGGATTTGCAGTCGCAACGGTCAACGCGTCATCAGTCAACGCAAGCGGAAGCAAATGATATTGCTTAGCGAAGGCTAGTGGGACACGGGCAAGTAACTCCGAGTTCTGCTCATCCCATGGAAGATCCTCACGATATGAGAGGCCATAATAGGCAGCCTGGACTCTGGCCCAGCCTTGAGCATCAAGCGCGCCCAGCTCACGCAAGGCGTCGCCGAGGTCTTTGTCTGGCTTTAATCGCTCTCTTGCTTTGGCAAGAGCATCAGCGGGGACTCCCGCTTCTTGGATGAGAATCTCCTCCACCGACCGCACAACCACCTCCACTACTGAGTGAAGATATTACCATGCCCAACGCGTCGGCAAAAGCCGGAGGGGCTGTACTATAAGCGCGAACGAAACGAGTAACCAGTGCTTCTTTTCCTTTATCCATTTTTCTTTTTTGACCCTGGACTCCGAACGCTAGACATTCTCGTCTTCCTGCCTTTATCCATTTATCCCTTATCTATCCCCTTTTACCCGTTTCCCGTTTCGCCTTCGTGCTCACTCCTTTCATTGTCTTCGCTTTGCTCTTATAATATAAGTCATTAACTAATATTTAGGATCATCCTACACTGACTCAAGATTTCGTTGATAGCTTGATCGCAATCGCACAGGATTTTCCGGAAGACGCTGTGGTAATTCATCACGAAGTAGGACAACTTCAAGACCTCGCACCAGTGGTAACCTCTGGCGTGTTGCGTCTGACAATCGGATACGAAATTTTATACTCCTCGCGTATCACAAGCACCGGAGACGTTAGGGTTTTGCTGGGGCGGATTCAACAGATCATTCATTAGGAGAGTATTTATGCCAACCCATATTCTTAAAGATGCAAAGGGCCATCCCACCCACGTTATTCTCAGCATTGAAGAGTACAGAGACATGCAGAAGGCACTGGCGAGCCATCCTGCAGTTGCTGAGGGTTTACAGCGATTACAAGACCCGGCACTGAAGAGGTATACTCTCGACGATGTCGCACACTTAGTGTTTGGAAACAACATTCGCGCCTGCCGCGAGCGCGCAGGGCTAACACAAGAGGAGCTAGCACGGCGGATGGGTTGTACACAGTCGTACATCTCACAAGTAGAGCAGTCTGAGGCACGCCCTACCCTCGGGACGCTACAGAAACTTGCCGTGGCGGTGGGATGCACCGTCGCTGATTTATTTCGGAAAGGTGCGTAAGGGTGGCGTTCTTCTTCGTGCCTCCAGTTTCACAGTTACCCTTTTCTCTCCGTTCCTTTCCGCCTGTAGCCTTCAGTTTGCTTCCCCATTTCTTTTTTTGACGCTTAGACTCCTAGAGTCTCAGACTCTTCTTCTCTATTTCTCCGTTTTTCCCCTTAATCCCTTATCCGTTTATCCACTCCCCTTTCTTACGGCACTAACCCAAACACCTGCGCTGCATATGTAAACCGCACCGTCGAGGGAGGTAATTCCAAAAAGTGTGGAAACGCAAGTCAGGCAGCGTATCCTCTTGGGTGACCTAACCCACTAGGCTCAAAGCCTAGGCAGAGAAGGAGGATGCACCATGAAGAAGTCGAAGTCGTCCACACACAAGCCGAAAGCAAGCAGTACCTGGGAGCGACTATGAAGAGTTCGTGCGAAAGCACGTGCAGCGGTTCATTCAAGCGCCATTGGAAGAAGAAGTCACCGAGTTGTTGGGGCGGACGAAGTCAGCCCGGCGAGAGGCGATCGATGCCACGCCTGGGTATCGCAATGGCTATGGTAAACCTCGACGCCTTACTCTGACGAGTGGGACCATTACCGTGCGCCGGCCCCGCGTCCGAGACCTGAATGAGCGCTTTGTGAGTCGCGTCCTGCCTCTGTTCAAACGGCAGACCAAAGAGGTGGGCGAGTTACTGCCTCAGCTCTATCTCCACGGCTTAGCCTTGGGAGATTTCGAGCTAGCCCTACGGGGATTACTAGGCGATGACGCTCCCTTATCCTCAGCCTCGCTGCTGCGATTGAAAACCCAGTGGCAGGCAGAGTATGAGACATGGAAGCGGCGACAATTGGATGATCTGGAGGTCGTCTACCTCTGGGCTGATGGGTTGTATGTGAAAGCCGGGCTGGAAGATACCAAGGCCGCACTGCTGGTGACGATTGGAGTGCTCACCAACGGGCAGAAGGTCGTCTTAGCCGTGGAGAGTGGGCAGTGGGAGTCCAAGGAGTCCTGGGGAATGATTCTGCAAGACTTGCGCAAGCGTGGGCTCAAACCCTGGCGATGCACGATTGCCGATGGGCATCTCGGCTTGTGGGCGCATTGGGCGAGTAATATCCAACCCTAGCCGAGCAGCGCTGCTGGAATCATCGCCTGACCAATGTGTTGGATGCAATGCCGAAGAAACATCAAGCAGAAGCCCGCACGTCACTATGTGCCATGCCCTACGCAGAGACGCAGACCGCGTGTGAGACTCTGCGAGCGCAGTTCACCGCCCGCTATCGCAAGCTGGCCCTCAAAGCCGTGGAGCGGCTGGCCGACGATTGGGAACGGCTAGTGACCTTCTACCAGTTTCCTCGCGAACACTGGCTACACCTTAGGACCTCGAATGTAGTCGAGTCCCCTTCGCCACCGTGCGGCTCCGCACCACGACGGCCAAACGCTTCAAGAAGGTCGAGAACGCCACGGCATTAATCTGGAAGCTGTTGCAAGTAGCCGAATCTACCTTCCGCCGACTCAAAGGAGCGGAGTTACTGCCGGCCGTGTATGCAGGAGAGCAATACCGCAATGGACTCAAATAAGCAGCGGGCACTCGGCCGCAGCTGGCGGCCTGACCCGGAGTTGGCCTTGCAGCGAGCCAGGCAAAGGACTAAAGAGTCTCAGAGGGTAGACGATGACGTTTGATGAAGTGCTCGGACAGGTGCTCGAACTGCTCCAGCAGGAAAAGCGGGTCTCCTACCGTGGCATACAGCGACGGTTCTCCCTCGATGAGGCGTATCTGGCAGACCTGAAGGAAGAGCTGCTGTTCGCCCATCCCGAGATTGCCGACGTCGACGGGCGGGGCCTGGTCTGGAACGACGAAGCCGCCCGGGTTGCGGCACCGGTCAGCGTTCCTGCGCAATCCCTAGCACCCGCGAGCTACACTCCGCCACACCTCGCCGAGCGCATCCGCGCCGAGCAAGCCGCGCTGGAAGCGCGGGGTGTCACGAACGGCGAACGCAAGACGATCACCGCCCTGTTTGCCGATCTCGCGGGCTTTACCGCCCTGGCCCGTGACCTTGACCCCGAAGTCACCCGCGCGATTGTTGATCCGGCCCTGCAACTTATGATGGATGCCGTCCATCGCTACGAGGGCTACGTGGCCCAGTCGCTAGGTGATGGTATCTTTGCGCTCTTTGGCGCCCCTATTGCTCACGAGGACCACCCTCAACGTGCCGTGTACGCCGCGTTACGCATGCAAGAGGACATCAAGCAGTACGCCGATACCATCCGCCTGGAGCGCGGCGTGCCGTTACAGATGCGGGTAGGGATCAATACCGGCGAGGTGGTGGTGCGGTCGATTCGCAAGGACGACCTGCACACTGATTACGTGCCGGTGGGTCACTCCACCAACCTGGCCTCGCGCATGGAGAGTCTAGCGACGCCGGGCACGATTGTGGTGAGCGAGCAAACACACAAGCTGACCGAAGGCTATTTTGCGTACAAAGCCCTAGGGGCTGTGCAGATTAAAGGGCTGGAGGAGCCTGTCTCTATTTATGAAGTGGAAGGGATCGGACCGCTGCGCACTAGGCTGCAGGTAGCTGTGCGGCGGGGACTGGCCCGCTTTGTCGGCCGCCAACGGGAAATGGAATCCTTGCAGAACGCCATGGTACAAGCCAAGGCTGGGCATGGACAGCTTGTCGGAGTGATGGGCGAGCCTGGGGTAGGAAAATCGCGACTGTTCTATGAATTCAAATTGCTCTCTCAGATAGGCTGCTTGGTCCTGGAGACGTTTTCGGTCTCCCACGGCAAAGCCTATCCTTATTTGCCTCTGGTCGATCTGCTCAAGAACTATTTTCAACTTACTGCGCAAGATGACGAGCGGAAGCGACGAGAGAGGATCACAGGTAAAGTCCTAACCTTAGACCGTAGTCTAGAGGATACCCTTCCTTACCTGTTCTATCTCTTAGGTATTGCCGAGCCAGAGTCGCCGCTACAGCAGATGGACCCGCAGATTCGGCGCAAGCGCACGCTGGAGGCGATCAAGCGCGTGTTGGTCCGCGAGAGTCTGAATCAACCTCTCATCCTCATCTTTGAAGATTTGCACTGGTTGGATAACGAAACCCAAGCGTTTCTCAGCCTGCTCAGCGAGAGCCTGGCCAGTGCGAAGGTCCTGCTATTGGTCAACTACCGGCCTGAATATCGCCACGCGTGGGGCAACAAGACCTACTATACACAACTGCGGCTCGATCCGCTCGGACGAGAACACGCGGAAGAGATGCTGGCGGCATTGTTAGCAGAAAAAGTAGGGGCGACCGTCCAGTCGCCCCTACACCAGTTCATCCTCGAAAAAACCGAAGGCAACCCCTTCTTCATGGAGGAGATCGTACAGGCGTTAGTAGAAGAGGGCTTGTTAACGCGTGACGCCGTAGGGTCGTACGGCCGTGTGCCCCTACCAACTGACGTTTACCTCCCGCCTACCGTTCAGGCCGTGCTGGCCTCCCGTATCGACCGGCTGCCGCCTGAAGAAAAAGACCTGTTGCAAACCTTGGCGGTGATTGGGAAAGAATTCTCCCTCTCACTTCTCAAACATGTCGTGGACCACTCCGAAGGCACCTTACAACGGCTGCTGTCGCATCTGCGAGACGCCGAGTTCATTTACGAACAGCCTGCCTTCCCCGAGCCGGAGTACATCTTCAAGCATGCGTTGACGCAGGAAGTAGCCTACACCTCGCTGCTGCAGGAGCGGCGCAAAATTCTGCACGAACATGCCGCAAAGGCGATCGAAACACTCTTTCACTCCCGGTTAGACGATCACTATAGCGAGCTGGCGTCGCATTACAGCCGTAGTGGGAACACGCAGAAGGCTGTAGACTATCTCCAGCTTGCGGGGCAACAAGCGGTGCAGCGCTCCGCCAATGCAGAAGCGATCAGTTACCTCACCACCGCCTTAGAGTTGCTCAAGACCCTGCCGGATACCTCTGAGCGTGCCCGGCAAGAACTCTTGCTGCAAACCGTGCTTGGCCCGGTTTTGATAGCGACCAAGGGCTATAGTGCCCCGGAAGTGGAAAAGACCTACACCCGGGCACGTGAGTTGTGCCAGCAGGTGGGGGAAACTCCCCAGCTCTTTTCGGTGCTGTTTGGACTGCAGCAATATTATCTCGGACGGGGGATACAATCGGCACGTGAGTTGGGGGAGCAGCTCCTCGGCCTGGCCCAGCGCCGCCAAGACTCAACTCTCCTCTTAGAGGCCCACAATGGGCTGGGGTGCGCTTTGGTATTCCTAGGAGAGTTGGCTTCTGGCCGAGTGCATCTGGAACAAAGCATTGCCCTCTACAATCCCCATGAGCACCGCTCCCTGGCCTTCCTCTATGCAGGGTTTGACCCCGGGATGGATTCGGCATCCCATGCAGCCCATGTCCTGTGGTTACTCGGCTATCCAGACCAGGCACTGAAGAGGAACCACGAGGCACTCATCTGGGCCCAGGAACTTTCTCACCCTTATAGCCTGGCTCATGGTCTAGGCCTTGCTGCCATAGTCCATCAACTCCGCAGGGAGAGGCACGCGGTCCAAGAACGGGCAGAGGCGGTGGTAGCGCTCTCTAGGGAGCAGGGATTTGCGTGGGAGTCTGCACAGGGAACTATCCTGCAAGGCTGGATACTGGTAGAGCAGGGGCAGAAAGAAGAAGGGCTTGCAAAGATGTGCCAGGGACTGGCTGCTTACCGGGCCACGGGGGCAGAGTCGTGGCAGCCGTATTTTCTTGCCTTGCTGGCCGAGGTGTATGGAAAAGGAGGACAGCCTGAGGAAGGGTTGAGTGTGCTGTCCACGGCCCTGGCTCAAGTAGACAAAACTGAGGAGCGTAACTATGAGGCAGAGCTGTATCGGCTGAAAGGAGCGCTAATGCTCCAACAGTTCAAGGTTCAAGGTTCACAGCTCAAAGTCAAAAGAGGCTCGGAGTTCGAGGTTCGCAGTTCGGAGTCAGAGGCTGAAGAATGTTTTCTCAAGGCGATTGAGATTGCGCGTCGTCAGCAAGCAAAATCGTTGGAGCTGCGAGCGACAGTGAGTCTGGCGCGTTTGTGGCAACGACAAGGAAAGTACCACGCAGCACGCAACACGTTGTCTGAGATCTACGGCTGGTTCACCGAAGGGTTTGACACGGCGGATCTGCAAGAGGCGAAGGCGTTATTAGAGGAATTACACTGAAGCAAAAACCGTCATCCAAGAGCACCGCTGTCTGAGGCTATTTACACACAATTTGGGAAGACCTCCGTCGAGGCGTAGATGAACTTAATCGGGAAAGTCACCGCCTCGTTCGGTTTCAGCTCGACAATCTTTGTCTTTGCTCCTACATCATAGAAGGATTTCCCTTCGGTAGTCTTTCCACTTTCTTCAGGCATTGTTACTTCCGGTGCGGTCGGAAGGAACACTGCACGGATCGGCACCTTGATAACTTTGTCTGAGACTTTTGCCTTTTGCCTTCCATGTCTCTTCCTAGGTCAAAACACCCTTTGCTCGTAGCGCAGCAATCTCCTCCGTTGAATACCCCAATACTCGCTGGAGCACATCATCAGTATCTTGCCCAGCGAGCGGCGCAGGGCGTTGGACCTGGCACGGTGTGCCAGAGAACACCCACGGCACTCCAGCGTGCCTACGCACACCAACCTCTGGGTGCGGCAATTCAACAAAGAACCCACGCTCTTGCAGATGTGTATCTTCAGCTAACTCTTTATTGGTGACAGCTGGATATGCAGCCACACCCACGGTTTGTAATTTGCGGGTGACTTCTTCGGCAGTCTGTGTCTCAGTCCAGGCGGTGATGAGGCCTTCCAACATATCTTCGTTCCTCTTGCGTTCAGTCAGTGTAGAAAAGCGAGCATCTGTCGCGAGCCCTGGCTGGCCAATCCCTTGGCAGAATTTCTGCCACTCTTCTTCGTTGGCAACCACGATACTCACCCAACGGTCTTCCCCTTGGCAACGAAACAAGCCGTGAGGTGACATGTACGGGTCGCGATTGCCAATACGTGGCGGAGGCGCACCGTTCATGGTGTACGCCATCATGCCCTCGCCAATAATTGCGATGGACGACTCCCATTGTGAGAGATCAATGTATTGTCCTTCGCCAGTGCGTGCGCGGTGCATTAGTGCAGCAAGAACGGCAAATGCCCCATGTAAGCCACCATTGGGGTCACCATAGGAGAAGCCGACATGCATTGGCGGAAAATCAGCAAACCCGGTGAGCGAAGATAACCCACTCAGCGGTGCCTGTGCTGGCCCGTAAGAGACATAGGGACTTTCTGGTCCGACAGCACCATACCCGGACATAGAGATCATAATGATGTTCGGCTTGATCTGGCGCATTACCTCATAGCCAAGGCCCATTTTGTCCATCACGCCAGCAGCAAAGTTCTCTGTCACCACATCACTGGCTGCGACAAGTTTCTTGGCAATCTCTAGAGCTTGCGGATCTTTGAGGTTGAGAAAGATCGATTCCTTGCCCTGGTTATACTGATTGTAATAACCACTGCGATTCACACCCGCCTGCCCCTCGGCAAATGGCGGAATCCGCCGTGTGACACACACGCGCTGCTGTGTCTCAATCCGAATGACTTCGGCACCAAGGTGTGCCAGCTGCATCGTGGCAAACGGTCCAGCCCACACCCAGGTGAAATCAGCGATACGAACGCCTTCAAGTGGCCGGTCTGACATACTGTCTCTCTCGATTCGCAATATTTGCTTTCAATTAAGGGAATAAGGATAAATGGGGAAACGGAGGGCAGCAGAAAACGCGCAGAACATTTCTTTTTTTCTGCTTCTTTGCCATTTCGCCTTTTCCCCGTTTTACTACATCGTCCCTTGCTGCTTCAACTCATCAATCTCAGTTTGTGACAACCCGATCCGTCCATACACCTCACTGTTGTGCTGTCCGAGACATGGTGCCGGTCTGCGCAATGCCCACGGTGTCGCCGAGAAACGATATGGGGCACCGGGATATTTCAGGTTGCCAGTTTGCGGATGGGTGATTTCAGCGAAGAAGCCACGCGCATTGAGGTGCTTTGAGGCAATTAAGTCACCCATCGTTGACACTGGCGCAAATGGTACCCGCCGCGCTTGGGCAGCGTGGTAGACCTCCTGCACCGATTTGTCAGCCATCCATTCTTCGAGCAACGTTTTCAGTACATCCCAGTTGGCTGAACGCGATGGGAAGTCCTGGAAAATATCCATCGCTGCCCAGTCTGGATTACCCATCAATTCAACTGCACCTTTCCACTGATGATCTTCAATCGCCAAGAAGTAAATGAATCCGTCACGACATTGAAATACATCTTGTGGGATTAGACGAAACCCGAGACGCGAGGCGATACTGTGATCGTATGGCCAGGAGATGTAGTTGTTCTCCATGATCGCTACGAGACATTCCTGGACCGAAATATCAACATGCTGGCCTTTGCCAGTACGGAAGCGACCAAACAGCGCGGCTAAAGAACCATTGGCCGCATTCACGCCGCCCTGAAATCCCGCCTGATGGCCAAAGGTCTTCAGTGGCGGTATATCAGGCCGACCAGATACCCCGCCGAGGTAGACAATCCCACCAGCACTCCACATAGTGAGTTCTTGCGCATGGAGGTTACGATTGGGCCCAGTCTGCCCGAACGGTGAGATCGAGGTCATGACCAGTCGCGGGTTCACCTGGCGTAGAACGTCATAATCCATCCCCACTTTAGCCATATGAGTCGGATAGTAGTTATGAATCACCAGGTCAGCACCTTTGATCAAGCGGTGAAAAATTTCCTGCCCTTTCGCCACTTCCAGGTTGAGCGTCACTCCGAGTTTGTTTGTATTGAGATATAAGAAGGTGCCACTCTTTTCCGGATGCGGCACGTTACCAGGGTACGGCCCACGCCGACGCGAAGCGTCGCCAGCCGGGGACTCGACTTTAATCACCTCTGCGCCCAAATCAGCCATTAACTTCGCCGCATACGGAGCGGACACCATGTTGCCGCACTCGATGACGCGAATACCTTGTAATGGACCTGGGCGGGGAGAGTTCGGAGTTCGGGGTTCGGAGTTCGGAGTCCGGTCTGGGGAGTTAGGATTGGACTGTTGAGAAGTGCTCATAGTTTCTCATAGCTTTCTAATGACTACTGATTACTGGCTCCTGACTACTTTTTTCTAGTATCGTGCCATTCCTGGCTCAACCTCTATTGCCCAGGCATCAATGCCGCCGGCCAGGTTCACGACTTTGGCAAAATCGCGCTGTGCCAGGAACTGCGCGACACGGAAGCTGCGCACGCCATGATGGCAATACACGATAATCTCCTTGTCTGGGTCGAGTTCATGTAACCGTCCAGGCACTTCGCCCATCGGAATATGCACGGCACCAGAAAGTCGCACAATCGCCACTTCTTCTGGTTCGCGGACGTCGAGCAAGAGCAGTTGATCCCCTTTATCGAGCCGTGCTTTTAAGTCTTGGGGGAGAATCTCACCTATCATAGGATTGCTGTCTTTTCGTAGAGAAACATATGTCTCAGGTTGTGGGTGGACAAGCAGCACCAGCATAGCGATGATTCCAACTAGTGGAATTGCACCCCAAACACATGATCGCAATCAGCCCCCTCCTTTTTCAGTTTCTTGACTGTAGACTCTGGACCCTGGACACGTGCCGTCCGCTTTGACTGATGAATGGTCGGTCTGATAGTAGACAACCGATTCCTAGCTCGCAAGGGTTAGAGACTCAGAGAAACAAAGGAGGAGTGACACATGGCAGAATCAGAACGTTGGCAAAAAGGCGCAGCCAAGATGAAGGAACTTTTTGGTCGCGAGCCGCAGCCCGGACAAATGCAGGAAGATTTCCTCAAGATCACCGTTGAAAACCTATTCGGTGATATTTGGAACCGGCCAGGCTTGGAACTGCGAGAACGGTCGATGATCACCGTTGCCGCACTCACGGTGCTTGCTCGTGAACGTGAGCTCAAGGTCCATCTTCGGGGTGCGCTCAATGCCGGTATCACCCGCGAGAAGATCAATGAGATCATGATTCACCTCGCGCACTACGGTGGCTGGCCCACTGGTGTCAACGGTTTGCGCATCGCCAAAGAAGTGTTTGATGAGATTGATGGGAAGAATAAATAGCGTTCAGCAGTCAGCGATCAGCGGTCAGTTTTTAGAATACACTTAGCTCTTAGCCTTCAGCGATAGTTAATAGTTACTAAGGAAGTCTTGCAGTTCGCCTCTTTTAGCTGAGTGCTGAGTGCTACTTTTTCCAGCTGACAACTGAAAGCTGATCGCTGATGGCCTCGGAGGTTTTATGACCGACTACACGATCAAAGACAAAGTTGCCATCGTTGGCATCGGCGAGACGCGCTACTACAAAGCCGGACAATCTCCCGTGAGCGAGTTTCAGCTTGCGCTGGAAGCAATTCAGAAAGCCGTCGCTGATGCCGGATTGCGGGTTGAAGATATCGACGGGTTTGCTTCGTATAGTGACGATCGTAATGATCCCGTCCGGCTCGCTGCAGCACTCGGCATCCCGCAGATTCAGTTCTCTAATATGCACTGGGGAGGTGGCGGCGGCGGTGTGGCAGGAGCTGTCGGCAATGCAGCAGCCGCAGTTGTCGCGGGATATGCCAAACATGTTGTTGCTTTCCGCGCCTTAGCACAAGGACAATTTGGCCGTTTCGGACAGGGGCACGCCGGTGCACGAGTACACGGCCCAATGGCGTATTCGATGCCCTATGGCCTAATGTCCCCTGCGCAAATGTTCGCCATGCGCACCCAGCGCTTTATGTACGAACATAACATCAGTCAAGAAGCGTTGTGCGGCATCGCTTTGGCTTCGTACAAGCATGCACAACAAAATCCTCGCGCTATTATGTACGGTCGTCCGCTCACCCGCGAGTCGTACTACAATTCACGTTGGATCGTTGAGCCATTTCATCTGTTTGACTGTTGTTTAGAAAACGACGGGGCCGCAGCAGTTGTTCTTACTACTGCTGAACGTGCGCGCGACTTGCAACAAAAACCCGTCTATCTAATGGCTGCTGCGCAAGGCTCAGGCTATCGTCAGTGGACCGCTGCCCACAATGATCCAGACTATGCAACTTCAAACTTCAAGACGCTCGCACCTCGGCTGTTCGGTATGGCAGGGATCACGCCTAAAGATGTTGACGTTGCCCAAGTATACGAAAACTTCACAGGTGGTGTGCTGATGAGCCTCGTCGAACACGGCCTGTGTGCGCCGGAAGAAGCCGAAGCATTCTGTACCAATGGTAACCTCGAATGGCCAAGTGGCAGACTGCCGCTCAATACCAGTGGCGGCAATCTCGCAGAAGCCTACATGCATGGTCTCGAACTCGTCCTCGAAGGAGTGCGGCAAATGCGTGGCACTTCGACGTGTCAAGTGAAAGACGCGCGCACGTGCCTGATCGCTGCCGGACCGATGGTCGCGCCGGTGAGTGATTTGTTGCTGAGGAATTAGAACGTGGTGCGTGAAACGTGGAACGTGCAATAGAATGAGCTGTGACACTTCGCGCAACACGCAACACGTGAAAGGAAGCTCAATGTCCCTCGATTCACTAACGACCTCCTATTTCCCTGAAGGAATGCCTCTACCCGCCCCGATGCCCGATGGGCTTGATGTTCCATTCTGGGAGGGCACAAAACAGCACAAATTGTTGGTTCAGCGTTGCACAGCATGTGGTTCCTTCCAATTTGGCCCGGAGTGGATTTGCCATACGTGTCGCTCAGGAGACATCGCCTGGGTCGAGTGTCCCGGGCGCGGTAAAGTGTACGCCTTTGAACGCGTCTGGCATCCAGTACATAAAGCGCTGAAGGAGCGGGGGCCATATCTCATCGCTCTCGTCGAATTGCCTGAGGCTGGTAACGTCCGCATGATCGGCAACCTTCTCGGTGATCCACAACAGGACGTGAAGATTGGTGATGCTGTTGAAGTTGTTTGGGAAGATCACGAAGATGTCACTCTGGTGCAATGGCGACGAGTGTAGGGCGAATAGTGATCGTCACTTCCCACCGCGGTGCTGGCTCCCTCGAACCGGAAAACACATTGCGCGCTATGCGTCGCGCGATAGCTCTGGGTGTCGATCAAATCGAAACCGACGTGCAACTCACACGCGACGGCAAGTTGATCCTGATGCACGATCTCACGGTTGACCGCACCACCAACGGCAGCGGAAAAATCGCAGAGTTGACATTCGCAGAGCTTCGCAAACTTGACGCTGGCCTCGGAGAACAAATTCCAACACTCGAAGAAGCGCTCGCTGTCACCCAGGGAAAAACGATTCTGCAAATCGAGTTGAAAGGACCAGGCACTGCCCAGCCAGTTGTCCAAGCAATCGAGACAGTGAATGCCGTAGACCAGGTTATTCTCACTTCGTTTAAACATCAGTGGTTACTAGAAGCCCAGGCACTCAATCCGCGACTCCGCACCGGCGCGTTATGGGGCCGCCTTCCGGCCGATGTCGCCCGACAAACCCAACAGCTCGGTCTGCACGCGCTGCACATCTGGCATGAATTCATCGATCAACAACTGATGAAGGATGCACACGATCGAGGCTTGCTGGTGCGCGCCTGGAACACCGACAAAGAAGACGACATGCGCCGACTGATCAGCTTGGGTGTCGACGCCATCGGCTCTGACCGACCCGACATTCTGCTTGACGTGTGTCGCCAGACGGGGGTGCGCTGAATGATAAGGCAAGTATAGCCCGCCTTACGAGGTAAAAAGGTAAACGGCGAAACGGGGGAAGGAAAAAAAGGGCGACTTACTCTTTTTCTTTTTTTCCATTTTCCCTTTTACCCATTTCCCCGTTTACCCCTTGCTTTATCGTTCCGGCGCAATTTCTTCGAGCGTCCGCCCACTCGTTTCCGGAAACGTCGCTATCACCAGGAGGGGGCCTAATACTGCGAGCGCCGCCAAGAAGGAAATCGCCTCCCAGTGTGAACCGAGGAATCCGTACAGAACCGATTCAAGGGCAAGACCAATGCTCGCCCCGATCGTGGCAATGACAACCCGTGCTCCGGCTGCCGTCGAACGATAGGATGTCGGAAATAATTCGGCTCCGTACGCCGCTAATGTCACGTTGCCACCGAGGAGGGTAAAGATCATCAATACCCAGAGGGGTACGACGAACGCCGCCGATGAGTTGTAATACGCAAGCGTAAAGATCACTTCACCGAGCAAGAAACCAACTGTGACATACTTGCGTCCGACGCGGTCACTCAGCCAACCGGCAAAAGTATTTCCCACGATCGCAAATGCGCCGCCGAACACCGTCAGTAACCCTACCCCACTCGGTGTCCACCCGTGCATCTCTTGTAGATATTTTGGACCAAAAAACCCGGCCGCCGCCTCCGTCACGGCCAGAATGAACACCACCGCGGAGAGAATTGTCATGCGTCCCGGGTACATGTGCAGGAGGTGACGCAGTGGTTGTAGCGCGTGTTCCGATTGGCCCGTGTTCGCGCATTGCTGCTGGTATTCGGCAAAGCGCTCGGTCTCCGGTAAGGTGCGACGCCATTGGGCGATCAACAACAACGGTACGAGGCCAACCAGGTAGAGCCCACGCCAGCCGTGCTCCATATGTCCAACCAGCCCAAATAACAGCGCCGCCAACCCGGCGCCACACGATTCGATCGCCGCAAAGGCACCGATCCCCCAGCCGCGGACGGCGGGATCAAATTCTTCGGCAATGACAACAATGGCAAGTAATCCTTCTGCAACAGCAAAGGTACGAGCAAAGAACTGACAGACCACGAAAAGACGCGCGTCCGCAGCAAATGCCGTCAGGCCGGTAAACAACGTGTAGGCGAGAATCGTAAACAGCAGTACACGCCGCCGACCAATGCGGTCGGCAACAAGGGTAACAAAAAATGCAGGCAGCGCACCAAAGCGGACGATCGACCCTAAAAGTCCCAGTTCTGCTTCCTCAATCGCCAGCCCCGCCTGAATCTGCTTGAGCGCTAACGTAAACAGATACAAGTCGTATTGTTCAAAGAACGAGACCGCAGCGACAAGCCCGAGCACTCGCCACTGGCGTCGGGTCAGCTCTGGCGGTCGGCCAATAAAGAACGCGAACTTAAACCACAGTGGACGATAGGGGCGTGTGTCGCCCGTTCGCTCTAAGACCAGTTCCTCTTTGGGAGCAGGGGTTAAGGCGTACGACACGTTACACCACCGAATTGAATCAATTCGATGACAGTCCCGTCCGGATCGGTGAAGCAAACAAACGAATCGTTTCCTCCCATACTGTTAGGAATGAGCTGCGGCTCGGAAAAAAATTCCACCCCCGGAATATTCGCGGCTTTCACTTTGTCACAGAGCGCTTGCAAAGCATCAGTCACCAGAGCGATGCGGGCCATGCCGGCGTGGTATAGATGCGGGTAGGCGCGGCCTTCGGTCTTCGGACTCTTCCACTCAATCAGATCGAGGCGCGTCGAGCGCCGGTCATCGCCAACTTGGAGGAGGGCCGCACGGCCAATTGGTTGCGAGATTTTCAACCCACGCTCAAGGTACTTGCTTCCCACTTCACCCAGGTCCCGCGCGATCTTGAACCCGAGCAGTTGGTAAAAAGCGAGCGACCGTTCGAAGTCTGTGACGTTCACATTAATATGATAGATGCCTTTAACCATGGCGGTCTCCCCCTTTTCACACGCCGAATGCAAAACGATGAACGACGAACGGGAAACAGAGATATCCTTTCTGTCGCCGTCCCGTATCCAGCATTCATCGTTTGCCTCATCCCCGCAACACAGCCACCCCGTCCCGCACCGCCGGCGCGCCCTCAGCATTGCGGACCTCGAAACATACGACGTCACCGTCGGCGGCTTTTTCGCGCGATAACACCCGCACGGTAATCTCCGACGGCATCAACACCATTGCGTTAAACCGCCCGGCAACACGTCGCACTCGTGACGGCTCGTTATTCGCTTCGAGTTTGACAATCTGTGACACTGCTAGCGCCAAGGTCGCCGTCCCGTGCAAGATCAGGCCAGGTAAACCAGCCCGACTAGCAACCGCCGTATCGGTGTGCACCGGATTCCAAATGCGCGCACACTCGGTGTACACGTGCGCCGCCAAGGCAGAGATTGGCACCGTGACTTCGTGTCGCGCTGCCGTCGCCGTTACGGCGACGTACGGCAGTGGCGGTATCTCTGTCACCGGACGACCCGGTCCGGCAACCACAACCTCACGAAACAGCCCCCCTTGCCAGGTAGTACACACAAGGGAGCCACCTGCGTCTACAGTATCAAGACGCATTACCTGAAAGGCGCCCGGTTTGCGCTGTTCAACCCCAATGATCGTCGCACGAGTCGTGAGACGATCCCCAGGCCGTACACTCCGGTGGATAACCACATCATGCGTCGCATGGACCGAGCGGATGGCTTCGTCAGTCGATAATCCCGCACTCTCGGCTTGTGCGCGCATGGCCAGCACGGTCGGCCACTCAACACACACCGAGAACAAAGGATGGCCGATGATACTTTGCGGACGTAACGTATCCAGATAGCAAGGCAGCGTATCCCCGAGCCCCGCGGCATAGGCCATTAACCAGCGGGCATCGACATCGTGAACAATAGGGTCCACCGTCGCGCCGACAGTAGATGAATTCAGTGGCATAATTCCCCCTGTACAAACTCAAGCGTGAACCGACGGTCGTCGATTTGCCCACGGTCTTACCTGCTCAAGTTGTGAGGCGATACGAAGAAGTAGGTCTTCACGTCCGTACGCGGCCACCAGGTGAACGCCAATCGGCAGTCCTTCCTTGTTCCAATGTAGCGGCAAGGAAATAGCCGGTTGACCGGTCTGATTGAACGCCGGGGTGAAGGGAATGATCGTTTCGGTTCGTCGCGCCGCCGCGAGTGGATCACTCGGAGTCGAAACAAACTGTCCAAGTGGCGGCGGGGGTTCGGCAAGCGTTGGGGTCAGCAGTAAATCGAAGCCCTCATTCCACCACGCCACGATACGACGCGTATCGCCCTGCAGCCATGTCACGGCTTCGACATACTGCGCCGCAGTTTTACTACGGCCAATCTCACCAATCGTCCAGTTGTGTAACTCGACGTCGTCGGGTTTAACCGGGCGGCCAACTCTCTTGCCCCACCCCTCGAGAACTGCCGCCACTGAACTCGCCACCAGTGTCCAAACATGACCAAACCGTTCATGATTATTATCGAGCGTTTTGGGGTAGGACTCCTCGACACGATGGCCGAGCGATTCGAGAAGACGCGCGGTCTCGGTCACCGCCGTCGCACAGTCGGGGTGGACCTTGACGGCACCACCCGCCGCCGTGGTTGTAATCCCAATGCGCAGCTTTCCGGGGTTCGCCCCGACTTCTTGCAAAAATGGTCGTGACGGTGGCGGGGCAAAGTACGGATCGCCGGGCATGGCTCCGGCAACAACATCAAGGATTGCCGCCGAATCCCGCACCGATCGACTCACAACATGTTCGACCGCTAACCCGGCCCACAGCTCGCCGTAGTCCGGTCCCCACGACAAACGACCACGTGAGGGTTTGAGTCCGACTAGGCCGCATTCACTCGCAGGGATACGGATCGACCCGCCACCATCGTTGGCATGCGCGGCGGGAACCATACCGGCAGCAACCGCGGCGGCCGAGCCACCACTTGACCCCCCGGTCGAACGCGTCGTGGCCCACGGGTTTCGGCTCGGGCCGTAGGCAGCCGGTTCCGTAGTAGGGAGTGTACCGAATTCCGGTGTATTAGTTTTCCCTAAGAAGATGAAGCCGGCGGCGCGCAACTTTGCGGCCATGTACGTATCTGTTTTTTCTACCCAGCCGGCATTTTTGGCAAAGCGACAACCTTCGTGATAAGGATCGCCGGCAGAATGACAGCCAAGATCCTTGAGCAGAAAAGGCACGCCACGAAACGGGCCGTCGGGAAGAGTTGGCGAGTTCGCCTGTGCCCGCGCTTTGTCAAATAGTGGGGTAACGACGGCGTTAAGTTGCGGGTTGAGTTTTTCGATCCGCGCAATTGCCCGATCAATCAGTTCGATTGGTTTGACGTCGCCACGACGTACCAGCTCGGCCTGTGCCATCGCATCGACAGTAGCAAGTTCATCAGCCATCGCATTCCCTCCTTGAGAAAGTTGCTCACCCTCGTAGCAGAAACATGCGCACAGCGCACCAGCGGCTACTCAATATCTACAAGCAACTCACTTAAGCCCGAATTTGGCCAAATCTTCGCGATATTTATCTTCTAGGAGATCTTGTCGTGTTTGTGGGCTCTCCACGACGCCGACTGCCCAGGTATAGAAGACGTCGTTGACCGTGGATGAGAGGAAAACGGCGATCACCGCACCCCAGAGAAACGACGCAAGCAGGAGGTGGCCCGGCTCTTGCTCATAGCGGTCAATGAGAACGAGCAGGCCCGCATAACAGATAGCCGGAACAATAGCAGCAATGAGAATAATCGAAGGCGTCCCCGCCACGAGCCATACAAATCCGACGGCGGGGATAACAGTCAGGGCAAAAATAACAATGACGGACCGCCTCTTCATTCAAGATAAAGCTGCAGCCCCGGGCGCGGGTAGTGACGGCTTCGTCCGGCCCTTACCCTTTCACCTCGAATTCTTTCGTCGCGGTCGATCGTCCATTTAAGGAAACCTCCACTTTGTAGGTGCCGGTGGGCCAGCCGTCGGGTTTTGCGATGTGGAACTCGGTTGCCGCAGGACCATTCGGCGCAATGCTCTGAGTCGACTCATTCACTACCTGCCCATCTTGGTAGGTCCACTTCGCTGTAAGTGTCGCGCTCGGGGCTGAGCCGTTCGTGACTACTGTCGCGTATATTGTGTCTTTGGGTGCAAATGAAGTCATTTGTTGCGTAACCCGTTTGTCGGCCCCGATCTGCTTCCCGAGTTCAACAGTAGTGACTGTCACTGTCGCAGCAGGTGCAGCCGGCGGAGGAGCCGTAGACGTGGCGGGCGGAGAGGCAGTGGCTTGCGGAGACCGTGGGGGCTCAGACTTCCCGCAAGCCGCAAAGATAACGAGGGCGAAGCATAGCCCTAACGAGAAAAATGTCTGTCTAGAGTAACGCATCGGTATCTTCTCCTTTTGTCTTACGCTTCTGGAATTTTGAGCACCTGTCCCGGATGGATCATATCCGGGTTCTTGATGATGTCCGTGTTCGCCTCATAGATTTTCCGCCACTTGTTCGCATCGCCATATATACTCTTAGCAATCTTCGAGAGGGTGTCACCTGTGACGACGGTATATGTACGGGCCGCACTTTGTGCCGGAGCAGGACTCGGCGCCGTAGACGAGCCGCCACTCTGGACATTGGAAAAATCGGTTTTGGGCTTATTGTCTGCCATGGGATTCCTCCGTTCTCGCTGCGGTTGAGCAAACATCTTTACGGTCATCCGATGGTTCCCTACCACCGGCCAAGTTCCCCATACATTTATCACCTTGGGTGTGCCTATATAACCCTCCCAGCCTTCATTCAACCCCACTGCTTTGCCATCGTGCGGCGCTCCAATATAGTGAATAAGTTTCTTTGCTGTTTTTGCCATTGTTCATAGCTTCCTGCCCTTCTTTCCTAGAACCCTTGTCAGGAAACTCCCAAGCCGGTTTACTGCAACGCCCCGATTCCCCAGCGGATGCCGCGGCGCAGCAACTCATAATAGACCGGCAAGTCCCACGCACAGCGCTCGACCGAACACACCGGCATGATCGGCTGCATGTCATATTTGCCGCGACAGTGTCCGAGTGTGAGATATAGCACCTCTCCTGCTCCGTACGGATGAAGATAGAACTGCGGGCGCGGCTCGTCTTTGTCCCAGTCTTCCCACACATAACCCGTGGCCTTGGTCGTATAGCGTGACTCCAACAAGGTGTGAACTTTGCCGAAGTACTCACAGTAGTACGGCTCGTCGTACACGTCGAACGCTTGAATGCCGCGCACTAGCGGATGTGTCGGGTCTGACACCGTAACGTGAAAGTCTTGCTGAGGAGGATGAGCAACAAAGCGACTACCCAGTAACTCCATGAGCTTCGGAGCCTTGTTCGGTGTGTCGGCTGCGCCGGGAATCGTAATGTCACCAATTTTCCGCTCTGGCCCGACAAACTCCACCAAGGCATTGGTGGCATGCAGCGCAAACCAACGCTTGCCGCTGGTAAGGAATTGCTTCAGCCCTTCCTGCTGCTCTGGCGTTGGACAGACATTGCAGGTGTAGGTGATTAAGAGTTGCGATTGATTGATCGCGTCGAGGTCGCGATAGTCCTCCGCCACTCGCACCATTACATCTTCTTGTTCGGCCAAGAGCTTCAACAACTCCAGCCGGGCAAAGTTGGTGTCGTGAAATCTCGCGTTGCAAATGAGATAAACATCAATGCGATTGTTGGTTGTCATAATTCACCCCTCTTCTTCGCTTATCTGCTATAACCTCATAGAAACTACTACTCATAGGTCAATGCGAAAATGGTATCCGTGAGCCAGCGCCGGAAGGACTCATTGTCGCTGAATTGTTTGAAGAGTTCTGTATTGTCCTTCAGAACGCTGGTCATTACTCGTGCTAACGATTTATCGTGCTCAACGCGGGCGTTCTGACGGTCAGAATGTCTCTTGGCGTTCTGGTACGCCGAGTCAGCGGCGACCTTCGTCGGCCACTTTTCCTGCAGGGCCAGGCGCAAATAAAATTCACGCTCCTCGGGTCGTTTAGCGCGGCTAAGGATGAGCAAGTTGTGTGTCCATGGTAGTTCTCTCACCAGTGGCGAGAGTTTTGGTTCGGCGCGGTAGGTTTCATAGAATTGGTGCATCCGAAACAAGTTGCGGCGAGTGAATCCTTTGATGTCCGGATGTTTTCGGGCGATGTAACGAGCTAGTTGATCAACCACACCTTCACCCCAGGTTGCAGTTGTGAGCTTGCGGCTGATGTATTCGCCGACCTGCCAGTACAAATCAATCAGCTCAGTGTTAACGGCGTGAAAGGTGCGTTGCCTCGCCTGCTGGATTAAATCCATAACTTCAGCGAACGAGGCTGCAAGAGGTCGCTGTAGCTTTTCGTGACCGAGAGTCCTGCGGCTTCTTCATGACATCTCTTCTGTCTTCGTCGTCTTTACTACAGAACAGCGATGACACACGGCAACTATCCTGTCACCGCGATCACGCTACTCCGACTTCCCCTTTTCACTTCGATCCGCATTGGCATAGCGGCGGCGACTTCTTCGACATGGGTAATGATACCGACCATGCGCCCTTCCTCACCGCGCAGTTCTTGCAACGTTTCCGTCACAAGTTGTATGCCTTCACGGTCAAGCGTGCCGAAGCCCTCGTCAAGAATGAGGCATTCGGTCGAAGTGCGTGCGGCTTTACCAGTCGCAAGTTCACGGAATCCTTGGGAGAGTGCCAGCGCTATAGCTAGTGAGGCGAGGAACGTTTCTCCGCCCGAGAGGGAATGGGTCGGTCGTTCGCGTTTGTTGTCTTCGTGATCAACAATCAGCAGCTCAATCGCTTGGCGCTTATAGGCAATGTTAAAAGAGTAACGACCATGCGTGAGTCGTTGCAGATGCAACGTAGCGTCGCGCATCAATGTCTCTACGGCTCCTTGTGAGAGAAAGTCAGTAAACCCCGCCCCTAGTAGTTTATGAAGCTCAGTCGCGAGTCGACTCTCGGTGTCGGCAGTGGAGAGCCTTTCTTCTTCCTGTTCCTTTTCCGTACAGCGCCGTTCGAGTTCAGCAATTTCTGCTTCCAGCCGACTACGGCGTTCACGGATGGCGATCCCTTGCGTATGGATAACTGCAAACTGTTCTTTCAACCCTTGACCTTCTTCACCGATATCGGACAATTCGTACTGCCGGACTTCGGCCTGCAGGGTTTGCCGTGCGTCCACTAACTCTTGTTCAATCTCGGCAATGATATGCCGCGTTTCTGTTAACGCTCGCTCTCGGGCGTGCACGTCGGCGCGTAGACCTGTAACCATCCGATCGACTTTCTCTTGCTCTTCACGCAGAGTCTTTTCCTGTTGAACAAGCGCCGTATGCTGCTCTTGCTTTTGCGTAAGGCTCGTCAGTTCTCCATCAAGGGTTGCAAGAAGAGGTAAAGACGTAGCGCTTGCAAGATTAAGACTCTCCCGTACTGCCTGTGCTTCTCGCTGCGCGCGGTGCTCGGCAGCGTCTCGCTGTGAAAGCAGTACCCGGGCGTTCCCTTCTTTTTGCACTCTTTCCGTCTTTTGCTCGGTCAGTACAGCTTCTGCTTGTCGAAGTTGCTGTCCAGCTATCTTTTCTTGCTGGTCAAGCTGCACAAGGCGTTGCCGTTGCACAGTCAGTACAGTTTCTGGATCGTCGTCCATCCCGAGAAATGCCGTCAGGGATAGCATCAGTCTCTCAGTTTGTGTCTTGCCAGTTTCCAGTTGTGCCGTGATTCCCCGCAGGCTTTCGCTAATCGCAGCTTCATCTTTCTGTGCCTGTTCACGGTGCCGGGCCAGCACGAGTTTCTCTTTTTCTGCGGCTTGTGCGTTCGCTTCTGCCTCTTTGACTGCGCTCGCTAGGGCTTGTTGCTTTTGTTGTACACCGCCGAGCGCGGCAGCAAGCGATGAAAAACCAGGGAAGCGACCCACAAAGCGTTCTTGCGCTTCGTACCGTCGTTGCTCGCCGACGGTAAATTCTCGTTCCGCAGTCTCCTTCTTGAGCGCGGCAGCAGCGGCGGCGGCATTCGCTTTTTGCAACGCTTGACGTGCACCGTTGCTCATGGCTTTTGCCGTTTCAACCAAACGCTGGAGAACTGCGAGGTCATCCTTCGCTGATTCGGACACCGAAGGGACCTGCTGGACTAGATTTTCACATACCGGACATGGGTCTCCGGCGTGTAAGGTAAGACGCAGGTGCTCTACCTCGTATTGCCGACGGGTTTCCTCTAACTTGAGCACCGCTTCTTGTTCTTGCTGCTCTGCCCGAGCAAATACATCTTGCTGCTTCTGTAGCTCTTGCTCCGCAGTAAGTACAGCTGCGCGTGCATCTTCACACTCTTTCTCGAGGCGTTTTTTCTCACGAACGGCCTCTTGTAACTCTTTGCCGAGAGTTTCGGCTTCAACTTTGAGGCGCGCTTTTTCCTGTTCTTCTTCGCGCAAACGCTCACGTTGCTGCTGGAAGGTACGCAGTTCCTGCTCTTTTGTGGTCTCTTGTTGCAAGCACGCCGTCAGTTCCTGCCGGATCTGCGCCAATTTCTTGCTCTGCACTTGTTGGTGTTCTACCAGTTGCCGTTGTTCCCGTCGCAGTTCTTTCCAGCGCTTGGCCTGGGAAAGCTTTTCCGTTAAGGCTGCGATATCGCCACTCTGAGTTATCTCTCCGGCAAGAGCGGAGGCATGCTTTTGTTGCTCTTGCTGAGCCGCAGCAACTTCTTGTTCCTGCGTGGCAATGTGTTGAGCAAGAGCATTGACCTCTTTCTGAAGTGCTACCAACTCTCGCTGTTTACATTCGGCTTCGTATTGGGCCGACTGGTATTCACGCAGGTGTCCGACAGCTCGGCGCATAATTTCATGTCGCGTGGCGTCATAGTCAAGTGCGTCACGGTCTGTAGTAAGTTGTGCGATTTTCTGGCCTTGAGCGTGCAGCTGCATCTCTGCAGCCGTGAGTTTCTGTGTTGCTGTTGCTTTCTCAGTGATCTGAGCCTGTTCGTCTTTTTGCCGCTCTGCCTGACGGCGAACAAGCGTGGTCAGGCTTTCTACTCGTTGCAACAGCGTCTGAAATACGGCTTCCCGTTTAGCAGTTTCTGCAAGTTGCTGCTCAAGTGTGGACAGCCCCTGGCGTTGCTGTTCGACCCGCTCGCGACTCACTCCGGCGTACTGCGAAAGGGTTTCACGCAACGCCTCGGCACGGGCTTTTGCTTGTCCAGCCGCTTCCCGTGCACGTTCAGAGACGCGTGAGTACACCCCCAACTCAAGAATAGTGGAAAGTAATTCGCGCCGTTTTTTGGGCTCACTACTCAGGAATTCAGCATATCTTCCCTGCGGCAGAATAACGGTCTTGGTAAAGCTGTCGAAATCAAGACCGAGCAAGGATTCCATCGATTTAGTTAATTTCTCTGCCCCTGAGGCATCACTAATTGTAATCCACTCCCCCCCCTCCCGCTCACTAAGACCGGACTCGGTGTTTTTGCCAGTGCGACGCACAGCACGAAAACAACGGGTACCGACGGCAAAATCAAACCAAACCTCACACTGAGCTTCTCCGGCAGAGATCACTCCTTTAGAATCAGAGCTATATCGAGCCGTACGCCCATAGAGACACCATACGATCGCATCAATGAGCGAAGATTTCCCACTTGCCATCGGGCCGGTGATGGCAAAGAGGTCAAGGTTAGCAAAATCTACTTCATGCACTTCGCCGCTAGCAACACGAAAGGGCATGAAGTTTTTGAGTGTGAGTTTTTGTGGTCGCATACTTCTAGGATCTGGGATTTAGAATTTGGGAGTCGGACAAAACGTAGGGTGGGCGTTGTCCACTGTTCTTCTGCCTTTTTCTACTGACTACTCTTTTACGTTTTACGCATTACGTTTTACGCATCACCCCTCATCCTTCGCCGTGCTTTCTTCTTGGTATAGTCGATCGAACAACGCCAACAACTGTGGATCCGGATCATTTTTGCGCTTGTTGCGGTAATAGTCGGTAAACAGTTCGCGTGCGGGGCGATCTCTATTCCCCCATTTCCACGTTTTCCCATTCTCCCCATTCTTAGTTTCGATTTCCTCAAAGCGCAGAGCAATAACTCCTGGAAGTGCAAGGACGTGTTCTTTGAGTTCGAGCGTACGTTTATCTGGCTGTAGCACGACTTCAACCCACGCATCGACGAAATCCTCAGCTTGGGCGAGAATCTCTTCAGCAGGACCGAGGCGGCGTAACAGCCATTTGCCTTTGTTCAGGTCAATGGTCGTGACGGAGGCTGGCTTCCCAGGACGCGCTTCAATAAGGCACACGCTCTTCTTCTGATCGCGTTCACCAAAGTCCATTTGCAGAATCGAGCCGGCGTAGCGCGCCTGCGAACTCGCACTGGGAATGGCTTGAGGGCGGTGCATGTGACCAAGAGCGATGTACTGCACATGCGCGGGCAGGAACCCAGCATTGATTGGAAAGACATTTGAGCTCACCTCACCACCGCCAAATTCACACTCGGCGAGATGCGCGTGCGCCAGTACGAGCGATATAGCGTTCCGGTCCGTACGCTGCATCTCATTTTCAAGCGCGCGAAAATAGTCCTGTACCTTACTTTGGTAAGTTGTGAGGCGAACATCTTCCGAGGCACCGACTCCTTCTGCTGCCGTCAACACTGAGTGAGGAGACAAGTATGGCAGGCAGCCAATCAGCGCTTTTTCTTTGCCATTACGCGAGTGAATCGGCACGATGAGCGAAGAGACATCAACGTTACAATCTGTGACAACGTGGACTTGGACAAGGTCGCCCAGTGGCTTGAGAGTCCGTAAGCAGTAAGGATCGTCGTGATTGCCAGGGATCATGACCGAGGGAATCTGCGCGCGCGCGAGATCGGCTAACGTTTGCGCTACTAGTTCTTCCGCCTCAAGCGGTGGGCGACGTTCATGAAACACGTCGCCGGTGATAAGCACGGCATCGACCTTCTCATGTTTGGCAATGTCGATAATTTCGGCAAAGACCGCTTGGTGCTCATCGATCCGGGAGCGGGTGCGAATCGTACGGCCAACGTGCCAGTCAGAGGTGTGGAGGAATTTCATGAACTGCGCCTCACTTTGGCTAACTTCAAGTTTGGTGGCGGCATCTCTACTTCTTCCGCTCGTGTTGCCCACGCAGGCATAGGAAAACACACCGGCACCGGCGTGGGAATATCAGGTTGTGATACAATCATACGACCCGAAGTGAGAATCTTTGCCCGTTGCCGTAGTGTCGGAGGAAGGAACCCATACTCGGCTCGTTCTGCCTCTGCTGCATCGAGACGCCCCACGATACGAAATGCCGGGTTGGCAACAATCCGCCGCTCGACCTCAGACGCCGTCTGCTGCGCGCCAATCAAGATCGTTCCACTCGAACGACCGCGTTCAGCGATTTCTAAGAGTCGTTCACGAATCGGCGACCAGCCATCGCGTGGAGCATAGCGGTTCAATTCATCAACGACAATGAAGCAGAGCGGCTCGGCCGAACCAGTTGCTTCTTTCTCTTCTTGAATCTGTTGCAGGACCGATCCGACCACGAACCCTTTGCCCACTTCATAGAGTCCGGTCAGACTCACCACAGTGACCTGTTTCGCGCGCCAGTTGATCATGTGCCGCGTGGGATCGGCATCGTTCGGGTCGCGGATGACCGACGCCATCTTCTCTTCAGTACCGTAGAGACGACGCATAAAGGCGCCGATCGTGCCGACGGCTTGATTCGTCGAGGAGGCAATCGCTTCGATCGCCCTCACTAACGTAGGGAAGTCGCGAATTTCTTGTGGTGGCGTTGTTTCCTCTTCCTCATTTTCCTCCTCTTTCCCCTTTTCTCCTTTTCCCCTTTTCGCCACAGCCAAAAAGATACTCGGCCCGGGTCCAATCTTATCCGCCTCTTCAGCAGCCTCACTCAGCTTACGTTCAACCTGATATACCAAAGTCGAAAGTAAGGACGACTCCTCACTCGCATCGGTAAAGAGGTAACGCAGCAAACGTCCCTGACAAAAACTGCGCACAGTCCAGAAATAGGGTGTGACCTCATCGGCTTTGCGCGCTCCCACGCGCGGCAGAATCGGTCCGTTCGGGTTCTCAACTGGCGGTACGTAGAACTGCACCGAGTCAAACGCTTGCGGGGGCAGCCCCATCGTTTCATATTCCGCCATGTCGCTCGGACTTAACTGGTTGTTGCGTTTGTCAAGAAACAGCAGGTCTTCGCCTTTGACGTTAAAAATGATCGCGTGCGTGTTGGCCGGGTCAGCTAATGCGTCACAATTTAACAAACTGTGCAGAAGAAACGTCGTGTAAGTCGTTTTGGTGGCAATCCCCGAAATCCCACTAATGTTGACGTGTGCACCTTTGCGTCCGTTGAGGAAGTCGAGGTTGCCATACACAACTTCTTTACGAGAAAGTGCAAGCCCGAGAGGAAACTTTCGCTCCATCTTATCCATGAACAGCGCTTTGGCGTACTCCTCACCACTTACTACGCGGACCTGATTACCTGGCAGCGGCGGGTAATAATACTCAGGATCAAGCCGGGTCACTCGCACATGCGCCGCGATAGAAAGTTCCACCGGTAAGCCCTGCTCGGCCTCAACGACATCAGAATCAAAGGTTGAACCTTGGTGTCGCGAGCGAATAATGTCGACCATGCCAAACAGTTTGAGTGGACCTACCGGTGAGTTTGTTTCCACCACCACCGCTTCGTCCTGCTGGACTTGTTCGTCGCTGTCGAGTAGGACCCAAAATTCGAGTGGGGTGGCGTCCTGTGTGCCGATGACTCTGCCCATTATTCCTCCAATCTATCGACTGCAATCACAGACGCGTTTTCCTCGGCAATCGCACGCAGTTTCTGCTTAATACTTCTCAAGACCAATTGCGCATCACCCAACGTGTGACGCAATCGCCGCTCCAGTCCGCCAATGGGGATCAGATTTTGTGGTGCACGTGGATCTTTCGGGGCTCGGGAAGCTAAGGCGCGAACCTTCACGGAGGCTTGATTGAACACCTCTGACACATTGCAGTGCTCACGTTGCGAGGGATTGACTTCCAAACGAACTAATCCGGCAAAAGGCAGCTCAATCGGTTGTGCCTCTGCGAGGCGTAGATAGCACGTCAACATACGATACCCGGTATTCTTACGTTTGCTTTCGATACAAAAGAATGGTGTGCGTTGGCCCGGCTGTAAGCGGCCAAGCAGTGACGCCCGTTTAGGCGGAAGGTAAAGCTTGTGGATGGTTTTAATCACTCCCACAACAGAAGATGCTCCACCAAAAAATTTGAGACTACCATCCGCAAGCACCAAACTGTCAGTGTTGGTCAATGCTTCGGCAACCTGCGCTTCTGCCCGCCGCATTTCGTTTACTAGCACTTCTCGGAGGTCCTCATAGGTTTCATCCTTGGCACTAAACCCGTGATAACACAGGATACTACCGCCTCTCCCGACCGCAACATTGACGTTCTCAGGTGTTGGCCAATTACCACCAGCAACGAAGAGGCGGACAATACGTTCTTGAACGATGCGCACGTGGGCGTTAATGGACACCGCGCCGGCCGCAAATGAGCCAAACAACGCCAGTGCGCGTCGCCCTTCGTCTTCGACCATACCAAAAGCATCACTGCGCATGACACCGTCAACGACTACCGTTTCTATTGGCAACGTGACCGGAGTCGGAGTAATTGGCTTCCACGGGCTTTGTTCCCCTTCTTCATCGAGCGCCTGAACTGTCGTTTCCTCTGTATCAGCCTCATAGGGAGTCGAAATTTGGCTTCCATAGTCACCACCCCACGGATCAAGAACGATACGCATCAACCACCTCCCTATACCTGCAAGCTCTCGTTGCTTTGTCTTTACACCACTTACCTTACCTACGCTAGATGTAGGGGTTCATTCCGCCTCTGACCCACCAGCCCTTGTGTTTCGTTCCGCGTTCGGGAACATTGCTACAATGTACAAGAACAGGGGGCCCGGAGTATGAGTGACGTGGACGCACTGAAAAAAGCCGCTGCATATGCCGCGCTTGATTTGATCGCCAACAACGCGGTGGTTGGCTTGGGATCTGGTTCAACGTTGTTGTACTTCATCCAAGAACTGGGAGTGAGAGTCCGCTCAGGTCAGCTTCACGCCGTTGGTGTGCCCACTTCATATCAATCGCATTTCTTAGCCAAAGAAGCAGGCGTCCCACTGCTTGATCCGATGAGTGTGGAAAGTGTCGATATTACTATCGACGGTGCCGATGAAATTGATCCAGCAGGCAACCTCATTAAAGGCGGCGGTGGTGCACATGTGATGGAAAAGCTGGTTGCGGCGATGGCAAAGCACTTTGTGGTCGTTGCTGACGAAACCAAGCCGGTCCAAGTGCTGGGAGCACGGACAGCAGTGCCGGTCGAAGTTATTACTCCAGCACTCACATTTGTGATGAAGAAGGTACGCGAGCTTGGTGGGCAGCCACAGATCCGCTCAAGCAACGGTAAGCTCGGACCGGTGATGTCAGACCTCGGTCATCCGATTCTTGACGTGAAGTTTACTGCGATTACCGATGCTGCACAGCTCAACCACCAGCTCAATGCGATTCCTGGCATCGTTGGTCACGGGTTGTTTGTGGGGATGCTAAATCAAGCACTGATTGCGCGGCCACCGATCGCCTCTCCTACGATCGAAACGCGAAACTTCCGGAAGATGACGTAGACGCAGTTGGCGATCGCTACTCTGGTTGTGAGCAGAGCTTCCTATTGTGCAGTTGAGCTGGTTAACCGGGTGAGAATCTCGCCGGTCATTCGCTCTCCACGCGCAGCAGTTTCCTCAACGCGCCTCACAGAATCAGCAATACTTCGTAATGACATCGCTGTGGCAATGCCAACGCTAAGTAACACAATTGTGTTGATCCAGATTCCAACCAGTAGCCAAATATCCATAACGATCGCCTTTTCACAACACAGGCTTACGCATCCCCAATATCACCGTTCCGACGATCACCCGATCGCCGTTTTGGTTTTCCACCACAACATCACAGTGGATCGTCGCGCTACCGTCGGCTTCATCGCCGCTTTTTTCGGTCACGTTTCCCCAGAGGTTGAGCGTGTCTCCATGCTTGACTGGCGTGCGAAAGCTGACCTGAAAATTCTTAAGACGCCAGCTGGGAAAGTGATCTATTACCATTTGTGCGAGAAAAGTCGCACTCAACGGTCCCGGAACGATCGGCTGTGAGAATCCAGTTTGTCGCGCGCGTTCTGGATCAATGAACCGCTGGTCGGTAATGCGCGCAGCCTTGGCGTAGCGTACGACTACCTCACTAGTTGGGACTTTGCTCACCGGACCGATTTCGTCGCCGATGTCGATGTCGGCAAACGTTTTGAGAGTTCTCACTGCCATAGCTGAATTTTCCTTACGCAACACATACGACAAGCCCGTGATACGTATTGCGTATTGCATGAAGAAAAAATAGGAGAGCCATGGCTTTTGCTTAATGCATCACGCACCACGTTTCACGCAACATGCCACACGCACCACGTTTCACACCTTAGATCTTTTTTTCCGGCGATCGCACCATCTGTCGTTCACGCAGTACCACGACGGTCCTTCCAGTTGCATCTTTTACGGCCATCTCGCGGACGATCACGCCGAGCGGGCCGCTCCGACCAGTCTTTTCATACACCTCAACGAGTTTACCAAACGCTGAATATGTCTGGCCAGCATAGATCTCGTCGTAATACTCGAATTCTTGCCCAGCATGCAGTGTGGTAAAGCCGAGCTCGACTGTCACCTCAGGTAACAAGCGTTGCCCACGAATATGCATACAGAATGTCGGTGGGGCGATAACCGTCGGGTAACCTTCTTGTCGAGCCGCTTCGACATCAAGATAGAGCGGATTGAGGTCACCAACCGCTTCAGCAAACTCGCGAATATCTTCAGCAGTGACGGCAAACTCGCCAAGCGGCACCTCTCTATTGAGCATCTCTGGTTCGAGTTTAATCATACCTTGACTCTATACTTTTTCAGCGTAACGTGCGCTGCGCGATTCCGACTCCGCCGTCGTTCGTGCGCATAGCGCACGCTACAGAACAGCACCCCGCCCTCTACAAACGGTATGCGACAGGTTCCTCACCAAACGGAACAATGCCGACACTGAGCGCAATACCAAGCACAATGAGTGCGATTCCAGTTGCTTTTCCGACAACGACTCCTTGAGAAATAACCTTCTCAACAAAGATCACTGCCGACAAAATACCCATCCACACTAGATTCATCGAGCCCACCACGAACAGCACGGTCATCAGACTCCAGCAACACCCAAGGCAATAGAGTCCGTGGTCCATTCCCATACGAAATGCACCCCAATGTCCGTCACGCCAATTACTGAGGAGAAAGCCCATCGGTGAACGGCATTGTGACAAGCAGAGATATTTCAGCGGAGTCAATTGATAAATTCCAGCCGCGATCAACGTGACTCCACCAATCAACATGCCGTAGGCACGTAATGCTGAGAACTGCGTCGGGAGTGATTGGATGGCAAGATCGGCAGCATAACCAACACCCCCAGTGAGGGTCCACAACATTAAATAACCAGCGACAAACACCCACACTGGAGTGAACGGCAATGATTGTTCTTGTCGCCGTCGCGCCATAGTCTGAAAAAGCTCGACAATCGGAGTCATCGCTGGGAGCATCATGGCGATCATCATCACACCCCACAACACGACATACAGAAGCGCGTTACCAACGGAGAACGGCATCCCCATCGTCATGCTACAGGTAAACATGCCCCAGCCCATGCTACCAGCTTGTCGGACCGTCATCATCCAGGCCAAACCGGAAAGCAGCACAAGCGCAATGAAGATGAAAAAATTGTTGCGAGAAAGCATGCGGGGAAAGGGATCAGGGGTCGGGGGCCAGGGGCCGGGACAGAGGAGCTTCGACTGATACTGTTCCTGTCTGTCCCCCGTCCCCTGTAACCTGTCCCCTGTCTTAGGAAGCGATCTTCTCGTAGAACTCCAACACCGGAGCGCCATCGAGTATTGCGCCAAGGTTCACGCCCAGTTCTCCCAGATGTTTGCGATGCGCCTTGAACGCTTCATCATCAACATACTCTTCATAGAACATGAAGACGCGGGGGTTCTCTTTCGACTGGCACATCGTGTAAGCACGGTTTCCCGCTTCCTGGCGAACTTTTGGTACGACCCCTTTCATCGTCTCTGCAAATTCTTTTTCTTTCCCTTCTTTTACCGTCAGCTTAGCGGTAAGTGTGATCATACAATTTCTCCTCCTTTGGTAGCGAGCTACATTTTGTTTTGCCTGAGTAGTGCGGCTTTGGCAACCGGTAGGGAGTTGTTGATACTAAAGATGAACGATGAATGATAAATGATGAGTAGAAGACAACAAGAATCGGTCCTCTTTCACGTTCATCATTGCATGTGGCATTTTGCGGGCTGTAGCGCGCGCTATGCGCACGTTGGAAAGAGGAACATTAGGATGAGCACGCATCTTACAATAATTGTTTGGGCAAGCCTATTACTTTTCGGTACTGTCACCGGTTGCAGTAAGAAGGAATCGCCAATTTCACATCTAGCTCCTTCCGTCGAAACCTTTGCCACGCAGACAAAGCAACGACTTCTTGCTCATCCCGAGGTGCAGAAAGCACTCACTGGTCAGTCGCAAACCGCTGCAGACGAGATGTTGGAAAGACTTGCTCGGCGCGGGTGGAAACGACTGAGTGATGATCAACTTTTTCAACGCGTGAGTATCCGCCGCAAGTTACTTTCCTCTGTCGATGTCACCACCTGTGCAGCAGTGGTGCGTGATAAAGCTACAGAAGCGCAAACGCGTACTGCCCTGGGGAAGCTTGCAGCAACCGATATGGAAACATTCTTCAATCTTAAAGAAGCAGCAACTGTCGCAGAAGTGAAAGAGCAGAAACCACCCAGGATGGTTCTGCAAGAGGAGTTTCCCGCGGCGTTTGGTTCCCTCCTTAAAACCTTGCCACCAGAACAAGCCGACCATCTGGGTGAGTTGCTTACTGGTGACCCGTCACGCGCATCAGATGAAGATATCTGCTGGGCAGAGAAGACCTTTCTCGATGCGCTGCTTACCTTACAGGAACCCTACCGCAGCACCTTGGCACGCACAGTCGTGCAGTGATGAGCAACGAGAATTTCTGAGAGCGCGGGCGGGACGGTCGCGCTGAGAAAAACGACTAATTTCCTCTTATCCACTTCACTTGTCCTGTCAACTTTTGTTGACGCGAAACAGCCCCATTTTCATCCTTGCCATTCTTCTCCTTGGTCCCCTCTTCCTAATTCCGACTGCAACCCTTTGATAAACTTACTCCTGGCTTCCATAAGGCAGGTTGCAAACGGTGCAATTTTTTGCATATCTACTTAATGGCATACCCGTTGCTCTACCATCTGGGAGTCTTAACAAGGAACCGGTACCACTTACGAGAGGAACATGGCCGCTGTTTTCATTTCCTATGCCCGTGAAGATAAGGACTTCGTACAGAAGCTCCAAGATACCTTCACCGCTCAGAATCGCGAGACTTGGGTCGATCTCAAAAAAATCTATGTCGGCGAACAGTTCTGGAAGGAGATTTGTGCCGCGATTGAAGAAGCCTACGCGTTTGTTTTTGTCATGAGTCCAGACTCGATTGCCTCATCCTATTGTCGCCGCGAGATCGAGCACGCTGTTGCCCACAACAAACGCATTATTCCAATCCTCTACCGCGAAAGCGACGAAAAGGCATTACCCCCGGCAATCGCCGCCCGCCACTGGCTGTCCTTCCGTGCGAATGACGACTTCTCTCTCGGCTTTTCGTTGCTCTTGGAAGCTTTGGATACCGATCCGGAGTGGGTTCACACCCACACACGATTATTAGTCCGCGGCAAAGACTGGGAAGCCCACAACTATAACAATAGCTTCCTGCTCCGGGGTCAAGACTTACACAACGCGGAACAGTGGCTCCTGCACGCTGAGCAGAAAGATCCGCAACCAACGGCACTCCACACACAGTACATTATCGCGAGCCGTCATGCGGCTACCAAAAGCAAAGGACTACGGCTGAGTATCGCTACCTCTGCCCTTGGGGTTGTCGCGGCATTAGCTCTGATCGCGTTGGCCAAGTCGCAATATGCCCGCTCGCAGGCGAAAGCCGTCTTCGCCCAGCACGTCGCCTCGCAAGTCGAAGCAATGAAAGATCGCCCTAATGTTTCCGACCTCCGAGAACTGCTGGCTGTCGCCGCTAGCAAACTTTCACCCTCTCCAGAATCTGATCAGGCAGTCCTACAGGCAGCAGTACTGTTGCCCTGCGCAACTGCGAAGGTGGGCATCACCTCCATCGCATTCAGTCCCAATGGCCAGTTCATTGCCATGGCTGGGTACTCTTGTGTTATCCGTGTCTGGAGTGTCGCCGATCAGCAATCTGTCTCCCTGTTAGTACACCCGAGCGGGATCACGATGATGGCCTTTAGTCCCGACAGTAAGTACCTGGCTACAGTCGATTGGGATGGTCACGCACATGTGTGGATTATTACTACCGGCCAAGAGCTCTCGCCGATGGCTCGCGAAGAAGGAATCATGGCGATTCGCTTCAGCCCCGATGGTAAGTACCTAGCCACCGCAAGCAAGGATGGAACTGTGCATGTGTGGGAATACAATACTAACCGTGAGGTTCTCCGTGGCATGCACGATGACGGCAGCACCAGTCTGGCGTTTAGCCGTGACAGTCGCTACCTCGCCTCAGGCAGTTGGGACAAAACCGCCCGCATCTGGGATCTTGGCAGTGGTCGCGAGATTAAAAGACTGACACACAAGGAAGGGGTCACTGCGGTTGCCTTTAGTCCGGATGGCGCACTCCTTGCCACTGCGACTTATGACCCGCTGGTGCGCCTCTGGAAAGTCGCCAACAGTGAACAGATTGCCTATATCTCCCACCGAGGCGGAGTGACCGCCTTCACCTTTAGTCCGGATGGAAACTTCTTAGCCACCGCCGGGTGGGACAACACGGTCCGGATTTGGCAACGTGCGAACAGACGAGAGATTGCCCAGCTTCTTCATGAGGGGGCGGTCACCGCCGTCTCCTTCCGCGGTGATTCCCGACAGATTGTCACTGGAAGTTACGACCATAGGGCTCGTGTGTGGGATATTGCCTCGCTGAAAGAGAGTGTGCGCGTGACTCACAACAGTACGGTCACTGCGGTAGCCTTTAGTCCTGATGGTCAATCCGTTATTTCCGCGAGTTATGATCCTGCTGCTCTACTCTGGGAGTCGGGCACGGGGCATAAGATCGCCCCATTCCCGTATATGCCACGCATAGCTGCAGTCTCCGTCAGTGGAGATGGGCAATACCTCGCCACCGCTGATGACGACTCGACGATCCACGTTTGGGAGCAGGGTAGCAAGCGAGAGATCGCCACGATGCGCCATGTTCCTGGGGTGGCAACACTCACTTTCAGCACTGACAGCACTTATCTAGCGACTGTGGGGTGGGACGCTGTGATCGCGGTGTGGGAGGTAGCCCGTTGCCGCCCGGGCTGCCGGCCGCTGGCTCGGATGGTTCACCCTAGTGGAGTGGCGGCTATCGCACTCAGCCCTAACGGTAAGTATCTGGTCACGGCAGGCTGGGACAAGACTACGCGGGCGTGGGAAACCCGTAATCCGCAGCACCAAACAATCATCCCGCATGAAGGCGGAGTCGCGGCCTTAACCTTCAGTACTGACGGCAAACAACTCGCAACCGCTGGTTGGGACGACGAAACCATTCGCATCTGGGACACGTCAACGGTGAAAGAGCGCGCTTTTCTATTACATGAGGAAGGTACGGCGGCAATCGCCTTTAATCGTGACGGCACCCGACTCGCCTCTGCGGGATGGGATAAAACAATCCGCATTTGGAACTTAGTGAAGCGGCAGGTTGTGCCCAGTTCCCCTGCCCCCCGTGAAGAAACCGTCACCGCGCTCGCCTTTAGCCCTGACGGGAAATATTTGGCTACTGCCGGTTCGGATAAAATTGTGCGGGTATGGGGAATGCCGGACTTCCGGGAATTTACGCGCTTGCGTCATGACGAGGGAGTTGCAAACATCACTTTTAGTCCCGACGGCAAGTATGTGATTACTGCCAATTGGGAAAACCTCGAATTTCGTTGGCTGTGGCGGCGAGACGATGCGGTACAGGAGGTATGCGAGCGCTTACACCGGAATCTCACCCCAGAAGAGTGGCAGACGTACGTAGGACCTACGGAGTACCTCCCGACCTGCTCTTTCGCCGAGACCCAGGAAAAAAGACATAGCTCTCGTCTGCTTTCAGACCACATAGGGAACACGTAATGGCCTTGCATGCGTGTGTCGCTATGCCTTTTGGCACGAAAGAAGGCATCAACTTTTATGTCCGGGGATAAAGGGGATAAAATTGTTCTCTCCCTTCCGTCAACTTTCCTTGTCATGTCAAATTTTTTTGCCTGCTAGCGTCAGGCGCGTACCTTCGTACCGGCTTGCAAACTCCTAGCGAAATAGGGCAAAAATATAGAAAATTTTTTCATCCTTTTAGGATATATGCCTGCTTGCTACGTAGCGATCTTGTGAAGCGAGTAATTGGCTCAGCAGGAATGGCATGACGATTGCCTAGGGCACTAGGGGAACTACAGACACTCACACCACCAGGTCATCCTGAACAACTCACAAATAGTAAGGAGGGAGCATCATGCCACACATCACTTTTATTCACGGAATCGCCAATAAACCAAAAGCAGACAAACTCCTTATCAACGAAGGCATTTGGATCAAGTCCATCATTGACGTCGTAGACAAAGACCTGTCAGAGATGTCTTGTTAAGCATCGTCAGCGAAGGAGACCGTTTATGACCCGTCCGTTTTGTTTCGTGCTCATGCCTTTTGGGAGAAAGCCAACTGCCGCAGGTGCCGAAATTGACTTCGACGCTGTGTACAAGGATCTGATTGCCCCTGCCATCGAAGAGGCTGGACTTGAACCCATCCGCGCCGACAACGAGGCGGTTGGCGGTATCATTCATAAACCGATGTACGAACGTCTGATCTTGTGCGAATACGCAATCGCCGACCTGACAACGGCAAACGCTAATGTATTCTATGAACTGGGACTGCGCCATGCTGCACGTCCACGAAGTACCGTCCTTTTATTTTCCAAAGACGGCAAACAGTTGCCGTTCGATGTTGGTCTACTCCGGGCGATTCCGTACGACTTGCAGAAAGACGGCACCCCAACCAAGGTTGAGGCCACAAAGTCACTCGTAGTGCAAAGTCTACGCGAGGCTCGCAAAGCGGTCGCCGAAGGGTCAGCAACCGACAGCCCGGTCTTCCAGCTCGTTGAAGGGTATCCGACCAATATTGCGCACGCCAAGACCGACATCTTTCGCGACCAGGTACGGTACTCGACCGAACAAAAAACGGCCCTGGCAGCAGCACGCAAACAGGGCGTTGAAGCAGTCCGAGTATGTGAGCAGCAACTCGGCACATTAAGTGACGTTGAAGCCGGAGTCGTTATCGATCTGTTTCTCTCCTACCGTGCCGTCAAGGCATGGGATGACATGGCAGTGTTAGTGAAAAAAATGCCCGCCCCACTGGCCTCAACGACCATGGTGCAAGAGCAATTGGCACTCGCCCTGAATCGGGTCGGGAAAGGTGAGGAGGCAGAAAAAATACTCACTGCCCTCCTCGAACAGCGCGGACCCAGTAGTGAAACCTATGGCATTCTGGGGCGGGTGTACAAAGATCGCTGGGAAATGGCGCTGAAGAGCGGTGATCAACCCTTGGCTAATGGCCTCCTTAAGTGTGCGATCGACGCATACCGGAAAGGGTTCGAGGCAGACTGGCGCGATGCATATCCAGGAGTCAATGCAGTTACGTTGATGGAACTGAAAGATCCACCCGATGCAAAACGCAAACAACTTATTCCTATAGTATCGTATGCCGTTGAACGGCGGATTGCCGCCGGGAAACCCGACTATTGGGATCAGGCAACACTCCTGGAATTGGCGATCCTGGGGAAAAAAGAGAAGCACGCAAAAGATGCCCTCGAAGCGTCTCTTGCCTTGGTGCGTGAATCATGGGAACCAGAAACCACCGCGCGCAACCTGCGCCTGATTCGTGAAGCACGCGAACGACGGCAAGAAACAGTCGCGTGGGCAAACCAGATTGAGCAGGCGTTAGAGGCACGCGCCAAGAGCTAACCAGACGGAACAGCCAGAGGGGGCACATTATGAGCAGCAAACGCGAAAGTGATAGCGTACGGCGTGCAAAAGACATTCTGCGCGGACAAGACGCCTCACTGAGTGAGCCTGTGACACTGGCAAATGCGTTAAAAGAAGAAAAGGCCTTCGGCCATGCGCGCGACCTTCTGCAGCGTGCATGTCGTCACTTAGAGTTACTTCAACAATCCAAGTTACACATACGCTTGATCCAACAGCATGCGCTGTGTACCTACAAAGATCCTGAGTTGCCCGCAGACGAAAAGTTTGACAGCGCGCTGACCATTCTGGCCCAACTCGGTGATCTACGTACAACCACAGATCAAGAAACGCTCGGCTGGCAGTGGGCCTCGTTTCCCTTACTCACTTTGGGAATGATCGGCTCAACGATCTTCACACTCGTCATCGGAGCAGTGATTGGCAAGACCCTTTTGCGAGTGGTGTACTTTCGTCAAACACTCGTTCGCATCGGCTTGGGTATTGGGCTGAGCCTCTTTGCGTCGCTTTTCGCCCGCCTCCATCTTATATTTCTCGATCCGTGGTATTTGCGCCTGGGACAGATTGACCGGTTGCGGCAACATACAGGGGTTGTAGCTCAACCGCCTTCTACAACTGCCGGCCCTGTTATTACAAAGTTATCCAACCAGCAAACGAGTGGAGCACCGTGAAACATTTCTGACATAACAAACCTGGCAATAAAACAGTAGGATCTTTCATCTACGAATTTCAGCAGCAGATCACAAACTGTACGCGACTATTGAAGCCCAAAGGACCGCAAAGATGCCTGCCAACTACACCTACGATGTCTTTATCTCCTACAGCAGCGCCGACCGCCCCTGGGCAGTCAAGCTCTATGAAACGCTCAAGGAGAGAGGGCTGGAGCCATTTCTTGACCAGAGGAGTTTGGAAGCTGGCAAACCATGGGAACCTACGTTAGCGAAAGCGGTGCAAGCAGCCCAGCACCTGCTCGTACTGTGGTCAGGCCATGCGGAGAAGTCATCGTGGGTCCGACGCGAACTCGGGCTGTTCGAGAATATCGTTGACCCAAACACAGGGGGCCCGAATACTGATGGCCGCCGTTTTCTCTTTGTCATGCTGGAGGGCGACAATCCGGCGTATGCGAGTATGCAGATGATTAGCGATATCAAAGATGCTAATGCGTATGCTGGTGGTGTTGCTGGCCTCACCTCAGACCGGTGGCAAATAGTAGTACAAAAGATCGCGGATGCGATTCATGCTGACGATCCCTCGATTCCACTCCCGTTTGTTGTGCTGACGATGACGAGGCAGGAACTCGCGGAACTTGACCTCGACGAGGTACAAGAATTTGGTCCGGCGGTGAGTACTCTCCTCCACGATATCGGCATCGGTACGATCGAAACCCTGGCCCAGTGTTACGGCGAACAGCGAACAGATTGGCGGCCGTTTGGCAGTAAGGATAACGTCCACGAGGTTCTAGAAAAACTGCTTGCCACCATAAACAAGGATATTAGCGAAAGGGAGAATCCACCACCACCATTTCGCTGGGCTCCAGTAGCAAGCAGTTTTTGGACCGACCTCAAGTCGGCGCAGGACGAACTTCCTAGGCTCCTTTCTTCACACTCAGTTATTGTGATTGATCCGCTCGCACTGTACCACGAACGGGTGTTCCAACGTCTCGTGCTGTTGAGCAAGTGCTTTGAACGTGAGCGCTGCACCATCTTGGTGCTCACGCCGTTTCTGACGCCGCCCATGTTTACGAGCCTGAGTGCGCTCGTCGAACAGCGCGGATACCCGTTCTTTAACGTCTATTACACTCCTCCGGTGCCGCTCATTTCGGGGTCTGCCACTCTCGGCCTAAATATCAGTGATGAAAGGGACATGAGACGCTTGTTGCGCTCAAGCCTCGGCCAACATCTGCGCATCAAAGAGTCACCGGTCGCTTCGCCCTATCTCAAGCAGTAACCAACGGAGCGCGTTTTCATGATTTATACCTTCTACTCCTATAAAGGAGGCGTTGGTCGCTCTATGGCGCTCGCCAACGTTGCGGAATGGCTCTATCTGCGGGGATTACGCGTCATCATCATCGATTGGGATTTAGAAGCTCCTGGTATTGAGAGCTTCTTCTACCGTTCCCCCGATGAACTTGAATTGGTGCGTTCCCAGCTCGGGCTCATCGATATGCTAATGGCCTATAAGCGACTGTTCCCTCGCCTCGCGTTGCCCACCAACCAGCCCACCCCAGCCAAACAGAACGGTGACGCCCAAGACGAGTTACACAAGATCCTCAGCACCCTGCAACAAAAGCTGCCGCCGGTCGCCGATTCGCTTTACCCGATTCACGCACCGGCGACTACCACCGGGAACCACGCCCCGGCCTTGTGGTTACTCCCAGCTGGTTGGCGAGCCGGTGACCGTTTCCCGCTGTATGCCCAGATGGTCCAGAGTTTTGACTGGGCGGACTTTTATACCTCGTACCAGGGAGAAGCCTATTTCGAGTGGCTGCGCGCACAGTTAGTGACAGAAGACTTAGCTGATGTAGTTCTCATCGACAGTCGTACGGGAGTCACCGAGATGGGCGGTGTCTGCACCCGTCAAATGGCGGATGTGGTCGTGTCGTTCTGTGTGCCGAACGTGCAAAACCTGTCCGGAGTCGAGACGATGGTCCGCTCGTTCACCCGGACAGAAATCGTGGCCAGGCGCGATCGTGAGCTGAATGTTATGGTCGTACCGACGCGGATTGATGTCAGCGAATTAGGCGCGCGTAACAACTTCGAGAAAGAGTTTCGTCATCGCCTTGATGCGTTCACGCCCCCGGTCTTTCAGACCGTACGCAGCACCTTCTGGGATCTCATGATTCAGTATATCCCCCAGTATGCTTACGTCGAAAAGCTTGCGATCAACGCCCCGGATTCCGCCCGTGAACTCGAGGACGCCTACAAGAAGCTGGCCGCGCACCTCGTGTTGCTCGCCTATGGTCCGAGTGGCACGCGCATTCGCAAACAATACGTGCCGGAGTTGCGCCGTGTCTTTGGTTCGCTTCTCCCCAATGTGCTGATTGTGTACATCAGCGACGAGAACGAACCCGTAGCCGCTGAACTACGCACGCGCGTGCTCGATCAAGGGTTAACGCTGTCAGCCGATCCCGTCGCGTTTGACGGCGGACGCGACGAGTGGCGTCGGTATCAAGTGACGATTGACCAGACGAAAATCTTGCTGATTGTCCTTTCCTCGACTTCGACGTTTCCCAACACTGTTCGTCAGGCGTGGCGCTACGCCCGCCAGCAGGGGATCGCGGTCTATTTCGTCAGCTCTGACTCGAGCTTCTGCGCGCAGGAAGCGTTGGTCCTTCCCCGCTGGTTACAACAAGAGCGGCTCTACGATCTGAGCCACGACTGGGAGCACCTCGCGCGGCAGCTGCAAAATCCGATTCCGCCCGTGCGAGTGCCCTTTATGGCTCCGGCTTCGCCGGATGGCTATGTCGCGCGCCCGGACATCTTCCACCAACTTAAAGACACTGTGTTGGCAACCACACGCATCGCTTTATGGGGACCCCCAGGAAGCGGTAAACGCGCCTTAGTCGTCGTGCTCTGTCATGACGAAGATGTGCTGTCGCACTTTAAGGATGGTATTCTCTGGATTACCTTGGGACTCAATCCCAACATCGTCGGAGAGCTGACGTCGTTGTACGCCGTGTTGACCGGCGAGCGCGCGACGTTTGGCGATGAAGCCGAAGCTACCGTACGGTTAGCGGAGAAACTGCAGGGTGACCGCTACCTCCTGGTTATCGACGACGTCTGGGATGCTTCGCACTTGCAGCCCTTTTTACGCGCGGGCCAGCACTGTACCGTCGTCGTCAGCACTCGAAACGTCAATATCGCCGTCGCCATCGGCGCGAAAACGATTACCATTGGTGAAGTCACTGCGGACGAGGCCGAGCAGATTCTCACCGCACAACTCTCACCTACACCGACGGAGCGAGCGTTGTGTCGCACGCTACTGCAACAAGTTGGGCGTTGGCCATTAATGCTCAGGCTTGCCAATGCCGAGTTGCGCAAACGCCTGAACCAAGGCGCGACCTTAAGTAGCGCGCTCATCTCACTCCAGCAAGCCATCGAGCAACAAGGGGTCATTGCGCTCGACCAGCCGAATGCACTTGACCGTGATCAGGCCCTCGGCAAAACCCTGGCGCTCAGCCTCGATCAACTCAATGTCGAAGAACGGAATCGCTACCTTCAGCTCACGGTCTTTCCTTCGACAACGGAGATCCCTCTGCGCGAGGTGAGCAAACGGTGGGAGGTCAGCGACATTGAAGCAGAAAAGTGCCTACAACGGTTCGCCGACTTGGCGTTGTTGACGTATGACCTCACGGGCAAGACTGCGCGATTACACAGTCTGCTGCGTTCATACAGCCTTCACCAGACCTCAAACCAAATTGCCACTCTCGAGGCGCGGTTCGCGCAATTCTCACCTGACGAACAACGCGAGGTCCAACGTCTGTTCACGCGTCTAGTGCGTGTCGCCTCACCAACTGAGGGTGCAGTAGATACCCTCGTGAACGCAAAACTGGCCGAATTCAACGCGACGGCTCAGAACTGCGTTCAAGCGCTCGTAAAAGACCGGTTTGTAGTAATTGATCGAAGTCCAACTGGCAATGGAGAGACCATTCGTATCGCACACGACGACATCCGCAAAGACTGGCCCCGACTGCAGGGGTGGCTTAACAACGATCGTGAGTTCTTGCTCTGGCGGCAACAACTCCGCGCCAACATGGCCGACTGGAAGAAGACGGTACGTGACCCAGGCGCATTACTGATTGGTGCTCCCCTTACTGTCGCACTCCAATGGCAAAAGGCCCGGGCCGGCGACCTGAATGACAGCGAACAAGCCTATATCGCTACCAGTCTACGGTATGAAGGGCAGCAAAAACGACAAGCCAAACTCGTCGGGCTCTTCTTCCTCGTGATCTTCGGCGCACTGCTGTATTTCTTTTGGCAACAGTATGCGGGACAAAGCCCAGAGTTTCGCTCGCAACTAAGTACCTCCTCACAGGCAGTTCCTCCACCAACAAACGCCGCGGCAGAAACGAAAATCGCCCAAGCGGCAACGGCTGTGCTCGAAGCGAACCGCCATGCCCAACGTGGTGCGACCGATCTCGCTTTCCTCAACTACAGCAGAGCTCTGGAGTTCGATCCCGATTCAGTCGAAGCGTATCTCGGACGCGGGACTTTATATGATCGACAAGAAGATTTCGACCGCGCGATTGCCGATTATAGTAAGGCAATTGCCTTGAAGCCGGACTCCGTAGAAGCATACCTGAACCGTGGACTCAGTTGGGTACATAAAGGCAAGATGCAGGACGCAATCGCAGATTTTGATCGAGCAATTTCGCTAGACCCCAAGAACTCCCTCGCTTACTTCAACCGCGGGGTTGTGCGAGATAACAGTGATCGCACTGATCTTGCCATTACCGATTACAGTAAAGCTATCGAGCTCAAAAAAGATTATGCTGAAGCATACTTTAACCGTGGTCTCGCATACCAAAGCAAAGGAGAAAAAGAAAAGGCAAGCACTGACTTTACTCAAGTACTCACCCTGAGTACCGATGTGCAGACCGTCCAGGCGGCGCGTGCGCGGCTGCAACAGTTAGGCGCGCGCATGAAACTAGAGACGCAAGTCTCTCAGGCAAGAGTGTATCTCCACTACGCCGACCCAGCGGATAAGAGTGTGGTTGCATTAGTAACCACCATGCTGAAGAACAAAGGATACCAAGTACAGGGAAGCGAGTTGATCACGAATCGCACTGATGGTGATGTGCGGTACTTCTATCAGGAAGACAAGCAGCGAGCTGCGGAGGTCAAGCGGCTGGTGGAATCGAGCCTTGCTGAACAGGGAGTGAAGTTAGACCTTGACCTGTTATCTCTGAATGCAACGAAGTTTCCCCAGGCCCAGCAAGGCAGTATCGAGGTGTGGATTCCTCCGCTTTCGCTTCGTGCACCCACACGGGCGTATAAGTAAGAGAAAAAATGAGGGTGTGTAGCGGGTGTTATGCACACGAACGGAGTGGGTTATGAATCGTATACGCGGTGCACGTGATACTCACTGCCGTCGAGCGACAAAGAACAACCGTTTGAACGGGAAGAGCGTACCGTACGGTCCAGAAGGATACGCAGCACGTAGCTTCTCTCCATAAATAGTAAGAAATTCTTGCTGTTGGGTGATGGCTAACTTGCTTAGCGTTGGACGTAACGCCGTCCCTTTGACCCATTCCAGTACCGCGTCCGGCCCCTGGAGAATGTGATAGTAGATCGTCTCCCACAGATCGACTGACATCCCTAATGTCTGCAACGTATCAGCGTACCATGCAGGAGTCTGCACGAAGAATTGCCGATGACGTGGGCCAAGAATGGTCACCCATGGCTCTTGGCTACGAATGTCTTCCAACAAAGTGTGCGTTGGCTCATCGAAGTTGAATGGCATTTGCACGGCAAGGACGCCGCGCGGGGCAAGCAAGCTGACGAGTCGCGGAATGAGTGTTGGATGGTCCGGCACCCATTGCAGTGCAGCGTTGGAAACAAGTCGGTCGAGCGGTCGTTCAGGCTGCCAGTTAAAAATGTCACCAGCAACAAACTGCAAGTGAGGGTGTGGAGGGAGCTTCACAGCGGCAGTTAACATCTCTGGCGAGTTATCCACACCCCAGATGTGCGCTTCAGGCCAACGGCTAGTGAGCGTTGCAGTGAGATTGCCTGGACCACAGCCAAGATCGGCCACTGTCTGCACGTCATCTTCCGGTACACGATTGATAAGATCGAAAAACGGACGCGAGCGTTCGTCGCTGAAGCGTTGGTACTGATTCGGATCCCACTGGGCTTTCATTACCTGTTCCCTGTTTTTTCTACGCAACACGTACTGCGTATTGCGTGAAACGTGTCGCGTGTTACCCGAGAACGATCAGGCTATAGGCCTGAGGCTAAAGGCTGAAGAGAAATATGGGGACGGCTCTTAAGCTCATAGCCTGCAGCCTATAGCCGGTCTGTTTATTTCAAACCGTTGGCCTCGATATCACATCGCTCGCTACCCGCCGTTTCACCCAACGCCCGTCGGCTGAGCTACCCAGAAGCTTACCGTTTTCCACGATCACCTTGCCGCGCAGAATGGTCATCACCGGATAGGCATGACATTGAAAGCCTTCCCAAATACTGTAGTCCGAATCAGCATGTAGATCACTCAGAGAGAGAATCTTCTTCTGGTTTGGATCGAGCAAACATAGATCAGCATCACTACCTGGCTGGATCGCGCCTTTTTGCGGATAGAGGCCCAGGATCTTTGCCGCGTTGGCCGAGGTGATATTGACGAAGCGTTGCAGCGCCACGCCACGTTCAGCAACAAACTTGGTGTAGGCCACTGGCATCCGTGTCTCGATTCCATTGTGTCCACCGCAGACAGTTTCAATAGTATCACCCCACAACTTCGGCTTGCGGTAGGTCGTGTACTCATCTGTAGCAGTCGTCGCTAAGCGCCCATCCATGAGTCCTCTGGTTAATGCTTCGCGGTCTTCAGGAAATTTGATCGCGGGATAGGTGTGAATCGCTGTCCCGCCGGGTTTCTTGTAATCCTCACAGGTGAAGTGGAGATAGTTATGCAGCGCTTCACCGTACACCGCTTGCCCCTCATTGCGGGCTTCGGCAATCGCCGCCACACCTTCTTTCGCGGTGACATGCACGAAGTAAATGCCCACGCCCGTATGCTTGGCCAAACGAATAATATGACGGAAAGCTAAATCTTCAGAGAGGTTGTTGTGAACAAGATGCAAGTTATGTCCTTGTGCGCGTCCTTCGCGTTTAAGTTTCTCGGTCATGTAGCGGACAATCTCGTCCTCTTCCGCATGCACAGCCATGATACCACCGTGTTTCGCTACCTCTTCAAAGATGCTCCACAAAGGGCCGTAAGGGACGCGGACGGGATGAAACGTCGTGAAGATCTTGAAACTCGCCACTCCCTCCTGGACCGCTTCACCAATCTCCCCAACGGTTTTTGGCGTCACATCGCCGGCCAAGATGTAATGAAAGGTATAGTCAGTGTAACTATGAGTGTGGAAGGCGGTACGGCGCTGTTCCACATCATGCATAATTGAAGTCGTGAGAATAGTGCCATCCGGGTTCAGACTGAGATCACCGGCGAAATCGATGATCGTCGTCACCCCACCAAAGGCCGCCGCACGACTTGCCGCCTCGGGTGGTTGGGTCATCACATCCGGAATCCCAGCCCATTGCTCCGGCACCGGAATGCCGATATGCGCGTGCGGCTCGATACCGCCAGGAATGACAATTTTCCCCTTGGCATCAATTTCACGACCCGCACCAGTCGCCAATGTGCCTGGATAACCGACGGCGACAATCTTTTCCCCTTGAATGCCAACGTCCATCTCGCCAACGGCTTGTGGAGTCACAACCTGTCCACCCTTGATAATAAGATCGAGCATGGAACACCTCCTTTGAGAAAAACGTTGCAGGAATATGGAAGGCTGGAGATAGAATACAGACCCCCCCTCTCTTGTCTTTACTCTGCCTTCGACATTCTGTCTCCTGTATCCTTTATACTGCTGGTTTCGAGACTATCTCATTCGCCACGTGCCGTTTGAGCCACCGGCCATCCGTCGAGCTACCAACCAGCTTGCCATTGTCAACAATCACCTTTCCCCGCAGGATTGTCATGACAGGGTATCCTTGACACTGAAATCCTTCCCAGATGCTGTAATCCGAGTCGGCATGAAGATCACTCACTGAAATAGTTTTCTGGAGATTCGGATCGATAACACAGAGATCAGCATCACTCCCCGGTTGGATCACGCCCTTTTGTGGGTAGAGTCCGAGGAGCTTTGCCGCGTTAGTCGAGGTGACATCAGCAAAACGTTTCAGTGACATGCCACGCTCAACGACAAGCTTGGTGAAGGCCACGGGGATGCGTGTCTCGATGCCGTTATGTCCACCACAGACGGTAGCAATGCGATCGCCCCACAGCTTTGGCCCTTTGTACGTCGTGTATTCGTCTGTCGCTGTCGTCGCCAAGCGGCCATCCAACATCCCCGCGATCAGTTCGTCGCGGTCATCAGCAAATTTGATCGCCGGATAAGTATGGATGGCCGTACCGCCGGGTTTTTTGTAATCTTCACAAGTGAACTGCAAATAGTGGTGGAGCGTCTCTCCATACACCGGCAAGCCAGCGTTACGCGCTTCGGCAATCGCTCTCACACCTTCTTTAGCGGTGACATGGACAAAGTAAATACCGACACCGGTATGCTGTGCTAGACGAATAATGTTGCGGAACGCTAAGTCCTCGGAAAGGTTGTTGTGGACGAGGTGAATGTTGTACCCTTGATCCTGTCCTCTGCTTTGCAGCTTCTCAGTCATATAGGAAACAACGTCATCATCTTCGGCATGCACCGCCATCATGCCACCATGTTTGGCAACTTCACTAAACAGTCCCCACAAGTGGCCGTTGGGAATACGTACAGAAGGCTGATCGAGCGAGGTCCGCACGGGGTTGTCGACGGTAAAAATCTTGAAGCTTCCTACTCCCTCCTCAATCGCTTCACGCACTTCACCGATCACTTCGGGACGCACCCGTCCGGCAACGATATAATGGAACGTATAGTCAATGTAACTATGAGTGCGGAAGACCTCGCGCCGTCGCTCAATGGTTTCGAGTATTGGGCGGCGACTCTGGCCCATTAATGCTTTGCGGCTAAGGTCACCGGTGAAGTCAATAAACGTTGTTACCCCACCAAACGCGGCAGCACGACTAGCAGCTTCCGGTGGTTGAGTCATCACGTCAGCTTGACCGGTCCATGCTGGCGGCACTGGAACACCAATATGGGCATGCGGCTCGATTCCACCAGGAATAACGATTTTTCCCCGGGCATCGATCGCACGATTCGCGTCGGCAACCAGTGTCCCTGGCTGGCCGAGCGCGACGATTTTCTCGCCTTGAATGCCAATATCCGTTTCTCCCACGGCATAGGGAGTGACGACTTGTCCCCCGCGGATGACAAGATCGAGCATGACGACCTCCTTTTACGGTTCCCACCAGCGAGCAAGAACTAGCAAACAAAGAATACCGAATCCAGAAGACAGAATGGGCAGAAAAAGAGAGGAAACAAAAGCACCCTTCAATTTTCCGCCGTAACCTGTACCTTGTCTCCCGCAACCAAACCGCCGGAGGGAACATGCGCGCATTAGATGACGTTCGTATTCTTGATCTCACTCACGTCTACAATGGACCATACGCAACACTCTTGTTGGGCTTCTTAGGTGCCGAGATCATCAAGGTTGAGCCACCCCGTGGGGAAATGGCACGGACTATCCTCAAGATCCCGCATACGGATGAGAGCCACGCGTTCATCATGCTCAACTCTAATAAGAAGGGCATCACGCTCAACCTGAAGACCGAACGTGGTCGTGAGTTATTGAAAGAACTCGCCTCACAATCTGACGTGATCGTCGAGAACTTCGCCGCCGGTGTGATGGACAAACTGGGACTCGGCTACGAAAACCTACGGAAACTGAACCCAGGCTTGATCTACGCCTCTGGCAGCGGCTTTGGCCGCTCTGGGCCGTACAGTAATTATCCTGCCTTTGATCCTGTTGTGCAGGCGATGACGGGATTGATGAATTCCACCGGGTTTCCCGAGAATCCGCCGGTCAAAGCTGGGCCACCGATCTTCGACATCATGACAGGAACGCACCTGTGCGCTGGTATTCTCGCAGCAATCCATCAACGTGACCGCACCGGTGAGGGAACAATCGTTGAGACCAACTTGTTTGAAGCGTCATTGGGCCCACTGATCACACAAATGTCTGCTTATCGGGTCAGAGGCCTGAATGGCCGCTTTGGCAATACGGCACCGGGACGATTGTTCGCTCCATACAACACGTTCAAAACCAAAGACGGATATGTGCTGTTGCTCGTCGCCAACGATGAAAAATGGCAAGCACTATGCAAAGTCATGCAACGCGAAGACCTACTCAACAACCCACAATATGCAACCAATGCCGCCCGCTCCAAACGATTCGACGAAGTGGACGCACTGGTCGCAGGCTGGACGTCGCAGCATACAAAACAACAAGTGATGGAACTCCTTACTAGCGCTGATATAACCTGCGGCATCGTCAAAGAAATTCCCGAGGTGCTAGAAGATCCACATCTACGCGAGCGCGGCACGTTACAGGACATCGAGCATCCGACAGCTGGCAAAGTGACCGTCCTGGCCTCACCGATTCGCCTTAACGACGACACCCCAACAATCGACGCGCCTGCGCCTACGCTTGGTGAGCACAATGACCTCATCTACGGCAAGCTGCTTGGCCTCTCATCCACAGAGATTGCGTCTTTGAAGGAGCAGGGAGTAATCTGAGGTCGGTTCGATCGTAATGCTAAGAATCCAAAAGGAGGTATCGTATGGGAATCGCAGAAAACAAGAAGACGGTCTTGGGATTTATCGATGCACTCGCTAGTGGCAACATCGACGTGCTCAACTCCACGTTGGCGGATGATGCAACTTGGTGGCTACCGGGATCACTGCCGGTGTCTGGTACACATCAAGGAAAGAAGGGCATTTTTGAAGGTTTTATTAAAAAAGCTGCGCCGCACTTTCAACCCAACTCACTCTCTATCGAAGTTCGTAACACTGTCGCAGAGGGTGACTTCGTGACAGTCGAGTGGATCGCTCGCGGCAAGAGCGCCAAAGGCAAGCCATATGAGAACTATTACAACGTCATGTTTGAGGTAAAAAATAACAAGATTCAAACAGTGCGTGAGTACGTTGATACACTCTACGCCAAGGAAGTGCTGTTTAGTTGAGCCGCACGGGCGGGCACAGCACGCAGGACAGGACACGAATGTTGCATGTACCAGTAGCGTGCTATTATGCCTTTTTAAGACAGCAACAGAGGTTTTGTCTTATGATGACTGACTCAGCCGAACACACAATAGATTACCTTGCCCAACTTCTTGAACCTGTCGGCGCATGCTTCACTCCCGAGGTAGCTGAAAGAGTAGCAAATCTTCGCGCTTCTCCTCAGGTACAGGCACGGATCGACGAATTGGCAGAGAAAAATACAGAAGGGGAGATCACAGAGGAAGAACTAGCCGAGTATGACAGCTACATCCATGCCATCGACTTCATCGCTGTCCTCCAAGCCCAAGCTCGTCTGGTTTTGGCAAGAACAGGGAAAGCGTAATGGAAGCAGCGCTGCGGCACTTGGTACAGCAGCGTGCTGAAAACCGTTGCGAATACTGCCGCCTGCACCAGACACGTGCACCGTATTTAACTTTCCATGTTGACCACATGACGCCGAGAAGCACGGAGGAAATGACGACCTCTCTAACCTCGCGTTCGCTTGTAATCATTGCAATCGGTACAAAGGGACAAACCTTACAGGTATTGATCCTGTTAGTGGGGATATCACCCCACTTTTCCATCCTCGCAAGGACACCTGGGAGGTACATTTTGAATTTCGTGGAGCAGCAATTGTAGGGCTCACCCCGGAAGGTCGGACAACAGCCCGTGTGTTGAACATGAACAACCGCGAGCGGCTCCAACTACGTGAACGGCTCATTGTTCTTGGTCAACTGGACTGAATCAGCAATACTGTTCCCTGAATTCTATACGGGCTGCGAGACTTGACTCATGCAATTCACAAGATGTAGCCTTTACTTACAAGGTGGGGATTATGCGAGATCAAGTCTTTATCAGCTATGCTCATGCAGACAATAAAAGCTCCGATCCAAACAAACGTTGGCTCGATCGACTCCAGATCATGCTCAAACCCCGCGGCGCATGGTATTGCTTATCCTCTGGATAGTTTGACTTCATCAGAACAGAACCAAGTCCTCGTTCAAGTGTGTCAAGAGATTAAAAAGGCCATCGCAAACCCTTAGATGCCTCTTCGACCTCTAATGACACGACCCCGAAGAGGCCATGGAACGTGCCGCATCAACCCAATCCGTTTTTCACTGGTCGTAAAAAGGTGCTGGAACGGTCGCGTTCTACTCTCGTATCAACCAGCAAAGCCGCGCTTAGCGGACTTGGAGGAATTGGTAAGACACAGACCGCTGTCAAATACGCTGATGAATATCGGGACAACTACAAAGCAGTTCTTTGGGCGCGGGCCGATTCGCAGGAAGCTTTAGTCTCCAGCTTCGTTGCCATTGCCAAGTTGTTGGACCTGCCTGCCAAGAACCTGGAGGACCAGAATCTTGTCGCCGCATCAGTAAAGCGGTGGTTAGAAAACACCTCAGACTGGTTACTTATCCTCGATAACGTTGAGAGTCTGATTATCCTGCGCGAGTTTCTCCCTACGAATGAAAAAGGTCATATGATTCTTACAACCCTTGCCCAAGCCACGAGTCCAGTCGCTCAGGAAGTTAAAATCGTGGAGATGGAGCTAGAGGAAGGTGCACGGTTTCTCCTCCGCAGAGTAAACTTGCTCGAGAAGAATGCGTCACTCGGCGAAGCGCCTGAAGCAGAGCGCACGAAAGCCGAAGAAATCGTCAAGGAACTTGGTGGCCTTCCGCCGTCTCGTCCAAATTGTGTGATCGTCTTGGCGCGGGCGTCCGCGCCGATCTTTGCGACCCTTTGGCTTGGGCTGCAGCGGTTCAACACGGGGGCATTGGGCATCAGTTAATCTCATGGTTGTTCACTCTAACACGCTCGTGAGCAGTTCCCCCTATTTTTCGGATGAGTTCTAGTTATACAACAACAAGTGACAACTCGCAGGCAACCGCCGTGTCAGGCCGTTGACGACATGACCGCGCAATAGGTGATATACCGCGCTGCGGCGGCTAACACCCATCACCACGGTATCTACCTCCAACACCTCTGCCGCTCGCGCGATGGCTTCAGCCGCGTTATATGACACGGTCCACACGGGAATTAACTCGAACCCTTGCCGTTGTGCAGCTTTGACGGCAAAGCGTAAGGTCTCAATTCCTTCTTCGCCAGGCTCTTTTTCTTCCCCGCCAACAAACAGTCCTGCACGCTCTTCGACATAGAGAGCGTAGACTGCGCTGCCGCCCCAGCCTTTCTCGCGGGCAATCGCCTCATCAATCAAGCGTAGATTGCGACCACGCACCGCGATCAGCGTTCGCGAGGGATAAAGTGCAACAATCTGTGAGGCTTCGCTCAAGCTAATGAGATTGGGAATATCTTCTGTTTCTTTTTCCGCCTCAGAAATCCGCCGTTGCATAAGCCGGGCAATAAAAGGAATGCGATAGAAGATATCAGAGACACGTCCTTGCTGTACTGCAGTAGCAATCATCATTCCGATTAGGACCACGCCACCACCGAACATGGTTGCCAGTTGCTTGGTGACAAGATTGACCGCCCATGCGGTCACCACCATCGCAGTTGTTCCGAGTCCCAACCAAAATCCCACACCACGTTGATGCTGACGCCAGCGAATCACATCAAGGCCAGCCGAACTAAGCACGAATGCACCAAGCAATCCGAAAGCGTACATCTCGCCTAGAGTTGTGAGATTACCCCTGGTGAAGATTATCACCAGGATCGGCACAATTGTCGCAATTACAATCGCCCTATGCGGAGTTCTGAATCGCCGGTTCCGCGTTGTGACACCAACCGGGAAAAATCCTCGTTCAGCCAGCGCTAAGAACACATGGTATCCACCAATGATCGCCGTATTGGCGGCAAATAGCAGTAACGTAGAAGCCGTTCCCACCACCAGCAACTTAATGGGCAAACCACCCCACAGTGCCGCAAGTTCAGAAATGAAGCGCTCGGTTTCATGGGTTTTCAATGCATCAGGTAGGAGTGCGATTGAAAAAAGTGTCAGCAATGGAGAAGTGAGCAAGATGGAAAGGACGATGAGCATCATACCGTGATGAGCCGTGAGCTTGGTCGGCGGTCTCATCGCCGGGCTCAGTTGGCTAATGCTTTCTAACCCAGAGAACGCGAGCCACGCTCCGCTAAAGCCAACCAGAAAGGTGGGCAACGATAGACCTTGCCCCAACTGAAGATGGGCTGTAATTGTCTTCCATTCTGATGGGCCGATAAAGACGAGGGTAATACCAATGACCATAAGATCGATGACCAGCGCGGCTATGGCCATCACCAGAGACAACATCGCACTCTCACGGATACCGACGACATTGACCACCGCAAGGAAGAGCAGCGCAATCGTTGAGAGCAAAACGATATGGGCTTCAAAAAATGGAATCACACTCGCGAGATATTGGATACCGGAGACAGAAGAAATCGCTGAAGTCAGAAAATAATCGACGGTGATCAGCAATCCACCAAAACATCCCCAACGTGGATTAAAGGCTTTGGTCGCAACGGTCACGACACCGCCACCTTCAGGGTTACGCCAGGAAATCTCGACGTACTTCACACACAATAAGAGAAAACCAGCTGTCGTCAAAAAGACGAAGAAGGGAGTCAGGGCACCGACCTGGGAGTAGAGAATTCCCGGAACGTAATAGACCGACGTTCCGATGTCACAGAAAACTACCGCCCAAACTAATAACGGCGACAGGTGGTGAGAGTCGGCCGTGTGAGCACGCCGCCGGTTCGGCTGTTCGCCTATTGGCTCACTTGGCGGCTCGTCACTGCTGACCGGGTGAGCACTTTGTTCCTGTCGCGCCATGTCCAATGTGTTTGCGAACAACCTCTGAGTGTTGTCTTAAGAAGAACGCTATGCAGCGTCAAGAGGAGCATCGCTCTGGCGGGCACTGCCCACCTACGTTTCTAATGCCCCGCGGCCTGTGGCACTGCTACTGGTGCCGTTTCTGGCAGGAAGTAAAAAGCGATGCCTAAGATAATGTACACTGCGAGCAACTGCACCCCTTCCATCCAGTTCGACTCGCCGTCCAGCGCTACAAGACCCATAACCGCTACCGATAAGGTAACCGCCATCACTTCAAACAAACTAAAGAGTAGATCCATCGGCTGTCCCAAAAGATACCCTGCAAACACCAACACCGGCGCGACAAAAAGTGCGATCTGAATACTGGAACCTACGGCAATGTTAATCGCTAAATCCATTTGATTTTTCATCGCCATTAAGATCGCCGTGCTGTGCTCGGCTGCGTTGCCAATAATCGCCACTAGAATGACTCCGACAAACACATCGGTCATACCGAAGGTATGAGCCGTGTGTTCCACCGCACCAACCAGAAATTCGCTCATCAGAGCTACGAACGCCGTCGCCACCAACAAGACCGTCACCGATCTGCTTGTACTCCATCCTGTCACTCCCAGTGCTTCGTCCGCCTCATGCGCTTCGGCTTCACTCGGCGTACCGGAATACAAGTGCTTGTGCGTACGGAGCGCAAACACCAGGCTGAGAATGTAGGTCACAAATAAGACAACGGCGATTTCAAGACTGAGTTCTTGCTCATGTGCAGCTGGACTGCCATTGACGACGATGTGGAACAACGCTGGGACAATCAGACTAATCGCACTCAACACCAGGGAGGTTACACCCAACCCTGCGGCAGTACGGTTGAACTCCTGCCGTTGAAATTTGAGCCCTCCCGCCAAGGTGCTCGCTCCCAACACTAACAAGATGTTCCCAATGATCGAGCCGGTGATCGACGCTTTCACCACATCGATCAACCCGGCACGTAACGCAATTACCGCGATGATCAATTCCGCAGCATTCCCGAACGTTGCGTTCAACAAACCACCTAATCCAGCACCCATATGTTCAGCGAGATGTTCGGTGGCTTTGCCCATCAAGCCAGCCAGCGGGATGATCGCCAGCGCCGCTGCGCTGAAGATCCACGCTGGATCAACATGTATGAACTTCAATGCAATCGCGATCGGAACAAAGACGAGTAACACGAGCAATGGCTCGACCTCAAAACCCCCTATCCGCATGTCTCCTCCTCCGAATTGACGGACTGCCCCTTTTTGTTCTTAATGCACCATAACATAAGGAGGGAATTATGGCTCGTTTACCGTATCTTGATCGCGACCAACTGCCGGAAATGGAACGTGACATCTTCGATAACCTACTCGCTCAGCGCGGCAGTATCGGCAACATCTTTCGCACTGTTGCTCACAGTCCGTTACTGCTCCGTCGGATGTTGTACTTCAGTGATGGGCTGCGTAATCGTACTCGCTTAGACCGACGGTTTCGTGAGTTAGCCATTCTCACTGTTGGCCGGCTCACAAACGCCGAATACGAGTACGTTCATCATCAGCGTCTCGCGAAGAGTGTTGGCGTCCGGCAAGAACAGCTTGACCGCTTGGCAGCATGGGAAACCGATGCGGCTTTCAACGAGCAGGAACGAGCGGTAATTCGTTATGCTACGGAAGTGACACAGAATGTGAAAGTCGCTGATGCGACATTTGATGCACTACGCAAGTTTCTTGATAACGAACAGATTGTGGAGTTGACGCTCAACACGGGCTTTTACAACATGGTCGTGCGTTTTCTCGTGCCGATGCAGGTTGAATTGGAGCCAGGGACGCCAGAGCATTAGGATTATAGGACAAAATGACAAGCTCCTGCCGTCTAGCCTTTTTTTGGAGGAATTGTCGTGTCTAGCCAGCGGTGTCGACTTCCCCGTCACAAATTTATCGCTCTTTTTTTGTTGGCAAAATTTTATCGTCTGCCGACTTCTAACTCCCCGAAAATCCTGAGCTCCCTCTTGACCTCACTCTTGCTCAACTAAAGCGATTGGTGAAGGCACTGGCCTCGGATTGCCAATTTCTCGTGACATTATTAGTAACTTCTTCGGTGGAACGCTTCACGTCGAATCCGAGGTGGGAAAAGGGAGGACGTTCAAGATCTGGCTCCCACGTCGTCGCGCCGTTGATCGTCGAGCTCTCCAGGACACACTCTATTCACCGTTCGCCGATGAGGAGCAGACTGATGAATCTCAGCGCGCGGCTTAGTCCTTCCGTCTCTCGGAGAATTCATAGACTCCCAACGCTTGCCGGCCTTGCCACACAGCCCGTGACAAGCCGAAAGTCACATCGAGTGCTCTTCCTCGTGGTGCGTGGCGGACAATCGGAATACGTGTCAGCGTTTCGCCGTAACAACGCAACACAACAGAAGTTGGGGTGGTCAACGAAACCCAAAAGGCACTGGGGCGCCCGTCATCAAACGTGTAGTCAAGTTCCCAATGGTCCGGTCCGAGCGCGTGCGGGATCCCATGATGGTACACTACTCCCGCAGAACGAGGGCCGTGCTGCGTTTCCACCCAATAGAGAAACACTCCAAGATCCGGTCCGAACGGTAAGGAGAGGAGTCGGCGCGGCTGCAAGCGTCCAGTTTCCTCTGGCTTCAATTGGTCAAGAAATCCCCAGGCATCGATTGTGTGGCGACGGTCGCGGAGACAAATCTCACCCTGCAAGTGCGTAAGGTAGAGCGGAGCCGGGGGCGTAAGCAGTGGGGTCGGAAGTGTGAGTGTCAGTGCGATCTCTGCCGGTTCAATCCATGAGGCAGCAAGTCCATCCTCAAGGCGAATAAAGGCTTGCGGATGGGAAAACCGCATAATCGTCCCACGATAGGAAATATGCAGCCCCGTCTCGTGGGTTTGCCACACAAACCCACCGATATGCACCCGGCTCGGGTCTGTCGTGTTGTCGTCTTCGCCGGTAAACAGCACCATCTCGGTACCACCAAGAAATAACATCAAGCGACCAGAGTGTGTTGCCTCTATCGGATTGCATTCAACCCCTCCAAGGAGCCCTAAACCGCTGCTGGGATCGTGAAAATGCAAACCGAGACGGACACTCTCAGACGCATGACGGAGTGGAATCGGCGCGCCATTCAGCTGTGCAGGCCCAGGCGTGACACGCGGTGCAAGATGCAGCGAGGCAAACTCAGAAGTTGATGGGGACCCATGCGGAGCATGCTTCCCTAAGGTTTGATGAAAAATAGTCACAAAGCGTTCGCGTTCCGACCCTGGCCAGCGCAGCCCAACGCCCAGTTCACATTGCACAGCATTGACTATTCCTGCGATGCTCATTTTTGCCAAGGTTTGCACTAACGGAGAAGGGTCTTCAACAAAGCGTGCGCTGAAGAGTTGCATGACGTTATTCTTATCTGCTGCCGGGTAACGTCGTCCGATGGCAACATCAATCCCCTGAGCTAAGGCTGCATCGCGAAATGGCAGGACTGCCTCAGTGAGAAACTGTGCGCTTAGCGTGGGAGCTGCTTTGCCGAGGTGGACCAATGAATTCCCACGCTGTTTGAGGCCGATACCAAGATCGCACACTGGTTGGACAACATTCCAACCGTGCATGAAGAAGACTCGGGCAGAACCATATTGCACAACTAGTGCAGAGAGCAACTCAACTAGTGCCGCTAAGAACCACGGAGCGTCCGCGCGAACCTGGCTAATACGGTTGAGGTCGATGTCATTGCGGTCGTACGCATGGTTAATGAGAGCATAACCTCCTGTGACCTGCGCTAACTCAGCGGTCAACTCGGCAGTGTAGAGGTCATTGACCTTGATGCTGTCAAGAATCGGCGCCTCTGGTGGTCGTCGTCCGCCGTGTGGCGCGACAAAAAGGATCGGCTCGTTACCAGGGATGAAGGTCATCCAGGGCGGCAGTTGTGACTCAAAAGTAAAACCCACAGTATTAGTATAGCGAGTTTTACGCAGTTGGACAGCAGCAGCTGGACATCACGACGCAGGATAAAGAAGATACAAAAATTCCCAGATGGCTAAAGAATAGCGCCTTCCTGCCGATTCTTTCCCGCGCCGGCTTGCCCGATGGTTTTGGTAATCAAGGAAAAGTCTCCTATCATTTTGCTCATACCCTTGTACCCTAAGCGACAGAGTGACGCGCTCGCGCTATCCTCTTCCTGCTAACTATGAAAGACCTGATTGAATGGCAGATTTTGGCTCAGCAGCTCGGCACCCTTCGCCCTTCCGGGGAAAGTGGAGGAGATGCCCCTGCCCGCCGTGCTCTTGATGTCATCATTGGGCGCGAACAATTACGTGCAGCTGTGGATCACTACCTGGCGTACCGCCCAGGCCGTGAATTGGTACGGAGTGTGCTGCATATTTTGCATTCCTGGACTGCGACCCAATACTGTTACGAGGTGTATCACTCAAAGGCGAATCTTGAGGTACGACGCGCAGCGGTCGAACTCTTGCGTTTCATTGCCGATAGTCGAGCTCTAGCGTGGGTTGAGGAATTCTTGGCAGATGAGGATGGAGAGATTCAGGGATGGGGGCTGGCACTGGTTGATCAGTTGTTGTTCTCGGGACGCGCCTTTCCTGAGGAGTGCGGCCTCTTACTCGACAAAGCTGAACAGCACACCAATCCTCACATTCGCGAACGTGCTGCCGAGATCAAACGTTCTTTTCCCTCCCTGAAAGAACAAAAAAATGGAGTACCTCTGTCTTCGGGAGCGACGGTTGTACAAAGCAACATAGGAACCCCTCGCCTTGTTGGCAACGAAGTTGAGGTTCAGGCACACCATGATTTAGATCAGCGAGGGTTGACGCTCGGGGCCGCTACTGAGGCCGTGGTCCCTGGCCCGACTGTCCACCCGCCTGTAGCAGCTAAGGATTTGCCGATCCCACAGGAACAGTCGACACTGCATACGGCAGTCGAACAAGGAAACGTAGAAGCTGTGGCTGTCCTCCTTGCCAACAGTGCCCCGGTGAATGAGCAAAATACCTTGGGACGTACACCTTTGACGATCGCGGCGGAAGCTGGCTATACGGCGATTGTCCAAGCGCTCCTCACTCATGGTGCGGCTACAGATATACCGGATCTGCGTGGATATACACCGTTACTTGCTGCGGCTGACAAAGGGAACACTGATATTGTCCGTCTCCTCTTGGAGGCAAAAGCCGAAGTCAACGCGAAAAGTATAAATGGTGACACCGCGTTAATGTTCGCCGCAGTTGGAGGACATAAAGAGACAGTTAGCGTGCTTTTGGAAAAAGGGGCAGTGGTAAGCACACGTAATCGTTTCGGACGCACGGCGCTGATGATGGCGGCATGCAGCGGGAAGCCGACGATTGTTGAGGCACTCTTAACAAAAGGGGCCTCTATCAATACACAGGACTGGCGAGGGCACTGTGCACTTATCGACGCTCTGCGTGTCGGACATGAAGATGTTGCCGTGCTCTTGCTCGCGTACGGCGCAGCGGTTAATGCGCAAGACTCGCTCAGACGTACGCCACTCCTATTGGCCGCTGAAAAAGGGTATGCGCCGATCGTGCAGACACTGCTGGCGAAGGGAGTCTCGGTAAACGTGCAAGATGAGACCGGTCGCACACCACTGTTCGTTGCTGTCGAGCATGCCCATCTCGACGTTGTGAAACTCCTCCTCAATGCTGGCGCGCTCTCCAGTATCTCAGACAATCAGGATCGCACCGCAGTAATGGTAGCAAAGGAGTTGGGGAACGATGCAATTCTGCAGTTGCTCAGCCGCGGCAGAACAAGAACCTGAGCACTCCTGACCATGAAGCAGCCGTGTGATACTTCATTCCGGTGACCTATGCGAACAACGGAATTTTGTGGTACGAAAAAGGCAAAACAGGATAAAGGATAAAGGGATAAAAAGAGAGAAACCCTGTCTCTGCCCTCCTTGTTCCATTTATCCGTTTCCCGTTTCCCTCTTTTTGTCGGAGGTACTTCGTGCTGAGTCCATATCGTGTGTTGGATTTAACAACTGAGCGTGGTCTGCTGTGTGGGCAGATTTTGGGTGACCTTGGGGCAGATGTGATCAAGATCGAACCTCCCGGAGGATCATCGGCACGGCGATTGCCCCCGTTTTATAAAGACACTCCTGACCCGAACGGCTCGCTCTATTGGTGGGCGTATAACCGCAACAAGCGCGGAATTACGCTAGATGTGACAAAGAGTGAGGGAAAGGCGTTACTCCAACGTCTCGTTACGAAAGCGGATTTCTTTGTCGAGTCGGAGAGTCCAGGAACGATGATAAAGCTCGGATTAAGCTATCAGGATTTGGCTGTGATCAATCCAGGGCTGATCTATGTATCGATCTCTGCCTTTGGGCAAGACGGACCGAAGGCGAGTTATGAGGATAGTGATCTCGTCATTCTCGCTGCAGGAGGACCGTTGATTCTTACAGGCGATGACGATCGCCCACCGGTGCGGATTAGTGTGCCACAGGCGTATCTCCATGCCTGTGTAGAAGGAGCAATGGGCGCATTGCTGGCGAATCATGAACGCCAACGCTCTGGCCAAGGACAGTATATTGACGTGTCTGCTCAACAAGCCGTGGCGCAGGCAACGCAAGCAATGATTTTAGCGGCCCCGCTAGGAGAAGCCGAGATTCAACGTATGGGAGGTGGCGTGAAGATCGGCCCCATGAAGATTCGCCTCGTGTGGCCTGCAAAAGATGGATATGTTGCGATCACCTTCCTGTTCGGGACCGCCTTTGCCCATTTTACTAAACGATTGATGGATTGGATCTATGAGGAAGGGCTCTGCGATGAAGCGACCCGCAATAGGGACTGGGTCGGATTCGGTGGTGTGCTTTTCAGCGGCCAAGGGCTTGAGGAATACGAGCGGTTGAAGCTCATTGTTGAACAATTCACCAAAACGAAAACCAAAGCTGAACTCCTACAGGGTGCGCTCGCCCGTGGCCTGGTCATGGCTCCGATTACCAGAATCGACGAGGTTGTGAGTAGTCCGCAACTCGCTGCGCGGCAGTACTGGCAAGAATTGTATCATCCTGAGCTAGGGAAATCGTTCCGTTATCCTGGGCCGTTTGTGAAGTTCAGCGAGACGCCAATTACCTATCATCGCCGTCCGCCGTTGATTGGTGAGCATAACCGTGAAGTGTACATTGATGAATTACGAATGACGGAAAAAGAATTGGCGGAGTTGCAGGGACAGGGAGTGGTTTGATCTCTCACTCCGTCTCGCCCTGACAGGAGAGGGAACCTCCTTTGAGAGATTGGTTTTATCAGTAGAAAAGATGAGACGTCATTCCCGCCTTCGCGGGAATCCAGGCTTTTGGGAAGGAGTGACTAATGGCGAACAATCTGCCGTTAGAAGGCGTGAAGGTTCTCGACCTCATGTGGGTTATGGCCGGACCAGCCGGGACGCGAGTGCTTGCAGACTATGGTGCAACTATTGTCCGCGTCGAATCAGCCCAGAAGATCGATACGGCTCGCATGCTGCAGCCATTCCACGGACGCAAACCTGGCCCGGATAGTTCGGCGTTGTTTCAGAATCTCAACGCTGGGAAACTCGGACTGGCGTTGGATTTGAATAACGAAACAGCTCGTGACGTTGTCCGTGACCTTGTGTGCTGGGCAGATGTGGTCACTGAGTCTTTCTCTCCCAAAGCAATGAAAGGGTGGGGATTGGATTACGATTCACTGAAGAAGATTAAACCGGACATCATTATGATTAGCTCCTGCCTGATGGGCCAAACTGGACCAATGGCAAAGTTTGCCGGCTTTGGCAATCTGGCCGCCGCACTCACCGGCTTCTTTAATCTTACCGGTTGGCCGGATCGTATCCCCGCTGGGCCGTTCAGTGCCTACACGGATTACGTTGCCCCACGATTTACCGCGATCGCGATTCTTGCAGCATTAGATCACCATCGGCGCACGGGGCAGGGGCAATACATCGATCAATCGCAAGCCGAAGCGACATTGCATTGCCTCGGTCCTGCTGTGCTCGACTATACGGCCAATGGACGGGTGCAAGAGGCGATGGGCAATCGTGATCTTTATTTCGCTCCGCACGGAGTGTATCCAGCAGCAGGAACAGATCGTTGGGTAGCTATTACCGTTAAGACTGAAGAGCAATGGAAAACATTATGTGACGTCATGCAGCGCACTGACCTCGTACACGATGCCCGCTTTGCCACGCGCGAGACCCGGCTGAATCATCAGGACGAACTCGACGCCATCATTGGTGAATGGACAAAACAGCACGATCCGTACCGCGTCGAAGCGATGCTCCAAGCACGTGGTGTTTCGGCAGGTGCAGTCAGCACCATGCACGAAGCATACAAAGATCCACAACTGGCGCATCGCAAGCATTTTGTCCAACTCGACCACCCGACCTACGGAACCACGACGATTGAAGGTTCACGTATCCGATTGTCGCGAACGCCAGCGCAGGTACAACGCTGCGCGCCGACGATTGGACGTGATAATCAACACGTGTTGGAACAAATCCTCGGCTACAGTGAAGAGAAGATTACCGAGTTGGTGGCGACTGGAGCGTTGGAATGACAGAACATAGGCTAAAGGCTGTAGGCTGAAGGAGAAACGCAAAGGCAAAAACATAGAGTGGTGCTTAGGCAAAAATTGCCTGGACCTCGCATGTGAATCTCAATAGACGAACTGCCTCAACAGTATCGCCAATACCGTGGATTTGTGGGTTGTTCCAGCCTGCAGGTCCGAGCACTCGTTGTTCAATAGCTTTCTTGGATGTTCAGATGGCAGCGCGGGGGAAAAAAGCTCTCCTAGTTGCGGATGTAAATCCAAGTACGCGGCAAAACGGCGATTGAGGCGAGACACCACAGTCGTATGTGGACCGTCAGGTGGTGGAACTATGTATAGTACTCCAGCAATTAGTTCGTAGTGGCCTCCGCCCGGAGGATCGTCGAGAGACCAGAATTCGTCGAGTGTATATTGATGAACAAAGGGTGACGTTGTTGCTACAAGTGCCATTGCACGATTTCCTCGGACTTTACTTGGAGAAAATTATGCGCTCCTGAGGGAGAGAGCTCAACAGATTGGCAGAGTCTAAGATCCAAAGTCCAAAGTCTTACGTATGACGCGTCCCGTATTACGGATCACGTACCACGTTTCCCGTCTTGCCTACAGCCTGAAGTCTTATTGCCCCTGCAACACCCGTCGCAACGTCGCAGTGTCGAGATTGCCGCCAGTCAAGATAATCGCCACCCGTTGCCCGGCAAGCTGTAACTGCAGCTTGACAGCTGCAGCGAGTGCCGCAGCCCCAGCTCCTTCTGCCAGATTGTGCGTATGAAACAATAACCAACGAATAGCTGCGGCAATTTCTTCCTCACTCACCGTGACGATATCGTCTACCAGGCGGTTAATGATTTCTTGGGTAAGCTCGGCAGGAACTCGTGTTGCAAGACCGTCTGCGAACGTATCCGCGGTTTCGGTGGTCACGATGTGTTTTTCTTTCCACGAGAGATAGACAGACGGGGCACGTTCCGCCTGCACACCGATTACGCGGGTCTTTGGACTAATCCGTTCACGGACAAGCGAGACTCCACAAATTCCTGACCCAAGGCCGATCGGAACAATAACAGCATCAAGATTCTGTACGTCGGCGAACAGCTCTAATGCGTACGTTCCAACTCCGGCAATTAGTAACGGATCGGCTGGATGCAGGAAGCGATAGCCATGCGCAGCGACAAGCGTTGCCACATGATCGCGAGCTTCATCGAAGTCCTTGCCATGCTCGATGACTTCAGCACCCAATGCGCGCATACCAACGTTCTTTTCAGGATTGTTGCCTTTCGGAACTACCAGCACAGCCTCGGCACCAAAAAGTTGAGCCGCATAGGCAATTGACAAACCATGATTTCCGCGAGTCGCGGTGATAACACCGCGTTGCCGCTCCTCCGGAGATAAGGAAGCAATAAAGTTTACTCCGCCACGTACTTTGAATGCACCCGTGGGAAGATGATTCTCGTGTTTAATGAATAGTTCACAGCCCACGAGTACTGACAGGCCAGGTGAGGGGTAGGTCGGCGTGTGTGGAAGCACGCGACTGACGGGGGCACGTGCACTGAGAATATCGTCATATATGGGGGGGCGCATGCGGCTCCTTTCCATCTTCCTCGGTTAGAAATCGAGTAATATCTTCTGGCGTGAGTGAGGTCCACTGCTCTGCCAGCATCACAGCAGCTTGAATTGACACGCGCTCACTCTCACCAACCAACTCGCGCGTGACTGCATACGCGCGGCCGTTACTCTGCAGCATCCGTCCGCGGCCGTTCTCTGACCACTGGTCTCGCTGCAGAAGTACTGGCGGTACTGACAGTGAAGGAATGACTTCTTTCAGTAATGGATCATCGCCATCGATGAGAAAATGACAATGCGAGCCGACCTCGCGACAGAGGACACGGATTTCATTCTGTAAAGTTTGTAAAAATGCGATGTCATTGGAATAACTTGGAGTGAGGTTGGTCAGAACCGTAATGTCAGGACGCACGGTTTGCAAAAGTTGATGCATGTCCCCTGGTTGTCGCACGCCGAGTTCAAGAATCAAGATCTCCGGCTTTTCAGGAGAAAAGAACGCCGACCACGCTGCGTGGACCAGAGTCTGGAGAATGGTCCATGTGCTGTGTGTGTCAATTTCTAGATTGAGGACAGCGAGTGGTAAGCCGATCTCAGTGTTGTATGATCGGGGATTCGTTCGCACGCGATAACGACGTTCGAGCAACTCGCCGAGGACGCGCTTGATCACCGTTTTGCCCCGACTGCCAGCAATCGCGATGATCTTCGGTCGGGTGCGTCGTAAGAACACCCGCGCTAAGGTTTGGAGGTATGGGACTGCAAGATGGCGAAAACGATAACGAGGGGTCTTCTGTTGCTGCTCGACAGATTGCAGCGTTGTGGGGGTAGTGGTCGAAGATGCAGGAACCGCCGATCGGATATGGAAGTATTCCTCCAGCCGCTCAAAGGCGAGGTCAATATCTGACAGTTCACGACCAAAGTTAATGCGCAGATGTGATTCGCCACTGGGGCCGAAGGCGAGGCCAGACACCAACGCGACCTTTGCCCGTTCGAGGATATCAAGGGTGAGACGCCGCGAGTCGCGTGCCCAGCGCACGGTATCTTTCACACGCGGAAAAACAAAGTATGCGCCTTCTGGCTTTTGATAGTCGAAAATGTGCGAGAGTCGATCGAGGTGCTCAACCGTACGATCCCGTCGCACTTTGAAGGCTTGACGAAACGCCGTAATATGCGGTCCGCCTTGTTCCAGTGCAGCGATGGCCGCGTACTGCGACACTACTGGTGCGCAGGTGACTAACGCGTCATGGATCTTCAAAATCTCGCGTACATTGATGGCATCAGAATGCAGATAGCCAACTCGCCAGCCAGTCATGCCATACGCTTTAGAAAAGGTATATACGCGAACGATCCGCGAGCGCATGGCCGCGAGCTGCGCGGGAGAGAAATAGGCTTCTTTACTGAAAACAAAGTCTTTATATGCCTCGTCAATGATGAGAAAGAGATCATGACGTTCGGCAAGCTCAACGAGCTTACGGGTTTCCTCCCGAGAAAAAACCGTACCTGTAGGGTTATTGGGGTTGCAATATAAAATCGCACGTGCGCGAGAGGAAATACACTGTTCAAACGCGTCGATGTCAAAAGCAAAGTTATCTTCTTCATGCAGCGCAGCAAACCGCGGTGTGCACCCGGCCATACGCACAACTTCCTGATACGAGGCATAGCTCGGTGTCGGCAGAATCACCTCATCGCCTGGTTGCGTGAGCGTCAACAACGTCGCCGCGATCCCTTCAATAGAACCACATGTGACAATGATTTCATCGTCAGGATCGTAATGCATGCCATCGCGGAGCAACGACTCGGCGATTAACTCTCGAAGCTGCGGAAGCCCAGGGGTGAGGGAGTATTTCGCGCACGCACCCTCAGCAATCTTTTGTTGGACAAAGGCTTTGATCGGCTCTGGGGTATCAAAACTTGGAATCCCCTGCGCCAGGGACACTACACCAGGAACACGACTGGCCGCCAACTCGATTTCCTTGATTGGCGAGAGTTTCATGTGCGTGGTGCGCGCAAAGCGCCGCTCGCTACCAAGGGTTGCGTGAGCAACGTTCATTCCTTCTCCTTCATTAGAGCAATCCCAGATTTAGAGCAGCCTGTAGGGGTTTGCAATGGAGCCGCGATGTGCGATAGTCCGCGCCGATGACCTTGTCTATGCAAAGGAGGACTCGGCATGGAGAATCCCATGTTTACACGGGCGGAAATTGAAGAGATGGAAAAACGCACTGTCGATCGTCTCATTGAAGCGATTGAGAGCGGCGATAAAGGGAAAGCCAAGAAAATTGCCCAACGTATGTATAACGAATTTCTCAGCATGCACGACCTCTATCGTAATTGGACAACCGCAACGCTGAGCGAGGTTGGCAAGCGCTTCGGCGACGACGCACTAGAACAGATTATGATCGAAGGTGTGAAAGCTTGGTGGTTGCCGAACCTCGAAAAACTGCCGCAAGGACCCGAGGCACTGCCACAACGGATTAAGATGTTTGTGGCAGGACTACATGGCCATCTGCAACCAATGCATATCGAGGAGGATGATGAGAAGGTGGTGATTCAGATGCGACCCTGTGGGAGTGGCGGGCGTTTGGTGTTGGAAGGAAAGTACGAAGGTCCGAACGGATTCTATACGGTCGAGAAACCCCAACGGCAGACGTATAATCGTGCCAACTTCCCAGTCTATTGCGCGCACGAACCGCCGATGGAAATGATCGATATTGAAAAGAACGGGGCACCTTTTGTGGTGGTGGAGCCAGCTGCTGTACTTGGCAAGGAACATTGTTCGTTCATTATCTACAAAGATCGGAGCAAAATTCCGGCAAAGTATTATGAACGGTTGGGGTTGAAGAAGCCGGAGAGCGTGGGGAAGTAAGAGAATAAGAGGGAATAAAGGCGAAGGGAAAAAGAAGAAATGGAGAACGAAAAGGTGGAACCTGAAACGTGAAACGTAATACGTCAGACTTTAGACCTTGGACTTTAGACTTTGGACTTTTGGGACTCTGGACGTTCCGCGACTCCGCACTCTGACCTTTCCCAGACTCCTAGACGCTCAGACTCCCAGACTCTTTGTGAGGAGGACACCATGTTACAAGCTGGAGTCGGATTATCTACCCACAAGGATACCGAGAGAGCCGCGCTGGAGGCGGCACAGACAGCGCTCACACGAGCCGGGAGCGGCCGCGCCGACTTTGCACTGGTGTTTGCTACTGCGAGTCATGGTCCAGGATATTCACTACTCCTGCGGACGATTCAACAGGCCACACAGGCCACACATGTTGTCGGCTGTAGTGCTGGTGGAGTGCTCACGACCGAAGGCGAAGTTGAGCGCGCCGCTGGAGTGGCGGTGCTGACGGTACGGGCAGATGCGTTTACCGCGTCGCGATTTTTTATCCCGCAACTGCGCGGGCGTGGCTATGAAACCGGAAAGGAAGTTGCCGCTCAGGTCCAGCCTCGCCTCAAAGATGATAATCTCTTAGCCGTCTTCCCTGATACGTATAATTTCAATGCGGCCTCCTTCTTTCATGGTTTATCCGAGCGTGTTCCTCAACTTACGACGGTCGGTGGTGGTGCTTCAGAAGACGGCAGCATCGGAGAAACGTTTCAACTCTGCGGTGATACGGTGAGTAATAACTCAGTGTGTGGCTTGTTGCTGAGCGGGCGGTTTCAGCACTCGATGGGTATTACGCAGGCGTGTCAACCAATCAGTCCGGTTCATACCGTGACTAAGTCCCATCAAAACCTCCTGCTCGAACTTGATGAACGACCCGCGTTTGAGGTTTTCGCTGAAGTCGTGCGAAAACCCCTCTCAGATGATCTGCAGCGCGCCGCTGCGTTTGTGTTCATTGGGTTGCCGGTTGATCAGGAGCGACAACACATCGCGCGTGGCGAGTATGTCGTGCGCAACATTGTGGGGTTCGATCCCAAACAAGGAATCGTGGCCATAGCAGATGAAATTCGTCAGGGACAAAAAATGGTGTTTACGCTGCGTAATGGAGACGTCTCTCGTGAAGACCTAAAAGTGACGTTAGAGGAACAAGCGCAAGCGTGGCAAGGACAGACGCCGGGCTTTGGCTTGTATTTTAACTGCTTAGGGCGTGGCAGTGGGCTTTACGGATTTCCTGATCTTGATACCTCGTACATTAAGCAATACTTCGGTGAGATTCCGCTGATCGGCTTCTTCTCAGGTTGTGAGATTGCACCAATCCGCCAACAATCGGCGCTGCATCAGTACTCTGGAGTTCTCGTGCTGGTAGGAGAAAGAACGATGCAGTAACCCAACAGTCATCTAACACGTACTGTTACGTATTGCGTGTTGCCTCAAACTTGAAACCCGAAACGAGAAACTGTTTTTCAGAACGGCCACAACCGACCCCAAAAACTCCCACCTTCGTCTTTGTTAGCCGACTCCTGTGGTTTCTCCTCTTCTTTCTTCGATTTTGCTGGGGAGGAAGCTGCCCGTTCTTCGCTTAACCAGGGATAGGGATTAAAACGAGAAAGCCAACTAGGCTTGTCGGTCGTTGATCCTGGCGGAGGTTGGAGGTCTTCTGCTGACGCGTAGCTTGGGACCTCGGGCGTGAACGCTTTCGGCTCAACTCCTGCTGCCTTTGCGTACCGTGGTAAGCAGCACATCTGGCCATAGCAGCAAGCGGCTTTCTGCTCACAGCACGCGACTTTCTTCGACGGGAAGATGTACGAACAGGAGCTACACAACATAAACACGAGAGACACCAACAACGATAACGCGTTTTTCATACCGACTCTTCGGCCTCTTCTCACAGTCAGTCAATAATCAGCCAGGTCACAGGTTCCGGTACGAGAACAGGACGAACGCACCATGCCTGCTTCCGCGTGGCGGCTACCATAGCATGGGTTTTTATAAGCGGAAGCCCGTTCCCCTCTGTCTCCCGCTCCCTGTAACCTGTACCCTACTCCGTATGTCCTTCAAACTTCTTGCCATGACTATCCGTGTAGCGCTACGCTCGCTGCGGCGTAATGTACTACGCTCAATCCTTACCATGTTAGGGATCCTCTTTGGCGTTGGAGCAGTGATTGCGATGGTGGCGATTAGTCAGGGAGCTGATGCGTTCATTCAGGCGCAGATCAACAGCCTTGGGACGAACATAATCATGGTCATGCCAGGAGCGACAACTTCTGGTGGGGCGCGCTCAGGCTATGGAGGGGCATCAACACTCACCGTTGCTGATGCACTCGCAATTCCGCAAGAATGTCCCTCGGTGGCGGCGGCCACATATCTCAAGCGGCAGACGATGCAGGTTGTCGCTGGCAATCAGAATTGGAGCACGATGATTCAAGGTGTGAGTGCGGACTATTTCACCGTTCGCGATTGGCCGATGGTGACTGGTCGTTCTTTTACTCGCCACGAAGAGACCACCGCAGCGCGGGTCGCCCTTTTAGGTGAGACCGCTACCCGTAATCTCTTCGCCCCGGGGCAAGACCCTCTGGGTGCGATGATTCGTATTCAGAATGTTCCTTTTCACGTGATTGGGATGCTAGCGGTGAAAGGTCAGACCGGTTGGGGACAAGACCAAGATGACACTGTAGTCATTCCCTTCTCGACCGCAGAACGAAAACTAATTGGTGGGGAAATTCTTGGTCTTGTTAACCTGATGCTGGTGTCTGCACGAGATGCCCGTTTGACAACCCAGGCCGAGCAAGAAATCCGCACATTGTTACGAGCACGACATCGCATTCCCGCCGCGCAGAAAGAAGAAGATTTTACCTTGCGACGTCTTCAGGAAATTGCTGATGCTTCGGCGGGTGCAAGTCAGGTGATGACGATCTTACTTGCCTCGGTGGCATCGATTGCCCTTATGGTCGGTGGCATTGGCATCATGAACATTTTGTTAGTTTCTGTTACCGAGCGCACGCGAGAAATTGGCCTGCGCATGGCCGTAGGAGCAAAAGCCCGACATATTCTCGTGCAGTTCTTGGTAGAAGCATTTATCCTTAGCCTCGTCGGCGGTTTGCTTGGGGTGGTCGTAGGTGTAGGCAGCGCGCACTTGGTGGCGCGATTTGCGCATTGGCCAAGTCTAGTATCGCCAGTAGCAGTAGTCGGCTCACTCGCCTTTTCCGGGGTAGTCGGAATCATCTTTGGCTATTATCCAGCTTATAAAGCTTCGCGACTCGACCCAATTGAGGCATTGCGGTACGAATGAAGAATGAGCACAAGGAAAACTCCAACGTCAGTACGTAATCCCCGACTGCTTACCCCCACCGCCCACTTCCTCAATCTGCGTGGACCAACGCTACACTATCTTGAGTGGGGAGAGAGTGCGAATCCGCCACTCATTTTGCTGCACGGCGGTTCTGCGCACGCCCATTGGTGGGACCATATTGCTGCAATGTTAGCACATGACTTTCATGTGCTTGCGCTCGACTTCCGTGGACATGGCGACAGTAGCTGGCTGAATAGCGCTGCGGCGTATCAGGTTGAAGAGTACGTTGCCGATCTGGTTGAATTTGCGTCGCTCTTGGCGCTGCCATCTTTTGTGCTGATTGGCCACTCGCTCGGCGGGTTTGTTGCGATGTCCTATGCGAGTATGCACTCATCACACCTGCGAGCGTTGGTAGTGGTCGACATCGGCCTGCGTATCGGCGGCAATCGCTTCATGCGCCTGCTACGGCGGATGCCCTCTCCGGTGTATGCGGATGAGGCCGAGCTGTATGCCCGCTTTCGCTTATTGCCAGAAGAAACATCGGCAACCCCTGATTTGCTGCGCCACATCGCTTGGCATAGTGTTCGTCAACAAAAAGATGGAAGCTTCACGTTGAAGTTTGATCGTGCGAGCTTGAGTCGTGAGCCTTGCGACCTCCGAACGCGGCTTCCTCACATTCACTGCCCGACGTTGTTCCTGCGTGGCAGCGAAAGTCACAATTTGTCTACAGAAACGTTCACGGAGATGATTCGCCTCTGTCCACACGCGCGTGGGATAGAAATTCCCGACGCTGGGCATCATATTTTCCTTGACAGTCCAGAGCAATTCCTTATAGAGGTGCGGAGTTTTCTGCTGGGAATATAAGGAGTAGGACCTATGCAAAACCTGATTGAACGTGCCGCCCAACTCATTCGTAGAGCACACAAAACCATCGCGCTTACTGGTGCTGGCATCTCTGCCGAAAGTGGTATTCCGACATTTCGTGATCCCGGGGGATTATGGGACCGTTACGATCCAGAGGAATATGCCACGATCGAGGCGTTTCGCCGTACTCCAGGTAAAGTGTGGCAAATGATGCGTGACTTCGTCGAACTGAAAATCGCCCGACCTAACCCTGGTCATTACGGCTTGGCGCAACTAGAGCAGATGGGATTCTTGCACTGCATCATCACGCAAAACGTCGACAACCTGCATCAGGATGCCGGCAGTCGTGACGTGATCGAATTTCACGGCAACATGCGGCAAGTGGTTTGCCAGCGCTGTCAGAAAGTTTTGCCCTTGGAAGATATTGCCCTCGACACGTTACCGCCGTACTGCATCTGTGGAGGGGTTCTCAAACCAGCAGGAGTGTTCTTTGGCGAACCCATTCCCGAGCATGCGATGTATCGCTCGCAAGAAGCCGCTCAAAGCTGTGATCTGATTCTCGTGATTGGTACGTCGGCAGTCGTTTATCCGGCAGCCGACATTCCCTGGGTAGCCAAACAATCGGGCGCGCAAGTGATTGAGATCAATCCAGAACGCACAGATCTCACCGGACCAATCGCTGATTTTATCATTCAAGAAAAAGCTGGTGTAGCGATTCCGCAGATTGTTGCTGCGATCAAAGCTATGGCGTCGTAACGATATCGGAGAGAGGTCTATGCTACCCCTCTGGTGCATCTCAATTTTCTGGTAACCCTTCTGTACCTCGTCCGTTCACCCTTCGACAGGCTCAGGACGAACGGAGGCGAGGCTGAACTCGGAGCTCTTTGACCGTTCATGCTGAGCTTGTTGAAGCACGAGCCTCGCTTTTTTTTCTATCCCGCCCTGTGCTAGAGTCCGCCCATAACATCGCGATAGAGCGTAAAGGAGGGACCAACGATGGCCAGACCACTCGATGGTATTCGCGTGCTTGATTGGACAATTTGGCAACAAGGTCCAGTCGCCACCATGATGCTAGGCGACTTGGGAGCAGAAGTCATCAAGATCGAGGAACGTATTGGCGGTGACCCCGGGCGTGGGGTGATGAGCATCGGTGGCACTGCGACCGGTGGTGAGGGTAAGCGTAACTACTACTTTGAAGCCAATAATCGCCATAAGCGTAGCATCGCGCTTGACCTCAAGAAGCCGGACGGCAAAGCGATTATCTATAAGCTGATCGAGAAATCAGATGTCTTTGTCCAGAACTTTCGTAAAGGCGTTGCTGGCAAACTCGGGTTAGATTACCAGACGCTCTCGCGGCGCAATCCGAAGCTGATTTATGCCAGCGCCACCGGCTATGGTCCGCAAGGGCCGGATTCCGGTGAGCCATCCTTTGATTATATGGGCTTAGCACGTTCAGGCATCATGACCGCGGTAGGTGAGCCAGATATGGTGCCGCAAAATATTACTGGTGGTATTGCTGACCAGATGGGTGCGATCATGCTCGCCCACGGTATTGTAGTCGCACTCTTAGCGTGCGAACGGCTTGGCGTTGGACAAGAAGTGAATACTTCGCATCTTGGCAGCATGATGGCACTGCAAGGATTAAATCTTGCCTGTCGGCTGACGTTGGGCAAAGAGTTCAAGCGGTTTTATCGCACGCAAGCGGTCAATCCGCTCTGGAATCACTACAAGTGTCAGGATGATAAATGGATCTGTTTCGCGATGCCGCAGGCGGATCGTTATTGGCCGGATTTCTGCAAAGCTTTAGGCATTGCAGAACTAGAAAAAGATGCACGGTTCGCGACCATGAAGGTGCGCGGCAAAAACTGTGAAGAACTCATCGCTATACTCGACAAGATTTTTGCCTCAAAACCTCGCGACGAGTGGATGAAGGCCCTGAAAGCAGGGGGTGATTTTATTTATACGATCGTCAATAGTGTGAACGACCTGCCGACCGATCCGCAAATGGTCGCCAACAATTATGTCGTTGACTACGACCATCCGGCGTGGGGACCAATTCAAGTGATGGGCCATCCTGTCATTCTGAGCGAAACCCCAGCCGACCCGAAAGCACCAGCACCGGAGTTTGGCGAACACACCGAGCAGATTCTCATCGATACCCTTGGGTATTCGTGGGAAGAAGTGGCAAAACTCAAGGAACAGGAAGTGATCTGATAGGGGTCAGGGGCTAGGGATCGGCGGAACGAATTGGCAGAGGGGGCGAAAAGAAATACAGGAGTGTGTTGTCAGGACACTTTTTTCCATTTTACCCTTTCCTTCCTCCGGAGAAAGTCGTTTACAAAAAAGGGAAACTTTGAGATGTATTGGCCACCGCGCTATACCATTCTCCTACTACTCTTTTTGCTGTCATTGGTGAACTACATTGACCGCGTGAACATTTCCATCACTGCACCAGTGATGATGCCGGAGTTGGGGTGGGACACGGCATGGTTCGGTGTGGTCTTTTCTTCTTTTGTGTTTGGCTATGCCGCCTTCATGATTCCCAGCGGGTTACTGGCAGATACACGTAGCCCGAAAATGTTGCTGGCCGTGGCCTGCTTTGGCTGGTCATTATTTACGTTCCTGACACCATTGGGCCGGCACTGGTTTTTGCTCATGCTGATGCTGCGATTTCTCGTTGGTGCGTTTGAAGCAACCAGTTTGCCAGCAGCAACGGTCATCAATTCACGCTGGGTACCTAAGCACGCGCTCGGCATCGCCCAGATGATCAGCCTCTCCGGTATTTATGCCGGGCAGTTGATCGCCTATCCGATCTCGACCTGGATTGTGAAAAATTTTTCCTGGCGAGCGGTTTTCTATTTCAATGCGATTGTCGGGTTCTTATGGATTGCTCTGTGGTTGTGGAAAGGAGCGGATCGTCCGGAAGAGTCACAGGTGATGCAGCAGGAAGAAAAAACTGGCAAGGCGAAAGTCCCGATCGGCTCGTTGCTCGGAACTCCCGCAGTACTAGCACTCTCGCTTGCCTACTTCTTTTGGGCGTATGGGCTGACAATGGTAGTGGCATGGCTCCCTACATATTTGGTTAAAGCACGAGGCTTTACCATTCAGGAGATGGGCTGGGTTGGGATGCTGCCAGTCACTGGTGGCTTGATCGGCGTACTTGGTGGGGGCGCCGTGTCTGATTGGCTGACAAAACAAGGAGTGAACAAATCCTGGTCGAGAAAGGGAATCCCTGCCACCGCAATTGCCTGTTCTGCGCCATTCTTAGCGGTAGCGGCAACTATTGCGTCGCCTATGCATGCGGTCTTTGCCTTTGCGGTTTTTCAATTATTGACGACGCTCGGCTTAGTGGCGTTCTGGAGTATTCCTGTAGAAATGAATGGACGATTAGCCGGATCGATTGCTAGTATCATGAATTTCGGCGGCAACTTCGGCGGCTTCTTCAGCCCTATGGTAGCGGGTTATATCGTCACGCAAACGAACGAGTGGTCACTACCATTCTATACTGCTGCTGTAGGATGCCTGCTTGGCGCGATCATTCTTGGGTTTTGTGTGCCTGTACGAACGATTGAATTTCTTGCAGTTCCAGCCTCGCACAAAACCCCGCAGCCTAGTGCCTCTGCCGGATAAACGGGGTTCTGTCTACTGTGTAAGATGGAGGTATTGGGCAAAGGTGGGCCAGCTTTCCTCTTTGTAACGGCATTGTTGTCGAATGGACTCGCGTTCAAGCGCATCAAGCAGTTTGACGATGCGGTCGCGGTTGATCAACTTACTATTGAAGCGGACAACAACCTCAGAGCCTTCAATGGTGAGCTGATACAAAGTGTTAGAACTCATAGGCAGATTCCCCCGGGTAATTCTTGCGCAATAGAATATTTATCGGCCCGGTAGATACCTTCTTAAAAGGCGATGCACGCACACACGTTAAGATAACTGAAAGGCGGTCTTAATTGTTGTAACGATCTGCTCGGGCGATCTACTAATGTCAACTGTGAGTACTCCTTGCGGTTCTTCGAGTGTCGCAAACTGGCTTCTCAGCAGGTCAGCTCGCATGAAATGCCCCTGGCGACTCATGAGGCGTCGGCGAATGAGGTCGAAATCTCCTTTCAAATAGACAAAGCGAACGTGCGCTAGATCGCGTTGTAGTCGATTGCGATACGTTTGCTTGAGTGCTGAGCAGGCCAGCACAGCGGATCGATCATTTTGCAGAAGACTATCGATCAACTGTTGCAACGCTGTGAGCCAAGAATCGCGATCACCATCAGTCAAAGGAATACCTTGCCGCATCTTGTCAATGTTTGCTTGCGGATGAAAATCGTCGCCGTCGTAAAATGTCCAACCGAGACTTTGTGCAAGCCGTTGGCCGATGGTGGTTTTGCCTGAGCCAGATACACCCATAAGAACAATGATCATATGTTCTCAATGCACGGCTTCGGCAGTAGAGGCAAGACGGGATAGAGGAGACGAGGGTGGCGGAGGCTGTCCACCAATGCACCTCTGTGGTAAGGAGCAAAGATAAAGGAGGGCTGTGCGATGGCGATTCTCATCACTGGAGGAACTGGCTTCCTTGGGCGGCATCTGACTCGACATCTTCTTGCTCAGGGAGAAAAAGATGTGGTAGTGCTTGATGCGGTCCCTAACTTGACCGCGATTGCCGATATTGCCTCGCAGGTAAAAGTAGTGCCTGGTGATGTGATGGAAGTAACCGCACTGATAGATACGATTAAGAAGTATAAAGTCGAGGGGATTATTCATCTAGCGTACTTTCTTGGCACTGGCGGGATTCGTAACCCGTTGCCATCAATTAACGTCAATTGCATCGGAACAACGAACATCTTTGAGGCGGCGCGACTGACAGGGATTTCTCGCGTGGTCTATATGAGCTCGGTCGCCGTCTATCCAATGCGTACAACCCTCGGTGGACCAGAGCTAAGTGAAGATGATCCGCCCACACCTGACTCAGTATATGGCGCATGCAAGTTGTTTAACGAACATATCGCCAGCTATTACGCGCAGGCGTATGGACTCGACACCATTGGCATTCGACCAACCTCGGTGTTTGGCATGGGGCGCGGACAGCGACGCGGGGCAGAGTCAGACCATTTCATGGTTTCACCGGAGCTGGCGCTACTGGGAAAACAGGTTGTGATGCCACCGAACGAGCAAGTGTCGGACTGGATGTATGTACTTGATGCTGCTGAAGTCTTTCGTCGTGCCTACTATGCCAAGAATCTTCCTCACCGCGTCTTCAATATGAGTGGCATGTGTCGGAAAACAGGAGAGATCACGGCTTATCTGCGCGAGATTTTGCCGCAAGCAAAAATTTCTACCAGCGAGAAACCTTTTGTGATGACGACTCTGGTCAAAACTGATCGGTTGCAAAAAGAACTGGACTTTACTCCCAAGTACACAGTAGAAGAAGGGATACTAATGTATCTTAACGACGTGAGAAGGCGAGAGGGAATACGCTTAGAATGAGGGAAAAAAGGAAGGGGGAAATGGCGAAACGGGTAAAAGGGGAAACGGTGAGGAAAAAAGAAAAGCTTGACTCAGAAGCTGTTACAAAACCCGCCGTCCACCCTTCGACAAGCCTCTCCTGAGCCTGGCGAAGCACGGTGGCGCTTTTTTGCACAGTCTCTGCGGAATTTATTAATAGCCTCTCAGCCTTCTCCTACCTTTTACTCTTTTACCCGTTTTCCCTTTTCACTTTTTTCCCCAGGTTATGGTGAGGGGAATTTCCTGCTTTGGGGGAACATATGGACTTCGGAGTCAGCTTCCAATCGCACATTGGCAATAGCTGGAAGCACACAGTGCTTGCCGAACAGATGGGGTTTACCAATGCCTGGTTTGTCGACACACAGATGCTCGCCTCGGATGTCTATACGTGTATGACGCTGGCTGCCGAGCATACTTCGCAAATTCGTCTAGGGACGGCAGTGACGATTGCTGGTACACGCATCGCACCTGTAATTGCCCACTCGATTGCGACCATTAACCAACTCGCACCAGGGCGCGTGATTCTCGGGATCGGTACTGGCCATACGGCATGGCGAGCAATGGGGATGCAACCGGCGCGGTTGCAAACGTTTCGGAGTGCGATCGAGGTTTGCCGGGGATTATTACGAGGAGAAGAAGTCGAGTATCATGAGCATGGGGATCATAGTCTGATTCGCTTCTTAGATCAGGAACATGGTTACATTAATGTTCGTGATCCGATTCCGATCTACGTTGCAGCAGCGTCACCGAAAGCGCTCGGGATTGCTGGGGAACTCGGTGATGGGCTCATTACGATTAGTACGTTGTCACCAGAAGTACTGCGAGCAACGTTAGTCCCTGTGGCCCAACAACGGACGCAACAAGGAGAGTTTCCTGTTGTTACGGTCGGCGTGGCGTGCGTCTTACGTCCTGGCGAAACCCTGACCTCACCGCGAGTGTTGGCTCGTGTGGGACCACGGATCGCGGTTGCGTTGCATTATGGGTACGAAATCGTCCGCCAAGGAAAACCGGCGCCAACATATTTGCAGCCGTTCTTGACACCGGAATACTGTGCTTATCTTGATAAACGTTGGGCCAAGATTCACGTCACTCACTCGCGCTTTCTTCATCCTGGGGAAGAAGTCTTTATCACCCCAGAAGCGATCAAGGCAATGAGCTTGACCGGCACGCGTGATGAAATTATTTCGGTCTTACGAAAGCTCTCTGCAGCCGGGCTCTCACAGTTCGTTATCTCTCCGCCGTGGGGATATGTGGAAGAAAGTATCGTCGAATTCTCTCAGGAAATCATTCGCCACTACCGGTAAGCTTGCGAAAGGGGAAATAGGATAAAGGATAAATGGGGAAATCGAAACGGGGAAACGGATGAATGGGGAAAAATAGTCTAGGCGTCTAAGAGTCTGGGTGTCTAGGGTCGAAAAAAAGAATAGGCAAATGAGGAAAGGAAAAAGGGAAAACGAAAGGCGCTGAGGCCTCACCCGAACACCTTTATCCCTGATCCTTTATCCTTTTACCGAGTCCTCGAATTCATCGTCTATACTGACCGCTCAACCCCCGAACTGTCGGGTGACGCATCAACGCTCGGATTTTAGGGTCGTTCATTAACTCCCCAAGGTCTCCTGCATGAATTGCCTCCATGAGGTGTTCGTCACTTAAGATGCTTTGGACAAGCAGGTCATCACGCAAAGAAAGAATGCTATTCATCGCGGCTGGATCTTGTGAGAGCGCACGCTGAAGATCGTTAGTAGAAGGGATCACCGTCGGCGGTGAATTGGGAAGAAGCGGCTCTGTGTCAGCAAGTGTCGGCATTGGTTCCTGCTGAAATTGCTGAGGAGAAGTCGTGAGGTTGTGCGGTTGAGGAGAGTCGCCCCCTGCTGTGGGGAAATGAATTGCCTTGACGCGGTACTCAGGAATTTCTATCTCACCAAGAGTTTCAGAATGGAGTCGATAGGTCTTCCCGTCCATCGAGAGCACCTGCGCGCGAATCACACTACCATCGATAAGCTCCACCTCTCGCGGAGAGTCGCCATAAGCAGGAGTGCAGAAACAGAAGGTAAGTAGGAGGAAGAAAGAAGTTATAGGCTTCATGATATTTCCTAATCTGGTGGAACTGGTAGCGCCTCTTTTCTTTGTCAGTGTAGCAAATCTTTGTCCTCGAAAGCGACGGAGGACTTTATACCATTGACCAATAGGGCTTTCATACCCTTGCTACCACGGGCTATGACGATTACAGTCAAACATGTAGGCTTTCAGCAAAGGAGGCTCACTGATGGCAGATCAAGGCTATGCACGTCCGGAAATGTTGGTAACAACAGAGTGGCTTGCCGCACACCTTAATGATGCCAATCTATGTCTCGTTGATTGTGACAACCGCGATGCGTATCGTCGCGCTCATATTCCGGGAGCGATTACCTTTCGCGGTCATCATTACCTGAAGGAAGAAGAAGGCGCGCTCCATATCATGGGACCAGAGAAATTTGCTCAGACGATGGGCGCTCTGGGTATCGGTGATGACACGCTAGTGATCACCTACGACAGCTTTAGCAGCTTGTATGCTACGCGCTTCTGGTGGGCGCTCAACTACTACGGACATACTCAAGCGAAGGTGTTGAATGGTGGCTGGGACAAATGGCTTGCCGAAGGGCGTCTAGTTACCATGGCTACCCCGCAGGCGAAAAAGGCGACGTTTACTCCACGCGTACAAGAAGAATTGATGGCACATTGGGACTACGTCCGCGATTCCATTGGCCGGAGTGATCGTACGCTTCTCGATGTCCGTTCAGATGATGAATGGACCGGAGTGAATGCGCGCGGGACGAAGCGTGGTGGTCGCGTTCCCAGCGCCGCTCACTTAGAGTGGCTCAATTACGTTGATAGCAAAACCAAAGAATTCAAACCGGCAGAAGAGTTACGTGCAATGTTTCAAAAGGTCGGAGTTGTTCCTGAGCGTGAAGTCATTACCTATTGACAAGGCGGTATCCGTGCGGCGCACGGATTATTCACGCTACGGTTGCTTGGTTTCGATAAAGTACGCAATTACGATGCGTCGTGGGGTGAGTGGGGCAATCGTGAAGATTTACCGTTGGAGAAGTAAACGGAAAACTTATGTCTGAAATCTGCGTGTTCGATCTCGTTCATCCTTCGATCCTTCGACAGCGCTTAGGACAAGTTTTGCTCTCGCGTAGTTTATCTCGAGCTTGTCGAAGGACTCAGGACGAACGGGCATCAGCTAGGTCCGTACAAATTCCGACCTGAGCCAAAAGGAATTGATGTGTTACACCGCTTCATTGGCAAGATGGTGATTGCAATTTGGTTCTTGAGCCTGTTCGTCATAAGTGGCCATGAAGCCTTCGCCGAAGAGAAAGGACAAGGCACTCTTGTCGTCGAAGCCTTGGGAGAGGGAGGGAAATCCAGCTCAACTCAAGCGCACGTGTACCCGCTAAATTCACAGACCCCGATTGCGACGATCAAAATTGGTGTTCCTGCAAGTCTGCCACCAGGGACGTATCGTCTTGAACTTGACGTTCTTGGCGGTAAGATCAAACGTGACAATGTGTTAGTCAAAACCGGACGCACGAGCACGGTAATTATCAATGAAGTAGCGGGCTTGCATATTAGTGCCCTCAATAAGAAAGGACAGGAACTGGGACTTGGGGTGGAAGTGTACGACCCGACTTCAGGGCAAAAGCTTGGGGATTTTCTTAGCGGAGAAACGATCTTCGCCTATCCCGGAATGGTGGATGTCAAAGTAGCAACTCCGCCGCAAGGCCAGTGGTATCGGCAGGTCCAGCTCAAAGGTAATTCGCTTGCGAGCCTTGAGCTACGTGAGCGCATCCAAGGAGAACTCCGCGTGCATCCCCTCTTAGGCGGGAGAGATGTGAGCACGGTAACGGAAGTGATCATATATCAAGCTGGCACCCAGAAAACAGTCGCTCGGAGTGCGCCAACAGCTGAACACCGTTTTTCTCTAGATACCGGCGCGTATGATATTTACGTGCAGAATTCGACCGGCAAAGGAAAACCATTTGTGATAGATCGCGTCGAGATTCAAGGAGAAGAGCCGGTAGATAAGACCGTACCTCTCGATGCTACTGCTACACCGCCGCGTGCTCCTGCCGCGCCGGCGCAGCCCTCGCAAGAACAAACGTTATAGAAAATTGGTGAAAAGGGACAAAGGCGAAACGGCGAAAAAGAAGAAAGACGTTATGTCCTTTTTTGTTTTCCTTTTACCCATTGCCCCTTTTCGCCATTTGCCCCTATCACCCTTGAGTTTCGCTAAGTGCCAGCTGCCGAGTACTAAAAGCTTAGTACATAAATGGAAAAAGCCGCCACGTCCGGGCGCGGTATTGCTCATATTCTGCACCGAAGGTTTCAGCGAAGAGCTGTTCTTCATCGACAATTCGCAAGAGGGTACCAATGAGATAGGCCGGTATGGCAATAAGGGCAAGCTTACTGCGAAAGACTAACAAGAAGCCCGCGAAGGCGAGGATCGAGCCGCTATAAATAGGATGGCGAACCCAGCGGTAACAACCAGTTGTGATGAGGCGATGCGCCGGTTGCAGGGTGACAAATCCGCTGAAGAGCTGCCCTAACTGCATCATCCCAGCGATGCGTATGGTCATGCCGATTGCCGTTGCTGCCAGACCGCTGTAGCGCAGGAAATCACTGTCCGGCCAGACGAAGAGATCCCGCCGATCGGCATGCGGTAAGTACCAGCACAAGCCGCCAACAGTACCAAGGGCAAGGAACGTGAGCCATCGCTGGCGACGCACTTCCTGTATACCTTCAGTAAAAAGCTCGAACGGTACGCTTAAGAGCAGTAACGTACTGACCGCGAAGACGATCAACACCCCGGCCCGTGCAGGATGACTCAACAGGCCCGCACGGTCTCCCCACCCTTGAACCATGAAGCCCACAGCCAATAGCAGGAAGAAAACGAGCTGGAAATTCTTAAGGGGTGTAAAGTTGTTGAATAGTGCCTTCGAGGGAGGCATACCATTGCTCAAAGGGCGTATCCGCCGGAACCACAATTTCGATTTTTCCGTTCTGCAATGTGCGGACATTCCCAGTTCCGTGCGGACGGAGAGGAATAACGACGGCCTCGCGCGAAATGCCGAGTCGGTCGAGAATCACAAAGATTTGTTCAATCTGTGCGAGTTGTACCCCTAGGTGCGCCATACACCCTCTACCGATAGAGCAGGGGCAGCGCTGCTACCAGCACCAGGACACTGACCCCAAGAACAGCAAGAATGCTCCACAACGCGATCGGGCGTCGCAGCTCCAATGCTGCGCCACACTGGACACAGTTCCACAGATATGAGCCGCCCGTCAGATACACACGATTCCACTTGTGGCATGCCGGGCAGCGCGGTTTCGGAGGTCGGCGGAAGAAAGATGAAAGCTGTGCCACAGACGTACACCAAAAACTTTTCTTTATCGTACCACGACGAGTTTCTTCAGTCGAGGCTTAAAGCAAGAATCATGCGAGGGGTCTGGCCCGATGAGAGCGTGTTATTGCTCACGAGATGCTTCGTCCGATGATGAGCGTCTCCCTGATAACCAAAAGTGATAATTCAAATTGAACCCCATGGTGGTGGTAAAGGCCCGCACATTACGGATGAGTTGTACTGCCTGCCAAACGCTCCGTTCGCGTGGTTCGCGGACGCGGGCAAGGAAAGAAAGTGCGATCAGGCGTAATGTTGAAGAGACAAAAAAGAGAAGCAAAAATGGGCTCCAAGATAGCTCGTGCGCTTGCAGAATGTCGGGGAGACGCTTGAGAGCGATACCGCCTAAGATTGGGGCGATGACCGCTGTCACTCCGGCGACCGCGTTGAATGTCGAAAAATAAATCGACCGATGGGCAAGTGGTGAGATCTTAAGAACGAGATTCCCGGTGCACAGTCGAATCCCGGCCCAGAAGAGACCACCTTGGACATGGAGAAGCATGAGCAACCAAAGTGTATCACTATTAGTGAAGAGCCATCCGTAAGGGATCAAGGCCGCAAAAAAACTGCTGAGCACAAGAATCGGCTTATTCGTTTCACGATCCGAGAGGCGTCCCCATATACGGACACTAACAAGATCGGCAATGCTTGATAACACAGTATAGGTTGTGACGGTTGCGTAACTGAGTTTCAACGTCTTTAGCATATACACAGCGAAGAACGGCGCGGTGAAATAAACAGCAGAGTTCCAGAGAAAAGCAAAAAGCAGAAAGGCGCGAAAATTCTGATCACGAAAAGGAAGTTGTAAACGCTGCCAAAACGGTTGACCGTCATCTCCCTCATGCAGGGGTGGCTCGTAGATTCGGGCCTGGATGAAAAGACTCACGAGGCCGCTGAGAACGCCGATGTTAAACAGAATGAGCAGCGCATCCATCTCGCCGCTTGGATGACTCGCTTTCCAGACATCGAGGAAACGACCGCCAATGAGGGTGGCAACCAGCGCAGCCATCCCAATAGCGGCGTTCCGTAATCCAAAGTAATGACCACGCCGCTCTTCATGCACCAGATCAGCCATCCACGACATCCACGCTAAGTTATTGATGGCAGTACCGATCTGGGATAGGCCGATCACCCACAGACTTAGATAGAGCAAGTGTTTCCGCGGCAAGCCCCACAAGGCGGCCGCGATAATCACCAACCATAGTAACCGTGCGACTGTACCGGCCCAAAGTGCCAGCGGTCGACGACGTCCAATCAGCTCAATGACATAGGTAAAAAATACTTGAGCAACATTAGCGATAAGGGGGAATGCAGCGAGCAACCCGATTTGCACCTCGGTGGCTTTGAGGGCCAGGGCATAGCCGACAAGAAACACACCGCCAGTGAGATTAGCGTAGAGATTGGCGAAGATCCCGTCCCAGATCGAGAGCAAGAGAGCTTTTTGGACGGCGATTTCCTGTGTATCAGGTATGAGTGGTTGCCCGGATTCTACTGCACGCATTCTCAATGCCGTTTGGCAATCAGATGGAGCAGTTGAGAATGCAACAGACGGTTGCTGGCGACAAGCCCCTGCAAAAGTGTTTTGGGCTGGTTAAAAATTACCTGGTGACCATCGAGATGAGATACTTGTCCGCCGGCCTCTTCGACGAGTAACACTCCGGCACAGATATCCCACTCATTTTTCGGAGTGAGCGTGAAAGAGGCATCCGCATCACCAATCGCGAGCACTGCTAACTTATAAGCAATACTGCCCATGGGCTGCACACGAAATTGCGAGGTGAACTTTTTCCATTCCCCACGTTTCGTTTCCGAACGGCTGGCGAGAATCGTCGCTGCAGCGAGCTGATGTGTTTGCGTAACGCGTAACCGTCGTTGCTCGCACCAGGCTCCCTGGCCACGCACTGCCCAAAAAAGTTGGTCATGAATCGGATTATAGACAACTGCGACCACCGGCCGGCCGTTCTCAATCAGTGCGATGGAGACGCCAAACTCCGGAATCTTATCAATGAATTCTTTCGTTCCATCTAGAGGATCAACGAGCCAGACACGTTGACGCGAGAGACGGTCTGGAGAATCGACCGTCTCTTCCGAAAGCCAGCCATACTGCGGAAATGCCGCTTGAAGGATTTCGTGGATTTTCTGATTCGCATCCTGATCTGCAATTGTGACCGGGCTATCTTTACTCCGGTCTTTGTAATCGACGGTGTACTGCGCGGTGTAGAAGGAACGAATGATCGCGCCAGCCGCGCGTGCGGCTTCGATAGCACAATCTTTTTCTCGGGTAAAAGTAAGAGCTGTCATAGGAAGATGGAGAGAAACGACCTTTCTGTTACTATTTTTTCTTTTTCTTGAGCTGCTTTTGGTAATCCTTGGTCAACGTGGCAAGCAGCTCCTCGCGTTGCTCGTACAGCCGCGTGTGCGGACGTTTCGCGTGGTTAGCCACGGCGTAGGCAGTCAGCAGCGGTAAAGCCACGGTAGAATCAACATAGCACACAACAGTATCAGGAAGCGCATCGGGGTCGACTTTTCCCCACGTGACACCTTCACTGGGAGTTGCGCCTGAAAGACCACCAGTATCAGGACGTGCATCGGTAAATTGGATATAATAGTCATGGCCTTTCTCAGCCAGACCCAGCACCTCCTGAATTTGTGGCTCTGTCTGGAGGGCGAAGTTTTTTGGTGAGCCGCCACCCAGGATAAAGACGCCACTTTTGCCACGATTGCGCTTGGCATGGTACACGATCGCAGCGGTTTCATTCACATCGCGTGAGACATCGAACGTCAATCCGTTTCCTTGCAGAGCCTGGGCAGCCACATTCATGCCAATGGAACTGTCTCCCGGAGAAGAAGTGTAAATAGGGACACCGTATTCTGCGGCGACCGAGAGTAATGACCGCCGTTTCTGTCCTAATGCTTTTTCCCGCTCACGGATGTAGCGTCCCATGCGATAGTGAAACTCTGCTGTGCTCATCGGCTTCTGGAACTCTGGCGCCGCAATCGTTTGGTAGAAAAAGGTGTCAGTTTTCAGGAGAACATTATAATCAAAGAAGATGTCGTAAATACGCACCACCTTGTCTTGTCGCAACGTGACATCACTCACATGTGGAGAGCCTTGGTGCATGGTCAGTCCAATGCCGAAATGTGTGTCGTGATACAAGTTCGCTCCAGTTGACACCATCCAGTCGATGAAGCCATGCTCGATGAGCGGGATAAGACACGAAATTCCGAGACCCGCCGGCGTTAACGCGCCGGTGACACTCACGCCGATAGTGACATCCGGTTCCAGCATCTTGCGAGCAAAGAGCTGTGCCGCCTCGCGCAATCGTGCGGCGTTATAGGCTTGGAATGTTTGATCAATCAGCTCGGTCACCGTAATCGATTGATCTACTGGACGCGGATCGATCTTAGGGCCATACGAGCGGCGGTTGTTGCGAGCCATGCTGTCTCCTTACGACAAAAAATGAAGGGCACACTTACCATCTCAGACGAAAGGAGACCAGAGCAGAAAGCAACAAGTAATCGTTACATTATAGTAGTCCGTCATATTGATTCTGAAGGGTGGAGGTAGCGTCATTCCCGCGAAAGCGCTGATCTTTACCTATACTTTCTGTCCTTACTGAAAGAGATGAAACTTTGACGTGAAAACACTGAAGTTTTTCTGGAGCCACTATCGAACACTCTCCATGCTTTGAAAAATGGTCTGGCGTTCTTGTCAAAAAATCCAGCGAAAACTCGTAGAGTTAACATAGGTTGCAAAAAAGTGGGTAAAGATCAGCGCGAAAGCGGGAATCCAGGAGGAAAATAGCGAGAGATAGAGACAGAGACCGCTCCGCCGCTTTTTGCTCTGTCTCTATCTCTCGCTGTATCTTTCCCGCTCTGGATGCCCACTTCCCACTAGGGGAATGGCGTGAAGTTAAGAAATAGTTGTCTTTGCGAGGAGCTGCAGGCGACGAAGTACTCTTTGCGCAAAGTGGAAAGATGGCACGTCTGCTTTTGCGGGGCAACGAAACCAGTGTCAACTTTATTTGACTGTCAATCTTAGTCGACACTCGAAACTAACCAATGACTATGACAGCGATTGCGGTATCCGTAGGCTTAGTAGTGTCAAAAGAAATTGACGAGAGGCTCAAGGTCTATGAAACTTAGTGAGGCAGCCCCTACCAAGGAACAATCGATGGTAGAGATTACAAGTTAACGACACCAAAAGTTAGAAAAGCCTTTCTACCTGAAGGCCTCCAACGTTGACCTGAGAGTGGACGCTTTCCTCCTTCAAGCTTGAGGTGAGAAACAAAACAAGGGAGTCTTTCAATTCCCGCACGGCACAGTTTTTGGGGAGATTTCTTGATCATTGGAGAGAAGAGAATTTCAAATGTACTCTGTGTGATATTTAGTACGTTCGTCGAGTGATGCGAGCCTGTAACAGGCTCGCTATTGAGGGAGGGCCAACCGTGTCACTCACTACAGTCTTTATCATTTGCGCTGCAGTCTATGCAGTGCTGCATTACCTCCTGATACCGAGGCTCCGGGAAGGAATACGACAGGATCGGTCGATTGCAATTATACGACGAGCGACGGTGATAGCTGTGCTGGATTTCATACGGACGGTGACGTTCATCTTTGCTTGTACCGTTTTGCTAACAGCGTTGCTATTTGTGATCCTTGCCCTGATGGGCGGAAGCACTTCGGATTCTCTTTCCTCAGCCATCAGTTACATTCAAGACTGGTGCACATTTCTCCATGGTATCAGTCCGTACAATGAGCGGAGTCATTGCCCTTTTATTTCTCGGCATCTTGGTCGTGCAATGTCATAAGAAAACTAAGCTACGGCTACAGAACACATTTGCCAAGTTATACGACGAAGAGGTCGAACGGTTGCGTCGGGCCTATGAACGAGGCGAATGGGAGGATCTTCCGCCTACTGCCGAAATGACGGAGGTGATCAATAATCTTGCAAAGCAGCAAACGCTCAAACAGCAACTACAGGAGCAACAGGCCAGCTTTGATCCACAAAAGTATGCGGAAGCACTAGAGCATGTCAATCGTAACATTCTGATGCTAGAGGATCTGCTTGCTCGGTTAGATTTACGGCAGAGGATCAATCCAGAGAACGTGAAGGTATCTGCCGGTGATATTATTGAACCGCCACCAAGGAATCGTCGGGAAAAAATTGCGCGATTCTTTGTTTCTCAGGGGCTTATCTCCTCGTTTCGAGGAGCTTCACGTGCACTCTTTGTGACGGAGCTGACTCTCGTCATTCCTGCACTGCTTGGTGTTCAGTCAGGAGCCATAGAGTCTCGACTGGCTGCTCGAGTTATTCGGCTAGAGCAACTACGCGTGGAGGCTAGTGAACGCGAAGCGCGAGAAGCTTGGCAGCAAGCGGCGAGCAAAGAAGAAAAAAAGTGGGATAAGAAAGATGATGAAGCGGCTGACCAAATTGCACATGCATTCGAGGTTGCTCTCGCTAATACCCGGTTTTTGGCGATACCCGTACCCCGCCCGATGCCATCCGTTCGCCAGATGTTGGTTCGTCAACAGATTCTTCAAGAAACCGTTAAACACAGGGGCGATCGAGCAATTGCACTTCATCCGGCACTATCAGAGACGCCAGGTTTGGATCCGTTGGACCGAGAGACGATAGTTCAACTCGAAAAGGGGTTCGATAAACCAGGATCGAAAACCGAAGCTGGCCGACAGATACGCCAAAAGGTTGAGAAACTTGGGAAAGAGTATCCAGCTATTTGGGCAAAAGTACGAGCGAACATATCGAAAGCCGGACATTCGTTTCAGCAGGCTGCATCTGTGGATGATGCTACACGCTTTCTTATGAGTCGTGCACTCGGTGCTGCGGCAGGGGATTCGATCGACGCAAGTACAGAGCTAGGACGTTTTGTGCAACATTTTTCCGAGGCAGTCACTCCTGATGCACTCAATCGAGCTTACAGAGTTAAGGAGTCCGAATATCTCTACGCGTTAGCCAAAGGGTCACCACTAGATGAGGCGATACGAATCGTTGTAGGTGCCCCACAGAGTCCTTCTCCTTGGACATTCGACGAGCAAGAACGATTCAAAGCCACGATGTGGGAACGCACTCCGGAAGAATCTCTACGGAATTTTCCTCCGGGGCTACGAACTAAGCCGGAGTTCCATGAAGACCTCTCTCACGCGACCCAATTAGCAAAAAATGCGCATGGAACAATTTTTAACGGGCGAGACGCTGATGAAATGACTGAAGCACTTGCGACCTTTGATGATTGGTTTCCTGGTCAGTATGGTGGCGATCGCAGAACCTCACGAGGAACCTTGTTAGGAGAGTGGGATCTGGACCGTGCATGGAATGAGCGAGCCGTTGTCGCGGCTATGCATTCTTCCGAACCACCACCGACATGGCCTGATGGGCCAGAGCCCGGTGGGGGAGGTGGGGGGGAGGCGGGGGTGGTAGCCACGGAGGAGAGGGGCGACTTCATCAGAGTGCAGGTGGTCCGAGATCCCCTCGGCCTACATCAGGCGGCGGTGTCCATGCTGGGGAAGGTGGCAGTTTTTTCGGGCTCGTAGCTTTGCTTCATTGCGCGGATTTTCACGCATCGGCGGAGTACTCATTGGTCGTGAGCCAGAGGAATCTACCCAGCCGCCCCTCGATTTTCGCGACATTCAATGGTCTAGTTCCGGAGACACAATTGAATTGAAGTTAACTCGCAGTGATGGCGAAATCATTCGACTTGGTCCGTATCGCCGTGCACTTGTTCGCGAGGCTCTTGCGTATGCAGCAGACTCACGCGTGACTACCGTGACAATGGTTACTGCGCGCCCGCTGAAAGATCTTAAAATTCTCCTTCATCCTGCTCTTGTTGATACGCCGATTGAATGTCGCGCTATTGAGCTTGATCGGTTCGTCGATGAATCAACCGGACACTCCACGGAGCGTGAGGGAGCCACGCACCTTATTGAACAGGCCCATTCCCTCTATCAACTAGCATGGGGTGAGCGTGCCAATAGCATGGGGTGAGCGTGCCAAAGTGCTTCTCGACCTCATATCTTCAGAATCAAGAGAGGTTGAAGGCAGGGAACGCGAAATTCGTAACTGGATCCGTGGTCAGGCAAACCAGGCGAGCCGCTTGAACCCTACCAGACAAGCCACGCTTAGTGCCGCACTTTCCTCGGCTACATCTATTAGCGACCCCAGGATGTCGCCACTAACCATCAAACACGAATTTTATGATGCACGCCTGGTTAAACTTATGACCTCGTGTACGAAGTCGGTGAAAGATGTACCAACTTTTTCGTCTTGTATTCGAGAACAAACGCAAGCTGAAGCCGATTCGTTGCTAAAAAGTAGATCACCATGGTATATGCCTCCTCCTGAATTCGAGGTTTGGAGTGGCGTACGAGAGCAGTCCTATCAATCAGACGGACAGCTTACCTTCGCACACGTGCCCGCTAAAGGTGAAGAATCGCGAGTGTTTCGCTTCATGTTGCAGGTTGCGTTCACGAGCGCCCCCGCGTTCCTTCCTGACCGTAGCAATCGAGAGAATTTTTCCGATGAACAGCCTTGGGAGTTCCCCAATATCGACTCGTTCATCAACCGGTCAGTAGCGATGAGTGTTGGAGCAGATGAAACGAGAGCCCAAATCCTTCACGACATGTTAGAATTCACAATTCTACAACGGTTATTTCGTAACATCTTGTCCGGCAAACTGGGTGACCAGTTTCCGATCGAGTCACTAGTAACGCTCTCAAAGACGGTGGCAAATACACGCGCTTTTGAGGAAAGAGGTATTCGGACGCTCCGTTGGACTACACAGCCCGGTAATAATGAAAAGTTGTTCGCGCTGTTACTTCAGAGTGCTTTGGGAGCGATAGTCGCTACATCAGGAACTACAGAATCTGAGCGGAAAGTGCTCTCATCTGCGCACAGAGCAATCGAGAGTTGTGTTAATCTTATCCAAGAAAACTCTGCTCCTCAAACTATTTCTTCTGAAGCATGGAGAAAGTCCTGCGGTTTCGACCACTTTAAGTCGCAAGCATCACGGCCTGCTACCGAAGCTTCTCAAATCCTTCAAGAACTCGTTGCCTTAGCGCAACAAACAACCTACGCTCGCCAGATGCGGCAATCCCTTGGGGTTTCTGTCGATGATCGCCAGGCTGTCGAAGTTGCGGAAAGAGGGTGTCCCCCATTGTAAGCGTACAGTCGTGAGACGTTACAAGCGTGCACGTGCTTGTGCTGCTAGGGAGAGGAACTGCTGTTCATCACGTGCATATCCTTGTGTCCTAGAGAGTTGAAGCCCTTGCTCAGCACATTCAAGGGCTTTTCGAATGAGGCCCAAGTTCAAAAGGGCAATCGTTCTAGTAGCAAGGCCGGGAATTAACGCGGAGAATTTTCTGGAGGTTTGGACGATTCGTTGATGTTCGTCAAGTAACTGCATGCAGCCATCGTAATCTCCTATATACTACAACGCAGATGCTTTATTCACTAAGCAGAGCAGCAGACCGTCGATGTCCCCAAGTTCTCTGCAGAGCCTTTCTTCTTCGCTGTGAAGAGTAACAGCTTCTTGATAGTCACCTTGTTGGCAGCTTAAGCGCCCGAGATTGCCAAGACAAACGTGTAAGCCGACTTTGTCGCCAGTTTGCTGACAGAACAGGATGTGATCTTTTAAGAGAGACTGTGCCGCTACGGTTTTTCCTTGTTGGGCAAGAATTGAGGCGGTATTTATTGCGCTTTTCCGTACACCAACCGGGTCTCCTATCCGCTCCCCAAGACGCTTCTCCTCCGCATGGCAACGGAGTGCATCATCGAGTCGACCGAGGTTCCGGAGGATGATCCCTTGATTTCCTAAACAAGCTCGCAAGCCAGTCATGTTTGCAGTACGGCGGCAGAGATCTGCCTGTTGTTGGAGTAACTCGAACGCCTCTGGTAAATGACCACTTGCACGCCGGGCAACAGCAAGGTTCCCCAGACAGCGCTCTAAAGAATTCTCGTCTCCCACGCGCCTGAAATGTTCGACAAGTACTTCATCTATGCGAATGGCTGAGTCAGTATAGCCTTGTTGCCTTAATATGAGACTGGTAATCCAAGCATAGTGGGGATCAGCAAGAGGATTTCCCACTATACTGTTGTAAGCCACATCGGCTCGGATTCCAGCTTCAGCCTCCAGCGTTCGCCAATATGCGCTTACCTCAAATGAACTGTTCGCCCATGCGATCCGGAGAAACCCTGGGTTGATGAGAAGGTTCTGAAGTTGGGGCCAGGCCTGTAGTTCTTTGAGTTGCCATGGTAACTCTTCGACCGTGCGACCATGAGTCATCTGGGTATTCACTTGCCTAATGAAATACGCGGCAACCCGCTGTTGATAGCTTATATTGATTTCGGACTCCCGAAGATATCGTGAGGTAACAACCTGACAAATGTACCGGTGCGAGAATGACAGAAGGCCAGCCCGATCTGTGATGAGCCCACTCAGACTGATATATACACGCGACCAATCTGACGCAGGGAGTGGCGTTCCTGCGGACCCTAGCAGGTCGCATAGCTCTGCCTCACTTAACCCATGTCGTGCAATAGCCAAGAATGCTAAGCAGCTACTTACGGTTTCTTTCTGTGCAATCAAGGTAGGATCGTTTTCCAAGCGCGTCAGTACTCGTTCAATCAACTCATCGATAGAAGGCGCCTCCGAATAAAATGTGATGCGTTCGTTCAGCCTCTCGTATTCTCCGAATGTGCGCAGTTCACTCAATAACGTTCGAAGGAAGAGCGGATTTCCCGCTTGAAATGTACCAATGATCTGTTCTTCAAGCCGTGGGGCGAGGCGTTTGCCAAAAGAGGCAAGATAGCGCTCGAGGAGTTGCAGACGAATCTCTTGCTCAAGTGGGGCAACGCGGAGGATTTGCCAACTTCGTTCCTTGAGCTTCTGAAGGATGGGGCTAGTGTTACAACCGATAACCAGACGAACATTTTCCGGTATTTGTTGTGGAAGCCAATATAATTCGTTGCCTCTGTCTCTATCAGACAACATATCCAGGCCGTCAATGACTATAAGACATTTGCCTCTTTGGGCGGCCATGCTCAGAACATTGGTAAAAAATGATGGTAACTCTTCCGGGATTTCCGGAATCGGTAATTGCAAATGAAGCTGTTCCAAGAGCTTGACCGTAATACGTCGAATGACTTCGTCCCATTGGGTACTTTGTGGTGAAGCACCGACAAAGTGATACGCGATCGCAATCAGGTTGGGTTGCTGATCGTTGTGAAAGCGGGCAAGGATTTTTCGAAAGATACTGGTTTGCTGAGGTTCTGCAGACGATGCCTTCTCCTTTGTCCGTATGATCGTTTCGCTCTCAAGCCAATTAGCAAGGATGGACGATGTTCCTGCTCCTGGAGGACCTGTAAGAATTAGTGGGGCACCACCAGACCGAGCATGGGCGTCCAAGTTTTTGCGGTAAGAAGGCCTTGGGACGGAGACAAGACGAAGCTGTTTTGCAAATATCTCATGCGCTAGCGTTTCACTCTCCGCTCGCGTAGGCTTTCTAGTTTGAGGAAAAAGCCGATCTAACGTAGCGAGCAGAGCAGATAAAATTTGTTGCCCGAGTTCCGTCACACTATAGTACGTAGATATCTGATAGCCCCTCGTTTGGAGTTCCTGCTTAAGAGAAGCAAGCCGAGCTAACTGTGACGGTGATTCGAGTAGCTCTTCCCGCTCGATGAACTGATTGTTTGTTTTGGTTCCGCTTCGTACATAGAAAAGGGCGTAGGGGTTGTGACGCTGTAACGCAGCATAGCGGATTTCGAGTTCGGTAAGGCCGCTTCCCCGAAAGGCGGATAGCCACGGGTGGCGCTCAATCACCTGCTGTGGGAAGGTATCTAACACTCCACCATAACGGGTACCCAGAAGCCCAATAAAAAACGGATAACACCGATCAATTTGATCGAAACAGATGTCAATAGTTCGTTTCTCACTCACCTCCTCGTCGGTAACGCCCCAGCGAAGATCGACCTCGAAGCATGTCACATTGCGGCGTTCGCATTCGCGTCGAAACTGCGGAAAAACGACTTTTACGAGTTCGTCGCGTTCCTTCTGCATATCGCGGAAGGTAGAAGAAACAAAAACTCGTATGACTCGTTCAGCAGAAGGAGAGGGGAAATCTTTGGATTTCCCTTGCGCCGTTTGTTTCTTTTCAGGACGCATGCCGTACTTCACAGGCTCTCCATTTTATCTGCTAGGGGTATGGCACCCGGAACTTGCGAACCCCTGGCAGCAAATCTGGCATACTCCTACGCGTCGCTACCTTATCGAATCACCCTAACGAGAGCACACAATCATGAGTTATTTAGTTCAGCACGAGCACTTGTAGCTGCGATGCAGTCTCCTGTCGTCTCCCCCTCAGTGGACCACCGATGAACCGATTATGGTGCTCTCGACCAATTCCAGCCTTTGCCAGTTCTCGCAGCGTACTCGAGCGCCGGGAGACCCGGGCCGCGTCTCGTAGCTGCTCTTGACGCAGCAGATCAAGATGAGACAGAAACTGTTGCTATACCACCCACGGACAGAAATTGCGATTTTGTCCAACGTTCCTTCACACGGCGATTCTCGCCGTGTGAAGGAACGGCGCCCCATAAATGGGGATGAGAAGCCGGATTCGTCCGACGCAGGTAGGTAGCGCGGGCATTGATGCCCGCGCGAAAAAGCGTAATTCGTGCTCGCGTAAAGTATACACGACGGCAGAAAGCGTAGTAGCTCGCCGCTTTGGTGAAGGAGGTTCTTATGGCAGATGAAATCCTATACGAAAATCGGGGGCGTGTTGTAGTTGTGACAATCAACCGACCTGAGTCTCGCAACGCTATTAACAGCGCGGTGCGTGAAGGGTTAGCCGCAGCCTGGGAACGGTTTGCTAAAGATGCTAACGCTCGCGTCGCAATTCTTACGGGAGCTGGAGATAAAGCGTTCTGCGCAGGTGCTGATCTCAAAGAAATGGCGTTAAGAAAACTCGGGCAGCTTCCTCGTAACTTTTTACCGACACTCAATGTGAATGTCCACATCGCGAAACCGGTGATCGCTGCTGTGAATGGAGTGGCGTATGCTGGTGGTTGGGCGTTTGCGCAGATGTGTGACATTATCGTTGCGTCTGAGACCGCACGCTTTGCCATCACCGAGGCGAAAGTCGGACGTGGGTTTCCATGGGCGGTGCCGTTGACTCATATGATCCCACAAAAAGTGTTGCTTGAAATTCTTCTCACTGGAGATCCGATCACTGCACAACGTGCGTATGAGATCGGTTTTGTGAACCATGTTGTTCCAGCGAACCAGGTGATGCCAAAAGCAATACAACTTGCTGAAACCATTGCCGACAATGCACCGCTGACCGTCGCTGCGGCAAAAGAGATGGTCTACATGGTAACCGATATGGGACGCATGGCTGGACTCGAAGCCGCACGCTATCTCTTCGATCATGTGTACAAGAGTGAGGATGCTCAAGAAGGACCACGGGCATTTGCCGAGAAACGGAAGCCCAACTGGAAAGGGAGATGAAGCAAAAGAAGCACATTCTCTTCGTGTGCAGTCGGAACCGTTTACGCAGTCCGACTGCCGAGCATAAGTTTTCCTCTCACCTCTTCCTCACGGGGTAAAAGGCGAAATCGATAAATGGGGAAATGGAGAGAAGGTGGAGGGCGTTCATGATATCTTCCTTTCCGCCTTTTACCCTTTTCGCCATTGGCCCTTCGCAGCCAGAAGCCGCAACTTGACCCCACACCTACCCTTATGGTCTGCTACTGAGAAGTAAAGATGGGTCAGGAAGGATGATCGTATCGTGTGGTCGCCAGAGTTACTCTTTCTACTGCTGCAAGCGTTCTCGATCTTTATTGGTTTCAGTTTTCTCTATTGGATCATTTTTAAAGCTGTCCATTGGCGTTCGCCGCTGCTGCAGACACTCACAACACGTATAAGATTCTGGTTCTACCTGCTTGTTCCACTTCTTCCTGTAGCATGGGCGTTGACGCAGCTTGACCTGCTGCCGGCACGATCTCTCCATCCACCTGTATCGATATTACGATCTGTCGATTATCTGCTGCTTGTTACCATTGTCATTGCACTGGTTGAGGCGGTGAATGCCTTCGTATTCGACTATCTTTTTGCTGAACGCCGCAATACACCGGTCCCACAAATTGTCCAATCATTGGTGCGCAGTATTATCTATCTCTTGTTATTTCTCTTCTTGCTACCCCAGGTTTTTGCTTGGCGTGATATTGCCGGGCTCGTCACTAGTTCAGCGATTTTGTCGATCATTCTGGGCTTGGCATTACAGGAAACGCTGGGCAATCTGTTTGCAGGAATTGGGATGCAAATTTCTCGACCTTACCTGACCGGTCATTGGGTCAAACTGGGCTCACACGAAGGAAGCGTAGAACGAGCAGATTGGCGGTCGGTGACAATCCGCACTAGACAGGGAGATTGTGTCTCGTTTCCTCACAGCATGGTGGCCAAGATGGAGATTCATAACTATTCCTTTCCAACTCCCTTGCATGCGTGTGAGATCCAGGTCGGGGTTCACTATCAACACCCTCCCTCAACGGTCGAGGTAGTATTGTTACGCTGCGCACGTGATGTTTCCGCAGTGTGCGACCAACCTCCACCGGAAGTCCGGCTTTCGGCCTATGAGGATTTTGCTGTTCTCTATACGATTAGGTTCTGGATACAGGATTTTGCCCGACAACTAATCATCGAATCTGATGTGCGGAAACGAGTCTGGTATCATTTCCGTCGCGAAGGTCTTACAATTCCTTTCCCCATTCGGGAAGTCCATCACCGCAAATTTCCGATTGTTACTGACGCAACGGCTGAGCACCTCCAGCTGTTACGCGAAATTGAGTTTCTCAATGTCCTCACCGATGAACAACGAGAAGACTTAGCGCGACGCTTGACGACACAAATCTTTGCCCGTAGCGAAATAATTTGCCGGCAAGGAGAGGATGGCAATACCTTTTATATTATCAAAAGCGGACAAGTCGAAGTCTCAACGCAAAATGGGACTGGTCGTGCCGCAGTACTTCGGCAGATGACTGCGGGAGAGTTCTTTGGTGAGATCTCACTCCTCACTGGTGAGCCGCGTAGCGCAACAGTTATGGCGCTGGAAGATACAGAAGTCTTAACAATGAACAAAGAAGACATGCGTGCCATGTTGGCAGCGAATAACCAACTTGCTGAACATATCAGCGAGGTGCTCGCTTTTCGTCAGGAGCAATTGGAAGTACAGCGAACTGCGTCTGCACAGCAAGAGCTCTCGGCGGTAGGGACCCCACACAGTCGCGTAGAGTCACTCAGACATGAGTTCCTTGATCGCATTCGGCGATTCTTTTCGTATTAGAATTCTACCGCAACTGTCGTTGCAGATCCGTGACGTGGCGCCCAAACTGTTCGCGATTAAAGTTCTCACGATCCTTCACATCGTCGTACAGTTGATCAATCGCGTGTGAGACTGACGTCTGCACAATGGCTGGATTGTTGCGTGCCATAGCGTTGACCAGGGCGTTAATCGCCATAATCGCTTGCTCAACTGAGTGAACTTCAGACTCGATGAGATACGGCACGTCACCAGCAATGCGATCGATAATGCGCTTGGCCGCGGCATTATCAACATTCGCTTTTTCGATGCTCGGGACCACTCGCTCTATAGAGTTGGCGAGATCCGAAGCTGTTGTTGCCACTGTCGCTGGCGGAGTATTGAGCTGTGCAATCTCTTGGGCTAAGCGATCAACTTGTGAGTCGATCCGCGTTTTCTCCTGAGGGGCAAACATCGCCACCAGATGTTTAAGAACCGCATATCGAGCCGGGTTCCACGGTGGCCCTCCGGTTTTGTAGCGATAACCACGAATCTGCCGCCACTCAGAGTCTTTCAGCGAGTGATGACAGGCATAGCAGTTCATGTCGGCAAACTCAGGCCAATGATTTGACCGGGCGCGCCGTGCCATTTGCAGCATGCCCTCACGGAATGTCGCTGCTTGACCAACCGCCCATGCTCTGGCACCGGTCGGTTCGGCATCACCGCTTTGTTTGCTCTTCGTTGTATTCGGCGTCCAATGTGGCGGCATGACAGCCGTGTAGTTATCGAGTTCAAAAATCATGTCTGGATGACCCGCTGCAATGAGGTCATGGTTGACCGTTTTTTCGGCGTTGCCAAGATGGCAAGCCAGACAGTTCTTTGCACGATTATCCAAGCCACGTAAATCTCGCATACCTGCTTTCACAGACTGTTCATGTGTCCAACCCTCTGCGGTATGTTGTCCAAGCCATCCACCGGCTGCACCATGGCACGCTTCACACGAAATACCTTCGGCAAAGTCGACGGGATTCGCTTGTACACTCTTTGGAACGTTCATCGTATGGCAATCAAGGCAGATTTTACTTTCGTGGGCTTTGGTATTGATCTTAAGATTGCGCACGATACGAGCGGATTTATCCGTCAGTAACACGTTGTATGCTTGTGTGTGGCGGTCTTGTTTGAGCCAGATGAAATACTCGTTTTGCTTGACCTTGTAGAGATCGCGCGGCTGGACGCTCCCATGACACGTACCAGATGCACAGGTTGCTGCCCCAACATATTGCCCCATTTTTAGTGTTGGTGTTTCCAATGCGGCGGCCGGCGGCGAAGCAGAATCGGCCGGCGGCGGAGCTGTTTGTTCAGCCTCTTGGGCAGTGAGCGACGACACGCTCCTTATTGAGAGGACCACAAAGGCGGCAAGAGCCGCACTGGTGAAACGAGCTACTCGGTTTTCTCGCAACATAACTCTCAACCCTCGTGCTTGACCGTTGCTTGCTGCTCTGAAGCTGGTTTGCCGGTGTTTTCTTTTGTCTCCATCCGTATCTGTAACGGCAGTCCAGGCGGTGTATCAGTTACCTGATAGATCTGACCATCATGGATATACATCCTTTGCATTTCATGGAGGTTGAACGGGCGGGCCCCTATACGATTAAAAATACTAATCTGATTCCCGCTCTCATCGACCGCGCGATCTCGATCTAGCCCTTTAGCGATAAAGAGCGCCGGTCCATGCGTATGGCGAGTAGCAATGAGTCGTGGGGCCGGACGTGGACTGAACCCTAAATACCCAGGAACGGTTTCTGGTGAGGTCAGTTGCAACACCCGGAGACCGTTGTGACCATCAGCAACGTAAGCAAACGCGCTGGCGTTGGTCGAAGCCACTTTGACGTCTTGTGCGTCATTGATCTTCCCTTCGGCGTTGTAGACTTGGTCAATAACTGGTTTGTCGGGCCGTTCGACATCAGCAATAACTATCCCTTGTGCTCCCGCTGCAACGTAGGCATACGTACGAGCGACATACACAGTTCGTGCACCTTGGATCGCTATCTGCCCCACAACTTTAGGAGCTGCTGGGGTTGTAACATCAAGGACTTTCAGCCCTTCAGAATCAATGACAAACGCGTAGCGAAATTGGACGGTAATTGAGCGAGGTTTCGATAATGGTACTTCAGCGATAATACGTGGCTTGAGCGGCTCGTTGATATCCACTACCACTAGGCCACGATCACAACCAATATAGATTGAGGTACCGGCAACGGTCAGGGTTTCGGCGCCTTTGAGCGCATTATTGGGGTTGAAGGTTAAGGCACGTTCGAAGAAGTTGTTAGCGGGATCGCGGTCGGCTAGAGTGTCGGTATTGACGAGAATCAATCCTTCCTCGCGGTCACTGACATACGCATAGTGATACAGCGGATGCCAAGGTTGTTCTTCGTTGTTGGGATCATGTTTACGATACGGCGCAATCGGCATGTTCGTCGGTAACGCGACCGCGGTTGCATACTTGGTTCGCACATAGGTGCGTTGGCCTAATGGCGAAACTGGCGCTGTCACAATCCGTTCGGAAAAATCTTTGTTATCAACATTAGCAACGTCAAATGCTTCCATGCCTTTTGAGCCAAGTGCTGCGTAGAGGTACTCGCCACGTTTCTCGACTTGTAAGACCTGACTGCGACCATGATGGTGACGAGATTCCTGCAATTCTAGTTCATGATCCTGATGCGCTTTGTAATTAGCAGGGTAGGTGAGCTTGTGGAGATAGCTACCGATGACTGCTTGGGGTTCTTCCCACTCTGTGACACCGATCGCTTCAAACCCTTCTTCTCCAGTCGCTACCCATGCGAAGCGCCCTATGAAGTTGACAAAATTGGTGCCCAGCGTGAGTAACTGTGCCATCCAGGCATTGTTGTCATTCTGCTGAGATACATGGCAGTCAGTGCAGGTTTTCGTTTCGGCGGTACGCACAGTGTGCGGAAAATGCGTGTTGAATGCCTGGCTGCTGTAGCCTGGAGTCGAAATCGGCGGTTGTTGGATGTAGAAGCGTTGACGATTGAGATTGACAGAACTCAGGACGAGCGCGCTGGATGAGCGCACCGGCGCAATACGATGGCTCTTATTAGTGCCATGGACACCGATCATATAGATATCTTCACGCACGACTTGCGGGTTGTAGGAGCTGTACTGTCGAGTATAGCCTCCTTCATAATGCAGGCGTTCGGCTTTGACGTTGGCTTCCTGCGGCAAGTGACAACCGAAACAAGAAGTGATCCACGAACTATGACAGGCGAAGCAAGTCATCTTTTCATCGGAGTGCGCCAAGCTGGCTTCTTCCACATCGCCACGACCCCATGTCTTGTTATCACGTTGAATCGTTTTGGCCAGGCGCGCTTTTTCATTGTAATGAGGGTTACCAGGAGTGATGCTATCGAGGACTTGTCGCACTTCCCATTCTAGGTCTTTGTTCACCATCGAGCGTTGCCAGAGCGTGCCGTCACGCCAGACAAACCGCTGACGTCCAAAGGGTGTAGTGCCGACGGACAAATCGCTTCCGCCGATGGGCGCAGCCGGACCAGAGGTACGTAACGTTGCGCGGGCTTTCACCGTTCCATGGCAATCTTCGCAGCCGATCTCCACAGCGTCAGCATACTCGCCCCAAATCTTTCCTCCGCCACCGTGAGCGTCACCTGTGAAGTGACAGTCTACGCAATGCATTCCTTTTTCTAAGTGGATATCCATGAGATGGACGGATTTCTTCATCCACTGTGGGTCGGCAAACGGAACGACCTTGCCACTTTTGTCGAGGAGGTTACCTTTGCGGTCACGTTTATAAGCGGCTTTGAAGACCCAACCGTGGCCGTGATAGTCGGCAAACTGAGTGTGTTTCAGTTGCGGATTGAACTCGCTGACCTTGGCGAGAAACTCTCTGTTTGTCCATAGTCCACGTTCGGCAGCGGCTTCTGGATTGTGTTCCAAGCTGACTCGTTTCTCGATTTCGGTAGGATCCTTCTGTTCCTTCGGCCAGAGGAACTCACCGTCAGATTCATAATCCCACATGTTGAAGCCGTAGTAAGTGTTGACGAATTGGTTGGGCTGGTGCATGTGACAGACCATACACTGGCTTGACGGAATCGCGCGCGTGAGGCGGTGACGAATCGGATGACCGGATTCGTCTTTGGGAATAGTTGGATCGTTGGTGAAGCTCTTACCAAGATGGCCGAACTGCGCATAGGGTCCAGAGCGTATCGGATCGCGATCGTTCGCATAGATAACATGACACCCCGTACAACCACTGGAGCGGTAATCGCCTGGATGGTCATTGGTGCCCAGAAACGACAAGTGCGGATCATTGAGACGCGTCTTGTGAAGGTTAAGGACCGGAATGTTGACTCGGATCCCCGTTCCCGGCCCGCGATTACTCAAGCGAATATCAGGCTTGCCGGAGTCATCGCCCAAGTTGGGGTTGCCGATCTCGGGAAACGCTGAGGGTTGCAGGAGACCGCCATCTTCAAAGGCACGAAAGTTGTCTGCCGGCTGCATGGTTTCCCAGCGAGGCAAGGGTAACAATGAGGGACGAACGCCTTTTCCCTTTTGCTCGAAGATGTTGAGCGTCGGGTTATATACGGACGTGAGTTTCTCTTCTTCTGTTAGTTGTGTCCGTGGCGTAATGGAGGCTGCTTCTCCGCTTCGTGTATGTGCTTCGCCCACGATTGCACGCTTGGTGGAAATAATGCCATTGGCATAGCCAGCTGCGGCCCAGAAAATCGAGGCCGTCGTCATTGGGCTCTTCTTGGTCGCGTTCACTTGGGCTTGGTGACATGAGCCGCAGGTTTCATCGGCGATACGTAGGTCGCCGGGATTTATAAATCGGATAAACTCTTGCGATTCTTTGAGGAGGCGGGTGTAGGTGCGTTCAGGATTGGCTGACGAGGGTTTCCCATCTTTTTGCCAAAATTCAGGATACCGGGGCTGAACATGGGCTTGCTTCTTCACTTGCTCGTATGCGACCGCGTCTCGTGATCCCCCGCCCGCAATTCCGGCCTGACTATTGCCACCATGACAATCTGTACAGCCTAGCCGCACTACCGGTGAGGCGTGCATAGGTTCGATACCCTGATGACAACTAACACAGCCCGCACTTTTCTGGTCGGCCTCTGCTTGCGATTGCAACAGTAACTCGGATTGTGGTTGCTTCTGTGAAGCCGATACTGCACTTTTTGTTTGCTCACCAGAAGATGGGGTCCAGGCGATGAGGGTAGCAAACGAAATGAGGACCGCAGCGAGAGCTAAACCTCCTCCTGACCGCAAAACCCAGGATTGTGATGGCGATAGCATCCCCGATCTCCCCCTAAAATGTCAAAATTACGTTGCTAAAGCCGTGAAACAGTGTAGTTCCCAGGCCATAGATGTCACGAAAGCCTTTTCCTGGAAGAAAGACCGCCGTTCCAACAAGAATAATTACGTTGTTATTGAGGTAGGGCCGATAACGAATGCCAGCGCTCAAGTCCCAACCGATTTCATCATCGACCCGATTCTGGAACAGGAGAAACTTCAATGGCTTGGTCGTGTCAAAGAACATGTAGTTGACATTAAAGATGCCTTTCACTTTGGGCGTGAACTCAGCATCAAGGCCAACGTTGAATAGATGAATACCCGGATTGACGAAGTTTGGTTGCCCCTCGTCTTTACTACTACGTAGATCAGGCAATAGGCTGCCGCGGTTCACGAGATTAACTCCGGTACCCGTCAGTCGCACCCCTAACCGGTTCCAAAAACTGAACCCACCGCCTGCAAAAGCAGGATTGTCGAAGATCGAATCAAAGCCGTGTCCCTTTTTATCGAGTGGGTCGCCATCGCCGGAAGCGTGGAAATAGGAAATCTTTGGACGCAACCAGTCCCGATCAATCGACAGTTCGAGTGCGCCCATATATGCCTCGATATTCACGCTGCGGCCGGCAATCGGGTTACGGGTGTCATGTCCAAGCGCATAGTAAAAGGCAGAGTCGATATTGATACGCTCAAAATGGCCAAAACTCGTCCAGCCGAGGTAGGTAGCATTGATCGCGTGCGGAGTGAACGAACCCACCGGGTCTGGCCGCGTCAGGACATGGTTCCGATCGAAATGAAACGTTTTCCCTTCCCACAAATGGTGAAGACTAAACTGTGTGGTATAGCCTTTGACAAGGAAATCTTGGCGATAGACGTTAGCGATGAGAACCTTTTGATCTCGCAGGCGAAAGCGATTGAGACCACTGTTGGTGTCTTTTTCCAGCCGGTCAAAATAGGCGAGGTTGAACTGATCGCGATTTGATTCGTAGTCACCAAAGAGTCGAACTCCCAGTGTGGTGTCAGAGAAAACGAAGCCTTTGAAATCGCTGTTAAACGGCTGAATCCCGGCACGCACCGAGACAAAATCATAATTCGGGCTAAGATCAGCAAGCTTGGCCTCGATAAACCCTTCCTGCAGAGCCGGGATTCCATCGATTCGATCAGTCCCACGGCGAACATCTTGATTAACGCCGCCATTTTCCTCCAGCCGCGTATAGTTGAGGTTGCCGATAAATGTCATCTTTGCGCGCCAATCAAAGGGCTTGAACGCCGTATCGCCTTTGAAGAGATCGGCAGACAAGATGAAATTCTGGTTCATGAGCACCTGGCTCTCATTGCCAAGAAACTGTGCACTTCCTGGTCGATCACTACTTACACCACTCGGAACTGGGGTTTTGCGGATTTCGGCGAGTGTATCCCATGTCCCAGTGAGGTTGAGGAAGAGATCCTGGCCATACACCGGGTAGTCGCCCTTCAACACGTTCTGATTGTATGGGTCCCAAATGCTGCCTTTGACATTGACCTCGTATGGTGGTGGGGTAATCCGCCAGCGGTCTGTCGTCGCCTGAAAATCGGCTTCAGCGGATTCTTCGAGCGGGACCGGATTGAACTCGTCGGGCGGGGAAAGAAGCGGACGACGGACCGCGCGGCCTGGCCCACTCACTGTTATAGTCTGTGCCGCGGTTGCCGTACTGCCGCCCACGGTAGCCACTGTCACTGAAAGTTTGTAATTTCCTGGTACGAGTGCTTCAGGCCAATCGATAATCCACGTGCCGCCTGGGAGGACAACAGTAGAAGCTGTTGTCTTGCCGATCACCGCAATAACGCGAGCACCGGCAGTGTTTGAGGTACCATGAAGACGTGGTGAGGTATCCGATGTATAAATAGGTAACCCGCGATTAATCACGACCGTCGGTGTTCCAGAGTCCGCGCCCCAACTCTGTCGAATCGGGAAGAGGAGCAAAAGCGGGAGTAGTATCATCAACGTGACTGCTCGTCGTACATTTAGCCGTCTATTTTTGCCCATCACAAACCCCCTCATTCCCCCGCGACCAATGCGCTCGAATTACTTCTCCGGGTTTCT
>Ga0081539_10000296_pt1 | contig 112245 bp, 94 predicted proteins | sample TabmetS4T2R2_FD_71023 | JGI IMG/M metagenome (GOLD analysis project Ga0081539, IMG submission 71023) | Tabebuia heterophylla rhizosphere microbial communities from the University of Puerto Rico - S4T2R2 | ecosystem: Host-associated > Plants > Roots > Rhizosphere ... | reverse complement strand
GATTGATGTTGTGGCGCCATTCCAGGGTTAAGAAATTACGATGTTGGACGATGTTGCCGCGTTGATAGAAGCCTTTGAAGGTCCCGATATTATCGCGGTCTACAGCCATGACCCCACGAGAGTAAAAGAAGCCAGAGAGGCTCATCTCCCGTTTGTCATCAAAGAAATACCCCCACGCCGCACTGGCTGACAGAAAGCCCAGGACCACCCAGGTCAGCAATCCTCCCAGAATACCGTATCGACTCCTCCACATAATTTGCCCTCCTTACTGTTCCCTCGGTCAGCAGGTTGGCCGACGGGGTTCGCCAAATTTCTTTTTTTCATGACGGCTTCACTTTTTGTCGTCCCCTGTGGTATAAGGCCGCCTGTTTACAGGTCCTGCGTGTGCCCAGACGGCAATACTCATAGTCGCACGGAGAAGTCATAACAAAACGGTAAATTTTCAGTTACATTTCGGTAACACACGCTCATGAAACCAGGAAAACTCTCGCCGCCGGCCGCCCTTCGCCTCGACACCATCAACCAGAGCCTCTGGCTCGGCAACCGCAACGTCGCCCTCACACCGAAGGCGTTTCTCGTGCTGCGCCATTTGATGGATCGTCCTGGCCAGCTCGTCACCAAAGAAGAGCTACTGAATGCCGCCTGGCCAAAAGTTTATGTGAGTGACGCAGCACTAAAAGTGTGCATTCGTCGGTTACGGCAGGCCTTGGGAGATGAATCACAGGTCCCGCACTTCATCGAGACGATTCCGTGGCGCGGTTACCGTTTTATCGGTGTGCTTAACAGTTCGTTATCGCCCCAAGGGAATGAATTAGCCGCCCTTAAGCTTAAGCCCAAAGTTCACAGTTCGAAGCTTAAGATTCGACATGCAAGGTTCAAAATTCAAAGTCAGAAAGAAGGAGTCAGTAGTCAGCATTCAGTAATCAGTAGCTCCCCTCCGCCAACCCAGTACTCAATCCTCAATCCTCAGCACTCTGTTTTGGTCGGGCGCGATACTCTTTTGTCACAACTTCACTCGCTGTTACCATCCTCGGCCCAGGGGAGGCAGCAAACCGTGTTTCTCACCGGGGAAGTGGGGATAGGAAAGACTGCGATCGTGGACGCGTTTCTCGCACGGATCTCCGTCGAGGCGCGGTTGTGGGTCGTGTCAGGGCAATGTATCGAACACTATGGCACCGGAGAACCCTACCTCCCGATCCTGGATGCGCTGGAGCGCTTCTGCCATCTTCCAGGGAACGAGCGATTCATCTCCATTTTCCGGCAGTACGCCCCGCGGTGGCTTGTGCACATGCCCTCGCTCCTTTCTGCCAGCGACCGGAAACGCCTCCGACAAACACTGCAAGGCGCAACTCCAGAACGCATGCTGCGTGAATTTGCCGAAGTACTCACTCACCTGACGGCAGAACGGCCATTGGTCCTCAGTATCGAGGACTTACATTGGAGCGATTTGGCGACTTTGGACCTCCTTTCCTTTCTCACGCGTCGTGACCAACACTCCCGCCTGCTGGTCCTCGGCACGTATCGTCCTGGCTTTGTCACAGACCATGAGCATCCGTTACCAGGCTTGATGTGTGAGCTGGCTAGTCACGGGCAATGTCACATAGTTACGGTGGGCTTGTTGGACGAACAAGCAGTCTTGACCTATGTAGCGAACCGTTTTCCCTCCTGCGCTTTTCTTCCGGCGCTCGCACAGGCGCTGTATCAACGCACAGAGGGCAATCCACTATTCATGGTCAATGTCATTGAATATCTTACCGCCCAAGGGATGCTGCGCCAGGAACACGGAGAGTGGCAGCTCCACGGCAAAGTCGCCGACATTCACACTATCGTCCCGACCAATCTCCAACAGTTGATTGAGATGCAAATCGATCGCCTCTCTCCTGCTGAGCAACAGCTGTTGGAAGTCGCTAGTGTGGTCGGCATAGCGTTCTCAGCCGCAGCGGTGGCTGCGGCGATCGACGCACCGATCTCTACCATCGAAGAACAGTACACAAAACTGGCCCGACGATTTCATTTTTCGCGCTCCCTTGGCGTTAGCGAACGGCCCGACGGTACTGTGGCCCAACAGTATGCTTTTATCCATTCACTGTATCAAAATGTTTTCTATCAGCGTATTCCTGCCGGGAAACGCGCGCAGTTGCACGCTCGTATTGGTCAACACCAAGAGCACGCGTACGGAGGTCATACCGAACAGATTGCCGTGGAGTTAGCCATGCACTTCGAGCGTGGACGCGACTTTCGCCGAGCCGTACAGTATCGGCGCCATGCGGCAGAGACAGCCCTTCAGCGCTATGCCTATCGCGAGGCGATAGAACATTTCACTATCGGCCTCGAATTGCTCAAAGCGACGCCAGACTCTGAGGAACGGGTACAACAAGAAATTGCCTTGTGTAGCGCTTTAGGAACCGCACTGACCGCGACTCATGGCTACGCGTCGATCGTGGTTGAGCGAATCTACTCTCGTGCCCACACGCTCTGGCAACGTGCAGGGAGTACCTCTCAACCCTTCTCCATCTTGTTAGGTCTGTGGGGCTTCTCCCATGTGCGTGCCGAACTCCAAACCGCGCTCACGCAAGCACACCAATTGTTAGGAGTGGCCAATACAACGCAGAACGCGCTTCATATGTCCCTTGCTCACAACGCGTTAGGCGCGACTGTCTTCTGGCAAGGGAATTTGTCCGTTGCACGACAACATTACGAACACAGTCTTGCTATGCTCGATCCAGCACAGATCGGATCCTCGGATGCTGTCGAGACTCCCGGCGTGCTTGCTCAGTCTTCACTCGCTGTTATTCTTGCGCACCAGTGCGATTTCACACGGGCGTGTATGTCGGCGGAGAAAGCCCTGGCCCTGGCTACAAGCCAGGCCCATCACTACAGCCTGGCGCTGGCGCGCTGTCATATCGCCGCTATGTACCAGGTAAGCCGAGATTTTCCTGCCACCCAACACATGGCGACAGTAGCAATGGACTTGGCAGTCGAGAAAGGATTCCCGTATTGTTTAGCGTGCAGTACCATACAGTATGGGTGGGCCTGCGCTATGCAAACCCAGGGCCGTGAAGGAATCGATCACATTCACCAAGGAGTTGCGGCCTATACAGCGACAGGCGCAGTGTTGTGGCACGCTTACTTTCTTTCGCTCCTGGCCGAAGCACAATTGGTTGCAGGACAAACCTCAGGATGTCTCCAGACCCTGATGGAAGGTGTGACGCTAGCCCAGGCACGGGGCCAGCTGCTCGCCGAGGCAGATCTGTATCGGATCAAAGGTGATCTCCTACTGGCGCAGGAAGACAAAGAGCAAAAGGCAAAAGGCAAAAGGCAAAAATTGGAAGTGACTAGCGACTGGAGACTAGAGACTAGTCCAGCCTCCCCACAAGCCCCAAGTCTCAAGCCTCAAGTCTCAAAGGAGGTGGAGTTGGAGGCGGAGGCGTATTTCCTCAAATCCATCGAGATCGCGCGCGCACAGCAGGCAACGGTTCTTGAGCTACGCGCCACACTTCATCTCAGTCGTTTATGGCAGCAACAAGGCAGGGATGACCACGTCCGACAAACACTCACGCCGCTGTATGAACGATTCAGCGGAGAGCAAAGCATTGCCGATGTGCGCGAAGCCCACGCTCTCCTCAGTTCCCTCTAAGAAGAAGACTGCTCTGATACTCCTTTCCCTAACTGCGACGGCCACAGCGGCAACCGTGCGCGGAACAGTTCAATCAGCCCAACAATCACAACCGGGAGATACTGCGCTGCGTGTGCGATGAGAGAAAAACCAAGAGCATCATCTTTGGGAACAGCATACAGTCTGAGTGCAAGCTCCATCGCCACTTGATAGGTGCCGAGAAATCCTGGAGCGGCGGGAATGGCTGCGGCAAAAACGGTAAAAATTAACACAACAAACGTCGCTTGTAGAGGCAAGGAAAATCCACAGGTACGCAGCAAGATCCAGTAATACGCCCCCAGTGCAAGCCAAATGGCAAGCGAGAACAGGAGCGCACTTACAACTTGCGATCCACTTTGTAACACCGCAAAGCCGCTGACGAAATTCCGCATGGCAGCCGCAATACGCGGGGAGAACCTGGTAAAGGAAGCGTCTCCCTGCCGCACCAATAACCAACCGCCGACTAGCACTCCCCCACACACCCCCAAAAGGATCAAGTTGGCACGCTGCAACCAACTCGGCAAAGGGATGCCCGAAAGCGTTACTACGAGAATGATGGCGACCGCTACTGCATCCCATACCCGCTCCAGGACGGTGGTTGCCACCGCCGTGCTGAGCCGCACTGAGGTAAGATGCGCGAGGGCATAGGCACGAACGATCTCACCAACTCGTAACGGCAGGAGATCGTTCGCCATGAACCCAATCCACGTGGCCGACCAGAACGGTCGCAACGGTACCGCTTGCACTGGCGTTACAAAGCGTTGCCAGCGATACGCGCGCAGCAATAAAAACAGCACCAGCAGCCCAAGTGCGGGGATGAGGCCCAGCGGACTGGTCCGAGAAAACGTTGCTTGCACTTTTTCCCATTCCACATCATGGAAGGCGTAATACCCACTCGCCACGCTAACCGCGATACCAAGAAAAATCTGGAAATATTTCACCGGGCTCCTTAGGTAGGCGACGTGAACGGGTTAACGAATCTTTCCTTCCACAAAGGGAACTTCATACACTTTCTCGTGGTTGATGGGACCGTGACCAAAATATCCGTCCTCACCGAATAACTCTCCGTGATCCGCTGTCACAGTGATATAGGTATTGGGCGGAACATGGTCAAATAACCGCACAAAGACATCATCGAGATAGCGCGCGGCGTAAAGCTGACGTTCACGCAGTTGATCTAACTTCTGCTGATCGAAGAAGTGCGGCGCTGCACCGTTCTCTTCAACAAGTTTGCCGCCGACCACTAAATCGTCGAGATGTTTGAATACGCCGTGGACGCCGTGAATCCGTGGCCATTCATTCTCCGGTTCTCCAGGCAAAGCATACGGATAGTGCGTTTCTCCGACATTCAGTAGGTAGAACGACGGCTGCTCCAGTGAGAAGGTCAGACGCTCGATCATCGCCGCCATATCATTGTGCTTTGGCATAAGCGTAAAGCTATCAAAGTCGCGGTTGAGCGGCGTGGCAGGGTTCAACACCGGTAGTGACATCAAGGCATGAGTGCGGTAGCCAAGCTTCTGTTTAAGCAAGGTCGGCAGAAACAAGTGCGGCACCAGACTCTTGAATTCAATCTGCTCAGTGCCGAGTCGTTCGTTGTATTTGAGGAAGTCACGCTTGTAATACTCCGAGGCATAGACATACTGCGGGCTCGAATGCGGCAACAATCCCATGAGCAAATTGTAATGCGACGGCGCAGTCCACGAGGCATAACTCCAGCGGCGTTCAATGGGTCCGAGGCGACTAAGTGTACGTGGGGCGGTAGCCACTAGCGTATCATAGCGACAACTATCCAAGATAACGATGATGTAATTATTCTGTGGATGTCGAGGTTGCAGAAGCTGTAGAGCGGGTTGATCGCGGACAATAGGAACAACTGGGGCAGACAACACCTCAGATTCAGCCGGGCCAGGAGTCACGGTACAGTTACGGAAGCGCTCAAAGAAACGTTTCATGGAATATGGGGAAGTTTTCTTTGCAGAAAGCGCGCCCGGAGAGATTCGAACTCCCAACCGACGGGTTCGAAGCCCGGCGCTCTATCCATTGAGCTACGGGCGCGCATATAGGGGCCAGCACAGATTACATTTGGTAGGCGGTTCGCAACCTCCCTAACCTCATCTTTCAGCGACAAAGGTATGCCGCAGCCTCTGAAAGTGCAAGTCCATTAGCCCAGTCTACTATCCTGCCCTTACCTGAGCGCGTTCTTCGCTCGCGCACAATTCCTGGCAGGAACAGCATACAAGAACGAGCAGAAACAAGAAAATATTCCTTAGTGTCAAAAAAATCTGACAGCTATTTGCTTCCGTAGCTTCATGTATGACACCGTATCTTGCTGGCTCAGACTCGATATGAGTTTTTCTGTGGTTTTTTTCATCTTAATCGAAACAACAGGAACAGAGGCTACGTCTCAAGCTAAAAGCACACGAGGCATACAGTTTGCTCATGGTAAACCGATACGCATCGTAATTCAGGAGGAATCATCTATGGAATGGGTTGATTTGGTGTTGTCCTCAGGGTTGCTTTGTCTCGCCTATCTGCTGCTCTTTACCACTGCACGAAGCCGGTAGACGTGAACCGCAACGTTTCCAATTCCTTCTCTGGATTGTGAATTTCTGCTCGACTATACATAGTTAAGGATAGAACTATATGTCCAACTTTCGACCCGTTTGCTGACCTTCATGATTTCGCATACTGTACTGCGCACGCCTGAACGTCTACTATTCGTGGACGCTGAAGAGAACATTCCTTGAGGGAGGCACGTTCTCGTGCTATGTGTTGCGGCCTCTGCCCGCACTTTTTTCCTGTGGTGCGCTGTCGTCCTTTTGGCTGCTCCTCCGCTTCCTGCCTATAGCCAAGGTCTGCCAACTATTAACCTGGTCCCATACATAAGCAACTTGACCACGCCCCTCTCTATTGCTCACGCGGGCGATGGTAGCCAGCGTCTGTTTCTTGTCGAACAGGGCGGCGCTACCCTCATCATCAAAGGGCAAACCGTAGCTCCCGCAGCCGTTTCTTGACATTTCTAATCGGACGACGGGTGTTGGTGAACGCGGGCTCCTCGGGCTTGCCTTCCCACCTAATTATGCCAGCAAAAAGGTCTTTTATGTCAACTATACGGACTTGGCAGGAAATACGGTAATCGCCCGCTATCGTGTCACTAGCAATCCGGATGTAGCTGACCCGAACAGCGAAACGATCTTGCTGACGATTCCGCAGCCTTATGACAATCACAATGGTGGCCAGCTCCTCTTTGGCCCGGACGGATATCTATATATCGGTATGGGTGCGGAGCCGTGTATCGCGGCGTGAAATATCCACGGCTGCAAGGAATGTACGTCTATAGGGATTTCTGCACGGGACGGCTCTGGGGACTCAAACGTAACGACACCAGTTGGCAAAATACCCCTCTCTTCGGTCCTGCCCCTCCTACAGCACCATTCCTATTTGCGGCCATCGGGGAAGACGAAGCTGGAGAGTTGTATATCGTGGATCGTTATAATGCCTCCCTTTATCGTGTCGTCGATGTGTCGCAAACAACCACTACTACTGATTTGGCGTTAATAGGGGATGACTTCCCTGACCCCGTCGCGCTTAACACCAATCTGATTTATACCTTGACCATCACCAACATCAGCACGGTGACTGCCACTGGTGTCCAAGTAAACAACTTGTTACCACCTGGTACAGCGCTCGTTTCGGCTTCAGCCACGACAGGTTCATGTACTAGTACGAATCCTGTAGTCTGCCGCTTGATCCTCTCGCCACGAATACCCAGGCCCATGTCGTCATTGTGGCCAAACCGAGCCAATGCGGCATCGTGAGTAACACCGCCCAAGTCGTTAGTAACGAGTCTGACTCTATGGCGGCAAATAATACTGCGACCATCGTGACCACGGTCGGAGGAGCAGCTTGCCAACCACCCCCTCCACCATGTCAAGGCAGCGCACGGCGAAAATGCCGGTAATCACACCAAACTGTGGATTGGCAGCTCCGCATGCTAGCGGGCACAGCTCGTCCTACGTACTACCCTCGCGAGACGATTAGGTTGGCTTACGCTCACCGTGCTACATATGAGAGAGATATTCTGCCTTTAAGATATACAGCTTCAAGTCAGGCGGAGCTGCATGGGAGATGGTATGCGCATTTCATTCACATACATGTTGCTCTGGTATATCGCGTCTCTCTTGGTCATGGGGGACACCATGTCTTCTCTGTATGCACAAGGAAACGACCAAACTCAGCTTCCTACTATTACGCTCACCCGGTTCCTTGGTGGTTTCGACAAACCCGTCCATATCACGCATGCAGGCGATGGCAGTCAACGGCTCTTTGTCGTCGAACAAGAAGGCCTCATTCGTATCGTCAGGAATCAAACTTTGCTGATGAAACCATTTCTCGACATTATTGCACGAGTTGGCTGTTGTGGTGAACGTGGACTTCTGAGTGTTGCCTTTCCGCCTGGCTATAGCAACAAAGGATACTTCTACGTCAACTACACCAACAACGATGGTAACACTGTCATCGCGCGCTATCGCGTGACCTCAGACTCGGATGTTGCTGATCCCAATAGTGAAGAAATCCTCCTGATGATCGAGCAGCCGTTTGCCAATCACAACGGTGGACAGCTCGCTTTTGGTCCTGATGGCTACCTGTACGTCGGTATGGGCGATGGGGGTTCAGGCGGTGATCCTCAGAATAACGGCCAGCGTACAGACACGTTGCTCGGCAAGCTCCTTCGCATCGACGTCGAATCTGGCACGAAGCCGTATGCCATCCCGCCCACCAATCCCTTCGCCCAAAATCGCGACTATCGCAGTGAAATCTGGGCCCTCGGCCTGCGTAATCCGTGGCGATTTTCATTCGATCGTCAAACAGGGGATCTGTACATTGGCGATGTTGGGCAGGGGAATTACGAAGAGATCGACCTCCAACCGCACACGAGTCCAGGCGGCGAAAATTACGGCTGGAGGATTATGGAGGGGGCACATTGTTTTAACAGTGGCTCCTGCAGTCAAAGTGGACTTACACTTCCTATTGCCGAATACGATCACTCGCGGGGATGCTCTGTCACAGGAGGTTTTGTTTACCGCGGGCAGCAGTTCCCACGCTTGCAAGGAGTATACTTTTACGGGGACTACTGTAGCGGAAATTTCTGGGGATTACGGCAGACATCGGCAAATCCGCAAAATGGGCTCTTACTCGATACCTCCTATTCCATCAGCACTTTTGGTGAAGACGAAGCAGGCGAGGTGTATCTCACCGATTACGGCACTGGCGACATTTATCGTCTGACCGATCCGAACCCGACCTCTGGCGCAGACTTAGCCATTTCTCTCACCGATACTCCTGACCCCGTCGTCGTCAATGACAATCTCACTTATACAGTTACGATTACTAACAATGGCCCATCGTCAACCGCTGGCGTACAGATAAACACGACACTACCAAGCGGGGTTACGCTGATCTCTGCCTCCGCCTCCCAAGGTTCTTGCAGTGGAACAACGACTGTAAACTGTCAAGTCAACACATTGGACAATCGTGCGACTGCGACAGCTACGTTAATTATCAAGCCAACTACCCCAGGGGGCTTAAGCCTGACCGCAACAGTATCAGGCAGAGAACCTGACCCCGGCTCGGGTAATAATTCGGCCACCGTCGTCACCACTGTCTCAGCCAGCTCACCTCCACCCCCATCTCAACCAACCGATGGTCCAGATTTCACCGGTTCTTGGCAAAGTCTGGCACAGAGTTGTAGAGGCAGTGGCACAACACAGAAGTGCAAGCTCAAAGCATCGTTCGTGGTACAAAATCAGGGAACGCAAAACGCTGCGTCCTCTTCTATCGAATTTTACCTTTCCCCGAATTCGACGTTCGAGACTGAAGATCCGCTGCTCACCAGCACAACGACCAGTAATCTGAGGAAAGGAAAAACCAAAAAGAGAAAACTGACTGTGATACTCCCGGTTGGTAGCAATGCCTCGGGGCAGTTTGTCATCGCCGTGATCGACGCTGCGAATAGCGTCATCGAACGCGATGAGACGAATAACACTATTAGTTCAGGACCCGTACCGTAGGCTCAATCACACTATAGAAGATTCGTGCACGTCTGCGCTCCTCCTCTCCTGGGTAGTGTGTGCGCAGCACCCGCTACGCTGAAGTGTCCCACTGTCATGTGGCTCGATGTAGATTGTCGAGCTTTCGCTGGTATAACTGTCATCCCTTTGGCAACTTCAACACGCGCTCGCCGATGATGTTATGTTGAATCTCGCTTGATCCTGCGGCAATGGTGAGACCGCGCGCCCGCAATGCCCGATGGAGCCAACGGCCGTTCTCAACCATACCAATCGAACCACGGTCTAACTGCGCGTATGGTCCAAGCAGCTCTTCAGCAAACATCGCTACACGCAGATTGAGTTCGGTCGCATGCAATTTGCCAAACGAACTTTCTGGCCCGGGCACTTTGCCGTTAAGTTGCGCGGTCAGTGAGCGGTAACGACTCAAGCGCAAACACAACGATTCACTAGCAAACTGCGCGAGCTTCTGCCGCACGTATGGATATCGAGCCGCCGGCATCCCTTCAAACTCGATTGCCTTTGAAACCTCAACTAACTCGTTGATAGTTTTTTCTACCGGATGTCGTGTCCCGCCAGAAACACGTTCATACATGAGCGTCGCAATCGATACCTGCCATCCTTGATTCAGGTCGCCGACAAGATTTTTCCGCGGTACCCGCACGTTATCGTAGAAGACTTCGTTAAAATCCGAATCACCAGTGATCTGCACCAACGGACGGACGGTAATGCCGGGCGTTTTCATATCAACTAATAAGTAGGAGATACCTCGATGCTTAGGCGCGTCCGGATCAGTGCGCACAAGCAACACTTGCCAGTGCGCACGATGGGCAAGGCTCGTCCACACTTTCTGGCCGTTAATGACAAAGTCATCGCCGTCAATCACCGCACGAGTCTGTAAGCCTGCGAGGTCCGACCCGGCACCGGGCTCTGAATAGCCTTGACACCAAATCTCTTCTGCCGTGAGCATCTTGGGCAGAAAGCGATGTTTCTGCTCTTCTGTACCAAAGGTCATCAACGTAAAACCGATGCGATCAAGAGCGAGTTGATTGGCCCCATACAGAGGCAAGCCCAAGCGAAGTACTTCATCCTGGTAAACCACCTGCTCGACCAAACTTGCGCCGCCCCCACCCCACTCTTTCGGCCAATGCAACGCCACATAGCCGGCATTGTGCAAGCGCCGATGCCATTCCAACATTTTCTGCCAACGCGAATCTCCATCTTCTTCGCGATCAACCATGGGATCGCTGTCACGACCAAATACTTCTGCCTTGTTGCGTTCGAGCCATGCGCGTAAGTGCGCACGAAAGGCTTCTTGGTCTGGCGTAAAGGTAAAATCCATACGGTACCTCTTAGGCAGCACTTCCATTTCGTTTCATTGCAGTGACGCAACCTACCATGCGGTCTGTAAGGAGAAAAGCGCTCGCTTCAGTGACAAGTCCCGTCGTACTAGACGTCTCCCTCAGGGATTCGCTAGGCTAACAGGAGGAGACTTCCATTATGGCAGGGTTTCAACCAAGCGAAGAGCAACAATTGATTCGCGACACGGTTGCCACGTTCGCACGTGAGCAGATTCGTCCAGTGGCGCGAGAAGCGGACGAAAGTGGGCAGATTCCGTCATCCCTTGTCCAACAGGCATGGGAACTGGGTCTCATTCAAAGTACAATCCCCGAGGCTTTCGGCGGCAGCGGAGAAGCACCGTCGGCTATTACTGGCTCACTCGTCTGTGAAGAACTTGCCTGGGGAGACCTATCGATTGCTCTGCATGTCCTCGCGCCGCGGCTACTCATACAACCACTCCTTGCCTTGGGCAATGAGACCCAGCAACAGCTCCTCCATGCATATACTGGAAGTGAGTTTATTGTAGGAACCGCGGCGGTTATTGAGCCGCGGTTTGGTTTTGACATTAACGAGCTTGCTACGACTGCGACAGTTGAGAGAGGAGATATTCTGCTAAATGGCACGAAGTGCCTTGTCCCGCTCGCTGCGGACGCGCAGCATGTATTGGTTTATGCTCGCGACGCTGAAGGAATGAGTACTTTTATTGTCCCACGCGGAACTCCTGGGCTTACGATCCACCAACGCGAGAAGAACATGGGACTGAAAGCCATCGCCACGTATGAACTGTCTCTTAAGAATTGTCGCGTACCTCAAAGTGCTCGCCTTGTTGGGAATCTTTCTCCTCTCCTCAATCGTTCACGCGTTGCTCTTGCTTCGCTCGCTGTTGGTGTCGCGCGCGCCGCACTTGAATATGCTACGGCCTATGCCAAAGAGCGACGCGCGTTTGGTTCAGCCATCGCGCAGAAGCAGGCGATCGCGTTCATGCTGGCGGAAATGGCGGTAGAAATTGATGCGGCACGGTTGTTGACCTGGGAAGCGGCCTGGAAAATCGACGCCGGCCAGGATGTTCTCACTGGCCCTCTTTCAGCCGCGACCCGAGAAGCCTGTTTGGCCAAGAACTATGCCGCCAATATGGTACTGAAAGTGACAGACAATGCTCTGCAAGTTCTAGGTGGACACGGCTATATTCGTGACCACTTTGTTGAACTGTGGCTCCGTAATGCGCGTGGATTTGCTACGTTCGAAGGAATAGCAATTGTATAGCTCCGAGCTATGAGGGCCGAGGAATGAGAGCGGAAGCTAGCTTGTGGCTATTCCGTCTCGAACCTCGAAGTTCGTACCTCGGAGCTACTGAACCTCAGTCCTTAATTACTATTTTTGGGAGGCCCGATGATCGACTTCAGCCTTTCCCCGGAAGTTCAGAGCACCCAGCAAATGATTCATATGGTCGCCGACCAGACGATGCGACCAATCTCACGCCAGTATGACGAGCACGAGCACGAGAAGCCGATGGAGTGGCTGACGATGATGTGGAATGGCTCGAAGAACATGGTCAGTTTCGGCGAGAACGAGAAAAAGTCGACGAAGGGCGATAAAAGACCTTCCGATCGTACCCTGCGTGCCGTGGTCTTGATCGAAGAACTATCTTGGGGAGATGCAGGGCTCTATTTGAGCATCCCCAACTCTGGCCTCGGTGGTGCCGCCGTTATGGCCGCAGGAACGCTAGAACAAAAGGAACGCTTCCTGGCTCGTTTTCGCGACGGTGAACCGAAATGGGGTGCGATGGCAATTACCGAACCTGGCTGTGGGTCAGATTCAGCAGCGATTACCACTACCGCGGTGCGTGACGGGGATCACTGGGTATTAAATGGCACGAAAATATTTTGTACGAGTGGACTCATGGCAGTGGAAAAATCAGAAGGCTTCGTGGTGGTCTGGGCTACAGTCGATAAATCGGCGGGGCGTGCGGGAATCAAAGCATTTGTCGTCGATCATCACACACCGGGGATGACCGTCGCAAAGGTAGAAAACAAAATGGGTATTCGTGCCTCCGACACCGCCATGCTCGTTTTTGAAGATTGTCGTATCCCGCTTGACAACATTTTAGGAAGTCCGGAGGTCCAACAGTCGACTGAAGGGTTCAAGGGTGTCATGGCCACGTTCGACGCCACTCGTCCGCTTGTCGCCGCCAGTGCTCTAGGAATAGCTAGGGCTGCGGTCGACTTTGTTCGTGAGAGTTTTGTCAAAGAGAGAGTCACTATCCGCTATCACGTGCCACCAACTAAGCTCACAACCATTGAGCGTGACTTCATGGAAATGGAAGCGGACTTACAAGCCGCACGGCTTCTCACGTGGAGAGCCGCGTGGATGATTGACCAAGGGATGCGCAATAATCTAGAGGCTTCGATGGCTAAAGCGAAAGCTGGGCTTATGGTTACCCGCGTCACCCAGAAAGCCGTTGAACTGCTTGGCCCACTTGGCTACTCGCGCAAAGTACTGCTGGAAAAATGGATGCGTGATGCCAAGATCAACGACATTTTCGAGGGGACGCAGCAAATCAATTTGCTCATTATCGCCCGCCGTATCCTCGGCTACTCAAGCCGGGAATTAAGTTAGGACAGTCGTCTCTCTATCGAACGGCAGATTTTCTTTTCTTGAAGAATCTTGGTAGCTTGGCAAAAAAACGAGCCTGGAAATTTCTGTCGTGTAGCACAGCTTGTGTCTCTGAAGGGGGATCCTACGGGTAAGGAGACGCAAGTGAGGAAAAGAAGACGAGCATGCTGTCAGTGCAGCGCCCTCCTACGTCCCTAACATTTCTCTTTCGGTTTCTTGTAGTTCTGTGTGCTTCCGGTCGGGCGTGTTGGCGTCCCGCCGTCACTCGACTCTTGGGACCGGTACCCACAGGGGGTTTTCGCTGCTTCGCTCACACTCGTTGTTCTACTACTGGGGGAAGCTGACAGAGCACTGCGAGTCGGCGGTTTATCCCACCCCACTGTGTAACTCCGCGGAGGTACGAAAAAGGCATGGCGAACGAAGAACAACTTGCTCTGTTGAAGACCGGGGTTGTCTCATGGAATAAGTGGCGCGACACCAATCTCGGCGTGCTCCCCGATCTGAGCCAAGCTGCTCTGAGCCGCGCCCCACTAGGCATGGCGCACTTAACCGAAGCCAATCTAGCCGGAACTAATTTCACCAATGCCGTCCTCACGCGTGCCGACCTCAGCAAGGCGATTCTCGCCAACGCCGACCTCACCGGAGGTGACTTGGTTGGCGCTAACCTCATGAACGCGGACCTCAGCAAAGCCAACCTCACTGGCGCCAATCTCGCCGGGGCGAACCTCACTGGCGCTGATCTCACCGGTGCCAACTTGACCGGGGCAGACCTCAGCCGTGCGGATCTGACGGATGCAGGGTTTCTGTGGGCAAATCTGACCAGCGTGGACTTCACCGAGAGTATCCTCAAGCGGACAAACCTGAGTAAGGCGAATCTCACTGAAGCGGACCTCACCCGTGCCAATCTTGCTGAGGCGAACCTTACCGAAGGAAATCTTGGTGAGGCAATTCTCAAAGGCGCTACGCTCCACAATGCGGCGGCCTTGCGCGCCAATTTCCATTCCGCGGATCTGAGCGGTGCCAACCTGACCGACGCGAACCTCACCGAAGCAATCCTCATCGGCGCTCATCTCGACGAAGCCAGTCTTCTGAGAGCCGACTTAACCGGCGCCACACTGCGGAGTACAGACCCTGTCGTGGCTACCTCTGCCACACGGATCGGCCTACGGGACGCAACAGTTATGGGTACAGACTTCGGCATGTCGACCCTTAGTAGTGCAGCCTTGCCGCAATCGCTCCACGAGTTTCAGCCGGCCCTCAAAAATGTGGAAGAAGTATCCAAGAATGCCCGGGGGCGGTATCTGCTACTGATAAGCCTGTGTGCGCTCGCTTTTTTGACCCTCGCCACGGCGACCGATGCCCAGCTTGTGCTCAACACGCTTAACCTGAAGTTGCCGATTTTTAACGTGGATATTTCTGTACGGCTCTTCTGCTTAGGTGTTGCAGTGCTCGGCCTTTTGGGCTTTGTCTCTTTACATTTTTCCCTCGCCCAATTGTGGGAATTGATTACCGAGTTGCCGAGTTACTTCTCAGACGGTTTACCACTCCAACGCAAATTGTATCCATGGACGCTGAACCTCCTTGTGGGTGAATGGCAGCACGGAATACAGCGGGTGACGAAGAAAACAGAGGTTTCCTTCAATCATCTCCGCAACCGCATCGCGGCGTTTCTGGGGTGGGGGTTTTTGCCTTTAACACTCGCAGTGATCACGTATCGTTCGCTCATTCGCCACGACCTGATTCTCAGCCTTCTCTTGCTTCTCTGCTTAACAGTTTCGATCTACCTTTCTTCTTTTTTCTATCAACACGCTCGTGCTACCTCCCGACGTCAGAAGATTCTCCACCCCTGGCGGCTGCCGTCGTACTGGGCACTTTCGACCCTGGTCTTTGGCTTAGGTATCGTTGGGCAAGGATTTAAAGGCAGGTTGCCGCTGACCACCCCATCTTTAAGAATGCGTGGCATCAACCTCGAAGGGCATGAGTTTGGCGCGGTAGACCTCAGTGCGGCGGATATGAGTTTTGCCAAACTTGCCGGGACTGATTTTCAGGGCACACGGTTACACAAAGCGACGCTCCACAGCGCGGACCTGACCGGTGCCGACATTCACGGAGTCACTCTTAGTGAATCAGATCTGCGTGAAGCAATCCTCACAAAAACACGACTGCTCTCGACCGACCTCAGCGGCGCGGACCTCACTCAGGCCAACTTGATCGACGCTGACCTCACCGCCAGCGATTTCGAGCGCGCGACCTTACCACGAGCACTTTTGCGCCGAGCGATCTTGAACGAAGCGAACTTCGGCGAAGCCGACCTCAGTGAGGCCGACCTCGCCGAGACCGTACTTTTTCAGACCACCCTCCGTGCCGCCAATCTCTCGAAGGCGATTTTGCGAGGAGCTGATCTGCGCCAAGCCGTCCTGCATGAAGCTGACTTACACGGCGCCGACCTGAGCGGGGCCGACCTGCGCCAGGCCGTCTTGGATAGAGCCAACCTCGCGGGCGCTAACCTACGGAAAGCAAATCTCTCGGGTCTCGCCCTCACAGAGGTCGATCTTCGCGGCGCGGATTTATCAGAAGCCGATCTGAGTGGCACCATATTACGTTTGGCTCGTCTTGATGGAGCTAACCTCCACCAAACACGGTTGAATGGTGCCGATTTGGACGCGACAGTTTCTTTAACAAATGTACGTATCGACACGGCTGTTGTTGACAGTGAAACTCGCCTTCCTGGGGTCGGGCAGGGCCTGAATAAATCTGCTGATAGAAGTAACACGGCGCCGGTTTCTCAATGATGCACAAGCGAACGATACTTAGGTCTATTGTCCTCCCCGCTGCCTTTGTTTCACGTTTACTGGCGACCCAAAGCCCTTGCACACAGAGTGAGTCCTCACACGCGGCGAGCTCCTGTCGTTTGAGTGTATACAACTTGGAATTTCATACCTGCTTCGCATCACACTGACTGCTATATATGTCTTCACTGTTCACCCACCCGTCTGTCCCCTACGTTCTACCGTTTGCGACCTTTGTCCTTCTTACTGAATTCGCACGTTGGGTTCCGGGCAGCCTCCTGTGGATATATCCGCTCAAGACCGTTGCTGCTAGTGGCTTACTGCTGTGGTTCAGGAAAACATATAGTGAAATCAAGTTCGATTTCTCCTGGTTTGGGCTTGCGATTGCCGTTGGTATCATTGTGTTGTTGTTGTGGATTCCACTTTACGGCGGCTACTTGTTGATCAGCGAACCGGAGATCGTTAATCCCTATGAACTGGCAGGATTGTTGGCGCTACCCTGGATCGCGATTCGCTTGTTTGGTTCTTCGGTTGTTGTCCCGGTAATGGAGGAACTATTCTGGCGTTCGTTTTTGTTGCGCTATCTGGTGAATCCCGACTTTCGCCACGTCCCGCTAGGAACTTTCACCACGTCAGCGCTTGCAATCTCGGTAGCACTCTTCGGTGTCGAACATAATCAGTGGTTTGCTGGGATAGTCGCTGGACTGCTCTATACATTGCTGCTGTCGCGCACGAAGTCGCTTTTCTCGTGCATCATTGCACATGCAGTGACAAACTTCTTACTTGGCGTTTATGTGTTGATGACAGGACAGTGGCAATATTGGTGAGTAACGCAGCCTACAAAATAACCGACAAATACGGATCAGGGATAAAGGGGAAAGGATAAAGGAAATAAGAGAAAGCGTTACCTGAGTTGTCTGTCCTTATCCTTTTTATCCTCTTATCCCTGATCCTTTGTCCATTTATCCGCCTTCTCCTTTTCCCTTTTCTCCGCTTCCCAATTCTCACTTTTGGTTTTTGCCTTTTGACTTTTTCCTGTAGTCTTTCCGATGCCTACGGCCTATTTATCCCCCTCCGTCCGCACGTCCTGTTCTGCTACAGTGCCCCTCCTTATGCAAAAATCACATGAAACACGGGCGTTTTTGCTTCTCACGCTGGTTACCTTTGTCTGGGCAGGATTGATGCCGACGGGAAAAATCGCATTGCAAAGTGTTCCCCCTCTGACCATTGGCGCGATTCGTTTGACGTTGGGCACTTGCCTGTTGCGCTTGTATATGGGACAGAATCCTGCTCATCGCGTGCACTGGAACCCTTCTCTTGTTGGCAGTTTTCTCCTGCTTGGTGCAGCAGGGTATCTTGTGGGGGTAGGCTGTAGCTACTACGGCTTGCAGTTAACGACTGTGACCAACGCTGCGTTGCTGAATGCAGCGTCGCCAGTCACACTGGCGATCCTCTCGCTTCTTTTCTTGAAGGAGCAACTGGAACGACGAGCGGTCGCTGGTATTGTGCTTTCCGTTATTGGCGTCAGCGTGATCGTCACGCGCGGATCATGGGAAGTCGTTACTCACAGTCAGTATAATCTTGGCGATTTGATTCTCTTAGCAACCCAAGTGAGCTGGGGCGCGTACACTATTTATGGTCGTCAGCTCATGCTGCGCATCTCTCCGCTCGCGGCAACGACGTACGCATATATGGCAGGTGCGTTCTGGCTGATCGTCGCCTGTTGGTTTCTGGAGCGACAGCAGTGGAATTTTGCCGAAACGACGTGGGCATCGTGGGTCGCGATCGCGTATCAGACGGTCCTCGGAACGTTTGCTCACTTTTGGTTTTATGATGCAGTTTCCACAATCGGTCCTAGCCGCGCAGGCATCTTTTTGAACCTGGTGCCAGTGACGGCAATTGGTATTGCCTATCTGTTCCTCAACGAAACCATTATCCTCGCCCACCTTATCGGTGGCGCGATCGTCTTGAGTGGAATTCTGGTTGCGACACGGCAGTGAGAGTCAACGAGTAAACATGTTATCGATACCGGGCTTTCTCATCCTTTCACTGGCTCGGGCCGAATGGCACCGACTTTATTCAGTTCCACCAATCTCAAGGGTTCGGCGGAGACTCCCAATACCATGATCAACGCAGCGACACAAATCGCCCCTGCCGCAGTATAAAATGGCAACGCCCAATTACCAGTTGTAGTCACCTGATAGCCAGCGAGCATCGCCGCAACCATCCCTGCCAAGCTGCCAAAGGTACTCATACAGCCCCAGATCGCTCCTAAATGCCGCGGACTCATCTCCGTAGGCAAACTCATATAACCCGCGAGCGCAGAGTCATTAAATAATCGCGCTCCCATAAGCAGTGCGACACATAGCCATGACGACTCAACACTCACACCGAGTGCCATCAACGGTGCGCCAATGAGCATACAAATCATGGGAATCGTTTTTCGCGCTACATTGACACTGGAACCGTGTCGCAATAACATATCTGACAACCAGCCCCCAACGACCGTACCAACCAAAGCTGCTCCAGTAATCGCCCCACCCAGCACTCCCATCTCACTGACTGAGAAACCTCGTCCCTTCACCAAATAGGACGGGAGCCACGAAGCCATTAGCCACATGTTATAGACCCACAGCGTGTAGGAAAGCACCAACGTCCACACACGCGGCGAACGCAACACCGGCCCCCAGCCGTGATGTTCAGCCACTGGTTGCACGCGTTCGGCTTGAATATAGGCAAGCTCACTCGTAGTAACGGACGGGTGTTCTTCTGGGGTACCGCGACCGTCCCACATCCAAATGAATGCCCAGACGATGCCGATCCCTCCACACATGTAAAAGACCGCAGGCCACCCAAACGCTCCCGTGACATTTGTCACTAATGGATAGCCAATCATGATCCCTCCGTTCAACGCGGCAGGAATGATCGTCTGTGCTCGGGCCAACTCGTGGCGCGGCACCCACGCTGCATTGGTAATACTCATCGCTGGAACGATCGGCGCTTCAAAGGCCCCAACCAGAAACCGTAATGCCAGCATGAGATAAAACGAGGTAGCACCGAATGGGGTAAGAAACGTCGCGATTGACCAACCTAGACATAAATAGGGAATCAACTTGCCGCCGAAACGATCGGCGATATATCCACCAGGTAGTTGGATGATGGTGTAACCCCACAAAAAGGCTGAGAAGATCACACCAAAGAGAGCTTCATTCCAGCCCAGCTCACGCATCATCACCGGAGCGGCGATCGAAATGTTCGCACGATCAATATGGTTGATGAGCGCTAATAGAAAGATGAGGCCGACGATACGGTAGCGGACCGGCCTAAGCATGCACCCTCCTTTTTTCAATGATAGCAATCGCTTCGCCTGTACCACGGATACGTCTGGGCGACAACCTTATTCCTGTGATGGTTGACCCTTCTCCAGCCACTGAATCCTGTGCTATAGCAAGAAGACTCACGCTGAAACACAAACCCTGTAAGGAGGAGCTTATGTCAATCAAAGTTGTTGAGCTGCATCATCACGGTATCCGTATTGGTACGTCGCCAGAAGATGTCGAGAAGGCGTGGAACTTCTACACTGATGTCCTTGGTTTACACACTGATTCGCACCGCCCAAACATTCCGACAATTCCCGGCTTCTGGATGTACGTCGGTCAAGGTGAGCGTACTACGCAGATTCACCTCATGGGCGCAACCGGAAAGTCGCCGATGGCGCGGAGTGAAAAAGAAGATCCCACTCTCCCGCACGTCGCACTCGCGGTCGAAAATATCCAAGATGCGAAAAAAGAACTTGAAGATCGGGGCATCTGGCATTGGCAAATCAAAGGGCTCGTCGGCCCCAATTCTGATCAAGTCTTCGTGCAAGATCCATTCGGCAACGTCATCGAACTGCACCAGGTTGGAACGTGCACATGTAACAAGATCGCTCTTCATTCTTAATTTCCTAAAGGAGTCTTATGTCTGAACAGTACGCAGGCCGTTTGTTATCGTCGGACTCACATATTGTTGAGCCGGCAGATTTATGGACCACGCGCATGGACAAGAAGTGGCGTGATAAAGCCCCACGCATCGAGATGCTTGATGAAACCGGAGATTACATTGTCATCGACGGTCTCCGTCCGCGCCCGTTGGCATTTGAAGGGCCGATGCAAGACCTCAAAGCCCAAGGCATGGAGATCCCTGCCCCCAAAGGTTATCGCTACTCCGATAACCGCCCTGGCGCCTGGGACCCGCATGAACGCTTAAAAGATCAGGATATTGACGGCGTTTCCGGCGAGGTCATCTATCCGGGTGTTGGCTTGACCTTGGTGCGCGCGCCAGATCCAGAATATCTCTATGCCTGTTGCCGTACATATAACGATTGGTTAGCTGAGTTTTGCAAATCCTATCCTGACCGCATCAAAGGCGTCGGCATGTTGCCGTGCCGTGGGCCGATTGAATGGGCCGTATCCGAAACTGAGCGCTGCGCCAAGCTGGGGTTAGTCAGTGTGATGCTACCAGCATGGGTTGATGATCGTCCGTATAACCTCCCAGATTGGGACCCACTCTGGGCGGCCATGCAAGACATCGGTGTCGTCGCCAGCATGCACATCGGTGGCCGTGACCCGTTTGGTCGTGCGCATGGTCCAGGGGCAGGTGGCATCATCATTGGTATTGTCAAGTTCGAGATGAATGACACCTTGCAGCGTCTCATCTGGGGCGGCGCGCCGGTGCGTTTCCCGAAACTCAAATGGGCACTAGTTGAAAGCGGCATTGGCTGGATCGGTGCGACCTTAGAGTTCATGGACCACTGGTGGGATGACCATAAAGGCTGGATGGACCCGCGCTTGCCGGAAACTCCTAGTACCTATTTTCACCGCCAGTTCTACGCGACGTTTGAGGATGATCGAGCCGGAGTGCTCACACGTGAACTGATGGGCGTCGAGAATCTGATGTGGGGTTCAGATTATCCCCACACCGAAGGCGTGTGGCCATTCTCACGCAAGAAAGTGGCACACAACTTCGCGTCGATTCCTAACGCCGATACGCGCAAGATGGTGCACGATAATACGGCTAAGCTCTATGGATTTCCGACAGCGTAGGAAATGGGATAAAGGATAAAGGGGGAAGTGGCGAAAAGGACAAAAGGCGAAGAGGAGCCTACACAAGGAAGGGGAAAGAGAAGCCTTTCGGCCTGCAGCCTTTAGCCTATTTCCCCCTTTTCCCCCTCGCTATACTTAAAGTCCTTTAATCCTCACCACTTATTACTCATCACTTACTAATCGCTCCTCTTTGCTTTCAAGCTCCTCTTCCCAAGGCAGCGCATATTTCTTCTTGGTGTTGCACTCTTTACAGGCAGGCACGATGTTGCCTTTGGTCGACTTGCCACCACGTGCCAGAGGCACGAGGTGGTCCATCGTCAGCTCTGTTGGTGGGAAATGCTGTTGGCAGTAATAGCAAATGCCCAACGCCCGTCTCCGTTTCCACCACTCCGAGCGGCGCAACTCGCGGGCGCGATTCTTCTCGTGTTGAATCTCAGCAGTACTGACGTCAGATAGAAAGCTACTCATATGTAAAAGGCTATAGGCTACAGACCGAAAGCTCTACGGGATCCAACGTTCTCCTTCACGATATCCGTTGTCCATCTTGGGCATTTAGCGTCCAGTTATACTCTAGATACTGTACATCACCGGTGAACGATTCCAAGATAGCTTTTTTCTCATCAGCGACATATCGGAGAAAGAACTTGGACACCGTACCTGCTTGATCGATAAAATCTTGCGCGAACCACTGAAAGATTGGCGACACTGCGACATTTCCTGCCTCAAAGCGATTCCGTTGTGGGTCGTTAATAAATCCTCGCGCGGCATCCTCCAGCTGTTGATCGAGTCGCTCAGGAACATACGCTTCAGGACGTAGCTTTGGGCAACTTGTCGACGCGCAGACAATGGTAAAGTGAATCCGCGGGTCACGAAACTTTTTGCGTAGAATCTGATGCTCGATCTCATCTGGGGTTCGCTTCTTCCCTGCGATCATAAGCGAGTACCAACTAAACAATCGCTTACGAGCGATAAGGCCTTCTGCCGTATAGCCGTTGAGCACCCCTTGTATAATAATGGCGTTGTAGGTGTTGATCCAAAAAGCTTTCTCTTCAGCTTCGGACATGCCTGCAACTTTTGCTTCTGCCAATGCCTTTAGATACGTCTCAAAAGATGCGAGATCACGTGCTTTCCAATCTCGGTACGCCACGCGTCCGTCGTTATCAACATAGCGATGGAGCAGAGTATCCCACAGGCTGTGATCAACGGTAACATTACTTGGTTGTACGAAAGAAAGTGTCATAAGCAAGGTAAAGCATGTGAGACGTGGAATGGGTTGCATGTTGCGTGTTGCATAATACAAGAAATGTAATACGTAAGCCGAGATAGTCATCATCCTATACTTCGCCCTTTGGCCTTTAGCCGCTTCCTCGTTTTGCCTTCTCCCCATAGCCTGAAGCCTCAAGCCTATAGCATACTTCTGACTTTTTATTTTTGATTTTCTTCTATTTTTCCATTTCGCCTTTTCCACCTTTTTATGGTGTCGGTTGTGTCTGCACTAGACCACCTTGGGACACTCAACGGCCAAAGCGTGACATGAAACGCAGGGGATGACACTAGACAGGTGCTGAAGATGGGCGGTGGAAGGATAATCTAGAAAGTGAAGAATTAAGAGTGAAGAGTGAAAAATCAGGAATAAGAAAAGAGGAATCGATTTTCTTTCTTTTACATGCTTAACTCTTCATTCTTAATTTTTCACCGGATCTTCGTCACAGATCGTTCGTAACGCTTTCCACTGTTTTGCGGTCAGCGCGTCTCCTTTTCCTTGCACCAGGGGTCGGATGGAGGCGATACGTTCTTTGCCCGGCGGATGGGTGGAAAGAAAGGACAGTAGCCGTTCCTGCATCAAATCCTTTGCTCCGTGGCCGGAGGAAATTGTTGCAGAATCGTCCTGATAACGCGTGAAGAACTCAACCAGCCCATCACCACGTATATTGGCTTTGTTCAACATCTTGATGCCGATCTGGTCGGCTTCGGTCTCATTTTCCCGACTATACGATAACGTAAACAGCACTTCGCCGAGGTGCGCTCCTGAAGCCGCCGCAGCCGAGAAACCGCCTAGCACTACTCCGCTTATCACTCGTAACCCCATCGCATGGATTAAGCCACGCATGGGATGACGCTGAATCTGGTGCGCCATTTCGTGGGCAAGGACTCCAGCCACCTCTTCGGGGGATTGCGCCGCAGTCACGAGACCTTGAAACACGACGATATGGCCGCCAGGGAGCGCGAAGGCATTGACAACCGGGGACTGATGCACCCGTACGGTAAAGGGAACAGCGGTTGGCGTTGTCGCAACAAGACGGTCAGTCAGAAGTTGAAGGGCTGCTTGTCCGGCCTCACCCCGACACATCGGCGTTTTCTGCACAAACGTTTCATTAATATGTTGCCCTAGCACGACCTCCCATTTCATGGGAACAACGTGTGCCAAGGGGTCGGTTAGGCGGGGAATCCCCCAAAACAGGCCGCATACAGTAGCCATCACGGCCATGCCCCAACCCAGCAACCATGCGGTGGTACTGTGTCGTTGCTGTTTGTTCCCACGCACGTGGGGTACGACTCTTTCGAGGAGGGCAAGAAAGCGTTGGTCTCCTACTGTCAGACACGCGCCTTTTCTTTCATAATGAGTGATGCGTATGGGCAGCCCGCTATAAAGTGCATCAGGTGCCTGCAAGCCAATATATGACCATTCATCGATAAGCAAGCCGTGTTCATCGAAAAGGCGTAGCTCGCGTGTGCCGAGCGCGACTTGGAAGGCGCGGCGCTCAGCCGTATGTCCATCGGTCAGAAAGCTCGAGAACAACATAGGCGTTCACACGCTCCCCATACCGAAAACGCCGATCAGACCTTCTCCTGTTACTGGTACATCCTGGTAGTTTTGTAAAATGAGGGCATACTCAAAATCACCGTCCGTATGTAAATATGTGGAGAGTGTATGGGCGCGACGGACAACAACAAGTGGGTATGCCAATCCCAACGTGAAGATTAGTAACAACCAGTTTTCTATCGTGAGACGCAACAGCTCACGACCAGAGATCGTCGAGCGAAAGTGGACCTCTTGGAGCTGTGTGTGTTCAGCAATGTAACGATACTCAGCAGCCCGGTACCAAAACCAACTCATTCCTAATGTCGGAATCAGCAATAGATAGGGCTTAAAGAAATAGGCAAAAAGTTCCTTGCCTTTGCCGTCGTATACAACCCGCTCGCTGCCAAACCAGGTGTTATTGAGAGTGTAATTGAGGAGGTGGTGGCGCATAAACGGCGTGTAGAGTCCGAGCGTGAGTACATTGATACCTTGGGTGCTAACCCAGGTCTTGGCATAAGCCGCAGCCGTACCTGACTGCGCAAAACGAATTCCACGCCACCGGGTACGGCTAAGAAGATATTGACGGGCACTATAAGTCCCGACGCCGATGAGAATGTACATAACATAGGTGAAAGTAATGCGCACAAGAAATTCCAGTTGCGGGTCGATAGAGACAACCGCACGAGATGCCAGTTGAGAGAAGGTGATCAGCCCGCCAGTCACTGTCAGAGCCCGGAGAAAGCCAAGAAAAAGCTCTTTGCCTTGCCCGGTATACTCAAAGCGTTCCTCGTCAAAACTGGCATGGCTCCACAAATATTGCCGGGTGAGTGTTTTGCCCCAGAAACGATACGCCCCCAGAGTAAGAATATTGTACAGAACAGTGGTCAAAAAAAGGCCGAAGAGTTCCCGAGAATCAGCATGGCAACGGAAGCGCCGGACCGGGTTATACAAGAGCATGCGGCGAACCTTTCGATGCAGCGTATTTTGCTACTGCTATCGGCGTCCACAGGTCGTGCTTTACCAAAGTGACACGCGGCAAAAGAAAGCAGTATTTTGTTAGGAGGGATCACGACTCGCGTGAATCTGCGCGAGGAGGTTGTGATCAATCTTACTCTTCACCGTGCGTCGATCGAGTTGCAAACGCCGAGCTGTTTCTTCGTAACTCCCTGTCTGTGCATAGACGATCGTACTGTAGCGACGAATCACCGCGTCTGCAGTCAAGGTCCCAGCATTGAAGGCCGCGACCAGCCCCTCTGTCAATGTCGGTTGCTGGGCAGGCGCCGGGTGGTACTCTTTGCGGACCAAAACATTACGCACACACTGTTCGAGTTCACGGATATTACCGGGCCACGGATATCCGCGTCCAAGCTGTTGAATAATCCATGTCTCAACTTCTTGCGCTAATGTTTCGCCTTCTTCTCCAACGATCCGACGACAAATAAAGAGTAGAAGTTCACGCAACACTGCGGGTGATTCTTGCAGCTGTTCGCGTAAAGACGGAGTGGTGACCAAATCAGAGCAGAGGCGATAATAGAAATCCTCACGAAAATGCCGCGTTTGTATGGCTACCGCGAGATCGCGATTGGTTGCGGCAATTAGCTTGCCACGAAAATGGCGGTCAGTCGTCTCTCCCAGTGGCTGAAAGGTGCGGGTTTGTAGCACACGCAATAGCTTCACCTGGACTGTCGCGTCCAAGTCACCGATCTCATCAAGGAAGACTGTACCGAGGTTAGGACAAACCTCAAGCCAACCTTTGCGATCTTGTAACGCGCCAGTGAAGGCGCCACGACGATGGCCAAACAGTTCGGATTCGATCAATGTTGAGGGCAGTGCGGAGAGATTGATCGCATAAAACGAACCATCGAAATCGTCGGTGAAGGATAAGGTCTCGGGGTCGAAAGGTACGTAACGAGACAATCCGATCGCACGCGCAACAAGTTCTTTACCAGTCCCAGATGGCCCTCGAATCAGCGTAGTAAAGTCACCCATACGATCATACAACGTCCGGCGATAGCGTCGCATATCGTGGGTGAAAATCGACTGCCACACGGCAGCACGCAAACGGGCAGCCGCAAGTGAACTGCCGATAATCGATTCGATGATGTGGTGAAATGCACGACGTACTTGAAAGAAACAGGCAAAGAGATGCGGAGCATCATACGCCATCGGTAAGGTTACACGTGGAAGGGTAAAGAAATGTTCCCAGTCGTGGAGGAACTCAGTGTAAAATCCCAATCGTCTCGCCGTTGACCTTTGTTGTTGGCCTTGAGTGATAAGTAAGTAGAAATGTACCTGGGTGCGATGGAAGAGGAGAAACAACACGGCATCTTCATACAATCCGAGGTCATGCGTGGTTGCGTGTGCACCATTCGCAAGTCGCTCGCGGAGCTTTTCCCCAAGATCAGCAACCTGTTCAGCAATTGCAGCATTATTGGCACGTGGAGTAGTCGGATCATCGACCCGAAAACTCCAGACGGCTTCGCCTTCAATGAAATCTGCACCCAATGCTTCACGCTCGTAGGCAATCCGCTCAGGTAAGAACGGGTTACAGTAGCCGAGTTTCGATACCGCTTGGAGAAATGCCCGTTCATCACTGTTCACAAAGGCCATACCACTTCCTCCATCATTGGCATTCACTGTATAGCCCAGAGCAAAGAATAGCCAATTGATCCATCCGACCTTGCTCTCTTTACACCGGGGGCATAGCATCCAGGCCCTATGGAACTCAAAGTCACGCAATACGCTGTCGCCGACGAAATCGCCACCATTATGTTGAACCGTCCGCAACGCATGAATACATGGACCGGACGGATGGAGACTGAATACCGCTGGCTGTTAGCGAAGGCGGACCGCGATCCGCACGTGCGGGCCATTGTGGTTACCGGTGCGGGACGCGCGTTCTGTGCTGGAGCAGATTCGCGAGCCCTAGAGGGACACATTGTCAAAGGACGCTATGATTCTGGCACAACCGATGAAATCGCCAAGCCTGGCTACGGGGTTCGACCGGAATTTGACGCGAACTTTGCCTATCACTTCGGACTTACCAAGCCGGTCATTGCGGCGATTAACGGCCCGGCTGCGGGAGCTGGACTGATTATTGCCTGTTTTGCCGATCTGCGTTTTGCCGCGGCTGGCGCAAAATTGACTACCTCACACGGTAAGCTCAACCTTCCGGCTGAGTACGGACTCTCGTGGATACTGCCGCGACTGATTGGTTTGACACGCGCCAACGACATGTTACTCACCAGCCGTGTAGTGTTAGCAGAAGAAGCGCTGACGATGGGATTAGTCAACACGGTCCTCCCACCGGACGAGTTGATGCCATATACCTATAACTATGTACGTAAAATGATCACAACGGTTTCTCCAGGATCACTACGAGAGACTAAACGCCAAATTTATAGTGACTTGCATCGCGATGTCCACTCTGCCGTGGCTGATGCCACAGCGCTCCTAGAACGCATGGCCACCGAACCCGACTTTGCTGAAGGCGTCTCCGCCTTCTTGGAGAAACGGTTACCACGGTGGGGGAAGCGAAAGTGATGGATGTTAATACAATACCTGTTGCTCTTTCAGCTGAGCGATCTTCTCAGCCGAATAGCCCAACACATAGCGGAGCACCTCGTCTGTATGTTGCCCGAGTAAAGGCGCTGGAAACCGCACGCCATTAGGCGCGTTGGTCAGAACCCACGGAATCCCGGTATGCGTCTGTGTCCCAACAGTCGGATGTGAAAGTCGCGCAAAAAACCCACGCCCGTTCAGCTGCTCATCTTCGACAAGGTCTTTACTACTCATCGATGGGAAGGCCGCAACGCCCAGGGCTTGTAAACTGCGAGTGATCTCCCAGCGATCATGTTGTGAGGTCCAGATCGTAATCAACTGTTCCAATTCGTCCTCGTGCGCTTTACGGTCACGGGCAGTGCGGAACCGCAGATCGCCTATTAACTGTTCTTGACCCATAACACGGCACAGCGCTTGCCATTCTTCCTCAGTGCCACAGGCAATTGCTACCCAAGTGTCCTCGCCGAGACAACGAAAACAGTTGTGTGGTACCATCCAGACATCACGGTTCCCTTGACGTGGTGACTCTACGCTATTCATGACATATTCCATCCACCCTTCCGCTGCTAATACTGTCGCGGCACTCCACAATGCGATATCAATGTATTGTCCTTGACCGGTTCGCTGCCGTGAAGCCAATGCAGCACAGACGGCCACCGCAGCCGTGATGCCCGCGTTGGGATCCCCAATAGATACACCGAGTTCGCGCGGAGAATCGCCTGGGTATCCAGTCAACGCCGACAACCCCGTCAGCGGGGGGATCGCTGGACCGTACCCCATGTAATCTTTAAGTGGACCGGTGTGGCCGTAGCCAGAGATCGAGACCATAATCAGCTCAGGTTTCAGTTTCTTTAGTTCCTCGTACCCCAATCCAAAAGCATCCATTACTCCGGTGGCAAAGTTCTCAACCACCACATCGCAGTGCTGAATGAGTTCTTTGGCTAGTGCAATGCCTTCAGCCTTACTTAGATTCACCTGTATGCTCTTCTTCCCCTGATTCCATTGGTTAAAGGGGCCAGAGCTATCGAAGCCAGGCTTGATTCCATGCGGTGCAATCGGCAAGCGTCTCATCAGATCAAGGTGCGCCTGTGATTCAATCTTGATAACCTCTGCACCAAGGTACGCCAGATGCATCGTGCAATATGGTCCAGCCCACACCCAGGAAAAATCGGCAACACGAATACCGTCTAACGGAAGTGGGAAAGTCCGGTGTCCGGCGTCTGGCGTCCGAAGTTCCCCAGACTTTATTTTGACTTGCTCGTGACTGTCTGTGACTTGTCCGAGACTTGTCTTGATTTCTTCGTTGTGCTGACCAAGCAGCGGTGCGGGACGTCGTATCTGCCACCAGGGTTCCTGCAATTGGTAGGGAGGACCGAAATATGTGAGTGTTCCGGCACGAGGATGGGAGACTTCGACAAAGAAGTTACGGGCGCGAAGTTGCTCCTGTTGCTCTAAACCCGCCATCGTCAACACCGGTGCAACACAGAGCCGCTGAGCCTGAGCCGCATGAAAGAGGTCTTCGACCTTCCACTGTCGTGTCCACTCTTCCACGTAGACCTTGAGTGCATCCTGATTCTTAATGCGGTTGGTACGCCCAGCAAAAATATCCCATCTCGTCCACTCCGGGTTACCCATGAGTTCTACAAGACGTTCCCATTGGTCCTCTTCTGGAACCACGATAAAGATGAGCCCATCCTGACATTCGTACATACCCCACGGATACATGTAGCGTTGTCCCAGGCGCGAAGCGACGCGGCCAAGATAGCTGTAGTAGACAACTGCTTGCTCAAGAAACGAAGCAATGAAGGCTTGAACAGAAAGGTCGATGTGCTCGCCTGTACCAGTAGACAGTGCGCGACAGTATGCTCCCAGGGTAGCCGTCGCCGCTGCGAGACCTCCTTGAAAGCCGCATTGTTGGCCAAAGGCCTTGAGCGGTGGAAGGTCGGGGCTTTCTAACGCCCCGGGACTCAACCACGCCCAGCCGCCGGCATGCGCGAGGGTGAGTTCATAGGCATGATAGTCTTTGTGTGGACCCGTTAACCCAAAGGGGGAGATCGAACACATCACGAGCCGTGGGTTAATCTCACAAAACGTTTTGTAAGCAATGCTGCGCGCCGCCATGTCACGAGGAGAATAATTGTGGACCAGAATATCAGCCCATTGCACAAGGCGTAGGAGTTCATCGTGCTCGCTAGGTAGGTCAAGCGTCACACTTCGTTTGTTGGTATTAAGATAGAGAAAGAGCCCGCTTTTCTCTGAATCGACCATGCCGCCGGGGAACGGTCCGCGCAAGCGTGCTGGATCGCCGTTCGGTTCTTCAATTTTGATCACATCCGCGCCGAGATCAGCTAGCAGTTTGGTTGTGTATGCCGCAGACGCCATGTTGCCTAATTCGAGGACTTTCATACCTTCGAGACCGTACATGCTCATTGCTCCTTACTAACGAAATAGTAGGCGATTTCCCGAGAAAATCTTCGCGCGCTCGCCGGATCATGGAGAGAGCAGCCGATGTTGTCAATGTATCCGTGTCGTTACTCTCTGCGATATCACCAAAAATCCGCCATGGATTATATTGACATTTTACGTACAGCCCCAGGCAAAATATGTTGAGCGCAGCAGGCGAGTAAGAAGCAGAGATTCGTGCACTTAAAAGTAAAGGTTTGATTTGCCAGGACAATATAAACAGGAGTACGCTTGGCATGGGGGTTGCGTTTAGGAGGGTCACAAGACCCTTCGCATGGAAAAGGAGAAGCTCATGATAACACCGGAAAGGACAGTGGTTGCTGACATGGCTGAGAGCCGTAGTGGAGAGCAGGATTCTACCAATCATCAAGCAACAACCTATTCCATTTCCTCACTCGTGGGACTCTTTGCTGCCCACTTCCTCGGTGCGTTCAATGACAATCTTTATAAGATGATCATCTCTCTATTTGCTGTGAATGCCGCTGGTAACGCAGGCGGAGGCGGAAGCTACCTGTCGTTGATCGGCGCTGTGTTTGTCGCACCCTTCCTGCTGTTCTCCGGCTACGCCGGCTATGTTGCCGATGTCTATAGCAAACGCACAGTGCTGGTCATGACCAAGGGGCTAGAAGTCGTGACCATGAGCTTGGGCTGCATAGCACTAGTGTCAGGCCAGATCTCACTGATGGTTGGTATTTTATTTCTGCTCGCCTTCCAAGCGACTTTTTTCAGCCCTGCTAAGTACAGCATCTTACCAGAGTTAGTGACCGCCAGAGACCTCTCACGAGCAAATGGCCTGTTGGAAATGTGTGGCTTTCTTGCCATTATTCTCGGCACCTCAGTCGGAGGTATTCTCTTCTCAGCATGGAAAGACCAACTCTTCACACTAGGAGTGACCTTAACAGCAATCGCCTTGACGGGTGCAGTCGCCAGTCTCTTTATTCCCAAGGTGCCAGCGTCCGGTGCGACTAAAGTATTCCAACTTAACCCGTGGACAGAGATCATTGAAGGAAGCAAACGGTTATATGCTGACCAAGCCTTATGGCCTACTGTTATCGGCATCGCCTACTTCTGGTTCCTCGGCGCGCTGTTACAACTCGATATTCTTTTACTTGGTAAGGAAGTCATGCACCTCGACGAGCAACGCATCGGGTTTCTTGGTGCGTTCATGGCTATCGGCATCGGCTCTGGCAGTGTGCTGGCCGGACGTCTTTCCGGCAACAAAGTCGAACTCGGACTGGTTCCGCTTGGTGCCGTCGGCATGGGCATCTTTGCTTTTGTATTGGCTCATGCCACTGCCTCATATCTTTACACTGCGGTTGCGCTCGCATTGCTTGGACTGTGTGGTGGCTTGTTTATCGTGCCGTTGAACGCTTCACTCCAACAAAAAGCCGAGCGCGAAGAAAAAGGCCGACTGCTTGCGACCAGTAATTTCATGAGCACTCTCGGCATTCTGCTTGCATCTGTGGTGCTCTGGTTGTTGCACGAGTATTTTCAGTTCACGGCGGATCGTATCATTCTTGCTGTCGGTGCCTTCACCCTGATCGCCACCGGTTATGCGTTGTACACTCTTCCCGACTTTCTCGTACGCTTCACTTTGTGGTTGTTGACCCACACTATCTACCGCATCCGTATCGTCGGACAGGAAAATGTACCGTTGAATGGTCCAGCGTTGCTGATCTGCAATCACATGTCGTTCGTCGATGGTCTATTGGTTGGCGGCTGTGTGCAACGCTTCATTCGGTTCCTCGTTTACCGGCCCATCTATGAACAGAAAGCGCTTCATTGGTTCATGCATCTGATGAAAGCAATTCCAGTTGAGAGTGGCAATCGCAAGGTTGTCCTCGCCTCGCTCGACCGTGCGCGTGAAGAACTCCGCCAAGGCCACGTAGTCTGTATCTTTGCCGAAGGCGCGATTAGCCGTACTGGCAATCTCTTGCCCTTCAAGCGTGGTTTCGAGAAAATTATGCAGGGACTCGACAATGTCCCCATCATTCCTGTGCACCTAGACCGACTATGGGGCAGTGTTTTTAGTTTCGACGATGGCCGCTTCTTCTGGAAAAGACCAAAGCGTTTTCCCTACCCGGTCACAGTCTCCTTTGGCACTCCCCTCTCCTCTACAATGACTGCCGAACAAGTCCGACACGTTATTGCCGATTTGGGCAGCGCCGCAGTTGATCATCGTAGAGCTAAGCGCGACTTGTTACATCTACGGTTCATTGATACCGCTAAACGTCGTTGGTTCTCCTTCTGCATGGCCGACTCGACCGGGAAGAAACTGACCTATGGCAAAACACTAATCGGCAGCTTGTTGCTCGCACGTTGGCTGCAACGTCATCGAGCACAAGAAGAAAATATCGGCCTCATTCTCCCGGCCTCGGTGGGTGGCGCGCTCGCCAATATTGCTACACTGCTCGCAGGAAAAGTACCAGCCAATCTGAATTTCACCACTGGTCGTGAGGCGATCGATCTCGCCATTCAGCAGTGTGACATCCGTACCATCTTGACGTCACGAACTTTCCTGAGCAAAGCGAAGATCGACAAACGTGACGGTATGGTCTTTGTCGAAGATCTCTTGCAAGAGATTTCTTCAGCACAGCGAGTGTGGACCACAGTTGCTGCCTTTCTCACCCCGGCTCGTTTGTTGCAGCGGCTGTGGAATCATCCACAACGTAAACCGCATTCACTTGCCACGGTGATCTTCTCTAGTGGCAGCACCGGCACCCCGAAAGGCGTGATGTTGTCACATCACAACATCCTCTCCAACGTCGAGTCGATGCAGCAGATTTTCACTACCACGTCGCAAGACTGTGTGATGGGCTCGCTGCCATTTTTCCACTCTTTTGGTTTCACTGGTACACTTTGGTTACCGCTCGTTGCTGGTTGGCAAGTTGTATATCACCCGAACCCACTTGATGCCAAAACCATTGGTGAGATGGTGCACAAGTATCGTGCGACGGTCTTGATTAGCACCCCCACCTTTTATACCTCTTATTTACGCAAATGTTCGGCTGAGGAATTCGCGTCATTGCGCTATGCGATTGCCGGTGCCGAAAGGCTCCGTCCAGCATTGGCTCAAGCGTTCCGCGAGAAATATGGCATCGATCTGCTCGAAGGGTATGGCTGCACGGAAATGTCGCCGGCGATTGCCGTCAATGTCCCTGACGTCAGAGAGGGATCTCACCGCCAGATTGGTCTCAAGCCGGGCAGTGTCGGGCATCCAATCCCAGGCGTGGTCGCGAGAGTCGTTGATCGGGAAACAGGAGAGCCCCTTCCCTATGGCCAAGAAGGACTCCTTCTCGTCAAAGGCCCTAATCGTATGCTCGGGTATTTAGGCCAACCGGAGAAAACGTGCGGGGCGATACACGACGATTGGTATATCACTGGTGACATTGCCAAGATGGACGACGATGGATTCATCTACCTCACCGACCGGCTCTCCCGCTTTAGCAAAATCGGTGGCGAGATGGTGCCGCACTTGCGTGTCGAAGAAGCGATTCATCAAATCCTTGGCGACACATCATGTGTCGTAACAGCTATCCCAGACGAACAGAAAGGCGAGCGGTTGGTTGTCCTCTACACTCACACAGAGTATACCCCTGAGACTCTCTGGACCCACTTGAACCAAACCGACCTTCCCAAGCTGTGGGTGCCAAAGCGAGAACACGTCTTTGCGGTTGATACCATTCCGGTTCTAGGAAGCGGGAAGATCGATTTGCGCGCGGCACGTGCAGCCGCCATGAATTTGGCGACATCAGCTCTCGCCGTACAACACTAATTATTGAGCCCAAAGTACCGATATTCTCAGCATAGGCTCGTACTCCAACGAGTCAGAAAGGACCTCCTCATGTCAAACATCTTCATGCGTATTCATGACATCATCACCGCCAATATCAATGATTTAATCGACCGTGTCGAAGACCCGGAACGAATGATCAAACAGATGATTCGCGAGATGGAAGAGAACATCGCACGTGCAAAGGAAGGTGTCATCGACGCCATCGCCAGCGAGAAACAACTACAGAAGGATCTCGAACTTCATCGTCGCCAGTCGGTAGAGTGGATGAAGAAGGCAGAGGATGCCCTGCACGCCAATAGAGAAGATCTCGCGCGAGCGGCCCTACTGCGGAAAAAAGAGTACGACAGCATCATTCAGTCCCTCGAACCAGCATGGGAATCGGCGAGAGCGACCAGTGAACATCTGAAAAAACAGCTCCATGCCTTAGAAGCGAAACTCGAGGAAGCCAAACGTAAACGCAGCATGTTGATTGCCCGGCAGCGGGCCGCACAGGCACGGGAGTACATGGGCGACACGCTGTCACATTTCAAGGCTGGGCTCGACGCTCATGCTAACTTTACTCGTATGGAAGACCGCGTTTCGGAAATGGAGGCCCGCGCCGAGGCGATGGATGAAGTCAACAGCCCTTCCTCACGGATGGAGAAAGAAGTGTTGGCGATGGAAGTGGAATGGGAACTAGAAAACGAGTTAGCCGCGCTGAAGAAGAAGGTCGGTGGGGAGCAGACGGTCTAAACATTCGCGCTGGAACGACCCTTTCGCTCTCGAACCTCACCCTGTCCCTCTCCCTAACGGGAGAGGGAACCAGGGATCCCTTTTTCTTATACTCTCCCCCCTGGTGGAAGAGAGTAAGAGAGAGGGGGAGCGTGAAAAACACGTACCGTCGAAGTGAAATATCGACATGGATTTCCTTCTCATCCTCATTGCCTGGTGGCTGCTCTCTCCCTTCTTCAAACTCTTTTATCACAACCAGCTCCTCTTCTTGCTATTGTTGTGCGGCGGAATCTGGCTGTACCGACGCCGTCGAGCGCAAGCTTCTCTGACCTTGGCATCTCAGACGTCCTCGATCGATACCGTAGATCACAAACTGATTGATTTGCTGATCTTGCGCAATGAACTCATACAGCAACTTGCCGCCGGAACGATTGACCTCGATTTCTTCAATAAGGTAACAAAAGAAATCGACTCGCTGTGTAATACGTCCCTTGATTGCCTTTACATTACGCCAGACAGCCAACGCTGGCACGAGGGGCGTGAAGCATCGTGGAAACGACTTATCGCCCGGCAGGTCATTACTCTTGGCCTGCCTCCATGGCAAAGAGAAAGTCGCGTTGAAGAGCAAAAGACCGAAATCGGCCAACAACTCGTACTTCCGTTGCTACCACGGGTCTCAAGTCGTCAGACAGAGGAAACTCAGCAGCCTATTGCCAGCGCAGTGGTAACTGCACCACCACAAGTTTCACCAGTACCGTCGGTACCTCCATTGCCAAGTGAGTCAGTCGCATTACTCAAACAAGCGCCGGAGTTTTCCTTAGTAACAGAGGTTTCTGCCTCTTCCTCTTCATCTGCCGCTAGTTCCGCTCCTGTCTCGTCCTCCGTCTCCATGGATGAAGCTTGGGAGCCAGCTACTCCAAGTGCACTAGAGTATACACTCCAGACCATCTCTCGTTGGCCCGCACTGCTAGTGCCATTTTTGCTGCAGAATATCCTCTGGTTCATCTGCGGCCTGTGCTTTGTCGCTGGTTCAACGTTCTTGATTTCCTCAACCAGTGGACAGACAAACTCACTGGCTGTTTCTGGAGTTCTGCTCGCCTATAGCAGCTTCTTACTATGGATAGGATACCGCTTGTGTCGTACTCGGCCTGAACTTATTTCTGGCCGCATACTGCTCGCGCTTGGCATTCTCCTGATCCCTCTGAATATCGCATCTACGGTGCGGCTCATCGCTACTGCTCAGACCGTCCCTTGGATAACCACGGGCCTCTTCTTCACTACCGTTGAGATAGCTGGGTTTTACTACACCACCATCTTGGTCTCAGGCGTGATGGATCGGTCTCTCCAAGGCCGTCATCCACAACTCTTCCTTGCCCTTACAGCAACACAGATTGCAGTTCCGCTGTTCACACAGTACCCATCTTGGGTTCTCTTGTCTGTCACTCATTGTACTCTACTTGGCATCCTCGCTTATAGCCTACAACAGTTTACTTATGACTGGCTTCACTCTATTCTCGCCGAACGTCAGAAGGCTGCCTGTTACGCAGTCGGCACCCTTGTCTACGCTGCTGTGGTTTCTTTTGTCCATCTGACTTGGGGGCACGTCTCGCCGATCATTCTCCCTGCGGGCTACGCGAGTCCGTTCCTCATGGCGGTGTGTGGGATGCTCTTCTATGTCGATACACACCTGAAGCAATGGACAAAGCAATGTGCATTTCTCTCGCATGTAAGTTTTTTTCTTTATGGACTGTCGATCTTGGCCTTGCTGCTCAGTATCGGTGCGCCAAGTGCGCGACTGCTCACACTAAGTGTAGCTATCGCTGTATACGGCGGTGTAGCCTGGCAATACTCAACCTTCACCCCGTTGCTGCTCCTCCTCATATGTTGTGACTGGTTGTATCAAACAGTGATTCTTCAACATGTACTACCGCAGTGGTATTTACTGACTAGCCTTCCCGGCCTTGTCGGTCTTCTGGCCGCTACTCGCTGGCTTCAGCGACGTCGGGAGACTTCATTAGTCTCAACCTGTTACTGGACGTGGTTTGGCACTACACTCCTAGTCTGTGCTTGGAGTTTATTACACGCCCGTCCAAGCCTGGTCGCAATGACCACTGCCTTAACGACAATGGGATTAATCTTCTATGGTTTACACGCTGCTCCAACAGCGCCGCATGCGCAAACCGTGAGCCTGGCGCACACTGACTTGCGTCGAAGCTCATGGCTCTATTCCGTGATCATTCTAGCAAGCCTCGCTATTGCCTATGCACCACAGTTCCCGATCACCACCTGGGTCGAACAGACTACGCTCGGCATTATTGCTCTTGCCGGGCTCTGGATCGCTCTTGGCTTGCAATTTTATCGTACTGGCACCCCAGCAACTACGTGTCAAGCTGAAGTCCTACTTAATAGCGCACTCGTGGGCTTTGGGATTGCGCTGATACTGGCTGCTACACTTGCTCAACCCGACATTACTCTTCATCGGCTTTTCCCTTTGCTATTGGCCGCAATCGGCAGCGGGCTGCTGTGGATGAGTCTTGCTTTACGGATTCAAGAACTCTTTTATGGTGCCCTGTTTTTGTGGGGAATCACAGGTACCGTCTTGAAATTGACCTACTTTCCGCAACCTAGCACGGGTACGGTCGAGACACTTATAGCATTGGGGACATGGAGCACTTTGTGGTGGTTAGAACACGAATCACAAAAGTGTCTCGCTTTGTGCCAGGAATATCTCTTGGCTAGCACAGAGGAGCAACCACCGCTCACATTACTAGGGCAATTCCCCGTCCCAGGCACTCTGGCGCATCTTACGATGCTTGGTCTTCCTTTACAGCAGACGATGATCCTGCTGTGGTCAACGGGAGTTTGGCATCTCGTGGCACGATTCCTCGATGGCACGATCGGCTGGGCCTGGATGTGCTCGGCAGGTTTGAGTGCAGTAGCAGCACTGATCGGAACGGGATATTTTTGCTTGCCATTGTTGTTCCCCATAGCCTTCGGGCTGGGACTTGGAGCATGGCTTGCAGCCGCGGTCCAGTTCGATACCTCTCAAATTCCTAACTTAGCTTTTGCAGGCACGCTCTACTCACTCCTGGTGTGGAGCGTCAGTATTGTCCTGCTGCAACATCCTCAGACTCTACACCTTACACGTTTTCTCCGTCTAAACGGGAAACGAAGCACAATTGAAGCTGTAGTGCATTGGACTGCTGTTGCCAGCAGCATACTGTGTATCATTATCCCACTGATGTTCGTTGGTGCATTCACTCCCAGTATGGGGCTTTGTTGTACGCCCGTCTGCGTTGCCCTCTTCTTGGGTATCGCTGGTCGGCGGTATCAGAACGTTGTACATAGCTATCTGCTGCTGGGAGTCGCTCTTCTAATTGCGTTCCTAAACTATACGTGGATCGTTCTGCCACTCCATGCGAGTCTGTACACACTGTTCCGCGACCAGGGCCTCGGCTTTCTTGCCAGTGTTATTGGCTTGGCCCTGTGGGTGATTGCGTGGGGACTCTCTCTACAGAAAACTCGCCGCAACGCAGACCCAATTCTCCTTACGGCTCGGCTCTATCATGATCCCCTGTGTCATGTTGCGCTACTGCTCGCAGTGTTCGCCATCAATCAGGCCTTGGCCTTGGCGTGGGCTGACACGATCCAGGGAATCAATGTCTCTGCGACAGCCACGCTCTTCTTGGCCGGTGTGGTGTTGTTCGCGGTTAGTTCTACGCTCGGGCACAGGACATTGCAGATTAGCGCAATACTTGTCGTCGCACTCGCAACCTTGTGGGGCGAAGTACTACTTGTTCATCCAAACACCCAGTTCACTTTGTGGCCAGGATCGTCCGCGTTTAGCGACCAATGGCTGACTTTATCGATCGCCTCGGGGAGCCTTGCTCGACTCGCGTACCGTCTGCGACAGGGATTTGAGCAGCAATTGTACGCTCGCCCGGTTACCTGGGCCGCCGCGATCACGTATGGCTGGGGATTGTTTGGTACAGTCCTGCTATTCGCCAGCGTCCCGCTTCGTGCCGACTTCTGTTTATCGTTAACGTTCCTGGTTCTAATGATCAGCCTGTTTCCGCTTGTACAGTCATTGGCAGAAGCCAGTGCTACCCGTGGGTTCGCTTTGCCACTGCTTGGCAGCGCCTTTCTTGTCAGCACGAGTGCACTCGTAGGGATCTCTGACCAATTCAGCTTGGTGGCGTTACTGTGGGGGTTTACGTTGTGGGCAGTAGCAAACTTCGCGCTGCCGCGTTGGAATGTGCGACATCCGCAGTGGAGCGTAACGCCAGAGATCTGGCCATGGTTTGGTTTCCTTAGTGTCAGTTGTTGTCTTTTACTCTCCTCTCTTGCCGCGTCTTTCGCGTCTCGCAGTACGCTGCTCCACCATGCTGGCTATCTCACCGCCTGTGCAGCGTATTTGCTGCTGATGTTGCGAAACAGCAGTTGGAACGGTTTTTCATGGATCGCGGTGTTCCTTCTGGCTAGAGTTGGCCCAACGATCCTATCCGCATGGTGGGCTGAGCCTCCCTTCTCTGCGATGGGTCCGCCCATAACTCTCCTCCCACTGAGCCCCCCTATCGGTGAGTTAGTTTGGCTCAACCTGCTGCTCTTCGTCGTTCCCTGGTGGCAGGTCAACGGTGAAGCCCTGGCGACTCGTCTAGGCTGGCAAAGGCACAACCTCCCACTGCCATTCTTACTCCTCCCCGCAGGCTTTTTTACTGTTCGTCTCTGTCACTTTGTACTTGTGCTTTGCACCAACAACCCCGCCGGTCTCTTCCCAACACGTGATGTGCAGTGGCTTGCGCTGTGTATTTTCGCTGGAGCGCTGACAGTTTCGTTCCTTCACCTGTGGTGGAGACATAGGCAGGCGTGGGAAGGTCACGCACTGTTTGGGTCCTTCAGTTGTACTGCCCTTGTCTCTTGGCTTGGATATATCTCTTCAGCCTTCCACTTTCCCTTCTTTGTTGCTTTATGGAGTGCCGCGTTATATATCGCCGATTTTCTTTGGGAGAAGCAGCAGTGGGGCGGTAAAAATGCTGAACCTCTGCGGCGCGTACTGTCACAATGGCTCGAGCCGACGCTTATCGCTGCGATAACGGCATTCGTGCTGCTTTTGCCTCCACTCAATGAACAACTTCTTGCGTTACTGGTTTTGATCAACACCGCTGCTGTTCTTGGGTGGCGGCGACAGCAACGGCATTGGTTACTCGCCGCCGGTGCAATGATTTTAATTCTTCTGCATGATTGGCCACTCTTGTGGGTCCCATTCGCGCAGATTCCGCTGCTCTGGCCGTGGTATTCGTTGCAGCTCGCCGTGATCTCATGGCTGCTTCTACGGCTGAGTCAGAACCTGCAACAGAAAGCGCTCGAAACTACTGAGGAAACTAACCTCTCCCCGTCTCATTCGCGAGCAATAGTCGGATCACTATTGTCACGAGCGTGGCAGATCACAGCGTGTGTGTCTATCGCCGAATGGTTTGCTCACGCATTTTCCCTTTTTCTCGCACTGGCTGCTGGTCGTTCTCCACAGTGGCTCAGCGAACACGGCGATGTGTACGCTGCCCTTAGTGCGGCAGCAGTATTAGTTGCGTTGGGAGCACGGCAAGCATGGATGACGCGACAACCACAGTGGACTTATAGCATTGCGGTATGCGCAGGGGTGGTGGGGTTCTACCTCCGGCTCGTTCTTATTGGTCTCGCTCCGGCATCGGCGTGGGATACCACAGCACTGATAGTCGCTACCTACGCTTTATTCACACTCTATCACCTCACACGATTGGAACCGTTGCTCCATGTTGTCATGGTGATGCCGCTCCTGCTCTGGGCGACGATTCCGCTTCATCTTGCTTCTCCTCATGCTGGCGCGGCGTTTGTTGCTGCAAGTGCGTTGTATCTTCTCACCTATCGAAAAACCGAGCGCGCGCTCCCGCTTTATCTGGCGCTCGCCGCATTCAATGCCGCGCTGTATCTCTGGATTCCAGTATGGGCGGAGCACTATAACGTCGTCCAATTGTACGTGACACCAGTTGCCTTGAGTGTTCTTTTCCTTACCCATCTCCATCGCCTTGAGCTTAAGCCACGGGCGTTAAGTACCATTCGCTTGGCGGCAACCACCACACTGTATGTGAGTGCAACCTCGGACGTGTTCCTTCATCAAGGATTGGGAGTGTTTATCGTTGCGCTAGCGCTTAGCTTGGTTGGAGTCTTCTGCGGCATCGCCTTCCGGGTGCGCGCGTTTCTTTACACTGGCGTCGTTAGTCTCGTCTGTAACCTCGGCTGGCAACTTATTATGCTGTTCCCTGAACAGCGTCTGAGTCAGGCCGTAATCCTGCTTACCCTTGCCGCGCTTCTTGCCGGTACAATGACCTGGTTCAATGCTCAGCGTGAGAGCATTCTGCAGCGCGTGCGGATTTTCCGATCGGATCTGGAAACGTGGGCGTAAATATTATGAAAGAAAACGCACCAACGTCTCCAACTTAAATCAGGCCACATAACATTGGTACACTTCCTGTAGCGCGCGCTGTGCGCGGACCCACATCTGCCTCCATTCGTGCGTAGGGCGCACGCTACGAAAGAAGTCAGTGGAGAAACTGTCCGAATCTTCAGTCGTCCGATTTAACGTTTCTAAAGTCCCATCCTACACCTGTCGATACTGACCTCAGGGGATGGTCTGCATCCGTAAGTAACGTGAAGTTCTGCTGCTCCTCCTCATTGACACATCCGCAGTAACGGAACGCATAGTCCTTCACTTGCGACCGCGGTATTCCCGCCCATCTTCGGGAGACCTGAATGACGACACACACTTCACAGACGGAGAGTAACTCACAACGGATTTTCATCGAACAGGTACGACTCCTCTATGCTAACACCAAGCCCTCTAGCGTTACGATCATTCCGTGTGCCCTCGGCATCGTCGCCGCCTTGTGGAGTGAAGCTATCCATAGCACCTTACTCCTTTGGTTTGGGTGGATGACAGTCGCGGTCATGGCACGCACGATGGTTACGCAGGCCTATTTTCGCGCTACCACTCAGGACAGCGAAGCACCACAGTGGGCCAACTGGCTTCTCTATTTTACCATTCCAGTCAGCGCCGGTTGGGGGTCGATGGTGCTACTTTTCTTACCAGAATTATTACTTGAACGGCAGACCTTTGTTCATATTATCAATGCGGATTGATGACCCTTGCGGTGCCAACATTCGTACCGGTCAAGCGTAACGCGCTAATCTCCACGCTCATCATCGGTGGACCGCTCGCTGTTCGCCCCCTCCTATACGGTGGCGATACCTCTATTTCTCTGTCTCTCCTAGTCATCATCTACACCGGGTTACTTCTGGGTTTCGCTGCGAATCTGCATCGCGCGATCGTTGCCTCCCTTTCCTTGCGCTTCGCCTTTGAAGCTGAAAAGCAAAAAACTGATGCCCTCAACACCGACCTCCGACAGCACCTACTAGACCGTGAGCAAACTGAAGCGCACTTACACGCTGGTGTGCGAGTGCTGGCCGACGCGACTGAGAAAATCACTGCTTCTCTCTCTCAGTTCCTTGTCAATTCTACGCAAACCGCTACTGCCGTGAGCCAAACCGCCAGTACCGTTGCTGAAGTCAAACAAGCCGCTTATGTCGCCGGGCAAAAGGCGCAAGTCGTAGCGGCAAGCACCCAGCAAACCGCTACCGTAAGTAAAACTGGCGAACACGCCGTAAATGAGGCGATTCGTGGCATGCTCTGCGTACACGAAGAAATCGAATCGATCGCACAGAGTGTGTTGCAGCTCGGAGAGCAGAGTCACGCGATCGGAGCCGTCATTGCCACGGTCAACGAATTGTCTGAGCAGTCAACGCTGTTAGCGGTGACTGCCGCGATCGAGGCAGCTCATGCTGGTGAGCAGGGAAAAGGCTTCGGGGTGGTTGCCCGCGAGACGAAAACCCTTTCGCTGCAATCACAGCAGGCCACAGCACAGATACGCACGATTCTCAACGACCTTCAGCGAGCCGCCAATGTGGTGGTCCTGGTAACCGAACAAGGCACAAAAGCGATCGAAGCAGGCGTGACTCGTTCGCTCGAGGCTCATCAGTCGATTCGATCCTTAGCATCTGACGTCGGCGAAGCGGTAGAAATTGTCACCCAGATTGCCACCGCCAGCCACCAACAACTCCTCGGCATAGATCAGGTCGCCACAGCAATGCACGGCATCCAACAGGCCAGTCAGCAGAATGTTGATGGGATGCGGCAGATCGAAACCGCTGCCCTGCCCATGAATTACGAGCATTCGGACAGACGTTGAAGACCTTGGTCGAACAATCGGTTATGGCCCCTGGTCAGTCGACCTCCTGATTGTTACGCAAGCGCTCAACCTCACACCGGGCCGCGGTGCAAAATCCCTCTGCGTTCCAACTCCTGCACTTGGGCTGGTGTGTAGCCGAGCCATTGCGTGAGAATCTCGGCGTTATGCTCACCTAACGTCGGTGCTTGTAACTCGAGCCGCTCAGGAAAATCCGAAAACCGCAGTGCAAATCCTGGCACGTCGAAATCGCCCAAGATGCGGTCATGAATGGTCCGCACCGTCCCGCGTTGACGCAGATGCGGATGCTGCGACGCCTCAGCTACAGATAAGATCGGTGCAATTGGCACATGGTATTCTTTCAACGTCGCAATCGCTGCATCATCATTCTCTTGCGAGCGAATCCACCCCTCAATGAGTGCTACCACCTCGTCCAGATTGCGCATGCGCGTGGCGTTATCAGTAAAGCGCGGATCGCGGGCCAGTCCCGGTTGCCCCATCGCTTCGCACAACTTCGACCAATGCTGCTCTAACGGTGCAATGATGATCATGTAGCGCTCGCGCCCCTTGAACACTCCCGCTGGAGCCGCGTACCACGAATGGGCGCCAGAGCGTGTCGGCGCGATCTTCCCTTCACTCAGGCTGTACATCTGAAAGCTGGCTTCATGGTAATGCGCATAGGTGTCAAGAAGTGAGAGGTCGAGGTGCTGCCCACGCCCCGTGCGTTCGCGGTACAACAACGCAGCACAGATCGCGCCCATCGCGTGCGCACCCGTAGAAACATCCCCTACAGCGACCATCGGAAAGAGCGGTGGACCGTCCTTCTCGCCACCCATCGACGTGATCCCCGAGTACGCCGCACCGACCATGTCGAAGCCAGGTTCCTGTGCTAGAGGACCCGCCTGCCCAAAGGCAGAAATCGAGCACATCACCACCCGTGGATTGATCTTGCTCACTACGTCGTAACCAAGCCCTAAACGTCCGATCACGCCTGGGGCATAATTCTCTACTACCACATCGACCTTCTCGACCAACCCCTTGAGAATCTTGAGTCCCTCGGGAGTCTTCGCGTTTAGGCACAGGTCTTTTTTGCCGCGATTGTGTTGGACGAAATAGCCACTGCGGCCATCGATCGCCACTGGCCCGAGACGCGCGCCGTCGCCTGCCGGAGCTAATTCAACCTTGATCACTTCAGCTCCCATCTCCGCCAGCATCAATGTGCACGTTGGCCCTGCCACAATTTGTGAAAAGTCCAGCACCTTGTAGCCATCAAGTACATGCTTTGGTTGATTCATGTTGCCCTCCGTACTCTCGTCATCCCTCGTAACGAGCCCACAGGATAAGGTGCAGAGTAGCCTGCCATGCTGAAGCAGCACTGTCCAGACGGCATCTCGGCGGTTCTTCAGTACGACGGTCGCGATTGGAGGAGACCTGAGTTTTTTACTGGGGCTATTGATCACTGAGTGAGGAAGGAAAACAAGAAGTTACAGGGTATGCGAATCTTTTGTGGTTCGACGTGACGTCGACTGCTCGGCCAAGAGCTGCAACGACTGTCCTACTTGTTGCAGGTTGCGCACGGCTTCTTCTACTTGCTGAATCCCAGCCGTGTGCTGCACACTCGCGCTGCGAATGTTGCTTATTGCTGCAGCTACTTGGTCAATCCTGATCAACTGTTGCTGACTTGAGACCGAGATTTGTGTTACTGCGTATGACGCTTCCACTATCCCCTGGCTCAGCGTTCGGATCGATTCCCCAGCTTCAAGCGATTGGTGGACACCAGCTTCCACCGTTTTTGCTCCCTGCTCGGTAACTAGTATGGCAGCCGTACTCGCTCGCTTGATGTCGTTCAACAGCGATCGGACTTGTGAGGTGGCTTGCTTCGATTGCTCCGCTAGTCGCTTGACTTCACGCGCAACGACGGCAAACCCTTTACCGTGCTCACCTGCACTTGCCGCTTCAATGGCGGCATTCACAGCCAGTAAATTCGACTGCTCGGCTAATTCGTTAACCGAGGCAATAATCTCACTGATCGCTTGGCTTTGTTCGCCGAGTTGCAAGACACTGTCAGCAATCGAACGAATTTGCTCCTGCGCACGCGTAAGTCCAGTGCGAGCTTGTTCCACAACCTGCTCTCCTGCCTGCGCCACCTGCACCGCCGTCCGTGCACTCGCAGCCACTTCTTGTGCCTTCTGGCTCGAGAGGTAAGCAGTTTGCTTTACTTCCTCGATCGTCGTCGCGGTCTCGGTAACGGTTGTTGCGGTCTGAGTCGTAGCTGCAAGGAGTTGTGACATTGACCCCATAATTTTGTTCACCGAAGCCGCCAGCGTCCTCACGCCATGGGTGATCTCGGTCATTTGCCTATAGAGCTTGTCTTCCATCTGTCTCCGCTCAGTTATGTCGATGGCGATAGCATAGGTTGTTTCCCAAGCGGGGATAGATTTCGCTCGCCACAGAAACCAACGATACGAGCCATTTTTGTGTCGGTAACGATTCTCAAAACCGGCCTCGTCGTTGCCGCTGGCCAAATGCTTCGTCGCCTCAATAGTAGCGGCGTGATCCTCAGGGTGAGTAAAATCGAGAAACGGTCGACCGACGATCTCGGTTGGTGTATATCCCAGCACCTTTTCCACCGCCGGACTCACCTGTTTGAAAGTCCCGTCAAATCCCGCGATACACATTATGTCAAGTGACAGTGAGAAGAATGGTTTATAGTGTTGCGCGACCTGCGCACGTTTTCCAGCCAGGAAAGCAATCCAGCCAAGTAAAACCGGGGCGGTATCAATAATCCAATGGAGTGGTTGTAATTGTTGTCTCACGATTGCGTCAGAGACGGTGAGTGACCGTCCGGTGACCAAGAGGTCGACAATCGTGGCGCCAAGCGGCAAACAGCAGCCAGAGAGCACCCCTGCCAAAACATACTTAGTCAAGGTGGACAATCGTTCACTCATTGGAATCATTTATGCTCCCGTTGTGTTGACTAGATCTTCCACCTCACAGAACACGCAGGCCTTAAGTTTCCTTCACTGCCTCGGAGAACAGCGAGTTTTCCTGCAATATCCCTGAGTTAGACTATCGGAGGGTCAGGAGGGAAATTTAATCAGGTTCCTTCGACGGCTGAGAGGCCATGCCGTGATGTTCCTGATTGTGCTAGACTGGGCCGCGACATTCAGGAGCACTATGAGGTAAGTTCGGGTTCGACATCGTAACCAAGAGTGGAGGAAACCATGATTTTCGGCAAACTGTGGGTGACTCTTCAAGCGCAACTCAATAAACTCGCCAATTTCTTTTGGGCATCAGACCCGATCGCACAGATGCAGTATGAATACGATCAAGCAGTCGAAGAACTCAAAGGTGGCCGTGAAGGGTTGGCGCAATACCGGGCGTTAGTCGAACAAGTCATGCGCCGCGTCGCCAACGATAAGACGCAGATCTCTTCACTTGAAGCACGGATCAAAGCCTATCTGCAAGCTGGAGATCGTGAGACAGCGGCAAGGTTTGCCCTAGACTTACAAAAAGCGAAGAATCAACTCGCCGAAAATGACAATAACCTGAAAATGCACGAAGAAGCCTACGAGAATAACCTTACCAAGATTAAGCACGCTGGGAAGAAACTGGCTGACATCCGCGATAAGATCTCCAAGTACGATGCCGAGTTGAAAATGAGTCGGGCTGAAGCTGAGATGGCTGAATTGGCTAACACGTTCAATCTAGATGTCACCACCGATTTCGGCCAGATCGAACAAGTCATTCAGGATAAAATCAACCTTAATCGTGCCAAATCGCGTGTCGCCACCGATCTCTCTAGTGAAGGCGTGGCCGATATCAAACGCGAAGAAGCCGTCGAGAAAAACATGGCCGAGCAAGCCTTACGAGAATTTGAAACGCAAATGGGCATGGTTACTCCTGAGAGTGCTGGTATCGCGGCGAGCCAGAAAGAACTTGGGCCGGCGCAAGCCGAAACGCTGAAGCAAAGCTAGGGAGGGGATGAAGATCATTTTTCCTCCTTACAGAACCTTTCTTGAAAAGCACCTCTTTTCTGTGCACCTTCGACTTCGCTGCGCTACGCTCAGGGTGAACGGGTTTCTCTATCCGTTCGGGCTGAGTGTAATCCGTAGGCTGAAGTCGAAGCATGAATGACAGGATTCACGAACCAATTAGGCAATGCATATGCCAGAACCGTTGTCGTCTCAGAAACCAACCTGTGTCCTCGCCCTTCCTTCCTGGTATCCTAGTTGGGCGCGTGAACTCGCGGATTTATATTTTTCCGGCACTACCTGTGTGTTTATTTTGCACGGTAACATTCACGATTTGGTTCGCTGTCCAGCAACCACTCCGGAAGAGGAAGACACCTATAGCACCCTGAGTGAATTCCTTACTACGCAAGTGTTTGGCGGTTGGGATCTGGTCGTGCACTATGACCTTGGGCGCGGGTTACGCCCGTTTGCCGGAGGGAATAGCAAACGACAGCAGATAATGGGACAAACCCTAACCTCTCGCCTCGGTGATCCTGGCTCGTGGCCGCGTGATCCTGAAAGTGTCTTGTTGTTGTTGGATCGCTTCCTTGAACGCAATCTTTTAGAGCCAGACACGGCACAGCGCAAAAGTATCGCCTTGCTCTTCGAGTATGCATCACACTTGGTCCCAGCTGGAGACCTCAGTCTGTTAGGTCGTGGACCTGGGACGAATTTAGTGCGCTTTCTTGGCTGGGCGCAGAATCCCTACATCAAACGCGTGAACATTGCCTTTTGCCTGATCACCGAAAAGCTGTCGGAGATCAACTCACGCCTCGTGCAGAATCCACATGTTGCAACCGTTGAAGTACCCCTGCCAGAAAAGACGGAACGAGAGCAGTTTGCTCGTTGGAGTGGTCGCACACAGAGTTTTTCTCAGCTGACGGAGTTCACTCCAGAACAACTCGCGGAACGCTCGAACGGGCTGAGTTTGATCAATTTGAATGTCCTGCTCTCTCAAGCAAAATACTCGGCTCGTCGCGTCGATGATCGGCAATTTGGCGAGTTGAAGAAAACGTTGATCGAACGTCAGTGCCAAAACCTGTTGGAGTTTATTGAGCCCTCACACACACTAGACCTAGTCGTCGGCCAACAAGCCGCCAAAGATCGCTTACGCGAGGACGCTGGGTTGATTGCCAGCGGACAATTGGATGCTGCGCCGATGGGGTATTTGTTATGTGGTCCGGTCGGCACCGGCAAGTCGTTCTTGGCTGAATGTTATGCTGGGTCAATTGGCATTCCCTGTGTCAAACTGCGCAACTTCCGCTCAAAATACGTTGGCGAAACTGAAGGCAACCTTGAGCAAGTTCTCACTGTTCTTCGCTCTCTCGGTCCAGTAGTCGTTTTAATTGATGAAGCGGATGCTGCGCTCGGTAATCGCCAAAGTGAGGGAGATTCTGGTACGTCGAGTCGCGTATTCTCGATGATCGCCAGCCAGATGGGCGATACGCGTTATCGCGGCAAGATTGTCTGGATGCTGCTCACCTCACGTCCCGACTTGTTACCGATTGACATTAAGAGGCAAGGACGGGCTGAGGTTCACATTCCCATGTTCTATCCACAAGACGATACGGAAATTCGTGAGATGTTTTTGGTTATGGCACGGAAGAACAAAGTCAAACTCGCACCAGAAGATCTTCCGCCGGTCAGTGCCGACCGCCACCTAAGCGGAGCTGATATTGAAAGCATCGTGTTAGGTGCCAGACGGCGCGTGCTCGCTACTGGGCGTACGGATTTGCAGAAAATTGATCTCGAAGAGGCGGTCCGTGATTTCATTCCGTCAGCACAAGGGTTAGAGAAAGAATTACAAGAACTCGCAGCGGTGTTGGAATGCACCCAACTCAATTTCCTTCCACCTGACCTCCGCATTAAGGTTGCACAACCCGGTGGCCGCACCCAGATTCAGGAACGCTTCGTCGCTATCCGCCAATTATTGAACGAGCAGTAATAATGTCCCACAGTAAGGAGAGGGCATGGCAGCAAAAAAAACAAAAGCGCGGAAGTCTCCCCATCCAGTGAAAAAAGCCGCAGCGACGAAGAAAAACGTAGTAACTAAAAAGCCCGCGGCAAAGAAGAAGGTTGCGAAAAAGGCGGTAAAATCATCGATGGCAAAAAAAATTGCCATGAAGAAAGCAGCCAAGAAACCTGCCGTGCGTAAACCAGCAAGGCCGAAGGTGAGCGCACGTAAGGTGACACCGGCACGCACGCCTGTTCAGAAACCTATCCTCTCACCTAACCGCCCTAATTGGGTTGATGAACTAACGCAAACGCCCCTAATTGACGATTATGCCCGTCAACTCGAATCATTTATCTCGGCCATGGCCGATGGGCATGTCGATGAAAACGAAGTCAAAGGCCAGGAACAGCGAGTTGTGGGTCTGTTAAAAGAAATCGACCCGCAACTCGATGATGTCTTGCATGCCAAGGTCACACAACTGCTGTGTGAGTTGACAGCATATGCCATCATGCAGATGTTGTATGCCATGGAGCAAACGCGGCCGAAAACAGTTTTTCAGGGGTGACGAAGGTCGGACTCAGCAGAAAAGACACGCCCTTCGACAAAGCCCGTCCTGAGCTTGACGAAGAACTCAGGGTGAACGGGCAGTCAGTAGAGAGCGGCTGAGCCCGTCGAAGCACGAACAACATTAGTAGCGAACAAGTAGCCAACAGGAGACATCACGTATGGGTGGGGGACCGAAAGCTCCGTTTTATATTGCTCTTTTGCTGGTTGTTGGCGGACTGGTGTATTTCGCCATGCAACGCGGCGATCTGTTGGCACCACGAGGAAGGCAGGAGAGTCAACCAATCAGCCCCGGTAGCGAAGGTTCGAAAGTCACTCCTGGTGTCACTCCGACACCCACACCTCCTGGCGGCACAGGCGCAGAGGCTGCAGACTCAGCAAGCGTCACAACCGTCAAAGAATACAACTTCCGCCCCAGCGAACGGCTACCCGAAGTGAAAGGGACCGCTGGCTACAAGCCGCTCGTTGATAATACCGTCCGTTTTGCCCTGAATGTGTGGGCGGGGTGGGGACCAATCATTCTGGCGAACAATGGCAGCAAACCTGGCAAAGTGTGGAAAACGCCAGATGGTAAAGACTTCAAGGTCGAATTGGTACTGATTGATAATCCCGTCCAGATGCGCGACGCTTATGCCGTCGGTGAAGTCCACATTGGCTGGGCCACACTCGACATGGTGCCACTGTTCATGGAAGGCTTTGTCGATTCAAGCGGCAAGCCGCGCGACAGTCGGGTTATGCCGCGTATTTATCAGCAGATCGACTGGTCGAATGGCGGTGACGGCATTGTTGTTCGTGAAAACATTAAAACGGTCGCCGACCTTCATGGCAAAAAATTAGTGCTTGCGCAAAACTCACCGTCACACTACTTCGCCTTGAACATGCTGGTCTCGGGCGGTGTCCAGCCATCTGAAGTGCACATGGTCTTTACTGATGATGCCTTCCAGGCTGCGGCTGCGTTTAATGCGCAGAAAGATATTGCCGGCGCGGTGTCGTGGGCCCCAGATATCTACAATCTCGAAAAGATTCGCGGTAATCGCATGCTCGTGAATACCTCGACCGCGAACAAACTGATCGCTGATGTATGGTTTGCGCGCGCGGATTTTGCCAAAGACAACCCTGGGATTATCGAAGGATTAGTGCGCGGCATTTTTGACGCCATGCAGGAATTGAAAGGGGAAGAGGCAAAAAAACGATTAGCCACGTTGATGGCCGATGTGTACAGTATTCCGGCGACGGAAGCGTTGAATATGCTCGGCGATGCTCACAATACCAACTGGGGTGAAAACGCTCAGTTTTTCCTTAACCAAAATAACCCAACCAACTTCGAGCGGATTTGGAACCAAGCCTATTATCTCTATCGTCGCATTCGCGCGATTACGCATCAACCGGTGCCATTTGACCAGGTGATGGATTTCTCGATTATTGAGAAGCTCGGGAAAGAACCAAAATATGCCGCACAAAAAGATGAATACCAAGTTAAATTAGCACCAGTGACAGTAGGTGATATTCGTGGGGAATCCGACGAAATTCTCACCAACACGATCATTATTCATTTTTATCCCAATAGCTGGGATCTGTATAAGAAAGTCACCAAAGAGGTGGATAGCAAGAAGGTCGAAGAACTCTATGATCCGCGTGTGGACTTTGTTCTCGAAGAAGTCGGACGCTTAGTCGGACAGTTCGGTGCGGCACGGGTGATTATCGAAGGGCACACGGACAGTTCGATGAAAGGTCAGATTCCCACGTCGGTGGTAAAAGAATTGTCCCTGAATCGCGCGAACGCGGTCAAAGAAGCGTTGGTCCGCAAGTTCAAATTAGATCCCAATCAGTTTGCGGTTGATGGCCTTGGCTGGGAGCGGCCTGCTGATCGCGGCGATCCAGATAACCAGGCCAAGAATCGTCGTGTGGAGGTGCGGATCTTTTCGGCGGAGAAGCAGTAAGGAGGAAGTTGGAATGTTGTGAGGTTGTCATCCTCAGCTTCCCAGAGTACAGCGCACTAAGTTTGAAGATAGAAACGTTGAGATCGCAGTCTGTCATTCCCGCGCAGTTTGTCCCCGGTCCTCTCGGGGACCTGTCCCCAGTCTCTACTAGGGAGCGGGAATCCAGTTTTTTGCTCCTGGATTCCGGGTCGCGGCCTGCGGCCTTGCACAGAATGACGGATTGCCGCGAGTATCTGGCATGAATCAAAGATTTTGCTTCTGAGCAGTGTATCGAATGAACCCCAATTCCCCCTCGTCCTTTTCCCTCTTCGCATTGCGCAAAGAAGCCCCACAATGGCAGGTGTGGCTGTATGGGACCTTGTGTATCCTTTTGTGCATCGGGTTATGGTGGTTTGTCACTCATGGTGAGTCAGAAGAGCGCATTTTGAGCTACACGGTCCTCCCTAGTCCGAGAGAAACATTCGCCTCGTTTTCTAGCCTCTGGTTTGACCGCGCGTTGACACGCAATCTGTTCGCAACCTTGAGGCGCGTTATACTGGGGTTTGGGCTTGCCGCACTCATCGGCGTGCCGCTCGGCGTGTTGTGTGGTTGCTTCTCGCGTATCAATGCCTTCTTTGCTCCGCTGTCTGTCTTCGGCCGTAACATTCCGATAGCCGCCCTAATCCCTCTCACTTTCTCTTTGTTCGGTATCGGGGAGTTCCAGAAAGTGATGTTCATTTTCATTGCTACGGTCGCGTTTGTGTTATCCGACACAGCGCGAGCGATCATGGATGTCAGTAACCAATACATCGATACGGCTTATACATTGGGAGCAAGTCGTTGGCAGACCGTTCTGAAGGTGTTAGTACCATTGGCCATGCCCAGCGTTTTCAACTCGCTACGTTTGTTATTCGGTCTCGCTTTCGGTTATATTATGCTGGGTGAGTTGGTGACTATTGGTGATATGGGTGGCCTAGGACACCTCATTAACCTGTCAATGCGTCGTGGTCCACGTGAGCACATCCTGTTAGTGTTGATTCTCATTCCGATCGTTGCGCTGCTTATTGATCGACTATTGTTCTGGATACAAAAAGAGTTGTTCCCGCATCGCTACGGTGGTCGTGGAATACTGAACCGCATGCTACGCAACTTGCTTCATGTGTGGGAAGACGCGACTGCAGTTTTTCGTCGACACTCAGCGCCCGTTTCGGGAACGTCACACCCGAGCGACTCACCGATGGCAAAGTCATGAGTCAGATCGAAACCGAATCCGGTCCTCAGATTGTGTCCTCCCCTGCTCAGCCGGTTGGTGTCGGGCAAGTGTTGGAGCATGTCCGTACCCCGGCAGAGGTAGCACGCCCAACCATCGTCGAGTTTCGCGGGGTCACAAAAGTCTACAACCTTGGCCAAGCAAACGCATTCACCGCAATCAAAAATGTCTCGTTTGTTGTCGAAGACCTGCACGAGAAAGGTGAATTTATCTGTATTCTCGGCCCCAGTGGCTGTGGCAAAAGTACTATCTTGCGCCTAATCGCCGGATTAGAACCGCAACATCCGGCGACAATTGGGGACGTGTTGGTCCAGGGACAGACTGTGATTGGACCCGGAGCGGATCGCGGCATGGTCTTTCAGGATTACACCAGTTTTGATCATCGTACCGTATTGGAAAATGTCACTTTCGGTTTGGAATGCCAAGGAGTCCTACGCAAGCAACGCGAGGAATTAGGGAAAGAGTGGATTCGTCGGGTGGGGCTCAACGTCAACACTGATCATAACAAATACCCGCACGAACTCTCAGGTGGTATGCGACAACGGGTGGCGATTGCGCGAACCTTGATTTTGCGACCGCGAATTATTCTTATGGACGAACCGTTTGGTGCGCTTGACCCACAGACCCGCATGAACATGCAGGACTTGTTATTGGCCTTGTGGCGCGATGTGCAGGCCACCGTGTTTTTTATTACCCACTCAATTGAAGAAGCGGTCTTTCTTGGCGATCGCGTCTATGTCATGAGCAATTCCCCAGGAACGATTCTTCAGGAATTGACGATTCAGCCGTCTGATCAACCATCGAAGGAGATGCAGCGTGATCCGAAGTTTCAGGAGACCGTGTATCACCTCCGTGACCTGATTAGTCAGTTAGAAGAGAGTCGTGCAGCAACGTAAAAAGCACGGAGTGTGTCGTGGGATTCGCTCGCTATCTGACAGCCGCCTTCAAAAATCGTTGGAACCTACTTGCTCTATTTGGTTCGCTCGGCTTTGCCGCATTGAGTGGCGCCCCGGATGTTTTCGTTCCGTTAATACTTGCTGGGGAGCTGACATATGTTGGCCTGCTTGGCGCGAATTCGAAGTTCCAGAGGTATGTTGACGCTCAAGCGGCCAAGGCTACGCGAGAGCAAAGCACAGTAAGCGCAGATCAAACACTCCAACGGCTCATGAGTGCGCTACCAGACAACATGCGGCAACGGTTTGAGACACTACGCCGACGTTGTCTGGAGCTGCGGCAGATCGCCATGGAACTCAAGGACCCGACACTGGCGAAATCGCCCGGCACGACTCCGGCCCTACAAACCGATAATCCCCTAGAGGAAATGCAATTCGCTGGGCTCGATCGGTTATTGTGGATTTATTTGCGTTTGCTGTTTTCGCAATATGCGCTTGATCGTTTTCTCATGCGCACTAGTGATGATCAAATTCAAAAAGATATTGCTCGCTTGGAAGGACAAATGAATAGCGTGCCCGCCAACAGCGAGGACCCTCAGCAGCAGAAAATTCGCAAAACTCTCGAAGATAATCTCGCGACCAGTAAAGCTCGCTTGGCAAATTGGCAAAAAGCCCGCGATAATCGGGAAATCGTGCGCCTTGAGATCGACCGACTGGAAAATAAAATCCAATCGCTCAGCGAGTCAGCTATTAATCGCCAAGAACCCGACTTCATCTCCGGCCAAGTCGATCAAGTTGTGACGAGTATGGTCCAGACAGAAAAGACTATGAACGAACTCCAGTTCGCCACTGGTCTGGAGGTCAATGACGATACCGTCCCTGAACTGCTGAGGCGAGAGACTACGATGGTGAGGCAGTAGGACGCGTCCCCGATCTGAATATATTCCCGTAAACGGAAGTAGGAGGAATTCTTTCTTATTCCGTGTTACGTTTTACATATTCACGCTTTATTTTTTAGAGCCCTGCTATGTGGACAGCGAATACCAGCGAAAAGAAACAATCAACCGATTACTCGTTTCGTCGAGTGACCATAGATTTAAGCAGTGGCAATAGCCCCCAGGAACTGGTTCCCTATCGTGACCTCATATATGCAACTCAGCGGGCCAATCTTCGCGGCCTGATTCTCGAGCGGAGGCAGGGCACGACACTTGATGACTATGCGCTACCAGAGCGTGTGTATACAAGAAACCCCAACGTCAAACTTCTTCATTTTATCACGCCAGAGTTTTGGCAAGAATTGCGGCAGCGGGTTTTTACTGCCTTTGATGGGCAAATAGTACACTACGGGTTACAATAGAGCGCCGCAACTTCTCAATATCTGCGCGCCATGAAACGTCAATGCACTCTTCGCTTACAAGGTCAGCGCCGTCCACTGCGTGCTGTCGCCTTTGACCTCGATAGTACGCTCACACGGCCATATCTGGACTTCACTCGGCTCCGCACACAGCTTAATCTTCCAGAGGGCGACATTCTCCAGTGGCTTGAGGGGTTATCGCCTCACCATCGCAACGAAGCAACACAAATCATCGAAGCATTTGAACAAGATGGTGTTGAGAATGTGACGTGGAATGACGGCGCACAGGAAACTGTCACAGCCGTACGGAACATGGGATTGTTGATAGCGATCGTAACACGCAACAGCCGCACATCACTGTTAGCGGTGTGTAATCGACTTGCTGTCGCAGTAGATCAACTCGTCGCTCGTGAGGATGCGCCACCGAAGCCTCATCCTGCCTGTCTCCACTACACCGCAGAGAAACTCGCGGTGCCGATTGAACACCTCTTGATGGTCGGTGACTATCGTCACGACACCGATGCGGGTAAAGCTGCCGGAGCCATGACAGCACTCTTAACTAATGGCAAAGCGCCAACGTGGACAGTGACCGCCGATCTCATCATTGAACGCTTGCCGGAGTTATTGCTGCACATTGAGTAGCGAAACTAGGGGCAAAGTCTTCGCCCCTAGTCATGATCACTGGCATCCACTTAAGAATGAAGTTCGCGAGAAGAATGAGTGGTCTCAACGCTACGCACTTCGGGCAGCCGAAAGATCAGGGCTTCTTTCATGTACAGCAGTAATACTGCCGTGACACAAGCGCCATGCACCGTTACAAATAGCCACTGGGCTGTATGCTCCCCCATCATTGCCCAACATCCACCAAACAATCCCAGGACTAAGGCCAAATAATACAGTACCCCCATGAGGCCTCCTTTGCATCGAGTTCCCAGGTTCACGACAGACATGTTACAAGAAGGGGTATCGGTAAGATGCCCGATTTCTTTAGACAGTTTCTTCCTTTCTGTCAAAGGGAGTCTCTGCAAATTATGGGTGGACTGACGTAAGCGTCCATGCCACAACTTCCTGGCGTCGGGAGAAATGCAGAAGTGGCTCGACCTCGGGCAATCGGAGACCGAGGGGAACTGTCATCGTATTCTCTCGGATCGTGGCCTCAGCGAGTTGTAATGGCCACGGCAGATGGTCAATTTCGCCACGATAGAGGTGCTGCTGCGTGTCTGCTGCATACAGACAGTAACGTTCAGTGAGCCAGTATTCGAGCGATCCCCTTTTTGCTTGAAACACTGTGCTGGTTGGACGATAGTTCCCCTTGAACGCCGCAGGAGGAGTAGCGCGGTGAATACGTTGGCTAGAGTACGTGATACCGTTGCTGTCTGCCTGACATGTCATGCGAGCGTGAAAGTAGGGCAACAGAAACCAGCGCCGCGCGATGGCCACTGCAATCAGATTGGCAGCTTCGAGGCTAAAGAACCACACACCGGGTTTGTCTTCCGCAACGACGTAAGTTCTCACATTCAGTTCAGGAAATGCTGAAAGCCATGGAATTGCCGGGAGGAATCGCGGACGAATACCACTCATGCGAAACGGCACAACCCCAATCCATGCTTGTCCTTCGTAAGTATCGATTTGCAATCCAGCCGGCATTAACGGACGGAGTTGCTCAACCGGGACTGGCCAATGGGCGAAGATCAGATCATGCCAGACTTGTCGCATTACCCACGGCTTCTGCGGCGCGGGCCAGGGACGGTGGTCGCTAACCACGGCTGATGATCTGTCGAACAATTGGCTCGCTACCTCGCAAAATTTTCGTCCCTGCGGCTTCGCCACCCACGATCTATTAACATCTGCCGTCGCTGCATCATGTGTTCATCTTCATCCCACAGTTGCTGGTAAAGCCGTAGGTAGGCCTCTCCCAAGATTTTCCCTTTGTCTGGAGGAAGCACTGATGGAGCACGGAATTCAACGACAATGTCAGTCGCGTGTTGACTCACTAGAGACAGGCAGGTGAGGACTTCATTCCCAGCACCCTGGCCTTCAACAGTACGGCTCCAATAGCGAAGGTTTGGCATGTCCGTCTCAATCGCAATGACGGCTTCTCGCTTCTTCTCCTCAGGCGTAAGCGTCACCCGCGCCCGCCACCCTTCAGCCGTTTGGTCAAGTAGTTGAATTGCAGCAAACAATTTACGATGTAACCAGGGTAGATGTTCCCAGTCGAGCACGTTTTCCCAAATACGTTCGAGAGAGGCGTGGATTGTGCGCCGATACGTCGTCAAGAGTGTCAGGTTGTGATCGTTCATCCGGTTACATCCCTTTCCTACTGACTACTGGACACTGACTACTGTCTTATAACTTCCCTGGCCCTGTAGCTCTGGCCCAACCTTCAGACAACGGCGCAAAGTAAAACATCTCGACGCGACGCGATTTGAATTTCCACTCGCCGTTGACCTTCTCGTACTCGTCATACAGCCGACCCGCACCAATCATGCTGTCCTCTCCACGCGTGGCGCGGTTTTCGAGTGAGCAGGTTCCAGTTGCCCGATTGCCATTAATTTGTATCACATGGTTAGTGAAGAACGGTTTCACTTTGAGCGGCCACGTCCCGCGATAAAACTCCTTAAGATTGTGCCGTCCTTTGATGACCCCTCGCCCGAGTGAGCTAAAATCAACCGACCCATCTTCGGTAAAAAGAGCCGCCATGCGATCAACGTCTTGAGCCTCAATCGCCAACCCATACTGATAGGTTAACTCTTTAATTTTCTCGCGATCCCATAGCTCTTGAACCATGTCTTCGAGTTTCATAGTATTCCTCCATTCTAGCCACCAGCTATTAGCTCTCAGCAGTCAGCCAAAAGCTGAGAGCTGACGGCTGACTGCGTACTCCTGTTCTCGATTTCACCTTATCGTATCGCCACTAGTGGTTCCCTCTCGATGCTTCTCTTCTTGGTTGCCTCGATTTTTTTCGCCGCATCGATAAACAACCACAGAAACGCGGAGAATAGAGCCAAGAGTGCAGCAAACTGAAGTGCTGCTTCCCAGCCAAAACGGTCGGCAATCATCGGTGTTAACATCGGTGCAACAGCACCACCGATTTGTGTTGCCGTCACCGTCACACCATACACAGTCCCAGAATGAGCACCAGCCATATCGATCACTGTTCCCACCCCAGCCGCACCGGCAAAGTAGAGAAACCCATCACCAAGCGACAACATTACCACCGCAGCGTACGGATTAACCACACGGGCACCAATGTATAGGCATCCCGCAGCGAGAAACAAGCCACTGACGGCGACTACTCGGCGTCCCAGCGTCACACCATGGCTTTTCGTCAGTGCATCTGAGCACTTGCCACCAATAGGCCCAAGAATCGTTAGCGCAATAAACGGACCTGTCGTTAGCCATCCTCCTTGCATAATCGAAAATCCGCGTACGTTCACCAAATACAGGTAAAACCATGACTGATAGATATACACGCCGTAACCAAAGCCGAAGTTTGCCAGCATCAAGAGCCACACGTTGGGGTGGGTAAAGATGGTGCGCCACGGCGTCGGTTGTTGCTCAAGAGGTACGCTGTCGCCGCGAATGTGTTGCAATTCTACTGCAGACACACGTGGGTGCTCGTCGGGACGATCAGTAGCAAAGCGGTACCACACGGCAGCAACAATTAACCCGACGAGGCCAAAAACATAGAATGCTGGCCGCCACCCATAATGCACCATAATCCAGGAAACGACTGGTGGAGCGAGTCCGTAGCCAACGCCGATAGACCCTAACACCAGTCCACTCGCGAAAGCACGCTCGTTTGGCGCCATCCAACTCGCCACCGCACGGGTGGAATTGGGATACGCTGCACCTTCGCCCATGCCGACGAGAAAACGGACGACCATAAACGAGCCCAGTGGACCAATCAGTCCAGCTAACCACCAGTTACCAGCAACCGCAGTCACCGCGGTGAACACGGACCACCACATGACCGCCAACGTCAACATCCAACGCGGTCCTACCCTATCACCCAGCCACCCACCAGGTACATGAAAGAGCGCATAACCAGCAGTGAATACGGTGTACAGCGCCCCCATCTGCACATTAGAGAAACCGTATTCTGGCATGATCTGCTTAGCCGCGACCGAGAAATTGACCGCGTCCATACTGCGTACCACACTGATCAACACTAGGAACCATAGAATGGTCCAGCGTGCTCGTGTTTCCATGATTCCCTCCTTTGGCGCGGATTGTACGCGGAACCAGATAACATGGGTAGGGGCAAAATTTCCCGAAGAGGAAGGCTGACGCTGAAGATGGGGGAAAATTCCACATTTGGGGAACATACGACGCAGTGTTTAGCAGGAGATGCGGTCCTCCTTCTAACCTGCTGCAAAATCAAGCACAGGCTGTTCCTCGGGCAGCAACAGTGAGTGGACAGGACTGTTCTCCAGAAAGTTTAAAGGCCGAAGAAACCAGGACTTTTATCAACTGTAGGATGCGTTTCGCTTCTTGGTCTAACTCTTGCTGAAATATCCTCCTTGTCAGCAATAAAAGAGATTTCATACCTTTGTCACCAAAAAGACAAAAAGCAAAGATACTCTAGATCAAATGGTACTTTTCGTCACGTAAGTGACAGCAAAACTCGCAGTTTCGCTTGTGTCCTCCAGGCGGCTGCCTTACGCTACACGGAGGTGAACAATGCCAAAGGAGACAACCACGCAGGTGGAAAATAAAGGGATGAGTCAGAGGTCTGAGGACTTGTTGCATGTCTATAAAGCGCTCACGCTTGATATACCGCTCGCCGGTGTGCGCTGGGCGTTCGGATCAGCAAACGACAAAGAGTCAACCATCACGCTCTGGAAAGGCTACGATGCCGGAGTTCGCTTAGCTACGTCTGCGGTCGATTCGTTGTATCGCTCCCAATCTCTTAGTGAGATTGTAGGCAATACCGTCAACCAGATGCTGCGGCTCCAACAGCTAAGCAATGCCGCCAGTAGGTTGTTCGTGACCGGGCTGTTGCCACCCCTTGCACTACCAACATCTCCAGCGGTACAACCCGTGGCTGCGCAGGCACATGCACGTGTCAGCGATACAACTTTATTACGAACGCAAAAAACGGCTCGGCGATCTCAGAAGCGAAGAACTCGCACCCAGAAACCTACACAGACACCTGCGTATCTTCTTCCTCAGCAAAAGGACTTCCAGGCTGCCGCCTAGCAGCCCGCTCTGGTTCCCCGTTCCAGGTGAACAGTCGGACCGTCGATAGCCACCCACACTGAGGTGGCAAGCTAATACGTCAATTCGATACTAAATCTCGACAGACTTGTCGTGGTGCTGCACTCACCACGACAAGTTGTCCCCTAAACGTATCCTCTCGCCCAGGAGCATTTATTATGTTGAATCTTTTGCAAGAGATTTCCACTTCGTGGCTCAACAGCTCAGCCCTTGTCCTTGACGGTTTACGTCGCGGCATGGTCGAACCCTATCCAGTGCACGAAGACCCGCCCGGAGTCACGCCGTATGAAGTCATCGCCGAAAACGGGAAAGCGCGACTACGGTACTATCGCGCAATCGGCAAACCGCATGCGACGCCGCTGCTGATCGTCTATGCGCTGATCAAGCGCCCCTACATTCTTGATTTGCAATCTGGCTCAAGCGTAGTCGAAACAATGACTAAGCAGGGGTTCTCAGCGTATCTCGTTGATTGGCAGCCTCCCACAAAGGCTGATACCTGGCGGGGTTTTGACGCCTATGTCAACCATGATCTACACGATACTGTGAAGGCAATACAGGCTCACAGTGGCGTAAAAAAGGTTTCGCTGCTGGGCTACTGTTTTGGTGGGCTGCTCAGTACGCTTTACGCTGCTCTGCATCCAGAGACGGTCAAAAACTTCATCCCACTGACAGTACCCTATGACCTGAGCAAGCAGGACATTCCACTGTCGCAATTGACCTCACAAATAGATCCAGAACTTGTAGTGAGTGCGTATGGGAATTGCCCGGCGTGGATGATGAAGCTGAACTTCACGTCAATGTCCCCGGTTCATCACTTCTTGAACAAGCATATGAGTTTGTATCGAAATAAAGACCGCGCCGGTTTTGCCGAAACCTTTGCTCTTTTCGAGCGCTGGATGAACAGTGACGTGCCACTCGCCGGGCAGATTTTTCGTGAACTAACGAAGGAACTTTTTCACCACAACTTGCTCGCTCGCGGACAGTTCAAAGTTGGCGGCCAGATTGTTGATCTAAAAAACATTCACTGTCCGGTGTTCAACATCATCGGTGAATATGATGATGTCGTGCATCCACAAGCGAGCCTTCCCCTTGTTGATGCAACCAGCAGCCAGAATAAGCAAACGCTCGTGTTCCCTGCGGGTCACCTTGGTGTCGTCGTCGGTAGCAGCGCTCACAAGAAGCTGTGGCCGCAGGTCGCGGCATGGCTAAAAGAACGCGATCAACCTGCACCTCGGCGGCGAACTGTGCCGATTGGTGTGGCGGCTGAGTCGCAGGCAATGACGTTGCAGTAGTTCACGTAGGGGCACGGCCTGTTGTATTCCTACATGAATAGCTATTTCCTTTTAACGTTCAGAAACGAAATCTTCGATTCGTGCCGGGCAAACAGGGGAGTCCGTCATTCCGAGCAAGGCCGCAGGCCGCGACCCGGAATCCGGAAAAATGGATTCCCACTCCCTAGTAGGGACTGGGGGCAAGTTGCGCGGGAATGACACCTCAGGAGATGCTCTCCGTTTCTGCCACCAGGCTTAGAGCGAGGACAGGCTAGAAGCCTGTCCTCCTGAACACGGCATAAGCATCCCTACCCTCGCGCCTTCTTTAGTCCAGCTTCTTCCTCGTCGATCACCGCCTTGAACGACGGGCGGCCATGAACCACAGCGATATAGTGCGCGAGTTTCGGCCAGCGCTGCGCATCAACCGTCACTCCAGCGTGGCGGAGGTTGACGAACTGTGTCGCTACTCCAATATCACCCAAAGTGAAGCTATTGCCGACTAGCGTCGTACGATCCCCTAATGCCCCTTCAAGGTAGTCAAACATTGGTGGCAGCTTCTCAGCCGTCGCCTTTTGCGCCATCGCTTCATCTCCTGGTTGCTTGAAAAACAACGGCATCACCACACGCTGCCGAAAGATTTCTCCGCCAACGATAGGAGCAAGGCCACCATCGCCGTACTCCTCAAACCACAGCGTCTGCGCATAGTCGGTAGGTGCTGTCGGAATTAAGTCGGGATGCGGGTTGGTCTTCTCAACATAGGCACAGATGACAGAGGAATCGGCCAGTGTCACATTACCATCTTGGAAGGCTGGAATCCTGCCCAACGGGCTGAGCTTTTTGTATTCCGGCCCGGCGGCAAAGGGATTCACTGGTTCTAGTTTATAAGAGAGTCCTTTCTCCGCCAGGAACACACGTACCTTTCTGACAAAGGGAGAGATATTCGCACCATACACAGTAATCATTACACAACTCCTTCTTTATCTCCCCGCTTGCAAAAGTTACCGCCGATTGCTAGCAGAGGACAATTTGTTTAATCTCTAGGGTAGAGACGTGATTTCTCTTTGGGTAGGTGTTATGACACAGCAACAGGTTGGAAGCGAGTCCCTTCTCCAACACCGTAGTCATGCTGTCTTTAGGCAGCGCCAGTTGCGACTTTTTGTTTCCCCTTTCATTCTTCCCCTCATGTGCAGGACTCAGCGCACTGTCCTCAACCTTCCTCTATAGAAAGGGCAATCTTGTGATGTTCCTTAGACTCACGACTGCATATCCAGATTATCTCTACCAACTCGGCAGCCTCTTGTGTAGTCCAGTGTATCACGGCCGACACGTGCAGCGCGGGAACGGGCAACCTGTTCTGCTTATTCCAGGCTTTTTCACTGGCGACTGGATGATGGCGCTGATGGCTGGGTGGTTGAACCGCCTAGGCTATCATGCCTACTTTTCAGGTATAAACTGGAATGTTGATTGCCCTAATCTCACCTCAGAACTATTAGGATGGCGGCTTGATCAGATCTCACAAGAAACCGAGTACCCGATCACCGTCATCGGCCATAGTTTAGGCGGCATGCTCGCACGCTCCCTTAGCGTGAACTTCCCTGAGCATGTGAGTCAGGCTATTGCGCTCGGCTCGCCCATCGACGGCACCCTACGGGTGAATCCGCTGGTCCCGTTTACCTTCCGCGTTCTGCAAAACGTCCGCCTGCGGCGCAAAAATACGCTCCCTACCTGTGGCAGCCACAAGTGTAGTTGTCAATTTGCCCAGACCATTTCGTCGGCGCTCCCCGCGGGGCGGAAGTTCGCCTCAATTTTCTCTAAACGGGATGAAGTCGTGGATTGGCGGGCGTGCATTGACCCACAAGGCGCCAACCTCGAAGTTTCTGGGCGGCACATTAGTTTGATTGTCAATCCCGCGGTTTATCGCCTCCTCGCAGACTTGCTTGCAGTACCAATCCCGGAGCTGAAAAAATCAGGTCGACGACCCCGCCGTCGCTCAGGAGAGGATACAGGGCAACACTCTATTGCATGAAGCGCGGACAAAAGCTTCCCCTGCCATTTCACTGTGGGCAGCCGACGCTCTAGCAGAAGGTCGATGACAAAGAGAAGTTAGTGCGCGGGATAGGGCCAACGTGTGGAGAGCAGGAGGTCCCCCATCATTGTGGCAAGCCGATGGCAGTCAAGAGGTAAGGAGTGAGGTTTCCCTTTGCTGGGATGCTTACGGTACTCTCTTTACGATTAACGTTTCGTAGGAGCGAAGGCCGTTCGCTCCTACCTTTTGAGGACTCACGATCCCTTTGCTAACTGCTGCGCAAGTTCGTTCTTGGGCGTGACTTTCTTGGAGTAGATGTTTACATCCCACATGCCTTCGTGCACGCCATCTTTGTCTTTGTAAGTGAACCGCACCCAGTAATCCCCAGACGGACGGAATACATTGAAGAACTGGCTGAGTTTCTCCAACATGAGGTCTTTCTGTGAAGGAAGACCAGCTTCCCAGTTTTCACTTGCCCACTTGTTTCCAGCACGATTGTCATCGTCGGTTTTCTTCTGGATATTCGAGATGACACTGAAAGCATCGTCAGAGACTTTGTAAGCCTGGACCAATTGAATAGCCTGTTTCTCTTTTGCCTTAATTGTTTCATCTTCGCTACAACCCCACATCAAAGTGCAACTTAAAACAACTGTCCATAGTAACAGGGAAGCAGACCTCACCTTAGCCATGCCAATCCTCCATTTAGTTGTGTTGTCTAAACCACGCATCACAGATAATCCGGTGTACGGCGGGGAATTTTACAATGAAAGCGAAGCCGGGTCTACGTTTGCTCCTGCCAATGCCCGACAACAGACCTAAACCCTTGTTTACTGGAGAAAAATTTGCAATTTTGTCACCTTTGTGACAAAGAAAGCTATTCTCGCTTACGTATCTAACTAGCTTATGGCGCGTACTCCGGTTTTGAACGTCACGACACTGCGTCGCTTGAAAGCATTACCGTGGGCCACCGAGCACCAGCTTGACCAATTACTGCCACACTTCTCTCTCAAGCGCGTCGAACGCCAGACTTCTCTCTTCAGAGAAGGCGAGGCGTCAAAATCGCTCTATCTCTTAATCTCTGGGGCAGTCAAACTGTCACTTCGCAGTCAGGGCGACGAGGAAATTCTCGTCAGTCTCATCGCGCCGGGAGAATTTTTTGGTATCACCTCGCTCATGACGGGAATGACCCGTGGATTTCACGGTGAAGCCTTTAGTGACTGCTGGATCGCGGTCGTCCAACCCGAGAAGTTCGTCAGTACACTTCTCGGGATCTCTTTTAGCGATTTCAGTGCTTTAATGGGCAGCACAGTTAGTCGGTGGGAAGATCTTCTCTATCGCTACACCCGTTTTCAGGGACTCAATCTGCCGCAACGCTTAGCGCTCGCACTGCTTGAGTTAGCACGCAAGTTTGGCGTCCAAGATGCGCGAGGATCTATTTTAGTTCTCCAACTCACCCACGAAGATCTTGCTAATCTCGTGGGGGCTTCGCGACAAAAAGTGACAGAGCATTTGAAGGATCTCGAACGGCAAGAAGCCATCCTGCGCGACGGACGGCGACTCATCGTCGTTCCAGAGCGATTACACGCGCTGGTGGGACATGGGCTCTAGGACGAGAAAGGAACACTAGAGACAGAAGGTAGGAGATAGGAAGCAGAATTCAGTAATCGGAATAACCAAGGACTAAGCTAGAGATCTTTATTTGTCGTCTCTGCCTTTTTCTTATCCGCTTCTATCTCCTACACGCTATATTCTTAACTTCACCTACTCCGCCTTCTTCCCATGTTTCTCGTCAATCTTCCAGAAACGACGAGCAAGCGAGAGCGAGTTTTCTACCGCTTGCGAGGTCAAATTGCGCTGCACTTCAAACACTGGTGCGAGTGGCGTCTCTTTGGCCCATGCTGTGGCCTTGCTATTCCACTCTAGTGCTTTCTCTGCCCACTCTTCGCTGGCGTTGAGGTACTGGGTTGCCGTCTCTTTCCATGAACTGCATAGCGGCGCGTTCACTTCACTGAGCAACTTCATGAACGGGTTATTCGCGGCGTTAGCGAACAGTTTTTCGAATGGGTTAGTCGTTTGTGTGCTTGCTGCCATGGGTTGGTCCTCCTCTTGGTTTTTGTTGACTGACAATGTCCACTATCAAAAGGGATGCTAACTCATAATGCTAACTTCTGCAAGCGGTCAAGCGACAATTTTGGTCACCCAGGTCACCAATTGGAGAGAATTACGAGGTTTCGGTCGTTTCGTTGACCTTACGAAAGGATCGATACATATCGATCATCATCTCGCGTTGGCGCGCGGACAGATAGGGATCACGCATGACTGATTTGATTACATCACTTTCGTCAACGTCTTCAGGATCGAGAATCCCGGCTTGGGCATAAAGAGTCTCAGCCGACATACGCAAGCCTTTGGAAATTGATTGCAGAATCATACTGCTCGGCATGCGCAGTCCACGCTCAATCTGGCTGAGATAAGGATTCGAGATCCCGCACATGTCGGCCAGTTGGCGAATCGAGAGTTGCGCTAACTCGCGCTGACGGCGGATGAATTCACCAAGGTTGACGTAAGGATCGGGCTTTTTCGTAGTCATGCGTTGTGTGCTAGCTTAATCTGGTTGTCTCGGCAAGCCGGCAAAAGAAGAGTTGTCAGTTATCAGTCTCGCAAGAGACTACCGTTCTGTATGGCACCTGCTCTCTCGTACAGTGACGCGCTGTTTTTTCTGACAACTGACGACTGGGAACTGACAACTTTACAGCACCGCCATCGCCCGTAACTCTCGCTGTAGTACCTCACGTTTATCGCCATCGAGGGAGGCAACCGGACGCCGTGGCGGTCCAGCCGGAAGTCCGAGCGCCTCGACGCCAGCTTTTACTGCCGATGGAAACGTGCCCAGGCCAGTGGCAATCCAGAAGCGCGTGAGACGATTTTGTACGGCCCAGGCTTCTTGATGCTTCCCCGTATCAAAGAGCCGCATAATCTCTAGTGCGAGTTCCGGACAGACGTTCGCGCTGCCAAGAATCGCCCCTTGGCTACCGGCAAATAAGCCAGGTAGTACTAAAGTATCGATCCCTGGCAGGACACTGAAGTTCCCTCGTCGCTGTGACATCAAATCATTGAGTAGCGTAAGGTCGCCGCTACTATCTTTGATGCCAACAATTTGTGGGAATTGTTCAGCCAATATCCTCACTGCTGGTGTGCCGAGGACATTTCCAGCCAACATCGGAATGTTGTAGAGAATCATCGGCACCGAAGTCGCCTGCACCAGTGCGCTGTAGTGCGTGATCAATTCGTCCTGCGTTGGCTTGACGAAACTTGGTGGCACGGCACATACATAATCAACACCTGCTGCCTGTGCAGCCTCGGCGAGCTGAATGGCTTCGCGGGTGGACGGGACGCCAACACCAGCAATGACCGGGACACGCTTCTTCGCCACTGAGACTGCGAGTTTGAACAAGCGAACTTTTTCCTCAAAACTCAACGCCCACGACTCGCCTGTACTCGCCGCCATAAAGACGCCATTGATGCCCTTGCCAATCGACCAATTGATCAGCGTCTCCACGCCTTTCTCGTCTATGTTTTCATACTTATCGAAGGGGGTAATCATTGCTGAGAATACGCCACGCAGCATGACTCATCTCTCCTCTCTCTCGGTTTAAGGTTCAAGGTCCAAAGCCCAAGGTCAAGAAGTCTAAGGTCCAAAGTCCGAGGGCCAGAGTCCAAGAGATTTTTCTTCTTTTACGCTTTACGTATTACGCATCACGTCTTACGTATCATGCAACACGTATTACGCAACACGTATTACGATTCCCGCTCTGTCTCTCCCTCTGTAACGAGTGGTATGATCCGTGCATCTTCGCAAGAAGGAGGAATAGCTATGTTTATCGCCACCAAAGACAGAATACTACCGACAGCAATGATCGGTTCGTTTCCCCGTCCGACATGGTTCACAGAAAGTTTGCGGGGGCGTCCGTTCAAAGTGGCCTTGGGCGATTCGCTCTATCGGGAACAGTACATGGATGCGGTTGCCTGTTATATCAACGAACAGGAACGTGCGGGACTCGACATTCTCACCGACGGTGATTCCCGTTTTGACTTGGAAGTTGGTGGTCGCTCGTGGTTTTTCTATACCATCGAGCGGTTGAACGGGGTCAGTGGTTTTCGCGATTCGTCCCACTTTCTTGACCTCGCTGACATCCGACCGGGCCATATTCTTTATGAAGTGCAAGAGGCCTATCACCCACCAGCCGTCACCGAAAAAATTACACGTGGGCCGCTCCATTTTGCGGCAGTATGGAAAACTGCGCAGAAGATGACAGATAAGCCGGTGAAGTTTGGCTCGATCAGCGCCACTTGCCTGCCGATCATGTTATGGAATGAGCATTATAAAAACGACCAAGACTTGACAATGGATCTCGCGGCAGCGTTAAACGAAGAGCTGCGTGAGCTTGCTGACGCTGGCTGTCCGCTCATTCAAGTCGAGGAACCACCGCATCACTTTGCATGCTGTGCGACTCCGCCAGCGACAGATAAAGACCTTGAATTCTATACCAAGGCGTTCAACCGTGAGGTTGAAGGGGTCAACAGCGAAATCTGGGCGCATACGTGTTGGGGAAATCCTAATCAGCAGAGTTTTTACTGGGAACGGCCGAGTTACGAACGTTCCCTTCCCTATCTTCTTGCCCTCAATGCCGACGTGCTCACTTTAGAATGTTCCAGTAATCAGGGTCGGGACCTGCCGCTGCTCAAACATCATACAACCGACAAGAAAATCGCCATTGGCGCCATTAATCACACTATGACCACCGTCGAACCACCACAAATGATTGCTAGTCTCATTCGCAAAGCGTTGGAGTATGTGCCACCGGAGCGACTGATCATCACCGCAGATTGTGGCTTTGGTCGCGAAGGACTTTCACGGCGCATTGCTTTTTACAAGTGTGTCGCACTAGTCCAAGGGACAAATATCGTGCGCAAGGAACTGGGCTTGCCGGAAGTATATATACGTGCGGCTGATCCACGCTTTGCGTTTCGCGACGCATAGTTTAGAACATGTTAGTGAACTCCGGCTCCCAGTCATTGCGAAGTAACGTCTCAGACGGGGAGCCGTAAAGAAGAGCACGCTTGATTTCAGGGCTAATCTTTGCCTGGGTGATTTCTCCTGCCTAGCTGACTGCTGATAGCTGAAAACTTATTTGTTCTTTACAGCAAACCCCTTGACATCCCTCATATTATCCCGTAATAACTCCGCAATTTAGTCTTACATTATCTTCTCAAAAGCGAGGTTCACATGCGTGAACTTATTCCGGTTCCCCTGGTCGCTAGAGAAATATCACCCCTCCTTAAAAGTCACCCTTTGTTATTCTTTCTTATGTCCTTGTTGTTGCTGCTCATGCCCCTCACTGCGAGTGCGCAGCCAGTGACCTGCAACGGCAAAATCGCTACTATTGTCGGGACGACTGGCGGCACGCTCAATGGCACCAATGGGGATGATATCATAGTCGGGACAGGAGCCTTCAACTACACCGTCAACGCCGGTAACGGCAACGACACCATCTGTACCGGGTCGGGCAACGACGTCATTAACGCCGGCGACGGCAACGACTGGATCAACGCCGGGGCAGGCAATAACCAGATTGTTGGCGATAATGGCAATGACACCATCTTTGCCGGCGCCGGCAATGACGTGATCAATGCCGGCAACGGGGATGACTCAGTCGATGCGGGCGAGGGAGACGATAACGTCATCGGCGATAACGGCAACGACCTTCTGCTGGGGGGAGCAGGCAATGATCAATTGGACGGGGGCAATGGCAATGATCGGGTAGAAGGGGGCGAGGGCAACGATACGTTAATTGGCCAGAATGGAGACGACACGCTGCTCGGCGGCTTTGGCAACGACAGCCTCACCGCCGATAATGGCAATGATTTTCTTGACGGCGGACCAGGGACGGATGACCTCACCGGTGGTGCGGGCAATGACACCTGTCGCAATGGTGAGACGAATACTAGCTGTGAGACGATTCCCGTCAATCATGCCCCCACAAGCAATGCCGGGCCAGACCAAACCCGACCTTTGGGTAGCACCGTACATCTGGATGGGACAGGATCAAGTGATCCCGATGGCGATGCCCTGACCTTTGCGTGGACGCTGACGAGTAAGCCTGCCACCAGCACAGCAACCCTCACGGGTGCGACGACCGCGTTACCCACGTTCGTCCTCGACAAAGCTGGCACCTATCAGATTCAGCTCGTGGTCTCCGACGGCAACCTCACTAGCACCACTGATATTGTCATCGTCTCGACAACCAACAGCGCGCCGGTCGCCGATGCCGGGCCAGACCAGAGCGGGACAGTCACCGCGTTGATTCACCTCGATGGCAGTCACTCCCATGATGTCGACGGTAACACCCTGACGTATCTCTGGAGTTTCAGTAGTAGACCAGCCGCGAGCACCGCGACGCTGACCAATTCGACCACCGTCACCCCGCAGTTCACCATTGACAAACCCGGCAGCTATATCGTGCAGTTGGTTGTGAATGACGGTACAGCGGCCAGTGCGGCGGATACCGTCACCATCAGCACGGCGAACTCTCCCCCAGTAGCCAACGCAGGAGCCGACCAAAGTGGCACGATCGGCACGACTCTCACGCTCGATGGCAGTGGATCGAGTGATGTTGATGGCGACACGCTCACATATCAGTGGGCGATCACCACCAAGCCCGCCAATAGCATGGCCACGCTCAGTAATCCGACCACCGTTACTCCGACCTTTATCTTGGACAAGCCCGGCACCTACACCGCCCAACTCATCGTCAACGACGGCGCCGTAAATAGCAGCGCTGATACGGTGACTATCAGCACGCTCAACACCAAGCCGATTGCTGATGCCGGCGAGGATAAGCCCGGCACGGTCGGCGCGACCTTCACCCTCAATGGCACGCTCTCCAGTGACCCCGAGGGCGATCCACTCACGTATCAGTGGAGTCTGACCACCAAACCTGCCACCAGTACAACCACACTCCAGAACCCGACCACGGCTACGCCGAGCTTTGTTTTAGACAAGCCCGGCACGTATATCGGGCAATTAATCGTTAATGACGGCCAGCTCGCCAGTGATCCCGACATGGTGACAGTGACGACACAGAACTCCAAACCCGTGGCTGATGCGGGGCCTGACCAGCCCGGCCACACCGGCACACTGGTACAACTCACCGGTAGCGGCTCGTTGGATGTCGACAATAATCCACTCACCTACTTCTGGTCGTTCACTAGTAAACCCGCAGGCAGCACGGCCACCCTCTCCAGCGATAGTGTAGTTAACCCGATGTTCACACCTGATCTTTTCGGTACCTACGTCCTTCAATTGATCGTCAATGACGGACAACTTGATAGTGACCCCGACACCGTCACGATCACCGTTCCTGACACCACGCCACCGTCACCAGCAGACCTTGGCAAGATCACGGTCGGACCGATCACCAACGGGCAAGTAACCATCACCGGCAGTACAGGGAGTGTCGAAGGGAGTGCGCAGGTCACTATCACCAACCCTCGCACCAACGAAGTGCTCACCGTCACAGCCAACGCGGATGGGAGTTTCACTGCGCAGATAGGGACGCAGGCAGGCGATAGCCTCTCGCTCGTTGTCACAGACAGTGCGGGGAATAGCAGCTCCCGACGGACGCTTCAGATTGCTGCTGCCGTGCAAATTACCATTACCGCCCCCACGCAGGGTGCCTCCATCTCGAGCAATCGCGTGCGAGTCACCGGCACAGTACAAGGACCTGTGAACACTGGCGTTGTGGTCAACGGCATAGTTGCGCTGGTTTACAATGGAGTCTTTGTGGCAGACAACGTCACTCTGAGTGCTGGATCAAATACGATAACTGCGATTGCCACACCGTTCGGCGGCCAGAGTGTGCAGGCCCAAGTGACGGTTAGCAGCACTGCCGCCCCGGTTCTTCTGGAAGTGGCTGCTTCGCCGACGAGCGGCATTGCCCCACTAGATGTGACCTTCACCTATCAATTCGGTTCGACCACCTCTATTCAAAGTCTTCGCTTGGACTTTGATGGAGATGGCACGTTCGACTTCTTTACCTCCGACCCTACTACGACGTTACAACATACGTACACCATATCAGGGCTCTACCTAGCGCGTTTGCAAGTGACCGATCAGCAAGGAGCAGTCTCGGACGCCGTCGTGGCCATTGTCATTCGAGACGCCGCCAGCATGGACGCGATGTTTAAGAGTATGTGGGACGGCGTGAATGCAGCGCTGGTAGCCGGAGACATTCCTACTGCCCTCACGTTTCTAGACTCCGCAGCCCAAGAGAAGTACGCACCCGTGTGGCAAGTGTTGTTGCCGCACATGGCGGAAATCGTCGCGTCGTACTCTCCGGTCCGCGCCCTGTCGATCTCGGACAGTATCGGCGAGTACGGACTCAACCGCATGATCAACGGTGAGAAACGGCTATTCTTAATCTATTTCCTCAAAGACGCTGATGGCGTGTGGCATCTCAATGCAATGTAGAGCGATATGAGTCAAAAAGCGAAATGGATAATTGGCATCGGTGTGGGGTTGTATTTTGTGTGGATGTTCCTGCACGTGCTCTTGCCTATACTTCCCTCGCCCTGGCCGCCATTCTACTGGGCTCTGCCAGTGCATGGGCAAGTCATCGATGCGGATACGGACCAACCGTTAGAAGGGGTGATTGTCGTAGCCCATTGGGAGCTGCGTGACACGAGTTGGACTGGATCTCCTGAAGGTCAAGTCGCGGTAATGGAAGACGCCACTGACGGTAAGGGGCGCTTTGCCTTTCGCTGGTGGCGACCACGACTGCGCTGGCGTTTTTGGGGGTTGATGAGATCGGAAGCTCCGGGACTGTTGTTTTTCAAGAGTGGGTACCAATGGGAAAGCTGTTCAAATCACGGTGTAAATCACGTGTATTTTCCCTTTCCTAGCTCAGATTGTGACGGTGCAGTCATCAGGCTGAAGAAGTTTCAGGGGAGTGAATTGGAATACGTCAAGAACGTCGAACAGCTCGATCGGGAACTAGAGTTCGTATTTAAGTACGGCTGTTTCTGGAAGCGGATTCCGTACATGCTCGTTGCCTTAGATCAGGAGAGTAAACGGCTATCTGCGGTAAAAGGTTATCGCACAATTAGTTCTCTTGAGGATAGGGCAGGGGAAACAAACGAGCGCTGGTGCGGATCATTCATGAAATATATGCGGAGATATGCACGATGAAACGAATACTTCTTGTTGGATTCTGGCTTTTGTCTGGAATTCTACGATCGGAGATGACTTTTGCATATGAGGTTCTTACCCATCAGGATATCTCACAGAAGGCGCTTGAGGTCTCAGTATTATCATCGCCGTCTTCAGTACTAACGGACTTGCAACTGAAAGCGTTCGACGAAAAATCACAGAAGTTCCCCGGAGCAGATGAAGGGAAAAGAACAATTCTTGATCTCGTGCTCTATGGAGCCGAGCAAGAAGACGACCTCGGATTTCCAGGCGTAGGTGGATCACGATTCATGCACCATTTTTATGATCCGATTCGCAATAGCCCGCTGACAAACTTTACGTCATTCGATCTGGGATTTGTGAGTGAGAGGTTTGGTGTTCCCTATCAACCGATCCAAAAGTCTCCCACGTGGACCTTGGAAGACAACGGCGACTTTCCCGATGACAAGTTAGCTGGGCAGATCTTTTCGTACAAAGACGCACGAGGATATTTCTATAAGGCGCTGACTGAGTTTAGCAAAACCGAGCGAGACAAATACTTCGGTCTCATGTTTCAGACCCTTGGCCATGTCATCCATCACATTCAGGATATGGCGCAGCCCCAGCACGTGAAGAATGAACAACATCCACTCAAGCCTCGGTCTCTTTATGAAAAGTACACAGATGGTAAAGACATTCGGCCGAACTTACCTTTCACCGGTTACGGCCCAGTGGATTCTCTGGAGGATGACCAGAAGACCTTCGATACACCCCGTAAATTTTGGTCGACGAGTAATGGGACAGGAAAAGGTCTGGCTGAGTTTACTAACTACAACTTTGTCACCTATGGCCACAATTTTACTGGCACGCTCGCGCAACCTCAGCCTAATGAGGTCTACTTGCATCCACAACCTGTGACGTCCGGACTAAGGACAGTGATCGATCTTCCTCTTGCTCCGCACGCAGGTCTGGACCAGACCGCTCTCGATGGAAAGATGTATTTCATTAAAGCGCCAGTGACAGATGCGTATCGTCCCAGCGAATCAGGCACGAATAACCTCGCCAGTGCGTATTCTCTCTACGATGATGACCTCACCAGATGGAACTTACATGTGGCATGTCAGAGTATGGGAGACCCTTCGGGTTCGTGTACTCAGCAAGCCGTGTTTACGGTTAATCGCTTCACAATGAGTGCAGCGCATAACTTCTTAATTCCTCGCGCCGTGGGTTACAGCGCGGGTATGATCAACTACTTCTTCCGGGGCAAGCTGAGTGTCGACGCCCAAACACAACCAGGGCGCCTCGTAGTGAAAAATGAAGGCCCTGAACTCATCTCTGGCCACTTCACCTTGTATTACGACGACGCAGAGGGTAACCGCTACGCGGTCGTCCCTGATCCTGCAAATTCGATCGGGGCAACTCCTTGGCCGACGCCAACCGAGGGGATGCTTCCTGGTCAGACTCTGACTCTCCCAGCATTCGCTCCGCCTCCGACTGCCCTGCGGCCAGCGCCCAAAACTCCCGGTGAGTATATGCTCGTCTTCCGAGGCATGATGGGACAAGAACAAGACATCGCCGTTGCGGCAAAGAAAATCTCTGGCCTCGGTGCAGGGGATGTTGTCGCCTACTCATATACTAGCGGACCCAATGGTTATTTCGCCGGCAAACAACTCCTCCTGTACCCTGCGGGCGGCACGCCCAATCGTGTCTTGTTCACCGATCCAGTGGAATCGTGGGGCCTTATGAGGGCGGCGGCATTTGATGCTGCCGGCAATCTCTATGCCTTGAATGAGATAGAAGTTCTCAAATTCGATGCCAGTGGCACGCTGGTTAATACCTGGGATATACAGACGGCGTGTACCAATGTGGGATTCGGGGCTGGTCTCGGTGATGTTAGCGATCTAGTCGTCGATGTGGGCGGCACTTTTTATCTCGTAGGTCGTGAGCTATACGGAAGTCGTGTTGTCATTGGCCAGTTTACTTCGACAGGAGTTGCACAACGGTGTTTTTATGTAAGTGAGGCTCTCGACGGTGCTGTACCACCAGCCGCAGCCCTTGCTCCCGATGGGTGCACCATGCTTGTCTCTGTATTCCTTAACGACACGGGGACACCGTTGATAGAACGCGTGAACGTGTGCACAGGTGTTCCGATGAGCCCTTTTTATGTCAACAACTTTCCTGATGGCGTCGGAGTGACCGGCTTACAAGTGCTTCCCACCGGCGACGTTCTTCTGGCGTACGGTACTGGTGGGCTGCCGGCATTATCTGAGATCGTACGGCTAAACCCGCAAGGGCAGGTCGTGCAAACCTATGATCTGCCTGGAGACACTCTTTGGCACATGGGGAACAACACGTTCGATGGCAGTGCCTTTTGGGCACTTCGCCTTGATTTCGAGGAAGGATACACCGTCAATAAATTCGACCTCGCAACCGGCGCCTTGCTGGCCACGATTAACCCCCCTGACCTCTATCATGCCCTTGGTCCTGCGGTAGCGGTGCGCAGGGGCTCGGCTCCATAAAGAGGGGACACTTGAGTCACAGGTAGAGTTTGTAGATTATTAACTTGCTGTTACTTTCTTTCTGGTGCTCAGAAAAATAAGGCACTTGTTGAATTTCTTGACTTACGAGGTCTGAAGATGAGCCTGCGGGACTCTCCTCTTCATTGAACGATCAATAAGGAAACCTTTCTTCCGCAACCAGCGATTGCCCAAGCCGCACGCGGTCTTTCACAGCAAGATCACGCGAATTTCGGCGTTCTACTTCCTCAATTAGGAGACGTAATCCGCGTCGATTGGCGAGCTGAATCGTTAACCCAGGTCGAGCATTTAACTCTAACACGAGTGGCTTGCTTTGCTCATCAACAGTGAGGTCGACACCAAGATACCCGAGCGCAACGGCATCGGCACACCGCGCAGCCGTAGTTAGTAGCTCGTTCCAGGACGGCAGTTGTACCCCGCACAAAGGAACATCCGTGTCTGGGTGTACCGTAATCCAGCTCTTACCGGACAGCGCGTGAGTTGTCTTCCCAGTCACGAGGTCAACACCGATGCCGATCCCCCCAGCATGAAGATTGGCTCGCCCGCGCGACCGGCGCGTCGCGACCCGCAGCATCGCCATCAGCGGCACACCACAAAACACAATCACGCGAATGTCCGGCAGCCCACGATAACTCAGATGATCCAGCAGCGGATGAGGAACGATACGAGCCTCAACCAAGGCTTCGTCATAGCGTTGGTTAAGCGAATAAACCCCGCTCAGAATGTCTGAGAGATGGCTCTCCAGAGCTTGCGCCGAGCGTACACTGCCGTCAGCGGCAATAAAATGGCTTGCTCGTCGCTCGACAACGCTAACGATTCCTTCCCCACCAGCTCCTTGTGCTGGCTTAATCACAAACACCGGCCAGCGTTGTGATTGCTCGGCAAAATCGGCAATCTCGCGATGCCTTTGATATATCGCCAGGGTGTTGGCAACCGGAAGCTGGAGGGCCAAAAGTGCAGCCTTGGTTTTGACTTTGTGATCGACGATTTGGAACAACGCACGTGGATTATAGCGCGCGATCAGATCATAATTGCGCCGGTTGAGCCCCAGCATCTCACGGGACAGCTTCTGCAGCGTGCGTATCATCCTACCGACGCTTTCCGTGTTTCCGTCGCCTGATCAACTATAGGTTGCTCTAGCACTCGTGCGAACCGGAGGTATTCGAGCAGCCTAAGCCCACGCCAGCGACCGAGAAAGATTTCAACGCCAATAACGACAAAGAGAAGCTCTGGGAATGTCAGCACCAATGGTTTGAGACCCGCACTTTCAATTCCAGCATACGATACGGTTGCGACTAACAATGTGTGAAATGTTAACCGCAACGCTTCTCTTGATCCACGTTCAAGTTGCGTATTGGTAAAATTTTCGATCGTGTTGGCCATGATAATCATGGGAAAGACGCCTGCATGGAGTAAGGCTCCGACCCCAAAGGTTGCCCCGAGCACCGTCAACCCTACCATGCCTACGGCAACCACCGCAATTAGGATCGCTACCCGCGAAACCAGATGGAGCCGCAACCCCTGTAAAGTGAGGCGTAGTGCTGTCCCCAGGCCCACGATAAGGGCAAAAACCACCATCCCCCAAATCAAACCAGTTGTGAGAAAGGCCAACGCCAAGAGCATGGGCGAGAAGGTGCCAAAGGTCTCCAAGCCGATTACATTGCGTAGAATGACCAAAAAGAATGCGATCAACGGAAGCACGAGGATGAGACTCAGAGCCGGAAGTGGGACTTGCGATCGCACCGCTACAGCCCATAAGCGGACAACCCGACGTCGCCACCAGCTTAAGTGAGCCGCTGCCTGTGCGTTTACGACAGAAGCGACAATGCCAGCTCTTTGCACTTGTGTTTCCACAGAATTCTGTGCCTGCACACTTGCGGAGCCGATGTGCCACAACGTCAGTAAGTCTATAGGCTGATTCACGAGGACAATTTCAGTGGGGTGAAGCAACGATTCTAACACTGCGGCAAAGACGATACTCACCGGTTGCGGCACCTGGCTGGCAATCACGATGCGAAGGTCATCGAGCCGTACCCCGAGTTCCCCTTGTTTAAGAAGTGCGTAGATCCCGGCTGTGTCAGCCGTGTTGACCAATAAGAAATTCGCCTCACGAATCAAGGTGAGATTATCGTTGACCAGCGATTGCAACGTGTGCTCGCGAGAATAACTCGATTCGAAATCGACACTCAACAGCGCCGCGTTGATGCGCGTAGTCTGTGCCTCCGCCAAAATTTGCTCAACCATCCCTTGAGGAATGGGACCGTCATTCAACACAACGATGTTGGCCAGTGGCTGATCGACGTAGGTGGTAACCGCGTGCATCCGCTCTCCTTCGTAGCGTATCCCCTGGCGCGTTTTCGTACGCTCACGTCCATCACGACGATCAGCCGTAAGCACCGCATTGCGCGATACCGGACGGATGAAAAATGTGTACTCGATCGGCACCTTGCGCGTGTGAATCAAAAGCGGCAAATCGTTGCGGTAGAGAGCAAGATATGTATTTGGCAACCAAGCGAAGTAGCCGGTCGTAGGGTCCATCGGCACCCACGTGTCACCAATCCATGCCTCCACCCAAGCAATCGTGGTTCGCTTATGCGTCATATCGCCCAAGCGAATCCCACCAACGATACGAGCGGGAATGCCAACAGCACGCAAGAGTGCCACCAGCGCACGGGTCTTACCCAATCGACTCCCGCGTTGGGATTGGATCACAGAGAATGCGTCATTCTTCTGTGCGCCACTGTCTAGAGCTAGAAATGCAGCGACATGTTGATACATTGCCCACACCACCTGATCGACTCGCTCACTTGTTCCCGCAAGCTGCGTACTCTGCGTACGCACCAGGTCTGTATCACTTTGGATGAATACCGAAGGAGCAAGATAGGGTTGTACTGTCGTATTTACCTCTTTTGGTGGAAATGGCACTGTTGGGACAGCTGTCGCTGCATCGACGATCTGTACAGTGTATTCATAGAATAGTTGACGGGACGTCTTGCTGGCTTGTGTCACAAGCCAGTGACCCCAGAGGTTCAGTCCATCCGCTTCTTCACGATAGTTAACCCCTTCCGCGCCGGTGCGACGTTCGAGCACACTTTGCCGTGCATCTGACAACGGTAAAAGCATCTGCACATGAGTTCCCGGCTGCGCTGCCTGTAAGTCCACGGTTGCCGAGACCTTCCAGTATGCCGTTGCTGGATGGTCGGGTTGTAACGCTCCGGCAGAAGAGGCAGCCGTTGTCTCATCACCACTGAAGACAGGCTCTTCTTCCTGTGCCGTCCCTTGCCGTGCCAAGCACAGCACAATGGTAAAACACAAAAAGTGAGAAAATATGGATTGTGGTCGCATAGGCAATTGCCGCTCATCCTAAGCCCGAGGGAGACGGAGATCAAGAAAAATTTGTTGAAAAAGAGCGAGGTGCTACGGATACACTTACAATCGTTGGTACACTTCTCCTTCGGAGCTGCAGCTCCGGGCTCAACGTGCAAAGGCGGCTGAAGCCGCCTAACAGGCCGGTCTACCGGGCCCTTCGACAAGCTCAGGATAGGCTTTACATACTAAGCCGCACGCTCGAGCGTCGGGTGGGCGATGCATAAGCAGTAGCTAGAGTGTACGAATCCCCTGTAGTCTGATTTAGCCCTCGCTCTTCTAGAAACTGACCAACGACTTCATGGTATTGCGCCACACTACTCAATTCCTTCAAACCTAAACGGAGTCGTTTACAGGGTCCGAAGGCGCGCGCATACCAATCGATCATCTTGCGAAACTGCAAACACGCAAGGTGCTCCCCACGAAGAGCCACTGCCCAAAGAAAATGACGCGTCATGAGCGAAACGCGATCAAGCAATGTCGGCGGGGATGGTAGCGGATTCCCAGCAAGAACGGCATTGATCTCACGAAATATCCACGGATTGGTCAAGGCGGCTCGTCCGATGGCCAGCCCGGCGCATCCAGTCTCTGCCAGCATCTGTGCAGCAGATCGAGCATCGCACACATCACCATTGCCAAATACTGGAAGTGAATGCACCGATTGGACCACCGCGCGAATACCGGCCAGATTGACCGATCCACCGAAGGCGCCTTCGCGGGTGCGGCCGTGAATCGTCAGCGCGGCAATACCAGCATCTTCCAAAATCGGTGCAAGCTGCACTGCATGGAGTTGTCCTTCATTCCACCCTAGACGGGTTTTCACAGTTACGGGGATTTTCACAGCCCGAGTAATCGTGCGGACAAACTTTCCTGTCTCCACTGGGTCACGTAACATCGCAGCCCCCGCGCCACGACACACAACCTTCTCAACCGGACAGCCCATGTTGATATCTACCACCGCTACGCCAGAGACTTCCACCAACTGCGCGGCATCACGCAACTCTTCTGCGACTGCCCCAAATAACTGCACCGCCAGCGGTGTGTCTTCTGGGCAGGTTTGCGCAAGTGCTTTCGCCTTGTTGTGTTGTTCCAAAAGAGAACGCGCGTGAATAAGCTCGGTGGTTGCCAGACCGAATCCTCCGATTTCGCGCATACACAACCGAAACGGAAGCGTCGTATATCCCGCCAGTGGAGCTAACAACAAGTTTGACGATAGCGGCAACGAGCCGATCGAGAGACGAGTATTCATCAGGAACTACTGTAACAAAGATACCGGGGATAAGTTGCGCAGCTAAGCATGCGTGACTTACCCCCTATGCGTTGCGTGCAAACCTCAACTCATAAATGCTGGCATGACGTCTTTCACAAATAGTTCGTACGTGTCCCCAGGGATAGGAGCAAGAATATAATACGTCATCCCAACGTCTGCGACTCGCGCTTGCAATTCGCGTTTGACTTCATCGGCGGTGCCCATCAAAGCGACAGGTGCATGTTGTGCAGTCGCCAAATCAGGAAATCCCAGCCGCTGAGCTAACTTTTCTAGTCTGGAGTCCCCAGACTTTCGTGATAGTGCCATGAATACGATACTTCCAAGCTCAATACCCTTCGGATCACGCCCAGCCTCTCTGGTCAACTTGTGCAACATCCCGATGCGACGTTTTAGCTCCGTTGAAGTGAATTGCACGGTCGCCACTGGATCATTAACAAAGTCCTGCCCATTGAAGATCGGTGGGATGAGATTGATGATGTCGGCCTCTGCCGCTGCGATCTTGAGGAGACCACTGCCGGAGCCGCCGAGCATAATCGGCGGATGAGGTTTTTGTACTGGTCGTGGATGGTTGTATGCCTTGGTGATCGAAAAATAGCGCCCGTGAAACGTTGGCGATTCCTGGGTCCACATGGCTTTCACCACTTTGATTGCTTCGTGGAGCTGAGCTAGACGCTCAGCGTTCGATGGATACGCATAGCCGTGGGCTTCGTATTCGTCCTGCTTCCATCCTGCACCCAGACCGAGGATGAAACGTCCATTACTAACATGGTCCAAGGTGGACGTAATCTTGGCCAACATCGGTGGCGTGCGAAATGAGGCTGCAGTCACCGACGGTGTCAGATGCAGCCGACTCGTGACTGCAGCGATGGCGGTTAAAGTGGTGAAACACTCTAATTGCGGTGTTTCCGGCGGACCGAGCGGCGTGAAGAAGTGATCGTTAATCGAGACCGAATAAAAACCGTCGCGCTCAGCCTGAAGCGCCGCTTGCTTAGCACTGGCAAAATCACCAGTAGGTAAGAACAAACTAAATTTCACATTCGCCATTCACCTCACCTCTCATTTCCTTTTCATTAGTGCCTTAGCGGGGTGTATGTTCTGCGAGAAACTGCAGAACGGCTCTCTTCGCTGCGGGCTGGTTCTCGGGCTCTTTCCACTTTTCGATCAGCGTCGCCCGCTTTGCTAGAGCCACGATGTCTCGCGAGGTTTCTTGTGGATGATACTGATCGTTTCCCATCAGCACGAGTAGGGGCGTCTCACAACGAGAGACAAAATCACGCGAGACGTTGAAAAGAAAATCGCCACCGTACATGGCGGTTTTGAACGACTGAAAGGCGCTGTCACTTGCTTCTGGATGCAGCGGTTTCATTTCTGTTGCCCAGCCGTCAAACATATCGAAGAAGGCTTGCTGGTTATTGAACATGCCAATCGGTTGAAACAATACCGCCGATGCCACACGTTTCGGTGCGGCCTGAATAAGACCCATGCTGTATGATCCACCGATACACATTCCGGCGACATGAAAGCGATCGATACCGAGGTGATCCATCAACGCCAACTGATCTTCGGTATACACCGGCCAACTATCTGTCGCACGAATCGGCGCGGTCGAGTTACCTGCATTGCGTTGATCCATTGCGATGACGCGATAATGTTCTGCGAGGTCGGGGATAGGATTCCACGCGACTTTGTCCCAGAACGACACTGCCGATCGCATCCCACCAGGAGCGATCAATAATAACGGAAACCCTTTTCCATGTTCTTCGTAATATAGTTTGACGTCTCCTCGTGTGAATATTGACATACTTATCTCCCCTTATAGTTACTAAACTCTCTCTCCCCACCGTAAGAACCTGGATTCCCGCCTCCGCGGGAATGACAGAAACCGCAGCGCTAATGTCATACCCGCATAGCCCGTCCCCAGTCCTTACTGGGGAGTGGGTATCCAGAGGTAGGGCGGTAAAACACCTGCGTTACACCTTCTCCAACACCACCACGGGAATCTCACGCTCAGTTTTCTTCTGGTACGCGTTATACGGCGGATAGATGGCTGCCATTTTTTCCCACAAGCGTGCACGCTCAGCACCGGTTACTGTTCGCGCTTTGGCACGAAAACGGTTCGCTAACACTTGCACTTCAACTTCTGGTTTCGCCGCCAGATTGAGATACCAGCCAGGGTGCTGTGGTGCCCCGCCTTTAGATGCGACTATGACATAGTTGCCGTCTGCCTCACCATAGATCAGTGGCATGACAATAGGTTTACCCGACTTCCGACCGATAGTGGTTAACAGCAGTGTTGGTATTGGACCCGGTCCGCCAACCGGTGCCGAATCCCACATGTGTCCATCCTTGCCGTCGCTCTCGATATACCGACGCAGATGATCGCTGATCAATTTTTGTAAACTTGCCGGGACTTCGACTTTGCTCATAGTGTTCTCCTTAAATGCTTTGCACCAATTTTACACCAAACTGCTCAGCCGCATTACCGCCGACCATGCGAGCTATCGTAGGTTCATCAACATTAGCTTGCTTGAGAGTCTTGATCGCATCCCATGCACTGGTCGTGTCGTGATGCGGATAGCGAGAGCCCCAGACGATCTTTTCGGCAAACTGCTGCGGTAACTTTTGAATCAAACGCTCTTCGGCATCGAAACCTAACATCACGTGACCCTCTTCCCACATCTCCTCAACATCGGTGCGGACAGGGTAATAGTGCAGCAGCGGCACCACTCGCGTCGAGGCCTCCATCTTTTCCAGTACTTCTTCCATCCACGAGGCTTTACCATGGGCGACGATGACCTTCATCTGCGGATAGCGTTGCATCACAGTGAAGCCGATCAACGTTGAAGCCACGAACATATGATTGTCCAACCAGTGGGACAGAACCGCGGCCACCGGATGTCCTAATGGTGGCGTGGCAAAGAAGGCGATGTTAGGGCCGTTGCCACCACCAGCCGCTGGCCCGCCACCGGATTCACTTAAGAACGTGCGCTGATGGAGCCGGTTCTTCACTTTCTCGATGAATTGCCCATGCGAAGTCCACTCCGGGTTCCAGAATCCTGGTGTCGGGTGCACAGCGGCTGGCATTCCTAACCGCTCCAGCTCCGCCCACAACGGGTCATAATATGGGTGTGTGAAGTAATGCCCTTCAATAAACATGGGGCGGATGAACGCACCACGAAAACATAGAATCTTGGCAACGCGTCGCAACTCAGCCACGGTATAGTCCATGTTTTGTAGCGGAATCATCGCCGCTGCAAAAAGGCGGTCCGGCGCCGCCTTACAGAAATCAGCAATCCAATTGTTGTACGCACGCGCCAACGCGTACGCGACGTCCGGGTCTTCGATCAAATGAAAACCTTCAGCAAACCAGGTAGGGTATAGAAAAGCCTGGTCCACTCCCATCGTGTTCATATCCTTGAGTCGGGCTTGCGGGTCAGACGCGCCAGCATTGGCAGCATGACGCGTATTCGGGTCGAGGTCGCCAACCTGGTCCCACGTCATTCCCGGCTTCCAGATCGCATGCCGAGGAATGTTACAGTTCATCGTATCGCGGAACATTTTGCCGTTGACTTTGAGGTAGGAGTTGTACTCCCCTTCTTCTCGCCATAGCGCGTGTTTACCGAGCGTGCGATATTCTGGTTCCAGATAGGTCTCCCACACTGCTTTGGGCTCAACAACGTGTGAGTCGGCATCAAAAACGGCAAAACGTTTACTCGTGCTCATGCGCGTGCTCCTTCTCGGGCATGGCCGTTGACGGGCGCACCTTCGCCATAGCGACGGACGATAGCCGCTTCTGGGTCAAGCGCGCGCTTCACCTCTTCATCGGTTGGCCACCACTCTGGCCGCTCGATTTCAGTCACGCGGTCACGAATGAAGGCCTTCGGCGTATCGATGCGGTACATCTTGCGCGCATTTTCACCGAGAAACTTGGCTTGATATGACTCCGGCAATTCGCACTTGCGCATGGTCTCGATCGCCCGCCAAGCGTCGTCGCCATCATGATGATAGACATCAGACGACCACGCCAGAATGGTTTCATAGAACTCTGGCAACCGCGACGGCGGCGCTTCGTCACCTTCAAAACCTGTCACACAGTGTGAATGAAAGGTCTCGCTCGGCAATCGTTTCAGTCGCGGCATCTGGCGCTCGTTGCGGTAAAGTTTGTAGATCTTGTCACACTCGTCCAACAAGAAACTCAGCCAGGTCGATGACGCTTCAAACACGGCAGCCTTAAGTTTGGGGTGCCGATCAAAGAAGCCGGACATCAACACCATAGTCACCCACAGTGCGGCTTCGGCCTGAAAGTTTTGTACGTTGGTGAGGAAGAAGTGGGGTAAGCCGGAGCTATAGATCGTCTTGCCAATCAGCTCGGCACCGGAGTACTGCTCGGTGTAGCCCGGCGGCTTGATCGTGCCCATCGCCGGAAATGGATGCATGCCGTAGACAACGCCTGTCTCTTCCATCGCCGTCCACAGCGGCTCGTACTTCGGCTGGATCGGATAATTGCCCATGGCGTCGATCGGCCGGACGAGGCCCACGCGGCAACCTTTAGCAGCAACACGATAGAGTTCCTGGGTAGCAAAGGTGGGATCTTGCATCGGCAGCATCGCCGCAAAGAAGAGTCGATTGGGGTCGGCCTGGCAATAGTCGTACGCCCATTCGTTGTACGCTTTGCACATGGCTTTTGCGCCAACCGCATTCTGCATCCACGGATAGGTATCGATGTCAGTCGGGATGATCATCACCTGGTCGATCCCTTGTACGTCCATATCGCGCAGTCGCGCCTTCGGCTCATAGGAACCTTTATGATCGATGTAGTTGGCTTGGTCTTTGGTAAGAGCAGTCTTGGGATTCAGGTTACGCACATTCAAGGCGCGCTGAATGTTATGTTTGAGACCAGGTCCCGCCGACGTGAGAATGTTGACCACCCCAGGCGTTCCGCCCATACGCTGGGCACTAATGCCTACACCGGCATGGCCATTGACGATGAGTTGCTTGGTCTCAGCATCATACCACATCGTGGTCTTGAGCGCTTCGAGCTCGTCCTTCGTGAGCCACTCTTTTGCCCGTTCCCAAATCCATGCAGGCTCGGTCACATGCGCATCGCAATCAAAGGTGGGAAAATCTTTTGTCATCGGCGCAAATTTTTGAATAGGCATGGCCTACCTCCTTTGTCTGTGGGTATGAATATCACTCAGTCATTCAGTTGCCTACACCTTCCGGAAAGGTGTACGTTGACCTGCCTGAGAACCGAACAAGGGGAGGAGCTACGCTATGTTCGTTCCGGAATCTCGTGAACATGAAATGCTGCGTCAGAGTCTGCGTCGCTTTTTGGAGCGCGAATGTCCGCGCGAAAAAGTGCGACAGTGGGATGAGGAAGACTATTACCCACCCGAGTTGACGGCAAAGCTGCGGGAGCTGGGCGTATTTGGTTTGACCGTGCCCGAGGAATATGGCGGCGCAGGACGCGACATTCTCGGGTCAATCATCACCATCGAAGAGTTGTCGCGTGGATATTTGATGACCAGCCTTATCTATGTCATGGGCGCGTTTTACGGGGCTGTGAACATCTGGGAGTCCGGAAATGCGGAACAAAAGCGTGCGCTCTTGCCACGATTAGCCGCTGGGGAGATGCTCTTCGCTTATGGGCTGAGTGAACCAAATGTCGGCTCAGACCTGGCGTCGGTCGAAACGTATGCAGAGTTGGACGGAGACTCTTTTGTCGTCAACGGTGCGAAGCGATGGTGCACAGGTGCCGAGATTGCCGACTACATTTTTACGGTCCTGCGGACCGACCGGAGTGCACCACGCTATAAGAATCTTAACATCTTGTTGATCGACCCTAAATCACCTGGAGTGACGATCGAACCGATTGAGAAGATGGGCTATCACGGGGTCAAGACCACCGACGTGACGTTTGACAGCGTACGAGTGCCCAAAGAAAACCTGGTCGGCGGGATGGATATGCTCCACCAAGGGTGGATGCAGCTCGCGAAGCCGGCCTTAGATGTCGAAAAGATTGAGGTGGCAGCTGGCGCGCTCGGGATTGGGCAAGCAGCGTACGATGACGCATTTCGTTACGCACAGGAACGGCGACAGTTTGGCAAGCCGATCGCTGCGCACCAGGCTGTACGCCATATGTTAGCGGATATGGCGACAGACATGTTTGCCTCACGAGTAATGACATACCAATGTGCCCAGATACTACAGGACGAACGCCCATGTTCGGCTGAGACCTCGATGGCGAAACTTTTTGTGTGTGAGGCCGCGACCCGCGTCGCGCTGAACGCCCAGAAGATTCTCGGTGCCTACGGCTATGCTATGGAATACGACGTCCAACGTTATGTACGAGACGTATTGCTCTTCCCCATTATTGGCGGGTCGTCAGCAATCCAGCGCAATAATATCGCCAATCGCCTGGGATTGCCAAAAGGGTAACCTCGTAATGAGAAGGTACCCTCTGGACACGGTTGCAGGTCGCGACCTGCAACCCCAAGGATGGCAGCCTACTGAAGATGCGAAACACAGGGGAAGCGCGTCAGGTATGCTATGATAGGATTTCTTGTCTACAAGATCTTCCTTTCTGCTGAGAATAGTTTCTCCGTTCTATCTTCTGTTCCGCTGGCAACAAGCCTCTGCTGTGCTGAGCGCGGTGATCCTTCTATGTTGTCCTGTTTTGTCTGGTTGCGTATATGCCCTTGCGGCGAGGGCAGCTCTCTCCACTGCCAGCGGTGTCGCCCGAGCCGTCTCACAACCAACGCCTGAACGAAGAGTGTCACTGCCACAGGATCGTAACGCGCTCCTTGCCGCGTATAAAGATTGTCTTCGGCTAAAGACAGTCAATCCGACAGTTGATTGTTCACGTTACCGGCATGCCTTGGAATAAACAGCTTGATACCAAGTTTTAAGATTTTCCAGTCTATAAAATCCAATGGCGCGGACAGCTTTCTACCCACGAGGGTTTCCCCCAAAATGCGCTCAGGCATTCAACTTAGCGAGTTCGGCCTCCATCTTGTCCCGAGTTGTTGGGGTTTGTACGCTGAATGCACTGAACTGTGTAGTGTCAATCTCTTCCAGTTGAATGTCACCGGACAGCACTTTCTGTTTCCACGCCTGATGTTGCGGCTCGCGTTCGTGAAATTCAGGCATTACCTCGGTGGCGAACAGTTTGAGACTGTCTATAATGTCAGCATGCGTCGTCTTTCCTGCCTGGTTGAGCAGGATCACTTGATCAACGTGGCTTTCCTCGAACTTGCGCAAACGGCGACGAATCGTCTCAGGGGAGCCAATCAAGCCCCGCGCCCGATGCATCTTCTCTCCCTCTGGTGTCTGGCGGAACTTCTGAAACTTATCCCACAAATTGAGACTGCCGGGCTCGATGTCGCCGTGACGCGCATAGAACTGCAAGGCAAAGGCAAAGAACGTCGCACCTTCCGCTCGCGCTAACGCCTCTTCATCGGTCGGCGCACACATAAAGTTTGACACGAGCGCGATATTGGGATTGGTAGGATAATCACACAATTTGTTGAGTCGTTTGGTGATCGAATTGTAATAGCAATTCACCCACGCATGCGCAGCGTCGCCGGAGACAAACTGAAAGCCGAGCGCGCCCATACCACGTTCGCCAGCCATGCGAAGGGTGTCGATTTGGCTACAGGCCACCCACACCGGCGGATGCGGTTTCTGCTTGGGTTTCGGTAACACATTGCGGGCGGGGAAGTTAAATCGGCTCCCGCGGAACTCCCACGACGTTTTGGTGAACATCGGGATCAAGCACTGGACCGCTTCTTCCCACACTTCACGCTTATCACGAAAAGTGCAGTCGAAAGGATGCAGTTCAGTCGCGCTTCCGCCTTCGCCGATACCCATCTCAACCCGACCATTAGAAACAAGATCAAGGGTTGACACGCGCTCGGCCACCCGAGCTGGATGATTGGTGGTCAGTTGAATGATGCCATGGCCAAGACGAATCTTCTTGGTGCGTTGGCTCGCCGCTGCCAGGAACACCTCAGGAGCCGACGAATGTGAGTATTCCTCCAGAAAGTGATGTTCCACCTCCCAGGCGTAGTCGTAGCCGAGCTTATCCGCCAATTCGATCTGCTCAAGCGCGTTGGTGAACAGCTCGTACTCAGAGCCCTCAGTCCACGGGCGTGGCAATTGTAGTTCGTAAAAGATGCCAAACTTCATATGGTTCCCCTCCTTACGGTCGGTTTTATTCTTATCACGGGGTATATAGCCTACCTGCTCCCCAGTGATAAACAAGCAGAACCATCATTTTTGTGACTCTTAGATTTATTAAGGAGGTCGATATGTCTACAGTACCGCTGGTTGAGTATGAAAATGCGTCGACAGAGGTAAAGGCCATTTTTGACGAGATCAAACAGACGCGGAAAGTGCCGGATGTCAACAATTTCTGGAAGGCGTTAGCCAACCATCCCGACCTCCTGAAACGTATCTGGACCTCGTTGCACGAAGTCATGCAACCCGGCGCACTCGATGCACTCACTAAAGAATTGCTGTACGTTGCGGTCTCTATTACCAATAAGTGCGAGTATTGTACCTATTCACACACAGCCGCAGCCTTTGCTAAAGGGATGACTCAAGCGCAGTACCAAGAGCTTCTGTCAGTGGTCGCAATGGCGCATCAAACTAATGCGCTCGCCAATGGCATGAAGGTGCCTGTTGATCCACAATTCGTCGCCGAGACGAAAAAGTAGTTGGGCATTTTTGTTTTTTTGCCGCTTGCTAAAAGAGTCAGAAAAAAAGGAGGTAATGATTATGGCGGAACTATTTCACGTCGGACTGACGGTTAAGAATTTGGAGCGGTCAATCGCGTTTTACCGTGACGTGGTGGGCATGAAAGAAACCGAATGGCGGATGAATAACGCCAAGAGTAAAGAGTTCGATACACTTACCAACAATCCGGGCGCGGAGTTGAAAGTTGCGCATCTCACTCTTGATTCATTCATGTTACAGCTGATTGAATACGTCGCGGGCGGAGGGACGACGTTGGACCTTCATCACAATAACGTTGGCAGTCCACATTTGTGTATCTACGTCCCTGACGTCGAAGCCAAATTCAAGGAAGTACAACAACACGGCGATGTGACCATCACTTCTGGTCTCGTACAAATTGCATCAAACATGCGGAGCTTCTACACCGAGGACCCCGACGGTGTCCCAGTGGAGTTTTTGCAGCGGACGGCTTAGCTAAAGCAGGGAAAAAGGGAAATGACGAAATAGTGAAATGGGTGGGACAAGAAAAAACAGAGATTTCTTCTTTCCCTTTTCACTTTTTCGCCGTGGTTCCTTCCTGACCCTGATGAGTTTTGACGACCAAGTTCGGTAATCGGGGCAGCCTTCGTAGGGGTACGGCGCCCCTACAACGACTGCCAGAGTCTGATTACCGATTTTGCTGGTCAAATTTCATTAGGGTAGGCTGTGCCTGCCACCGTTAGCTTCGCCTCTGGTTGCAGCGCTTCCATTATTTGCTCCGCCACAGTGCGAGTGCACGCCTCGTATAGGTCGAGACCGGAGGGAGATCGGCCAATGGGAACCAGCGGGCCTCTAAAATTTCTCCAGGATCTATTTGGATTGCCGGGTGTGGTATCTGCGCAGCAAAGATGTAGATCGTATCGCGTCGTTGGGCCTGACGTCCGTTAAATACGCCGATGAGCTGCAACCCATCAACGGTAATACCCACTTCTTCGTGCACTTCGCGCCGCATCGCGATTTCAGGCTCTTCGCTCCGCTTCATCATTCCTCCGGGCAACGTCCAGCCTCGCCGACCATAGGTATTACGAACGAGCAAAAGCTGATCGGCGTGAATCAGAAGCGCGAGCGCCCCGCGCACCTGCGGCTGCACGATAAACCAGTACGCGCGTAACAGCGTATAGGCACAGCGATACACCGCGCGGAGCAGAGGAATAGGGATATTCATGACGCGTTGCTCATTACTTACGGCTATCATGCAGCAGTGCGGGCAAGCGCTTGGACCAACTCTTCTACTTGACGAGCCATCAACGCCACGCCATCGCCAACTGTAGCACGTGGCACATCGGGCACTTGCCAGAACTCGACGCGTTCTAACCAGTGAGGAAACCGCTGGGCTAACAACGGACGATGCTCAGCTTCTTCGAGTGCGATAATCCGTTGGGCGCGGCCAAAGTCCTCTTCCTGTACCTGTTGCGGAAACCGGACAGACTCCGCAAGTACGATCCCACGGCCGCGCAGGACTGCCAACACCGCCGAGGAAATGGGACCACGGTTTTTTACGCCAAGCTCAAGTGCGATCCCACGTGACTCTGCTCGCCAAGATAATGCGCACTGCGTCGCAAGATGATTGAACAGCAGCTCAACAAAGCGACTGCGATAGTAGTTACCGGTGCATAGAAACAGCAGTACAGAACGTATCTCCATATGATCCTTTGCCGGTGCTTTCTCACGTTCACCTCAAAGGACCATAGCATATTCTTGGTTTAGGAACTTGTTTCTGTTAACAGCAATAAACAGCTCCTGTAGCATTGGTGGTAGGAATAATGAGGTGGAGCAAGCGAGAGGTGTGAGCCATCCGACCTAGCTGTAAGGAGCCTGCTATGTCGAACCCGGTAGATGCTTTGATCCTCAACCTGCTTGAATGGATTGGTTCTAACCCGCGTCCGTACGCCGAAGTCATCGAGGCCTCGCGGACATCTTGCCCACACCCTCCAGTAGGGGAGGATGCTAATGAACGAGGTTTCCTCGATCATCATCACGAGCCAGGACACGGAACTCTTGCTTCGGTGTCCGCTGAGGGAGCAGAGCACCCGCGGAAGCACCGCCCACAAATCCGGCAGTGTAGCCTGGGTGAGATGTTGCGGCCCCCATTCCTAACCTCAGGCCGAGCGGACCATGCCGCTCGGCCTGTATAGAACTGCGAGTGAGCTTCTACAAACTACGCTGCGAGTTCAGCTAATGCCGCCGGGTTACTCACCGGCTCGGGCTTGCCGCCGCGTAACGGCACTGAGCCCGGAGTTCGTTGAAACGGACTGACAAGGCCAAGTTTTCCACCATAATCGCGGAGTGCGGGAACGACGTCGTTGTTGAGTAATTCCAAACAACGCTTGCGGTCCTTGAACGGCACTGGCCCATCTAACCAGAACGAGAAAATTCCAGGACGTAAGATATCGATCACTTTCTTCAATTTGGGAATGACGTTGTCCGGAGTCCCAGCAATCATCACCAAATCTTTTAAGACATCAGGATACCCATCATAGATGGTCTTCTTGACTGCAGCGATCGCTTCTGGAGACTCCTCGCCACCTTCACCAAACACCGGTTTTCCCGCCGCATTGACACCGAAGTTGGTTTGCGCGAGGCGACGGGTCGCTTCTTTGGAATTATATCCCGGAGGAAACATCCACTCCGGACGGGCAAAATGCGAGAAAGCTCCACCGTAGAGAATTCGCTTTCCCATCTCCTCAGCTTTTTCCTGCGTATCCGCCACCATCACAGGCTGTAAGTAACCAAAGTTCTCTGGCCCGGCCTGATAGCCTTCGCGTGCTGCAGCTTGACTGTAGAAGTCCCACAACTCGAGCGTGGGCTCTAGCCGTGTCGCCAAGGCAACGTACGGATAGCGCCGCTGTGCGCACCAACGTGCCGTGTCAGGGCTGATTAAGCCAGGAATCCAGAATGGCGGATGCGGTTCTTGCAACGGCAAGACCCACGGATTAACCATGCGAAAGTGGAAATGCTTGCCCTCGTAGCGGAACGGACCAGGTGTCGTCCACGCCTTGATGATGAAATCTATCCCTTCCTCGAACATCTCACGATTGTAGGCAGGATTGGCATTATTGGCGAGTTGTTCTGACCCGGCACCACGCACCCAACCTGTGATCATACGCCCATTTGAGATCAGGTCCATCATCGCGAGTTCTTCAGCCAAGCGTAGAGCGTTCGACACCGTTGGGACGGGGTTGCCAAGCAGTGCGATTTTTACGCGCTTGGTGGCCTTCGCGATTATCGACGCTTCCACATCCATGACCGCGCCTAAACAAAAGGGTGTCCCATGATGCTCGTTCAACATCACGCCGTCGAAGTTCATCAGTTCCGCATCGGTATAAATCTTCTCATCTAGGTATTGATTCAGAATCTTCGCACCATGTTTCCGGTCAAAAAACCGGTTCGGCGTTCCATAGAAGCTCCGTTTGCGAAGGATTTCGTCTTCAAGGACGTGATACTGTTCAGGATGCGTATCCAGATCGTAATGATACGCCCGTTCGGTAAACCACATGAAATGCATAGACATGCTCCTTTCCTAAGACTTGCTCGCATCATGGCAGATTGCGAGCAAGATAGGCTATAGAACAGAAAAAGTGAAGGGAGAGAAGCTTATAGGCCGCAGGCTGAAGGTTAAAGGCCCCCTCCCCTACAGCCTGAAGGTTATAGCCTAACGAAATTTGACCATCAAAATCGGTGTTCTTGGGGGATAGGCTGGAAGCCTGTTCTACCAACACGTTGCCGAACGTGTTGGCCAAAATTCACGAAGAACGGAAGATCTCTCCGCTATAATCAGCGACAGCCGCCCTACTCCAGTCGACAGCAGGATTTTTTTCCTACTGCCGACTCACAGTTCCGTGTGCAACGACGAACGCTCAACCTTTCGTTCGATCACTGACCACAGGCGGTGAGACAAGATTGTTCGGTATCGCGACACGCAGTCGCCGCCGACTGGAAGGTCGTCAAGCACGAATCACCACACGTGCGTAATGCGGTTACCGCATCTTTACACGCTTGTGCAGTGCGGTCGGCAGCACACGCAGTTTGGGCGGCCTGAATTTGCGTTGCGCATGCGCTTTGAATACAAGTTACACCTTCACCTTCCGCGGTCTCCACACAATCGCGAGCTGAATCCCGACACTCTGTTTGACAAGGAAAAATCAATTGTTGCAGAATCCCACCTGCAAATCCTCTTCGATCACCTCCGCCTCCTTCTCCACGTGCCCATACCACTTGGCTGAAACTCATGCTCAGTATGAAAAGGACAACACTCACGAACAATAATTCCCGATTTTTCTTTTTTGCCATATATTTACCTCCATGATAATTATTGAAGCCTCACAACGAGTTAACATAGCCATTACAGCTTACACTTCGCACAGATATACCTCCTCCTGCTACTGCACGGTTGAGACGCACGTTGCCTGCACAAGGGGTTAGACACCGTAAAGATGAAAGTGGGATGAAAAAGTGGAGTTTTTTCGCCTCTACGAAAAAAAATCCCAGCTTACTGAACGCGCAGCAACTGAATGCGAACTGTCGTCCCAACACCGACGGTACTCTCTATATGCAATGTGCCGTGATGTGCCTCGACAATACCTCTACAAATCGACAATCCCAGCCCAGTGCCACCATCAGGCCGCGAACGTGCGGCATCAACACGATAGAAGCGCTCGCCCAAATGAGGAACATGTTCTGGCGCAATACCAGGACCTGCATCACTCACCTTAATTAGCACGTGTGTGCCTTCGGCTTCTGCCGAGACCTGAATCGTGCCACTACTCGGGGTATGAAACACAGCATTCTCTAGGACATTCGAGAATAGCCGCATGAGTTCTTGTTCATTGCCCATCACAGAAAGTGTCTCTTCACTGACACGCAATATAATTGATGCATGCTTGTGCGCCATTCCGGCTATCGCCGAATCGAGAATATCACGCACTAACAGTTCGATTTTCTCCTTACCCAATTGCCCACCGTCGGACCGCGCCAGGAGCAAGAGATCCTGCACCAGATGTGCCATCATGTCAGCAGCTCGATCGATATCTTGCAGCGCAACGCGATATGTTGTCGTTGTTGGTCGCCCCTGCAACATCAAACTGGTCGTGCCTTTAATCACCGTCAAAGGTGTTTTGAGTTCATGAGATGCATCAGCAGTAAAGCGGCGTTGTTGTTCGAGTACCCGCTCTTGTTGTTGGAAAGCAGTCTGTAAGCGATTCAACAAGCCATTGAATGTTTCGGCGAGTTCGGAGAATTCGTCATTCCCGCTAACCGGTAGTCGCGTCGAGAAATCTCCGACCGTAATCTGCCGCGCAGTCTGCGTGGTCACATGCACGCGACGTAGCACCCGGTTCGTCAAATAGGCCCCCCCTAGCCCGGCGAACAGCAAGCCGAAGGGAATCAAGGTCAAGAGCGCACGGTCCAAGCCAGCAATCGCCAATTGCACATCGGTCAAAGGGTGAGCTACCTGAACGACCGCAACGACAACGCCGCGTTCACGCACCGGATCTGACAATACTTGTAACGTCTCTCCGTCAACCATAACCGTGGAAAATTTTCTGCGCCCTTGCTTCGCATGTGTGAATCCAACCGTGTCCCATAATGGCCGATCGTCCCAGGGTACAATCGACTGACCCTGGAGATCAAAGAGATGGGGACGATAGGGACCAGTTTCCCATGGCAGTGGCGGCGGCCCCAGTCTGCCACCAAAGTTCCTCGGACCAGGAAAACGTTCCTCCTCGTCATGGTCATGAGGAGGGCCAGGAGGTGGGCTTTGGAGTTCATCGTACCGACTCTTATGAAGAAAGAGCATAAGCCGCTTGAAGGCAGGGGGCTCCTCTGGGCCGTCAGGACGTAAACCTCTTTCATGTCGAGGAGGGGGCAAGCGGATAAGCCGAACTTGCCTCTGTAATTCGTTGTTTACCGAGGCCATGAGAAACGAGCGGACAGTTTGACGAATCACAGCGCCTAAGACTGCCAGCAGCACGGTGAGCGCCAGGATATTCCAGACAATGAGCTGAATCCGCAACGAACCGCGCTGTGCTAGCCACCATTCCCATAACCTCAGACGCGACGGGTCGTATGTCATGACGCGGCCTCAGCGTCAGGCCGACGCAAGGTATAGCCAACGCCATGGACAGTCTGAATCATTTTGATGGGGTGCCCGGCGTCGATTTTTTTTCGCAACATTTTGATGTAGACATCGACAGTGTTGGAAAAAGAATTCTCCGCCATCCACACGCGCGCTTGAATCACCTCACGTGTCAGCACTCGACCTTCATTGGCAGCCAAAGATTCCAGGAGTTCATACTCGCGATGACTCAGCCCAATCGTCTGCCCGGCTCGACACACACGGCGCTGGGCAGTGTCGATCTCAAGATCTCCGACACGAATAATCCGCGTGCGATGGATCTTGTCACGCCGCACTAGTGCGCGGACACGAGCCATAAGTTCAGTAAAGTCGAAAGGCTTTGGGAGATAATCGTCAGCACCGAGATCTAACCCACGGACACGGTCTTCCACCGCATCTCGCGCGGTTAACATCAACACAGGAGTCCGGCTGCGTTGCGACCGCAACTCTTCGCACACACGCCAGCCATCCAGCTTCGGAAGCACGGAAGCATCAGATCGAGAATGACGACATTGTAGACGGTTTCCACAGCTAACCGGAGGCCGGTCGCTCCGTCCAAAGCCCAATCAACTTGAAAGTTCGCCTCTTCTAGTCCTTGTCGCACCAGCTTCCCGATGCCTGCATCGTCCTCAATAACTAGCACTCTCATCGTTTCCTACTCCTTACCGTTGCTTCTTCTCTTCGCGATAAAGCTTACATACAAGATGGAACAAAAAGATGAAATCGAGATGAAAACCTGACCCGATGCCTCTTGACAAGAGGATGTCTCGCTCTGAAGAAATTCTCGACAGCCACAAATTTGACCACCTTTCATGATTTTTTCACCTTTCCCAATTAACAATAGGACACATGACAAGTGTTTTCTCCAAAGCGATAGCAGAAGGAAAGAGGATGGTCTCATGAGCAAGGAAATTTCTCACCGTTTGTTTACCCGGCGTGAGCTACTCCGTGTTGGAGCCGCGGGCGTGATGACCTTGGTAGGATTCGGGAAAAATCGCACGACTGCCTTCGCGCAGAGTACTATTGTACAGACGCCGTCGTTGACTGAAGGTCCATACTTCGTGGATGAACTGCTCAATCGCTTTGATATTCGTATTGACCCAACGACCGGGTCCGTCCAACCAGGCCTGCCGTTATTGTTACGGATCGTCGTCTCTAGTATCGATAATGGGACACTCTCGCCTGTGCCAGGAGCATATGTTGATGTGTGGCACTGTAACGCTACTGGCCTCTACTCTGATGTGCAGGCAAACAACACGGTGGGGCAGAAGTTTCTTCGTGGCTATCAGATAACGAATCAACGGGGAGAGGTGCGCTTTCACACCATTTATCCGGGTTGGTATCAGGGTAGAACCGTTCATATCCACGTTAAGGTACGTTTGTTCACTGGAACCCGGCAGACGTACGACTTTACTACCCAATTCTTCTTCGACGATACTATTACGGACGAGGTGTTCCAGTTGGCACCGTACAATACGCGCGGCGCGCGCGACACTCGGAACGCAGGGGACAACATCTTTCTAAGCGCCTCGACCGGGGGCGGCACACAAAGCAATGCTGGTTCCCACCTTTTGCTTCGGCTAGCTTTCGGGGGAAACACACAGCACGGTGTCGCGTCCTTCCGTATTGCACGTGATGATCTTTAGGAAAAACCAATATTATATTAAGCAAACACACTGATGTGAGGAGGTTTCAATGCATTGCCCTACACTGCGTATGTTTTTTCTTTGCCTTGGTGCCTGGGGACTGAGTGTGATCTTGGATTTCCCTAGTCCTGCGTATGCAGAGCTGAAAACAAGCCTTGAGAGCCCGCTGAACAATGAAACAGTCGCTGGCGTCGCGGTTATTCGCGGCTGGGCGTACGACACTGGATCAGGAGTGCAAATCAGCAGCATCGAACTTTTTGTCGACGGAGTCTCACGGGGGAATATCGCCTGTTGCACCACCCGTGGGGATGTGCAGGCTGCCTTTCCCAACGATACGAACGCCGGGAACAGTGGCTTCGGCCTTACAATCAACTGGGGAGAACTCTCCGCAGGCGCCCACACCATCCGTATCGAGATTCGTGCCTCTACAGGAACAAGCGTGGCATCCGACACTCGAACCGTTACCGTAGTGAAGCTCGGGAACTTCAGTTTCCTGAATCAATTCACGGTCGATATCGACACTTCATTCGCTCAGGTCGAGGAAGGCAACACACTGTGTGTTGAGAACGTACAAATAACCGACAAAACCTCTGGGGCAACAAAACTCGTCAAAGGCATCTTCCGCTGGCAAGAGGCCTGCCAATGCCTGATCCTCCTTAGCACAGAGGACGGCGGCTATTGCGATTTCTAAGTGAAACAGCAGTTGCAGAGAAAGGAGAAACGACCATGAGGTTCTATTGGACTGTTGTCCTAGCTGGATGGCTTGCTTTAAGTGGGGGATTCACTGTTAGAGCTGCCGCAGAATGCGGCCCACCTTCGGAAGAGGAGATTACAGCCCAGCAAGCTGCGCTCTTCGCCGAGGCCGATGTAGACAAGAGCAGAACTCTGTCACTCAGTGAGTTTGCTACATTTACAAAACTATTCGAGGCGGCTCGGGCAGAGCGACACTTTACCTGTCTTGATGCCAATGGGGATAGGCAAGTCAGCACAGAAGAACTCGCAGCACATCGCCCACCCCACGGTTCTCCTCATCATCGGGGGCCGTTTTAGGAGTTCGCCGCAGCATATATTTCGTTAGGATACGCCCTCGACACGTTTGAAGGCGAAGGTCGCATTAGAAGCGATATTCAGCTCTTTGCCTCCATTACTTTTTTTGTAGCTTGTACAATCCGTCGCGCCCGCGCAATAAATCGTCATATCCTAATCCCTCAGCTTCGCCTCCACCTCGTCCAGCAATGAAGCGATGACTCGCGACCACGTATGCATCAAGCCGTGTCTCTTCCATAAGAACCTGATCACTCAAAGTGATATATTCGCGCATAAGGAAGTCTCCTCCACCAGGATTGAAGATTCGTCCGTCGCCCTGAGTACACCCGTCACGAAGCTTTTCGGCAGGCAACTTGAGCGCGAGGTCATCACCCAGAAGAATCGCAAATGGTTTATTGTCGGCGTAATAACACAACCCACCAAACATCCGTTTGGTCGTCACTCCACGAAGTCCTAGCCGTTCGATCGCTTCTTCCAACGTTCCTTGGTGAAACGGGGGTGGCCGCCGCGGTTGTAGGCGCGAAGCTGTCTTAGGCGTTTTTCTCATGCTTCTTGCTATAGCAGATTTCGCCTCGCGGTTGCATTCCGCGCGTAAGGGTGTCACCATGAGGTCATTATGTGACAAAGGAGTGTTTCGTGCAGCGATTGATTCTCGTAGTGGCCGTTAGTTGGTTCGCTTTCGCTCCGGTCTCGGTGCACGCCCAAGGGGCGTTGTACAAGTGGGTCGACTCCCGCGGCGTTGCCCATTACACCAACACTCCTACGAACAGAGATGCCAAGACTGTCGACGATGCTTTACCGCCAGCCTCAAATTTTCAGCGTCCAGTCCCTCCCGTCGAGCCCACGGAAGAGACAGCGAAATTACCAACCGGTGCTTCTTCTACTCCTGCTCCAGCACCAAATGAAAATCCGCCACAACAAGCAGCTGGAGAACCTGCGTCAGAAGCACAGCCATCAACCGGCGAGTAACACCTAATAGGGAAAACACACCAAGATGTGGATTTTGGGTGCCACGGGCAGCTGGCTGCCCGTGCTTGCCGACGCACTGGCGGACAAGCCGCCAGTGACACACAGACAGTCAGTGATTTTCTCAATTCCACATCTTGCTGAAGCTTTCCTCTAGTGCCTTCTACAGCTCAAGCAGCCGAATAGGCTTAGACGTGACGCCTTCCACCTTCGTAACAATAGATTTTTCATCCGTACTGAAGGTTCCCCTTGGCGGCAGAATAGAGTACACTGCTGCTTCATCACACATTGGAGGGGAATCTATGCAAGCACTCGACCATATCAAGATTCTGGATCTCACCCAGTTCGAGGCTGGTCCATCATCCACGGAGCTTCTCGCGTTTCTTGGCGCAGAGGTCATTAAAGTTGAACCGCCCAAAGGCGGAGACCAAGGGCGGTACCTACTCACAGAGAAGCCGGGCATTGATGCGCCCTATTTCTTGCTCTTAAACGCCAATAAAAAAAGCATCACCATCAATTTGAAAAGTGAGAAGGGTGTTGCGCTCTTCAAGCAACTGGCGCCACATTTCGATGTTCTCGTCGAAAACTATGGTCCCGGTGCGATCGCTGAACTCGGTCTCGGCTACGAGGTCTTAGCGAAGATCAATCCGCGTCTAGTCTATGCCCAAGTGAAAGGTTTTGGCACCTATGGCCCGTATTCGGGGTATAAGAGTTTTGACATGATCGCGCAGGCGACCGGTGGGGCAATGAGTGTCACCGGCACCGCCAACACCGAGCCGCTCAAGCCTGGCCCAACTATTGGTGATACTGGCACTGGTATCCATTGCGCTGTTGGTATTCTCTCTGCTCTTCTGCAACGCGAGAAAACCGGGAAGGGACAACGTGTTGAAGTATCCATGCAAGATGCAGTGGTCAATCTCAACCGTATCGGCATGCTGGCCCATTACATGGGGGTACAGCCAGCTCCACGCAACGGCAATCGCGCAACTGGTCTCGCCCCCACTGACCTCTACCCCTGTGCACCCGGTGGCCCAAACGATTATGCGTTTCTGATTACCACCACTCCAGCCATGTGGGAAGGCTTGCTACGGGCGATCGGTCGGCCTGATGTGTTGACCGACCCGCGATTTGTCGCTCAGCGTGACCGTAACAAACGGTTCGATGAGCTCTTCGAAATTATCGCTTCATGGACACGACAGCGGAGCAAATTTGAGGTGATGCGGATTCTCGGCGAGGCAGGGGTTCCGTGTGGTGCCGTTCTTGATAGCGGAGATGTTCTGGCCAACGAACACTTGAAAACACGGGGGATGATTACCACGATTCAACATCCCACTCGTGGCGCGTTCACTATGCCGGGCTGTGCGGTGCAACTCTCTGACTCACCAGTAGAGGTCAAACCAGCACCTTTGCTGGGGCAGCATAATAGCGATATTTTAGGATCACTGCTCGGCCTTACCACCGCTGATCTCGCGGGTCTCAAGGAAGAAGGAATCGTGTAGACGCAACTGCAGTGCCCTGTGATACGAGAAAATTATGGGGCAAAATGACCCTTTGGACATAAAGGAGGCGACTTTTCGCTTTAGCGCTCCATCTCAGCAAATGCAAACAATACATTTTCTTACGGATTTTTCTTATCTAGAATTAAACTTCTTGTGTTTTCCCCAGGTGTTCTCTGTAGACACCAACACGTCCTTTTTTTCCGCTTCGCCAGAATTTTGACGCACCTCTCCCCTTCTCTGTTACATTTGTAACAGCTAGTGAAGCGCTAAGTGCCGGGAAATGCACAAAAGCATTTCCGGCACGTTTCTTGTTTTCCTCCCCCAAGTACCCGAAAAAGGCAAACCACTCGAAAGAGTGGGGCGCAAAACTACTGGCCTACGTCCCGAACGCCCGGGATATGGTCGCAGAGTTGCCGGGCGAGCGCAGACCTCCACAGCGGCTGCGGAGCGCCCACGCTAAAATTAATGGAGGTCTTGATGAATCTACCTGTACTTCCTGCTCATCGCTCCATCCTCCCGGGCAGGACGCTCGTTCCCCAGTTCGTTCTTCGTCATGTCTGCCGAGTACTTCTCGTACTCGTACTGTTCGCTACATTGGTTACCCCCAACACTTCCGATGCAACTATTGTCGTTCCGGTTGCTGATACCGCCCTGACTCAGCAAGCCTCGGATATTGTTATCGGCAAGATCGTGGATTTACATAGCACCTGGGATGAAAATCACGAACACATTTTTACCCAAATCAAGTTGCGCGTTGGCGAAGTGTTGAAAGGCGACGTACGAACACACAGCCTTACCGTCACCCAACATGGCGGTATCGTCGGCGACGTTGAGTCGTGGATTGATGGAAATCCGCAATTCACAGTTGGTGAGAAAGTCCTCTTGTTCCTGGCACGCAAAGCGGACGGAAGCTTACACGTATTGCACCTCTATCAGGGGAAATTTTCGCTGTTCATCGATGCGGACTCTGGCGTCGAATTTGCCTATCGGGAATCCCATCCCGAAGGCGTCCAGGTCATGAGCGGAGCGCAGCACCTTGAGCAGCGCTCCACGATGGAAGCCAACGTAACCGACGCTGCCCTCACACAGAGCGGGTTTCTTCCCCTGGCCGATTTGAAAGCGCGAATTCACGACACGCTAACAAATCCAACCTCTGCCCCTCTTTCACAGCCATTGGCACCACTGGTTACCCCACCATCCTCCTCACCTGCAGTGACTCGTGAAGCAGCACCTTTTACCTTGCTAGGGTCTCCAGCTGCCCGCTGGTTTGAGCCAGATACGAATCAGTCTGTCAGCATGAAGATCAACACAACCAACAGCCCCTCTGGTGCCAGTGCTGCCGTACAATCGGCATTGACCGCCTGGACTGGGGTCTCAGGATCAAGTTTCAAGTTTCAAAATAGCGGCTCTACCTCATCGACTGGGATGTCGTCTGACGGAATTAACGCTATTTCGTTTGGAGATCCGCTCGGGCAGATCGATCCGCCAAGCGGTTGTAGTGGTGTTCTCGCCATTGGTGGCTATTACCGGAGCGGCAGTACTACCGTTGTCGTGAACGGGACAACCTATTACAAAATCGTCGAAGGTGACCTGGTCTTCGCCGACGGGTGGACGGGTTGTGGATTCTATGAGAATCCTGCCAACGTCGCAGAAGTCGCCACCCACGAACTCGGCCATGTTATTGGTCTCGGCCACTCGGCCGATAGTACCGCGACCATGTACGCCTACGCACATTTTGATGGTCGTGGCGCAGCCATTCGTGCTGATGACATTGCCGGCCTACAGTCGATTTATCCTGGCGCGGCGACTCCGCTACCTTCCCCCTGCACCTACACGGTATCTTCGACCAGCTTGTCTGTCGGAGCAAGCGCGAGTAGCAGCACCGTCAATGTGACACTCTCGTCAAGTGCTTGTACTTGGACCGCGACCAGTAACGTAAGCTGGATCACGATCACCGTTGGTGCCAGCAGCACGGGCAATGGCAGCGTTACATTCTCGATCGCCGCCAATGCCTCATCTGTGGGTCGCAGTGGCACCCTCACCGTCGCCGGCAAGACCGTCACTGTGACCCAAGCCGGAGCGGTGGCGGTCCCCTCGTGCTCCTATACGCTGTCAAACTCGTCTTTCGCTGTGAACGCCAGTTCGACATCGAAGAATGTCACGGTAACCTCTTCTTCAAGCACATGTAGTTGGAGTGCCACCAGCAACGTCGGTTGGATTACTATCACAACTGGTGCTAGCGTTCTCGGTGACGGTGTTGGCTCCTTCACGATTGCAGCCAACACTTCGTCTGTCGGGCGCACGGGAACCGTTACCATCGCTGGAAAGGTCGTGACAATCACACAGAGTGGAAAAACGCGCCGCAAAGCTCGGTAGCAAAATCGGCCCTCCCAATCGTCCTTATACCGGGCAGGATCATTTGCTGCCCGGTGATTTTTTTGTGCCTTACTCTCCTTCTTGTCGACTTGTCTCTCTGAGCAAAACGAGCCATAGGGTTTCCACACACGCTGCAGTCCCCATTTGCCGGTAATTAAGCTATACCATATAGAGAACTTTCTCGGGTGTAGGGAAAGCGAGAGAAATGCGTGAAGGGTGCTCGAAACGTCGATTAACTTCACTTATGGTGATGTGGATGTGGAACGCGTGTGGATCAAGTGCCTCACTACCTCAGGTCACGCTCATTCCGCAGCAGGGCGCACCGACCCGCGTCGCGGTCGAAATCGCGAATACCGAAGAGAAACGGCAGTTTGGATTGATGTATAGGACTAACCTGCCGGAGATGCAGGGCATGCTATTTCTTTTTCCACATGAAGGCGCTCTGTCATTCTGGATGAAAAATACGCCGCGGTCGCTCGATATTATTTATATCAATTCAGCACATATGATTGTCAGCATCGCTTCCAACACGACACCTTTTTCCGAGGAAAATCTTCCTTCAAGAAAGCCTGCACAATTTGTATTGGAAGTGAATGCAGGATTCTGTAAGCGATATGGGATTGTTGAGGGAGACCGAATCGAGCTCCCCAAGGAACTTCCGCCGATTCGGTAAACGGGGCTAGAAGGGGTCAAGGGGAAATGATGAAAAGGAAAACGGAAAATCATGGAACATTATCCGAATATTTTACTCCTCTTCTCTATTTACCCATTTACCCTTTTGCCCTTTTCGCCCCGTTCTGTATGACCCTTTTCCCCCATCCGGAGACGAGCAGGCTGTGCCTGCCTCAGAACAATCTGTTCTACACACTCGCCTGTTCAACCAACTCGACGATGTTAAGCAGCTCGACTTCCTCATCGACACCTTTGGCTTTCAACCCATCAATGAGCATGGTCGTGCAGAACGGACATGACACTGCAACCACATCGGGATTGGTTTCCAACGCCTGTGCGACACGTAACTGATTGACACGTTGGTCGCGTGGTTCTTCCATCCACATCCAGCCGCCACCAGCACCGCAACACATAGCAGTATTGCGGCTACGCGTCATTTCTTGCAGTTGCGCTCCAGGAATCTTACCCAAAATTTCCCGTGGGGATTCGTAGATGTCGTTGTAGCGCCCGTAATAGCAAGAATCGTGATAAGTAATACGCTTGCCTACGTACTCTTTCATCGGAATCTTACCGCTGCTAATGAGCTGGTTGAGTAAGTCAGCAGCGTGGACGACTTCGTAAGTGCCGCCAAATTGCGGAAACTCGTTCTTGATCGTGTTAAAACAGTGCGGACAATTCACAATAATCTTCTTTACCGAGTATTGATTGAAGGTCTCAATCGTCATCTGTGCCATGCTTTGGTAGAGATACTCGTTGCCGAGTCGTCGTGCAGTCTCCCCATTACATGGCTCTTCTGGCCCGAGCACGGCAAAGTCCACACCGGCTTTCTGCAAGAGCTTGACAAATGAGGCAGTGGTTTTCTTGTTGCGATCGTCAAACGCGCCAGCACAGCCAACATAATAGAGATACTCGACATCCGACTTCTCGGCCATGAGTGGCACCTCAAGCCCCTCGGCCCAGTCCATGCGCTTCTCGGCATTCAGGCCCCATGGGTTGCCCTGCGTCTCCATGCCCTTAAAGGTCCGTGTTAGCTCAGAGGGAAAGCGAGCTTCCTCTTGCACCAAATGGCGACGCATATCAACAATCTTATCGACATACTCGATCATCACTGGGCAGGCATCTTCACAGGCACGGCATGTTGTGCAGGACCATAAGACATCATCGTGAATCAGCCGCTCGCCAACAATGTTCTCCCCAATCTCTCCGTCTTTTTTCACCAAGCGCTTGTCAATCATTTCCCCTTGGCGTTCGTAGAGATAGTCACGCAGATCAAGCAAGAGTTGGCGCGGTGCCAGCGGTTTACCGCTTGCGGTCGCCGGGCATTGCGAGGCACACCGTCCGCATTCGGTGCAACTGTACATGTCGAGTATCTGTTTCCAGCTAAACTGGTCAATGCGTGACGTGCCGAAACGTTCGGAGTTTTCCAGATCCATCTTGCTCAATGCTCCAGCGGGTTCGAGCTTACGAAAGAAAACATTGGGAAGACCGGTAATGATATGAAAATGTTTGGAGAGCGGTAACAAATTCAGGAACGTTAAAACAACCAGATTGTGAATCCACCAGGCCGCATTGCTGATAAAGAGTGCACCATCGTTACTAAAAGTGGAGAGTATCCTCCCGACGATTCGCCCGATTGGTTGCCATGGACGCTCAGCTTCTATGAGGGGGTCTCCGGCAAATGCGACGAGACGACCGCCATCATACAACAATCCCGTCAGCATAATAGTTGAGATAAAAGCGAGAATCAGAATCGCTTCCCAATGCGATTGACCAGCTAAGCGGTCTTCTGCAGGGCGAAAGCCAAAAAGTCGTGGCGGATGTGCAACTAGCCAACGATACAATGCCAATCCCACTGCACACAGCACAGAAATTTCGAGGAGATCACGTAGGAGAAAGAAAGGACCACCAAGCAGGTCTGGACTAAACCCAGGCACAAAGAAATGGTCAGAAAACGCGCGACCAAACATTGTAGTGATTTGCAGCCCAAGGATCACAAAGCCCCAGAAGATGACAATGTGCATCCAGCCGGCGGGTTGCTCACCAGTCACGAATTTCTTTTGCCCAAAGCCATAAACAAGTAGTTCTCTGATACGATCGCTGATACGATCAAAGCGATCGACCGGGGTTGCCGCTTGCAACAACTGGAACCGTTCATATAGAGTCTTTGCAAAGAAAGCCAAAGCAATCAGAACAATAAGAATAAAGACTGCAAGTGACATTACGCTGTCCTTCTCCCTCCCTTTTGGAGACCGGAGCCCTTCGAGTCGTGCGACTTTCGCTACTCTAAGATGCCTCCTTCAGTACCGTTGTCAACGGCAGGGGTACGTTTGGGCAGCCGTGTTCGATAATGATAAGAAAGGGCTGCCTTACCTTGCTATTTTTCACCCCACATATTACAAGATCGGGATCATCGAAGCCGGCTCAGCCGGGTAATCAGGACATAATCTATGGGGTTGCAGGAAAATTTACAGGAACTCGCGCGCCGCAATGAAGAAGCTCTCCAAGGCGGAGGGGCGGACAAGATCAAGAAGCAGCATGAAATGGGCAAACTCACCGCTCGTGAGCGAGCGGAGCTGTTGCTTGACCCTGGTACCTTTGTCGAGCTGGATCGCTTCAAGACTCACCGTTCGACAGACTTCGGCATGGACAAGAAAAAAATCCCAGGTGATGGGGTTGTCACCGGCTACGGCAGCGTCGATGGTCGTCAGATTTTTGTCTTTTCTCAAGATTTTACGGTGTTTGGCGGAAGTCTCTCAGGGGCGTTTTCAGAAAAAGTCTGTAAGGTCATGGACCTGGCGATGAAAACTGGCTGTCCTGTCGTTGGCATCAACGATTCCGGTGGCGCGCGTATTCAAGAAGGTGTGGTTAGTCTCGCTGGTTATGGTGATATTTTCCTGCGCAATGTTCTGGCTTCAGGTGTGGTCCCGCAGATCTCGGCAATCATGGGTCCGTGCGCCGGCGGTGCGGTATATTCTCCGGCCATGACGGATTTCATTTTCATGGTAGAAAACTCCAGCTACATGTTCATCACTGGTCCGGATGTGATCAAAACTGTGACCCATGAGGAAGTGAGCATGCAGCAACTCGGAGGTGCGGACACGCATAACGGACGTAGCGGGGTTGCCCATTTTTCCTCACCTGATGAACGAGAAAGCTTGCACACTATTCGTGAGTTATTGGGCTTTTTGCCGAGCAACAACATGGAAGACCCGCCGATTCGGCCCACCAACGACGACCCTAACCGTCGCGACGAGAAATTAAATTCGCTGATTCCGGATAATACTAACCGTCCCTATGACATTAAAGAGTTGATTAAAGGCATTGCTGACGAAAGTTATTTCTTTGAAGTGCAGAAGGATTTTGCCCGCAACATTGTAGTCGGCTTCGCCCGTCTTGGTGGCCGCCCGGTCGGGATCGTCGCTAATCAACCGGCATTTCTGGCCGGAGTGCTCGACATCGATGCTTCAACTAAAGGCGGACGTTTTGTTCGCTTCTGTGACTGTTTCAACATTCCTATTGTTACCTTCGTTGATGTCCCCGGTTTTCTGCCCGGCACATCACAAGAATATGGCGGTATCATTCGTCATGGCGCTAAGTTGCTCTATGCCTATTGCGAAGCGACTGTACCCAAAATCTGCGTGATCACTCGCAAAGCCTATGGCGGAGCTTATGTCGTCATGTCGAGTAAAGTCATTCGTGGTGACGTGAACCTCGCGTATCCAACAGCAGAAATCGCGGTGATGGGACCAGACGGCGCGGTGAACATCATTTTCCGTGAGGCACTGCAAAAAGCGAAAGACCCACAGGCCGAACGCGAACGGCTCATTGCTGATTATCGCAAGACGTTTGCCAATCCGTTCAAGGCTGCTGAGCTTGGCTACATCGATGAGATCATTATGCCAGCAGATACACGTTCTCATCTTATTCGTTCCTTAAACTTGCTGCAGAATAAACGGGAAAAAAACCCACCGAAGAAGCATGGGAATATACCTCTGTAAGTAGCGGTCAGCCCTCAGCGGTCAGCAGTCAGCCAAACACTGATCGCACCCCAAAAAGCTGAGAGCTGAAAGGTGACTGCTGAAAGCTAAGATTATGTTCAAACGTGTACTTATCGCCAATCGAGGAGAAATTGCTGTTCGCGTCATCCGTGCGTGTCGCGAACTTGGAATTGAAACAGTCGCGGTGTACTCGGACGCTGACCGTGCAGCGTTGCATGTGCAGTATGCTGATTATGCTGTACATATTGGTCCTTCGCCGTCAGCGGAAAGTTATCTTATTATTCCGAAGATTATTGAGGCTGCGAAGAAAACTGAGGCTGAGGCCATTCATCCAGGCTACGGATTCCTCTCCGAGCGCGCACCGTTCGCACGTGCCTGTAAAGAAGCAGGAATCACGTTCATTGGCCCAACTCCTGATGCCATCGAAAAGATGGGCGACAAAGTCACCGCCCGTCAGCTTATGCAAAAAGCTGGTGTTCCAGTTGTTCCGGGGACGGATGTTTTAGGCAGTGAGGATGAAGTCATCAAAGCCGCTGAACGCATCGGATTTCCCGTCATGTTCAAAGCTTCGGCTGGTGGCGGTGGTAAAGGCATGCGCCTCGTTCACGGTAAAGACGAAGTGGTCTCGGCGTTACGCGGTGTGCGTTCAGAAGCGAAGTCGTCCTTCGGCGACGATCGCATGTACATGGAAAAGTTCGTTGAGAAACCGCGCCACGTCGAAGTGCAGGTGATGGGGGACTCCTTCGGCAACATCATTCATCTGTACGAACGCGAATGTTCCTTACAACGCCGTCATCAAAAGGTTATCGAAGAGTCCCCCTCGATGGCAGTCAGCCAAAAAGTGCGCGAAGAAATGGGGCGCGTTGCAGTCGAAGCCGCGAAAGCGGTCGACTATGTCGGCGCTGGTACGATTGAGTTTCTAGTTGATCCCAAGCAGAACTTCTATTTCCTGGAAATGAACACTCGTATCCAGGTCGAACATCCTGTGACAGAGCTAGTCACTGGCGTCGATTTGGTCAAGTTACAGATTGAGATCGCGGCTGGAGAACGAATGACACTTCAGCAGAAAGACGTGCAGCAACGCGGTTGGGCGGTCGAGTGCCGCATCTACGCTGAAGATCCGGGGCGAGATTTCTTCCCCTCTCCAGGCAAGATCCAAATCTTGCGTACTCCTGGTGGCAATGGCATCCGCGACGACAGTGGCGTGTACGAGGGTTGGGAAGTGCCGATTTACTACGACCCGATGATTTCTAAGCTGTGTGCGTATGGTCGCACTCGCAATGAAGCGATTCAGCGCATGCTGCGAGCGTTGCAGGAGTACACCGTCGAAGGAATTATCACCAATATCCCGTTTCATCGCTGGGCCTTGAAGCACCCGCGCTTTATTGCCGGTGATCTCGATACTGGCTTTATTCCACAAGAATTCAAAGGGTTATCATTCGACGAAGACGCCGTACACCAAGATGTCATTCTAGCAGCCGCAGCTTTGGATGCATATCACAAAGACCAAGCTTTAGCTGGTGCCGCGTCACAAACGGGAATCCGTAGCGGTATATCTGCTTGGCGAGGGAACAGTTGGCGGTAAGAAAGTTGTCAGTTATTAGTTGCCAGGTACTAGCAGGAATACGTCGAAGCTTTTACTTTCTTGACTCAGAACTCAGAACTTGCAACTCGGTACTGTTTTATGGCTTACATCGCAACGCTGGACGACAAAACGCACAAGATTGAAGTGCAAGAACTGGAAGAGGATCACCTCTACCGCATCGTGATTGACGGCAACGAGCACGTTATTGATGGGCGAAAGTTAACGGGGCACATTTATTCGCTAATCAAGGATAATCGCTCGTTTACTGTGGATGTTACTGCTAAGGACGATCAGTATACTGTTGCGTGCGAAGGGAAAAGCGTACAACTCAGACTACTCGATGAGCGTCGAGCTTCGCGACCAGGAGAAGGAGGAGGCTCAGGACGTGACGGCGGTAAACTGATCAAGTCGTTTATGCCTGGGAAAGTTGTCGAAGTACTTGTGCAAGTCGGCGATGAGGTCACAAAGGATCAAGGATTGATTATCATCGAAGCCATGAAAATGGAAAATGAACTCCGCTCTACCGCTGCTGGCAAAGTCAAGGAAATTCGTGTTTCCCCTGGACAGGCGGTGGAGTCAGGTGAGTTGCTCGTCGAATTGGAGTAAAAGAGGCTTGTGGGTCGAGGACCAGGAACGCCCATCCGGCGCCAAAGTGTTCAACCGCAGCATCTGTAAAGCGGGTCTGGAAGTTGGCAAATGAACCAAAATCCTTGCCGATTGCTTCAGCCGGCACTCCTGTAGGAGTCCCGCCACTACCGGCTCTCATGATTTTCCAATAGAACTGATGGTTAGCGTGTCCTCCGCCTTGGTTACGTACTGCTGTACGGATCGCTCCGGGAACGCGATCAAGGTTGTGTAACAGTTGCTCAATTGTCATCTGCTGCAGTTCTGGATAAGGCTTAAGTAGTGATTCAGGTGATCGACGTATTCTCAATGATGGTAGTCGTGGTGCACACGCATTGTCTCAGCGTCAATGTACGGTTCGAGTGCATCATACACGTACGGCAATGCGTCCCGCGAATACGGCCATGTTAGGTGCGGGGTGCTCTGTGTCATCTATGAGGTCTGCGTCTCGCTCTGCACTTCTATACAGTAGCTGAACAAAAATACTCACTGATTGAGCAAATTTACTTAGTGATTGAGTAAAAATACTCAGTCACTGAGTATTTCTTGTGACGCTACTATGGCCGTTTGTACACTAGCGACGGCACCACGTAACTCAACACTACCTCGCCGTGTTGATTGAATAGTTCGGTCTTATGGCTGAGCAGCCCCAGGCCTGGCCTGCTCTGGGAGTCGCGCTTGGCCACGATTGTAACCTTGGCCTGTAACTCATCTCCAACGAACACCGGCTTGGGGATGCGTATCTCCTCTAGCCCCAACCCTGCTGCCGGTAATATCTCAAAATATCCCGAGTCATGGGTGAGCTTGAAACTGATACACAGGGTCAGTAGGGCGGGCGCAAACAATCGCCCCACGACCTTTTGCGCCTCGGCTTCATCGAGATGATAGCGTTGTGGGTCCCATTGCGCCGCAAAGCTTTTGATTTCCTCAGCAGCGATTCGATAGGTACTCCGGGACACAAAGGTATCACCCACCGCGGCATCCTCAAAATATTTCATGAGCCTTGTCACTCCTTGCTAGGGTTACTCGACTGTAGTCTGATTTTTTGCAGGCGAGCCGCTCCGCTTGGTAGACACGATCCAGATACCGACGAAGACCGCCACCATCCCGAGGATGAGGCTCACGCCAATCGCTTCACCGATCAGTGGAGCCGCAATGAGCGACGCGGTAAGTGGATTCACGGTTATAGTATTGGCCACACGTGTCGGGGTCGTTCGCTCGAGAGCGTACACCCACAAGTAGAACGCCGCCGCACCGCCGAACACGCCGATCAGGAGCACCGCCAGCCACTGCACCGGACTCAGACTGGAAGTGGCTGCGAAGCCGCCGCTATGCCAAGCAACCAGCGCGCTGACAGACGAGCCGAATCCCATCCCAGCGGTCAGGAAGCCCAGTCGACTAGAGCGTAGCATGAGAGGTCGGGACCACACGGTGTAGAGCGCCATGCAGAGCGTCCCACCACTCATGAGGAGATCCCCTTGCCACGCACTCACTGGAGCCGTAGCCAAGCCGGTCCCCAGCGCCGTCGCCACCCCTGTGATCGCGATTAGTACGCCAGTCGTCTTCCGTGCGGTTAAGGCTTCACGCCCAAAAAGGGCCGCGACCAGCATCGTCACGAAGGGGAGTGTCGAGAGGGCCAGAGAACCTCGCGCAGCAGTCGTATAGCGGAGCGCGGCGTTGTAGATCACGATAAAAATCCCAAAGAATAAGATGCCCAAAGCCGCGACCCCGAACCAATCGCGCCCCTGTGGCCACTTACTACGCGATGCAATGGTGAGCGGCAGCACCAGCACGAAGGCGATCCCAAAGCGGAAAGCCGCCAAGGTCACAGCATCGACGGTCCCGTTCAGATACCGTGTCATAGCAACTGCCGAGCCGCCGATCGCACTGGACACGGTCGCAGCGAGAATGCCGGCTCGTTCGCTCACGACTCAAACTCCGTCACAAACCGGATGCCTAACTGCTTAGCGAGCGTCTCTCGAAGAAATTCGGTCACAGTCGCTGGCTTTACGTCCATTGCCGTCTCCTCGCTGAATGTGAGATGTCCACCGAACGTAGGAGGTCATCGCGCGCGGTGCAATTACCTCAGAGGTAATGTTTTTCTCAGAGGAGACGGGGTAGAGTCGAGGCATGCCTTCCCCACTGCGAGTAGCATCTGCAAGAAGTGAACATCCACAAAGCGCTTTTGGGCAATTACTCCGGCAATGGCGTGTGCGGCGCCGGATGAGTCAGTTAGCACTGTCCATCGAGGCCGAGATTTCTACGCGCCATGTGAGTTTTCTGGAAACGGGGCGCGCCCAGCCGAGCCGCGAAATGGTCGTCCTCCTCGCCAAAGTGTTGAACGTGCCGCTGCGTCAGCGCAACGACCTCCTCACGACGGCAGGTTACGCACCGTCGTATCGGGAGACCGGCCTCGATGCGCCCGCTATGGCGCAATTGCACCGCGCGTTTGACTTCATCCTCCAACAGCAGGAACCCTATCCGACGCTGTTACTCGACCGCCACTGGAACGTGTTGAAGGTGAACGAGGGCAGTGCCCGTATCCAGAATTATTTTCTTGATCCGGTAGCGGTGGCGGAGTTGGGGCCAGCCAATGCGATGCGTCTCATGTTCCACCCGAAGGCGTTTCGTCCGTATATCGTGAATTGGCACGCCACCGCAGCGTCACTCATCCAGTGGCTGCATCGCGATGCACTGAATGGCGCCGAGGATGACGGGACTCACGGACTGTTAGAGGAACTCCTCTCATATCCCGACGTCCCGCGCCACTGGCACGAACCTGATTTGATGGCATTGCCCTCTCCGTTTCTGACCATTCACTTCCACAAGCACGAGCTGGATTTGCGATTTTTCACGACGCTCACGAGTCTAGGTACGCCCTACGATATAACACTGCACGGTT